>ERZ772820.18-NODE-18-length-161212-cov-58.044907_pt1 | contig 161212 bp, 125 predicted proteins | sample MGYA00511377_ERZ772820 | MGnify/ENA primary metagenome ERZ772820 (study PRJEB29015, sample SAMEA2737684) | human gut metagenome | biome: human gut; feature: human-associated habitat; material: faeces | place: China | collected 2012 ... | reverse complement strand
GGTCCCGCTGACGCCCTACGGCACGCCCTCGACCGTCGAGGTGCCGAACGCCATCGAGCCGTATTTGCAGGAGCATGACGTCATGCTGCTGGAAAACCACGGCGCACTGGCCGTGGGTGGCGACGTTATTACGGCGTTTTATCGCATGGAGAGCCTCGAGCTCTGGGCGAAAATCACGATCAACGCGGTGATTCTCGGCGGCAGCCGCGACATCAGCCGCGAAAACATTGATAAACTCATCGACCTGCGCAGCTATTACCGCATCACCGGCCGCCACCCGGGCTATCAGGTCTGGCAGCCGGACGATCCCATGCTGCACGCAAAGGACTAAAGGAGGAACCTATGGAACGTTACATCGGACAGTATCCCGCCATCGGCATCCGGCCCGTGATCGACGCACGGCGCGGCCCGATGAAGCTGCGCGAGTCGCCCGAGGAGCAGACCATGGCCATGGCGCTGAGCGCAAAGAAGCTGTTTGAAGAAAATCTTCGCTATTCCAACGGCGCGCCGGTGCGCGTCGTGATCGCCGACGGCAGCATCGGCCGCGTCCCGGAGACGGCGGCCTGCGCGGACAAGTTCCGTCGAGAGGGCGTCGCCGTCACGCTTTCCGTCACGCCCTGCTGGTGCTACGGCTCGGAGACCATGGACATGGATCCGCAGACCATCAAGGGCGTCTGGGGCTTCAACGGCACGGAGCGACCCGGCGCGGTGTATCTTTCCGCCGTTCTCGCGGCACACGCGCAGAAGGGCCTGCCTGCCTTCGGCATCTACGGCCACGAGGTGCAGGATGTGCAGGACGTGACCGCCATTCCGGAGGACGTGAAGGAAAAGCTCCTGCGCTTCGGCCGCGCGGCCATCGCCGCCGCCACCATGCGCGGCAAGTCCTATTTGCAGATCGGCTCGCAGTGCATGGGCATCGGCGGTTCCATTATGGATCAGGCCTTTGTGGAGAGCTACCTCGGCATGCGCGTGGAATCGGTCGATAGGGTCGAGATCCTGCGCCGCATGGAGGAAGGCATCTACGACCACGAGGAGTACGAGCGCGCCCTTGCATGGACGAAGGCACACTGCCGTCAGGGACGCGATGATAACCCGGACTTTGTCCGCTTCTCCGATGAGCAGAAGGAAAAGCAGTGGGAATTCACCGTGAAAATGTACTGCATCATCAAAGATCTGATGTGCGGAAATCCGAACCTCCCCGCGGGCTTTGAGGAGGAAATGCTCGGCCACAACGCCATTGCCGGCGGCTTCCAGGGTCAGCGGCAGTGGACGGATCACTGGCCGAACTGCGATTATCCCGAAGCGCTTCTGAATTCGACTTTTGACCACAACGGTGCGCGCGAGCCGTATACGCTTGCCACCGAGAACGACGTGCTCAACGGCCTCGGAATGCTGTTCATGCGCCTTTTGACCCACCGCGCGCAGATTTTCGCGGACGTGCGCACCTACTGGTCGCCGGAGGCGGTCAAGCGCGTGACGGGCTATGATCTCAAGGGAAAGGCCGCGCAGAACGGCGGCATCATCCATCTGCTCAATTCCGGTGCAGCCTGTCTGGATGCCAGCGGCGTCTGCACGGACGGGGCGGGCAAGGCCGTCATGAAGCAGTGGTGGGACGTGACCCCCGAGGACATCGAGAAAATGACCGACGCGACCGTTTGGTGCGAGGCTGGCTTTGATAACTTCCGCGGCGGCGGCTTCTCCAGCCATTTTGTCACCCGTGCGGAGATGCCCGCGACCATGATCCGCCTGAATCTGGTGCAGGGGCTCGGCCCGGTGCTGCAAATCGCCGAGGGCTGGACGGTGCAGCTTCCCGACGAGGTGACGGACACGCTCATGGAGCGCACGAATCCCACCTGGCCTTGCACGTGGTTCACGCCGCGCTGCGACGGAAAGGAAGGCTCCGCGTTCCGGACGGCCTACGAGGTCATGCAGAACTGGGGCGCAAACCACGGCGCGATCTCCTATGGTCACATCGGCGCCGACCTCATCACCCTGTGCTCCATGCTGCGTATCCCGGTCTGCATGCACAACGTCCCGGAGAAGGACATCTTCCGCCCGGCCGCATGGAATGCCTTCGGCATGGACAAAGAGGGGCAGGACTACCGCGCCTGCGCCGCCTACGGCCCGCTCTACAAATGAGCTGCCTTGCCATTGACATCGGCGCGTCCTCCGGCCGGCACATTCTGTTCCGGACGGAGGGCGGACGCCTGAATATGCAGGAAATTTACCGCTTTCCCAACGGCATGACCGAGAAAAACGGCCACCTTTGCTGGGACTATGACGCGATCTTTGCGCACATTCTCGAGGGAATGCGCCGCTGCAAGGCGCTTGGAGAGATCCCTGACAGCGTCGGTATTGACACCTGGGGCGTGGATTTCGTCCTGCTGGACGAAAACGATCACGCGATCGGTGATTTCGTCGGCTACCGCGACAGCCGGACAAGCGGCATGGACGCGGAGGTGTCGAAGATCATTACGCCGGAGACGCTTTACCGCAGAACCGGCATCCAAAAGGCGGCCTATAACACGATTTACCAGCTCATGGCGCTGAAATTGCGGCATCCGGAGCAGTTAGATGCGGCAAAAACCTTCCTCATGACGCCGGACTATCTGCACTGGCGGCTCTGCGGCCGCAAGGCGAACGAGTACACCGAGGCCAGCACGAGCCAGCTTTTGAATCCGTATACGCGGCAGTGGGATTTTGAATTGATCGAGCGGCTCGGCTTTCCGAGGGACATGTTCTGCGAGGTCATTCTGCCCGGAACGATTCTTGGTGAGCTGACGCCGGAGGTGCAGCGCGCGGTGGGGTTCAACTGCCGTGTCATTGCGCCCGCGACGCACGACACGGCTTCCGCCGTGGCCGCCATGCCGCAGAGCGAGAAAGACACCATTTTCCTCAGCTCTGGGACGTGGTCGCTTCTCGGCGTGGAGCGCGACGCGCCGGATTGCAGCGAACGCAGCCGTGCGGCGAACTTCACCAATGAGGGCGGCGCCGGCGGAAAGATCTGTTATCTGAAAAATATCATGGGACTTTGGATGATCCAGAGCGTGCGCAGCGAGCTGAAGAATCAATACGGCTTTGCAGAGCTGTGCAGCCTTGCGGAGCAGGCGGAGATCGCCTCCCTTGTGGACTGCGAGGACGAGCGGTTTCTTGCGCCGAAAAGCATGATCGCGGAATTGCAGGCGGCCTGCCGTGAAAGCGGGCAGCAGGTGCCACAAACGCCGGGCGAGTTGGCCGCGGTGGTCTACCGCAGCCTCGCCCGGTGCTATGGCGAGGCCGTGCGCCGTCTCCGCGCGGACAGCGGAACGGACTATCGCAGGCTCTGCGTCCTCGGCGGCGGCAGCAACGCGGACTACCTCAATCGTCTGACGGCTGAGGCAACCGGCTGCACGGTCATTACCGGCCCGAGCGAGGCGACCGCCATCGGCAACGCCGCGGTGCAAATGCAAATGAAAGAATTGCCTTGCAATTATGATCATGTACTATAATTACAAACAAAGGGAGGGCTGATTATGGAACAGTCTGTCATGCATTGTGCCTGCAATGACATCAAAACTGGTGCTAATGGCGGATGCTCTGAAATGAAGCGACTGAATGTTCACTTAAAGAGATGGGTGGCGCAGATAACAGGACTATTTGATTGGAAGAACAACTATCGCCTTATCATTCTGTCTGTAGTAATATTAGTTTTTTCCATACTGTGTGGATGTGCAGCCCAATCCGACAAACTGCTAGATAGCGAACCTCTCGCAACGATTATAGCCGGATCGGATTTTCAAGCTGCTACCGTCGAGTATGGTAAAGACTATTTTGGGACAATTCTTACTTCCGTGCGGTCAGATGGCATTAACAACATTAATGAAGCATTTATTTGCGGAGACATGACACCGTTGCGGAATAACAGAGAGGCCAGCAATACGGGGGCTGACACAGTGCTGGCACTCTTGAATGAGGCGTATGGACTGACAGAGGAAAAATGTGTGTTTACTCTTGGCAATCATGATGATTACGGCTTTGATCTTGCAACTCCGTCTGGAGGGTATGAAAAAGAAAATTACAGTTATTTCGTTCTGAACGAAACGGATTACGGTTGCGATAAACTTGATACTCCTGTGAGGGCAATCGCAGATTCCTTGGCAAATTGGCTTGAAGATAAGTCTGAAAACGGATATACTTCTCCCATTTTTATTCTTTCCCATGTTCCGCTCCACCAATCTGGAAGAAACGATACGCGCTATTCCTCTTATATTATCGACGTGCTAAATGGTGCATCTGATAAAGGCCTGAATTTGTTTTTCCTTTTTGGGCACAATCATTCCTCTGGATATGATGATTATCTTGGTGGCTCCTGTGTGTTTCTCCCTGCGGGTTCCACTATTCCGGTTGCGGATGCAGGAGGATTTGCAAAGGAACATTACCATTCACAACAGATTAATTTTACTTACTTGAATGCTGGCTATATTGGATATGTTGCGAGCAATGAGCAGGATTCAACGATATCTTCAGTGATTATTGTGGTTTATAAAAACCGTGTGGAATTTCGCAGATACAGTCCAAACGGATTGTGTCGAATGAAAAACTCAGGTATGACGAACCCGGTTTATGATTACGGAGAGGTTGACAATAAATACACACTTCTTTGGCAATCCGATACGACTATTATTGATAGTCCGCATACAGTCTGGCTTGGTGAAGAAAACTAACTTTTGTTTTGAGAGGAATTTACTATGAAACGTTCCGAAATCAACAAGGCTCTGAAGGAGCTGGAGGCCATGTGCAAGCAGGAGCATTGCTACCTGCCGCCGTTCTGCAATTTTACGCCTGACGAGTGGCAGCATGTTGGCCACGAGTACGACGAGGTGCGCGACTGCATGCTCGGCTGGGACATCACGGACTACGGCCTCGGCGATTTTGACAAGGTCGGCATGTCTCTCATCACCATCCGCAACGGCAACCGCAAGATGCAGGACAAGTATCCCAAGGTTTACGCGGAAAAGCTGCTTTACATGAAGGAAGGCCAGTATTCTCCCAATCATTTCCACTGGTATAAAACCGAGGACATCATCAACCGCGGCGGCGGCAACATCCTCATTCGCGTCTATAACAGTCTGCCCGATGAGTCCATCGACCGCGAATCCGACGTGACCGTCCACTGCGACGGCCGCACCTACACCGTTCCTGCCGGGACGCAGGTCAGGCTCACGCCGGGCGAGAGCATCCACATTCAGCAGTACATGTATCATGACTTTGAGGTCGAGCCGGGCACGGGCGCGTTGCTGCTTGGCGAGGTCAGCCAGTGCAACGACGACAACACCGATAACCGCTTCAATCCGCCCGTCGGCCGTTTCCCGAAGATTGAGGAGGACGAAGCCCCCTACCGTCTGCTCTGCAACGAGTACCCGGCAGCAAAGGATTAAACCATGATCCACTTACAAAACGACCAACTCTCCTTGTGTGTCAGCGAACACGGCGCAGAAATGCAGTCGCTGTCCTGCCGCGGCGTGGAATATCTCTGGGACGGCGACCCGAAATACTGGACGGACCGCGCGCCGACGATGTTTCCCTATGTCGCGAGGCTGACGAACGACAGCTACCTTCTGGATGGAAAGCCCTATTCCATGAGCATCCACGGCTTTGCCCTGTCGAGTGAATTCTCCGTTGCCGGACGGACAGAAAACTCGGTGACGCTTCTTCTGACGGACTCGGAGGAAACCCGGCGGCAGTACCCCTTCCTATTTGCCTTTTCCGCGCGCTACGCGCTGGAAAAGAACACGCTTGCCATTACTTACCGCGTGGAAAACCGCTCAAAGCGTACGATGCCCTTCGGTCTCGGCGGGCATCCTGGCTTCCGCGTTCCCTTTGCCGAAGGGACGGAGTATTCGGATTATTTCCTGAAATTCTCTGTTCCCTGCCATCCGGATCGCGTGGGCTTCACGCCGGAGGTCTTTCTCAGCGGGACGGACGCGCCCTTTCCGCTGGAAAACAGCGACACACTGCACCTGCGGCACACACTGTTCGACGAGGACGCGATCATTCTCAAAAATATGGCCAAAAGCGTCACGCTGCGATGCACGAAGGCCCCCGGTGCGCTCACGGTCAGCTACCCGCAGATGGGCTACCTCGGCCTGTGGCACGTGCCGAAGACGGACGCGCCGTATCTGTGCATTGAGCCGTGGGTTTCGCTTCCGTCCCGGCAGGGCGTTGTGGAGGAGCTGACCTGCAAAAGCGACCTTGTGCACCTCGCTTCCGGCGGCGTCTATGAAAACACCTGGACCATTACCATCACGGAGGAATCACCATGCTGGATGTTGTCGCCCTAGGCGAGCTTCTGATCGACTTCACCTGCGTTTCCGCGGATGCGGGCGGCTATCCCACGATGGCCGCCCATCCCGGCGGCGCACCGGCGAATTTCCTTGCCGCCGTGACGAAATTCGGCGGAAGAACCGCTCTTCTGGGCAAGGTCGGCACGGACACCTTCGGCCGCCTGCTGACCGGCACACTGGAACAGGCGGGCATTGAAACGCGCGGTATCGTCGCGTCGAACGACGTGTTCACCACGCTGGCCTTCGTCACGCTGGACGCGCACGGCGACCGGGAATTTGCCTTCTCGCGCAAGCCCGGCGCAGACACGCAGCTGCGCTTCAGCGAGCTGGAGCTGCCGCTGATCGACGATGCGCGTGCTTTTCACTTCGGCACACTGTCGCTGACGGACGAGCCCGCCCGCGCGACGACCTACCGCGCCGTGGCCTACGCAAAAGAGCGCGGCAAGCTCATCACCTTTGACCCGAACCTCAGAAAGCCGCTCTGGAAGGACTTGGAAACTGCCAGAGAGCAGATGCTCTGGGGACTTTCGCAGGCAGACGTGGTCAAGATCAGCGACGAAGAAATCGAGTTCCTGTTCGGCCTGAGCCCGCAGGAGGGCGCAAGGAAGATTCTGAACGACTACGGCGTGAAGCTGGTCTTTGCCACCTGCGGCGCGGACGGCTGCTGGTTTGAAAATCAAAACGCCTGCGGCCATGTGGACAGCCTGAAGGGCATCAAGGTCGTCGATACGACCGGCGCAGGCGATATCTTCGGCGGCAGCGCGGTCTGGAAGGTTATGCAGTCCGGCAAGCGCCCGGAGGAGCTGAACGAGGCCGAGCTGCGCGAGGCTGTCCGCTTTGCCTGCACGGCGGCGGGACTTTCCACCACCAAGCCCGGCGGCATTTCCAGCGTGCCGGAAGAGAAAGAAGTCCTTGCGCTGTTGGTATAAATGAGGATACATCCATGAAAAAACTCCATTTGATCTGTAATTCCCATATTGACCCCGTCTGGATGTGGGACTGGGAGGAGGGTCTCGGTGAGGCCGTCTCCACGTTCTGGCAGGCGGAGCTGTTCTGCCGGGAATTTGACTATATTTTCAATCACAACGAGGCGCTGCTCTACGAATTCGTCGAGCAGAAGGACCCGGCGCTCTTTGCGGCGATCCGGGAACAGGTCGCGGCAGGGAAGTGGCACATCATGGGCGGCTGGTATTTGCAGCCGGACTGCAATCTGCCCTCCGGCGAGGCCTTTGTGCGCCAGATCATGCTTGGACGGCGCTATTTTCAGGAGAAATTCGGCGCGCGCCCGACGACCGCCATCAATTTCGACAGCTTCGGCCACTCCGTCGGACTGGTGCAGATTTTGAAAAAATGCGGCTTTGATTCCTATCTGTTCTGCCGCCCGATGCCGGAAATGCTGGCGCTGCCCGCCCGCGAATTTGTCTGGGTCGGCAAGGACGGCAGCCGCGTCAAGGCCACGCGCTGCGAGGACGAGAGCATCTATTGCAGCGGCTTCGGCACGGCGCTGGCAGACATCCGCAGAAAGGCATCCGTCTATGACGCGGAGGACGTCGGCGTAGCTTTATGGGGCGTCGGGAACCACGGCGGCGTGCCCTCGCGCAAGGATTTGCAGGATGTCGCGGCCTATATCCAGGAATCGGACCTTGAGGTCGTCCACAGCACGCCCGAGGCGTTTTTTGCTGAGATTACCCCGACGGCGGAATATGCAGGCTCGCTCCAGCCCTGCCTGATTGGCGCGTATACGTCGATGCAGTCGATCAAGAAAAAGCATATCGAGCTGGAAAATACGCTCTTTACCACCGAAAAGCTCTGCGCACACGCGGAGCTGAACGGGCTGTATCGCAAGAATGAGACGGCGTTTCATGAGGCGGAAAAGCGCCTTGCGATGCTGGAATTTCACGACATCTACTCCGGCACCTGTGCACAGGATGGCGAAAAGAGCAGTCTGCGCAAGGCGGACTTTGCCTTGGAGCTGCTGCAGGAGGAATTCAACAAGGCGTTTTTCGCGCTCTGTTCGCAGGCGGTGAAGGCGAGCGAGGGAGAATTCCCGATTTTTATCTACAATCCGCAGCCCTATGCGCGTGAGACGGTCTGCGAAACGGAATTTTTGATGCCGAAAGCGCTCATCTCCGATACCGAGCAATACACCGTGACCGCGTATCAAAACGGCAAGGCAATTCCCGCGCAGTGCATCAAGGAGCTGTCGAACATCCACTATGACCGCCGCAAGCGCATTGCGTACCACTGTACGCTCGCGCCCTTTGGTATCACGCGTGTGGACTTCAAGGTTGCGGTGACGCCGAAGCAGCACCTGCCGGAGACCGTCGGGGACGAAATTGTCTTTTCCGACAGCCTCAAGACCCTGCGCATCAGCCGGAAAACCGGCCTTCTGGAAAGCTATGTCGTAAGCGGCCGCGAGCTGCTTGCGGGGAGCGCATTCCAACCGGTGCTCTATGACGACAATGCCGACCCCTGGGGCTGGTACATGGACAAAATCGGGAAAAATCCGCAGAATTTTGCCCTCTCGGATTGCAAAACCGGCCCCTTCGGCAAGCTGAAAAACGTCAACGTCATCGAATCTGGCGAGGTTCTGACCGAGGTCGAGAGCTTTTTCGAGGCCGGATCCAGCTTCGTGCGGATTTCCTATAAGCTCTACCGCGATCTGCCCTACACCGACGTTCGCGTGGACGTGCTCTGGAACGAGCAGCAGAAGGCGCTGAAGCTCAAGCTTCCGGCTGCGTTCGATGGAGAATTCTTTGGGCAGATTCCCTTCGGTACGGACATCTTCTCAAAGGACGGGCGGGAGATCACCGCACACCGCTTCGTCGGTTTTTCCGGCGGCGAGAGCGCTCTGACGCTTTACAATAATTGCACCTACGGCTTCAGCGCAGAGGGAAACGACCTCTTTGCCACGCTCCTGCGCGGCGCGGCCTACTGTGCGCATCCGATCGAGGATCAGAACGGAATTCGCGAGCTGATCGACAAGAACCGCTATATTCCGTACATCGAGCAGGGACGGCATGAATTCTCCTTCCGCCTGTCCTATGACAGGTGCGAGGAATTGGAAAACAATGCGCAGGAATTTTGCAACGGACCTTACAGCCTGAATTTCTTCCCGCATGGGACGGGCGAGCCGGCGTGCGAGACGCTGCGGCTTTCCGACCGCCGTATTTCGCTCGTGAGCTTCTACCGGACGGAAAACGGCTACACGCTGCGCCTGATCAACAACAACCCTGCGCCCGTCTCCGCGACGCTCTGCCTGTGCGGAAAGGACTATCCGCTGTCCTTCGGGAAATTCGAGGTCAAGAGCTTTGCCTATGACGGAAGCACGCTGACCGAGCAGCCGCTCTGGATTTGAAAGGAGAAAGAATGAATAAGGAAAACTTGAAATCCGGCGTACAGGAGGCTCTCGCGGCCTATGACTTCCGGAGACGCTCGTGGGCGCGGTGTGCTATGGCTGCGGCCACATCAACGACACCTATTGCGTCCTCTGCCAGCCGCAGGAGGGCGACTGCGTGCGCTTCATTTTGCAGGGGCTTTCCTCCGCGGCCTTCCCGCATCCGGAGAAGCTGATGGAGAATTTCGTCCGCATCACGGACTATCTGCGGGAAAAGATCAAAGAAAACGGCGGCAATCCCGCCCGCGAAACGCTCAGCTTGCTGCCCACGCGCGACGGAAAACCGTATTTTACCGACGCCGTTGGAAAGGTCTGGCGCGTCATGCCCTTCATCGAGGGAACGGACTGCTTCCAGCGTGCGACGCCGGAGCTGTTCGCGGCCTCTGCGCGGGCGTTTGGGCATTTTCAGTACCTGCTGCGTGATTTTCCCGCCGGGACGCTGCACGAGCCGATTGCGCATTTCCACGACACGGAGGATCGGTTCCGCAAGTTCCTGGCGGCACGCGAGGCCGACCGGATGCAGCGCGCGGCAAGTGTCGCGGAAGAAATCCGGTTTGTCCTCGATCGGGAAGCCGACTGCTCTGTCGCACTTCAGGCGCTGCGCGAGGGCAAGCTGCCGCTACGCGTGACGCATAACGACACGAAGCTCAACAACATTCTCATCGACCGCCAAACCGGCGAGGGCATCTGCGTCATCGACCTTGACACGACCATGCCGGGCCTGTCCATCAACGATTTCGGCGACTCCATCCGCTTCGGCGCAAACCACAGCGCGGAGGACGAGAAAGACCTGTCAAAGGTCAATTTTGACATTGCCCTATATGAAATTTATGCGAAAAACTTCATTGCCGGTGCGCAGGGCGGCCTGACGGAGGCAGAGCTTGCGTATCTTCCGTGGGGCGCGCGGCTGATGACGCTGGAATGCGGCATCCGCTTCCTGACGGACTACCTCGACGGCGACCGGTATTTCCGCATTTCCTATCCGGAACAGAACCTCGACCGCTGCCGCACGCAGTTCAAGCTCGTGCGCGATATGGAGCAGCAGTTTGCGGCGATGCAGGAGGTTGCCGCGCGATACGCATAGGAGGAAAATATGAGATTAATCGAAGCAAAAGACTATCAGGAGGCGAGTCGTCAGGTTGCCAACATCATTTCGGCGCAGGTGATCCTCAAGCCGGATTCCGTGCTGGGTCTGGCCACGGGCAGCTCGCCCATCGGCGCGTACCGGCAGCTCATTGAGTGGTACAACAAGGGCGACGTGGATTTTTCCAGAGTGCGCAGCGTGAATCTGGACGAGTATGTCGGCCTTGCGCCTTCGCACGAGCAGAGCTATGCCTATTTCATGCACCACAATTTCTTTGACCACATCAATATCAAGCCGGAAAACGTCCATCTGCCCGACGGCCTCGACCCGGACGCCGAAGGACAGGGCAAGAAGTACGACGCACTGATTCGGTCGCTCGGCGGCGTGGACTTGCAGCTGCTCGGCATTGGCCGCGACGGACATATCGGCTTTAACGAGCCCTGCGGCGAATTCGTCAAGGGTACACACTGCGTCGAGCTGACACAGGACACGCGCGAGGCCAACGCGCGCTTCTTCGGCAGCATCGACCTCGTGCCGAAAACGGCCTACACGATGGGGATTTTAGACATTATTCAGGCGCGCCGCGTGGTCATGATTGCCTCGGGCAGCAGCAAGGCCGCGATTGTGAGGGAGGCCTTCTGGGGACCGGTCACGCCGCAGATTCCGGCGTCCATTTTGCAGCTTCACCCGGACTTCACCCTCGTCGCGGACGAGGAGGCGCTGGCCATGGTCAATCAGGAAAAACAGGCAGGATGGGTAAATAAAGGATGAAAGAGTACACCGTACAGCGAGTGCTCGGCGGCGACGTCGGTATTGAAGACGCGATCTGGAAGGGAATCCCGGCACTCTCGGTCAACTGTTTTCCGTGGCCGGCATTTGAAAAGAAAATCATCACAACAGCAAAGCTTGCAAGCACTGCCTCCGGTATCCTAGTGCACTTTGAAACGGACGAGTGGCCGCTTCTGGCGCAGAAAACGGAGAACAACAGTCAGGTTTGCGAGGACAGCTGTCTGGAGTTTTTCTTCTGAACGAAGGACTCGCTGAAATACATCAATCTGGAGATCAATCCGCTGGGAACGATTCATGCAGACTTTGACCGCGAACCGATTCCTGTCGATGCAAGGCAGCTTCGTCTGGTGAGCTGCATTACGCCGGAGAAGTGGATTCTGCAATATGAGGTGCCGTTTTCTCTGATCGAAAAATATTTCGGCAGTGTTGGGAGCTGCCTCCATGCGAATTTCTACAAATGCGGCGACAAGACCGTTCATCCGCATTATGCCTGCTGGAACCCGGTGGGAGGCGAAAAACCGAACTTCCATCAACCGGAATCCTTCGGAAAGTTGATCCTCTTGTCAGGAAAACGCCGTTAATCGGTAAAATTTCATCTTGAGGTGGCACAGATTCCCTGTGCCACGGTACCGCCGCGCAAGGTAATGCAGCAAAGGGGCAAGTATGCCTGTTTCTGCATGGCCTTGCGCGGCTGCAATTTGTAACTGAAGAAAGAACCAAGAGCGGCCTGTGCGGATTCGTCCGTGCGGGCCGCTCTTTTTCTGTCCGGCCGCAATGGCAGCCGTATCTCGCAAAATATCCGTGATCTCCGAATTTTGATTTTTCAAAAATTCAAAATTCAAAGGAGATCACATAATGAGCTGGAATAATGCAGCCAAATACGCAAAATTCAAGGCAGAGCAGGAAAAACTCGCGGCAGAATATCGGTCACTCGGAATGACTGAAGAACAAATCCGCGCCATCTATGAATTTGATCGGGAAACATATCGCAGTCGCCGGCGTAATGCGCTGCACACGTGTCCAATGGAACCGCATACATATGACGCTGCGGAGGATGATCCTGATAAGAATCCGCTTGTCTGCGATGAAAGTGCTGCAAGGCATTCACGTTACTGGTGGACAGAGGAACTGGAAACGGCTGAGCTTGCACTTGCGGTAAAAAAGCTGTCGCCCGAAGATTTGGAGCTGCTGACACGGTATGTTTATGAAAACTACACGCAGGCAGAACTGGCAGCGCAGTATGGCATCTCGCAGAAAAATATCAGCAAAAAACTTTCCCGAATTCGGAAAAAGTTGCAAACAGGGGTATAAAAAGCACCGCCTCGCTGGCTAGTACTTGAAGGGATTCCACGAATCCCCTCTCAGCGGCAGGCTTTCTGCCGGTTGACTGCTCATTGACAACCAAATAAATCCGTCTGCAAATACTATCCGCCGGTTGTTCTCAAAAGGGACGAGCGGCCTGCTTCCCGGAAGCAGATACTGCGGCAGCACCGCAGGAACCGCCATGACAGGCTGCGGATAGACAACCCCCCGTCCAGTCAAAAGTCGAGCGTTGAAGCGGCGTTTTGCGCCGTAATCCGTCGTAACCAAAGAGGGCGGCCGGGTGAGATCCACGCGGAGGTGCAATTCCTGGGGAGCCGATTCGCTGTCGGCTGTTTGCAGATCGCCGTGGCCACGGGCGCGAGGCAAATCTGACCAATTCGCAAAACGATCAACACGGCACAAGGGGGTGGTATGCCCATTTCCCTGTGCCGTTACTTACAATCAGGAGGGAATACGAATGAATCAACCAATCAAACGCGGCGAAATCTACTGCGCCGACCTGAGTCCGGTTGTGGGCAGCGAGCAGGGCGGTGTCCGACCGGTTCTCGTGCTGCAAAATGACACCGGCAACCGCCACAGCCCGACGACCATTGTTGCGGCCATCACGGGCTGCCCGACGAAAGCGGAGCTGCCGACCCATGTGGCCGTCCGCGCCGACGGTCTGCGCTGCGATTCCGTCGTCCTTCTGGAGCAGATCCGTACATTGGACAAATCACGCCTTGGCGTCCGCCTCGCCCGGCTGGATAAGGAAACCATGGGCAGGATTGACCGCGCACTGATCGCCAGCTTCGGGATCAAATACATGGAGGGATTGCTGTGAGGCAGGAAGAATCGAACAATACGGCTTCTGAGAGCCGGTTGCATACAGGCGACTGCCCATTTTCAGCCAAAGCGGAAGGTACGAGTTCGGATATCAATTATTGCGGAATGTTTGTTCTGCTGCGCAAGCTCTTGGAGTGCGGTTGTATTACCGAAAAGGAACTGAAAATGATCGCTGCGCGGATTGCTGCGGAGAATCATGTAACAGTGATAATTTCAATTTGATTTCTCCGGAAAAATACTAGCTATTCGGGGAAAGGTGTGGTAGTGTTGTGTCGAAACGGAGGTGAGTTGAGATGGAGAAAAAGCTGCTGGTAGATGGCTCCGTGGCATTGGCCGAACGGCAGCCACGGGTCATAAAAATCGCTGCGGCTGAACGGCAGAATGCGCTCTTGCGCGTTGCTGCGTATACCCGTGTCAGCTCAGACTCTGCGGATCAGCTCCATTCCTTTGCGGCACAAAACAGGTATTATACGACCTTGATTTCCGGGAAAGCCGAATGGCAGCTCGTGGACATCTATGCCGACGAGGGGCTTTCCGGGACTGCGTCAGAGAAACGGGAGAGCTTCCAGCGGATGATGGCCGACTGCCGCAGGGGCTTGATCGACCAGATTCTGGTCAAATCCATCTCCCGCTTTGCGCGAAACACAAAAGATTGCCTTGCCAGCATCCGTGAGCTGAAAGAGCTTGGTGTAAACGTTCGTTTTGAGCGAGAGGGAATTGACACCAATCAGATCAGTAGCGAACTGATCACCACGATCTATGCGGCCTTCGCACAGAAGGAAAGTGAGTCAATTTCCGGCAATCGGCAATGGGGCTACCAGCGCAGCATGGAGCAGGGAACATTTAATACCTACAATGCACCGGTTGGATTCCGTATGATCGCCGGAAAGCTGGAAGTTAATGAAGAGGAAGCGCCTACGATTCGTCGGATTTTTAATGAATATCTAAATGGTTGCAATTCCAGAGAAATATCTGTCGGTCTTAACAAGGATGAGGCGCTGGGCAGAGTTTGGAACAGCAAGGCCGTTGATTATATCCTTCTAAATGAGAGATATGCAGGCAATGCGCTGCTGCAGAAACGCTATACTACCGATTCTTTCCCGCGGCAGAAAAAGCGCAATCACGGAGAACGGGAAATGTATTACGTTGCGGGAAGCAACTGCGCGATTGTATCGCAGGAGACATTTGACCGAGCGCAAAAGCTTCGGAAAGAGCGTAGAACCTTTCCGATATCGCTTCATGATGAGATTTCCAGACAGATGCGCTGTGCCTGCGGCGGGCGCATCCGTGCAAAGCAGGTGAATCAGAAATGGTACTGGTGCTGCTGTAATCACGACGAAAAACGTTCCTGCCCGATTACGGCGATACCGGAGACTCAGATTCAAGAGTGTTTCTGCCGGATGTACTATAAATTGAAGCATCAGGGTACCAGCATTTTAGAACAGATGCTTGCGAATTTCAAAGAGATCCGCAAGCGCAGGATGCTCTGGAGCACTGATATCGTTGCACTCAACAAGAAAATATCCGATTTATCCAGTCAGAATCAAACATTGGCCTTTCTCAAACAGCAGGGCCTTGTTGATCCTGACATTTTTATATCTATGAGCAATGCGCTGACCAGAGAACTTCAGGCGGCCAAGGTAGAAAAAGAGAAGCAGCTAAATACCCAAAGTGATATGACAACAATAAAAACACAGAAAATGCTGGAAACACTGGATAATGGGCCGGAGTACCTTGAGCGGTTTGATGCGGAACTGTTTGGCGAGCTCGTTGAGAAAATCATCATTGAGAGTAACGATTCCGCCCGCTTTGTTCTGAAAAATGAGCTGGAAGTACAGGAATCCATTGAGAGGACGGTGCGGTGATGGGGTACCGAAAGCAACCCTTTGGATATAGAATGCTGCTGGGCGAGATCGTCGTAGACGAGACCGAAGCGAAACTGGTACAGGAGATATTCAACCGTTACACTGCGGGAGAATCCTTGGGGAAGCTCACAGAAGCGCTTCTCCAGCAGGATGTCCCATACGACGAAGGGCGACTTTGGAATAAGAATATGGTCGCCCGCATCTTAGCAGATCAGCGTTACACCGGAAAAGAAGCATACCCGATGATCATTATGCCGGATCAGCTTTCAAACGCAAATAAAAAACGAGCTGAAAAGTCGTGCCCGCCAAGGAAAAACGAAGCGCAAAGAGTTCTGCGGAGGCTTTGCGGGGAATCACCGCCTGAATGGGTGGAGAGGGAAGTGGCGGAACTGCTGAATACCCTGATGCGCAATCCGAACCGAATCTGCGCGACCGCTCGGCCCCACACCGCAGATTCCAAAACGCAGAAAAAGTTGGAGGAAGCGCTGCGGCAGCAGCCCGTCGATGAGGAATGTGCGCGAACGCTGGTTTTCAAACTGGCGATGGAGCAATATGCCGACATGGGAAATCAGGAATATGAAACCGAACGGCTTCGCCGGTTGTTCGCCGGTTTTCAATGCTCTCCACAACCGGATGCTGCGTTATTAAAAAGCGCTGTTTCGGCCGTGGTTGTGACCGCAGAGAGCGTAAAACTGCGGCTGAAAAACGGACAGATCATAGAAAGAAGTGACCCGTAATGCAAGACAATGCGCCAAGAGTAATCAAAATCCCTGCGAAGCCGGAGGCAGACCGCCGGGCAGAAGCGCGCAGCCAGCTCCGTGTGGCAGCCTATTGCCGCGTCTCTACCAGAGAGGAAGATCAGGCAAACAGCTATGAGGTGCAGAAAGAATACTACACGGATAAGATCATGTCCAATACGGCATGGACGATGGCCGGGATTTTTGCCGACAAGGGAATCTCCGGAACGTCGGCGAAAAAGCGCGAGGAATTTATGCGGATGATCCGCCACTGCCGCCAGAAGAAAATTGATGTGATCCTGACAAAATCCGTCTCCCGCTTTTCGCGCAACACGGTGGACTGCCTTTATTATATCCGAGCGCTAAAAGCACTCGGTATTGCCGTGATCTTTGAAAAAGAAAACATCAATTCTCTGGAGGAGGACAGCGAGCTGCGCATTACGCTCTCCGGTGCCTTTGCCCAATCTGAAAGTGAATCCATTTCTGCCAATGTCACGTGGGGCATACGCCGAGCAATGGAGGCAGGGAAGGCGGTTATCCAGTATCAGAAGTTGTATGGTTATCGCAAAGGCGCAGACGGTAAGCCGGAGATCATTCCGGAGCAGGCAAAGGTCGTCCAATGGCTCTATGATCGCTACCTCGCCGGTGCTACGCCACGGATGCTGAAAAAAGAGCTGGAGACGCTGAAAGAACAGAATCCCGATGTGACAGAGATCTGCAGCGCAGCCCGCATCAATGGAATATTACAGAACGAGAAGTATTGCGGCGATGTTTTGATGCAGAAAACATTTCGCCAGGATTTTATCAGCCGCAAGATGATTAAAAACACCGGACAGCTTCCGATGTATCTGATTGAGAACCATCACGAAGGGATTGTCAGCCGTGAAAAGTTCCATGCGGTACAGGCAGAGCTTGCACGCCGTAAGGCGGGAAAGAGTCCGTCAAAACGCGCAGCTACCGGCCGATCATGTTATGCCAGTAAGTATGCACTTTCAGAGCGGTTGATCTGCGGTGAATGCGGAACCTTATACCGCCGCTGCACATGGGTGCGCGACGAGGGAAACCGTGTTGTTTGGCGCTGTGTCAGCCGATTGGACTATGGCAAGAAATACTGCCACAATTCACCGACTTTGGAGGAAGCGCCGCTCCAACGGGCGATTCTTGCAGCACTGAATGCTGCCATGGCAGATAAAGACAGTCTGGTTCAGCAAATTACAGATGTTATGGAAGTGGAACTTCTTCCGATTTCCGGCGGTAACGTGAGCCTTGGAGGTATCGAACGCAGGTTGAATACGTTAGAGCAGCAGTTCCAAGAGTTGCTGGAAAAAGCAACGGCAGATCCAAGCGCCTACGAAAGCCAGTTTAAGGAAATTCTGGACGAGCAGACCCGCCTGAAGAAAAAGCGCTCGGCCATTCTTGCAGACAACAAAGAGCATGACGAAGTCAACCGACGACTCAAAACTGCTGCGGAGGTTTTGAAGGACGCCTCGCCATATATCACTGAGTGGAACGAAGGCCTTATCCGCCAGTTGGTGACGCAGGTAAAGGTCCTCTCCAAGAAGAAAATTTTGGTGACAATAAAAGGCGGCATAGAGGTGCGGGAGAGAATTGTATGGTAGGCGGAATAAATACATTTGGATCTGCATGGTTGAAAAGTCCTGTTTGCATTAGACTCGGATTTGCAGCGCATAGATGATACTCCGGTGCATAAAGCGCTTCGTGAGTGCCTTGCCAATGCATTGATCCATGTAGACTATTATGGTCGCCGCGGAATCGTGATTGACAAAGAGTTCCGTAAGATATCCATCTCAAATCCCGGCACATTTCGTATCAGCCTTGATGAAGCCATTGCGGATGGTATCAGTGATGCCCGCAACGGTCGAATCTTTAATATGTTCTCCATTATCAATGTTGGCGAGCGCTCAGGTACTGGCCTGTGTGATGTCTATAATATTTGGGAAGAAAGCGGATTTAGGCGACCTGAACTGGTCGAAACTGTAGATCCAGATCGTATCACCCTCACTTTGGAAATCAAACTTGATAACGCGGGCAAAAACGATGGAGGAAATGATGGAGAAACAGTTGGCGAATATACAGAGCTGAACAAATATCTCCAGTTCTACGCACATTTCAAATCGCTTTGATTTGCTTGAGACGAACCACAGCATCCATCTCTCGGTGTAATTCCTTATCTATTCTCCTTCCTGCGAGGAATGGTTGCGCAGGGTTCTTTGGAGTGTTCTACATTTTTCAAAATCTACATGCAAAATTTAAAAAACGCATGTAAAACTTGTTGATTTTTGAAAGACGGGGCGCTATGGTGAATGACGTATAATGTGAATACAATGTGTAGAAAATTGGTAACAGTTTGAACAAGTACAAATTCATTAAATCAAACCCGCTTTTCGAACATTTGAATTGAAAAGCGGGCTTTGTCCAAGCTTCCTGCATACTTCTCCATGCAGCAAAGCTGCGGTTAATGATCGAAGATTCCGCCCATTAGAAAAGAGTTCTCGACGAAAGGGCCGATGTGTGGTATAATAAAGCTGCAGAAACAGTTTACTCGAAAGTGCAGAGATGTTCTTAAAATCAAAAAATCAAACAAGTAATACAGAAATTTCTATTATGTAGAATGGGGAGAATCGAGTGGCACAAAACGATAAAATCCAACTCTTTGAGGACAAGCGTATTCGCACTGCATGGGATGAGGAAAATGAAGAATGGTACTTTTCCATCGTCGATGTTTGCGAGGTGTTGAGTGGTACAGATAATCCACGCCGCTATTGGAGTGATCTCAAGAGAAAGCTAAAGGCTGAGGGCGCAGTTGAACTGTACGAAAAAATCGTACAGTTGAAAATGACTGCTCCTGATGGCAAGAAACGTCTGACCGATGTAGCTGACACCGAGCAGCTTCTTCGCATCATCCAGTCCATTCCTTCCCCAAAGGCAGAGCCGTTCAAGCTGTGGCTGGCGCAGGTAGGACGAGAGCGCATTGAGGAGACTATCGATCCAGAGCTGACCATCGACCGAGCGTTGGAAACTTATCTTAAGAAGGGATATAGCCGCGAGTGGATCAACCAGCGGCTGCAGGCCATTCAAGTTCGCAAAGAACTGACGGATGAATGGGATGCCCGCGGGGTGCAGAAGGGCGTCGAGTATGCCGTACTCACGGACGAGATCTCCCGTGCATGGTCCGGCATGTCCACTCGGCAGTACAAAAATCTGAAAGGCTTGAAAAAGGAAAACCTCCGCGATAACATGACTACACTGGAGCTGGTGCTGAACATGCTGGCAGAGGCGACAACCACTCAGTTTTCAAAGGACCGCAAGCCGACAACCTTCCAAGAGAATCTGGCAGTTGCCCAGGCGGGTGGCCAGGTCGCAGGCCGAACCAGAAAAGACATTGAGTCCCAGTCGGACACGCCGGTTATCACCTCTAAGAACGCCACACAGCTCAATCAGGTCATAACAGACCTACTGGAAGGCGTAGCCGAAGATGCACCGGAAAAACCGAAAGATAATTGAGAATATAGCTACAAATATTGTTGATATATGCTGCAAATACTGAGCACACCGCATATTGATCTCCGTTCCATGAACAATTAGTTTATCCATCTTCATCGCACCTCCCGGCAAGCAATTCGTTCAGTCACAACTCAAATACTATAGCGGAATGTTTTTCTCAGCTTGACAGATATTGCGAAAATCAAGGATAATGTCCTGAACATGGCTTTGCTTGGCGTGACTGCCAACGATGTGGGAAGACCCCGTTCTTCAACAGTTTTGTTGCAGAACGGGATCTCCCTTGTTTGTGGCACGTTTGCGCTGCGATTGTGTTTGCTTTTGTTGCAATTCAGCTTGAGAACGTTTTAATGGATTTACTGAACGCCGCACGTTCCTCTTTTATAAAAATTTCCGTTAATCTGATTTCCTGCGTACGTAAAGACGGTTTCCCATTTGCTCCATTTGGAAATACTGTTATCCAGTGAGTGGATTTCTTTTTCACTATCGGCTATCCAAATAAGTTCCATGTTTCTATCGTAGAGAAATTTATCCAACAGGTCTTTTCTAATTACAACACAATTGTACTTTTGTGTGTATCTGAGGTCGAAAGCAGCAAGGTTCCCTGTATCATCAAAATAAAAACCATCATTCTCTAGCTGCCTAAGATGGAGCTTTTCTATCAGCAAGTAACACGGAATATTGCAGGAGATAGGACCGTTGATTGATGCGTCGTATTGCGAGCCCAAATGCAACGTAGAAGAAGCACGCAGTATTCTGCCGATCTCTTTTTCTATTTCAAGTTCATAAGTGTTTAAGTCTTGGTTGCAGTTGCTTTCTTGCTTTTCACTGTCAGCGTATAGGCGTTCAATATCACTAATAGTGAGAATTCCATCCCGATCTGGATTTTCAAACATAATATGTACACGCTCTCTAAGAGCATTTATCATTGAAAAACGGGCTGATGTGGAGGCTGGCCGGAATTCAGTTTTCTTTTCGCCCGTTTTCAAACTGATATCTACCCATGCTGATTCATTATAAGTTTCGCAGCTCTCTGCCCACGGATACTCCCTGTTAAATACATTGTATATTTCATGAATGAAAGCAGGCTGACTCGTTACTACACTTATCTTGTTATTGACGCGATTTGTAAATTCCTGCCTCTGCGCTGGAGTGACAAAGTAAGCGTAAAGCCAACTCCATACATGGAGTCTTTGTACATTAAGATTCCGCTTATCCGTGCCGAAATACGCAGAAAGTGTGACCCACTCGGTATTGTGAGCATCTTTTAGAATCAATGTATTCTTAAGATTCCGATGAAACACGCCCTCTGTATTTAACCACGCTTCTAACTGCTCGGCGGAGTCTATATTGACGGCGGCATTTTCATCTGCGACTGCAGAGGAAAAGCTATCAAGAAATTCAAAGTGTGGCGCGGTGAGATTAGACATGGAGTACTGGTTGAGCGTAGGGTCGAAGTCGCGGATGCCGAGATCCCAAGCACCATTGAACTTACGCGTGGGAACATCTTGTGAGAATCCATAATCCTTCATTTTGCAATGGTCTGAAACTCTAGCAAGTATGTTATACATTGCAATCCATTGATATTTCTTACCTAGCCGCTCAGTTTTGATTGTCATATGACGATCATACCCGCGGCATTGGCAATCATGCTTTCTAAAATGTTCTTCAGAAAATTTGAGCTCATTTAGGACATAATATACTGCATAGTTGAATATTGCATATTCGTCGACGTCGAAGTTTTTAAGGACTGCCTGAAAAACATAGCGACCAAAATCGCCATATAAACCGAAACCATCAAAACGCATGGAAGAAATCACCTGAGAAAATGCTCTATTGAACCTTTGATCGAGATAGTGCTGATCTTCAATTTCTGGGATTGGCGTGGAGCTGTATGGCGGACGAATCAAAGCAGTATTAATATTACCTTTCTGATCCGGATTTTCGAATATGAACCTTTCAATAATCTGACGCGCATAATCCCTCAGCAAAATATCTGGGTACACCAATGCCTTGTTAAATATTGTGTTAAAAACGTATTCAGCTAGAGTTTTGAATTTTTCGGATTCAGCATCCCTTTTTTTGTAGCACGCACCGAAAATAATGCCATAAAGCCGCTGAAGAACATATGGATCATCTACGTTTTCGAATTTTTGAAGAAGTACACAACAAAGGCTAAAATGTTCCTTCAATATCTCTACCATTGCTTTTGAGGCGTTGTCTCTAAGCTGCCGGTTGGATGAGGTTAACAGCCATGAGAATAATGTAAGAAGAAGCTCGATTTGCTCTTCGTTCTTAAACTCTAGTTTTTCGCCGTGAATATACATTTCTATGAGCTGAATAATGCGGTGATTCTTTTCTAAATTGTTATTGATGTAAACTGTCCATGCAAGATCTCTTTGATTGAGCTCTAAGTTTAGCAGTAGATTGTGCAGAAAGTTAGCATTAAGTGGGCTGGTTGTTTTAACGCTGTTTCCAATAAGTACTTGCCAGACATCTCCCAAATTGTGTGGGTGTGCCTGAAGGAAGTGCATGAAAGATTCTGCGGTGACAGAAGTAGATCTTCTCCACAGAAATGATCTAATATAATCTGAGATTATCAATTCTTTACTATAGTCGTCAGTTATCTGATCAATGATATCGATGCACTCTTCTCTGTACCTTTCTGCGTATATAGCACAAGCGCATACAAATAGTCCGGTATTACCAAGATTATTTGCAGTTCCATTTTTGATATTTAAAATAGTATTGGTAAGATATTGACGTATATTTTGCGGGTCTCTATATGTTTTAAGAATTTCCTGTGCGCAAAAATAATCATTCATTTGATCATATGAAAAGAAATAATGCTGGCCCCCACGAGGAGAACAGTGAAGAATTTGCTCTTTTTCTAACTCACGAAGGAAGGATGCGGCAGTTAATTGATAAAAGGACCAGAAATTTAAGGAGGAAAGCTCCTCCCTCGAAATATTACGGGAGCCACTTGTGACCATAATCTTAGAAATCTCTGAAATAAAGGGAGTGAGAATATCTGTAGTCTCGTTGTATCCTTTACCATTAAGTTCATTTCGCAAGGAGCGGAATATATTCTCATTTGCGCGTTCAATTAATAACTCATACAGTCTGGGGAGACTTACCTCCTCGCCGTTATATGTTTTACAGTACAGAGAAAGAAAAAGTGGATTAGACATCTCATCTCCAAAGCACTCAAGAGGAGAAAATGGAATGTCGAACTCATTTAAAAATGACCGTATTGCACTGATGCTGTTGTCTTTAAAGCCTCTATGCTGTATTTTGAGCAAATCTGGTATATTTTCTGGTATCAGATCTGATTCGTATTCAGTTCTATATGTTAGAACAATTCTAACCATTGAGGTATGCTTAACTTTATCTATGATTGCGGGTAAGCTTGATTTCCAAAGTCTAAAATTGTATGTTTCGTTAATTGCGTCAACCAGTATAGGGATGATGCAGTTTTCTTTTTTACCGATTACCTCAAGAATATCGACTAAATCTTCAAAACTGCAATCCAATTGTAAGTTTTTCATGATCTGTTCGCGGATAGGCGAGTCTGTAAAATAGATCCCTGCAACCAATAGAAGTACAGATCTTCCTGAATCTAAGAGCTGTTGTGTTTTATGCGCTAGGAGCTGTGATTTCCCAATTCCAGCAATTCCATGAATACATAGTACCTTCCCCTCCAAAAGCTGACGCTCCTCGTCGGAAATTTCTAAACAGCGGGGGAGGGCTATTAAAGCATCTAGTAGCTGAATCCGCTCATCGAGCCCAAAGCGCTCCGAGCATGCATCTTCTACGTGTTGTATGTCAACATTTTCTGTGCAGATGCTCTCGCTGGGCTGCTTTAACTGAAGAAGCCGCGCACGTTCTTTGCTTAGATTATCGATAGACTTTGCTGCAGAACGCTCAATATTATTCTTCCATTCATAAGCATCGCGTAGTGTCCGGTGGGTGAGATCGGGGAGCGACTTTACAGCAAGACTTATCGTATGTAAATAGGTACGTACCCCCTCATCACTTGAATAAATACTATTAATTCTATCTATAAGTTCGGATTTTCGGCGGTTAAACAGAGATGCAGCATTACAATCATGGAGGAAAAGTGAAAGATTCATATCAGTCGAAGTATCAATGTTAAACTTGCTGTTGTAGCGAATTCCAAGCTCGCTCTTCATATGTTGTGTATGCGAAGCAAACCAGCCTAGCGTGAGCGTAAAGCAATCAAAATAATATACGCTTAAGTATTGATGCTTGCGAACGAGGTCCAGAATTGCATTATCAGTTATTGATTTTAGAATAATTCCGTTGCTCTGTAGTTTTTTTACCGTCTCATTATATATCTTGGAGGAATTAGCTAACGGTTTGTTGCAAAAGAGATATACGACATCAACTTTATCACTGTAGTATTTAAGTATTTCATCTGCGGAATGTGCGATTTGATCATATTTGACAGAACTGTCAAAATACTTTACCTGAAATCCAATCCATTGGTCGCTATCTTTGTCGTACACCGGATCCGTTTCGAGACCTGGATTATTTGGATTAGCATGTGGGTATTCTCGTGTGTTTCCGGAAAGAATTTCTTCAACGAATAGTTGCCGACAAAGATCCTCAAATTTATGATTTACTCCTCGTGCATCCTGATTATTTGCGCAAAAGGTTTCCCAGTTTATCTGTGCCTGCATTATAGAATCCCTCCGAGTCCGAAAAATAGGAAAACTACAATTAATTATAGCAGAATGTGCGAATTATTCAAGGTAATTGCTGGGAATTCGGGCTGATTTGTGTAAAAGATATATAGAGTATGGGGATAATCGGCGATTCGAGGGGCAGCAATTAGAGACAGATGACTAAGATAGGAAATATGCTGCGTAGAAGCATCGACAAAAATTGTAAAATATGCTATAATATCAACGATTGCTAAAACCAATGACGGTGACAGATTTCAATGCATTATGGATGATTTTGGCGAATAAGTTTAAATTACATTAAGGTACACCGGAATCTCAAGAAGCCCAATAACCACGCACCTTTTGCCCAGGTAAACTCTTGCGTTTTTAATGGGTTTTACACCACTTTTACACCAATTGACAACCATATGGCGCTGAAGGATATTCGCGCCATCATACATATAACAGCGTAAAAAATAAGGGCGGGAACGGAGTAATTTCCGAACCTGCCCTTTTCTTTTTCAACGAAAACGCCCACTATCAGGTGGACGCAATCTCAGCCTGACCTACACTTGGTTAAGCGAGTAAATTTGGGTGCAACTATAAAAGGGTACGTTTCTACTTTGCAAACCAAACTGATTTCGGCTACTTGTTTGAACAAGCAATCTTTGTCAATATTTCTTTCGAGCTTTCATAGCCCGGACTTCTTGCACTCTTCTTATGGCAGACGTGCTGTCAACTTTATACGTAGCGCACAAATGATTCACGAAAGATACGGGATTCATCCTTGGTAAAGATTTGTCATAGCGTGCAATTTCCATAACCATTCTATCATAGCGCATTCTGTTGGCTGCGGCTTGATAGTCAATGCGCTGTTCATGTTCGCTCTTACTTACACCCTTCGCTTTGCGCGTAAATGTTTCCTGAACAACATTCCCAATACCAACATCAAATACATAATGCATGATTTCATGTGTAAACGCAAAAGGACTTGGACGCAAGGACTCACGAATACGAATCAAGCCATTATAGCCATCGTGTACAGGTGGCGCCAATTCCGCTTCAATTCCATGCTCCATTACTATATCATCGACAAATACGACTTCCAAATTAAACTTATCTGCGAGGTAATCATCATCTTTGTCTGCCCCAAATTTATGAAGCTCGCTCTTATTCAAACTATCTTCAAGCTCTAACATAACACTTGTAGGCAAACCCTTCCGCCTAAGTCCGAACATAATTATCACTCCTTCAACTAATCCTATTCAAAAGTTAATCTTTTTGCTCCTTAGCTGCCCACGGGCTTAATTTTATAGATGTAATAATGTTTGCTTTTATCTCACGCAATAAAAGCAAACCATTTATGCTGAGCAACAGAGCAGGAAGCAATCTCAGAATAAGATATCCTTGCCCTCCCATAATACCGGCTAACAGTGCGGCAAAAGAATTGATAACAATCCGTACTACTAACTTGGGGTTTTTTTGCGCATTGGACTCCAGCCGTGTAATGGCATCGAATAGGCCAGAAATACCAATAGATATCAATGGAAAAGAATATGCCCAAAATACTGTGCCAATGTTGTCAAGCTCACATACAAAACCACTTGTTCTCCAAATGGAAATCAAAGATAAGCACGGGAGGAAAACTAAAACTGCGAGGCCATAAAGCGCATCCTTATAATCACCAAAGATGTTACTGCCATCGGAGCGCCAGTACCGATAGATTGTCTTTATCGTAGCATATCATCCCTGCCATGTTTTGTCGGGTGGTGGAATCCACATATGTATTTTACATCAATTTCTAACAAAATTCAACACAAATTTCAGAGTAAAAGCGTGCTTTGCGTGCTTTTGTTGGCTTATACGGCAACAGACCAGGTGAAAATAGCCCGGTATGCTGTATGACATTCGAGCTGCATCCACATTATATATTCTTCATCCGGGTGTGAGGATTCGTAGTCAATCGTCCGATGGGACATCTCATCGAGCATCAGCATATCGGAATTGGCATTTGCGATTTGCTCGCGTGCATCTTCATCGTTCTCAAGTTGTGCCATGTTATTGAGTGGGACTGGGGATGGGTACTCGCACCGCTCTGGATTCCGTTTATTATCGCTATCATTGCAATGATAGTTATTGCATTTATTGCGTATAAGTAAAGGCCTGAATTACTTATGAGGTTAGCGGGGCTGGTGTTATGCCATCCCCGTTTTTTATTAGGAGGTGTTTTTTATTGAAAGCACTAAGATTCCCTTTTGGGAGCAATATACGCTAACAATTCATGAGACATCACAATACTTTCGTATCGGAGAAAGTAAGCTCCGAACCCTTGTAAATTAAAATCCCGATGCCAATTACATACTGTAGAATGGAGACAGAATTCAAATTAAACGTAAGTTGTTTGATGATTACATTGACCTGCGCCAAGTGATTTAGTGTTGAAAGATGGCGCAGGATGTTATATACTAATAGAGTGTCCAGTTTCCTTTTTCGCAGGGAAAGGAATTGAAACATGACAGGGAAACGTAAAGATTCAAGAGGGCGAGTACTCCGAAATGGTGAAGTCCAGCGGAGCGACGGTAGTATAGGACGAACAAAACACTTTGCCGTCTATAAGTGTTGACCCTAAATGTCAAGAAACCATTTGAATTCAGCGAAATTGATAGCTTTCCATCGCGTTATACTGATGATAGATCCCGTAAGTAGATAGTAGGGGATGAGTTTGAGGTGAAAACAAATGACACAGAGCGATAAAATCCAACTGTTCGAAGACAAGCGTATTCGTACCGCATGGGACGAGGAAAAGGAAGAATGGTACTTTTCCATCGTTGATGTCGTCGCGGTTTTGACGGATCAGCCAGATTATCAGGTAGCTCGTAACTACTGGAAGGTAACGAAGAAGCGCCTGAAGGATGAGGGAAATGAAACGGTTACAGCTTGTAACCAGTTGAAAATGACCGCCTCGGATGGCAAAAAACGATTGACTGATGTAGCTGATACCGAGCAGCTTCTCCGTATCATCCAGTCCATTCCTTCTCCGAAGGCAGAGCCGTTCAAGCTGTGGCTGGCGCAGGTTGGACGAGAGCGCATTGAGGAGACCATCGACCCGGAGCTGACGATTGAGCGGGCGTTGGAAACTTATCTCAAGAAAGGGTACAGCCGTGAGTGGATCAACCAGCGGCTGCAGGCCATTCAGGTTCGCAAGGAACTGACGGATGAATGGGATGTTCGCGGGGTGCAGAAGGGCGTCGAGTACGCCATCCTCACGGATGAAATTTCCCGCGCATGGTCCGGCATGTCCACCCGCCAGTACAAGAATCTGAAGGGCTTGAAAAAGGAAAACCTTCGCGATAACATGACGACACTGGAACTGGTGCTGAACATGCTGGCGGAAGCAACTACCACGGAAATATCTAAGCAGAAGGCACCGGAGAATTTTTCAGAAAACATTGATATAGCACGTGCTGGAGGCAAGGTGGCCGGTGATGCACGCAAAGCCATCGAAAGCCAAACTGGCGTTCCCGTTATTACACCAAAGAACGCCGTACAACTCAATGAGGTTGTAACGGATTTACTGGAAGGCGCGGGCGAAGATGCGTTGGAGGAATCAAAAGACACTTAAATATTAAGATATAAATTTTATCTATATAAATTGCAAGATATCTATAGTGTTGAGCCATGACATCTTATCATAACAGTATAGATGCGTCTGGCGCAAAGCCAGACGCATCAACTGTTACCGGGCATTTTGGATGCTCGGATTTTTTCTTTTTTTCCATAGATTTTTCTGACCTACCGGATTTGAACCGCAGTTTGACGCGCAGGAGCGAACTGCTGCGGAAATGGTTGGCCTTTTTGAAAAATATCCCCGTTAGTGAAGCAAAATACCCGCCGAAAATAGTTCACAAAAATTCATGCGCGATTTTGTTGATATTGCCAGTGTGGAATATGGATAGGGAACCCGAGGGTTCGAAATAGAAGGTGTTTATCTATTTTTAGTAGAATATATTGATATAACATGACGAAACAGCGGCAATTGCGAGCTTTTTTAACCCGGGACACGGCGTGAAAAGGGCTTCTCAGCTGCGTTCCTGTGTTTTTTTGTCAAATTCCAAGAGTTTGCTTGAAAAAATTTCCGTATGGTGATATAATGATAAAAAAATAATGGGGCGGTGCGGCCGGAGGATGCTCCGGCGGCGGAATGGGGTGAGATTCCCTGCGAGTGGGTCACTGTGATGCCGGTTTGAGCCGGATAAGTCAGATACGCAAGGTGCTGTTCCCAGACCGCTGCCATCACCGGGGTCGAACACTCAACAATGCGATATTTGAAATATCCGCGTTGCAGATTTGTGCGCCCGTCTGCTGAATGGCAGATGGGCGTTTTGGTTTTCTGCAACTCCGCCGTAAGGCGTTGCAAATACTATTATGAGAGGAAGATCGCAAGTAATGAAAAAACGAGTGTTATCGCTGCTGCTTGCACTGGCTATGGTGCTGTCTTTGCTGCCTGTCACAGTGTTTGCAGTTGACGGTCACGATGGCCAGGTTCGTGTTCGTGTGGAAAACTCCACATGGAACAAGGCCGACGGCGCTCCATGGGAGGGAACGCTGGTAGATGAATGGATCACCCTGAAGGATGATTCCACCATGATGAGCTGCGTAAAATACGCGCTGGAAAAGAATCACTATTCCTACGAGACAGCCAGCAGCCCCTATGGCGGCGAATACCTCGGTGAGGTGAACGGTCTTGCCGAAGTGGACGGCGGCGCGCAATCCGGTTGGATGGGCACGCTGAACGACTGGTTCGTGAACGCCTCCTTCTCTGCCTTTACCGCCAAGAACGGTACACTGGCCGCCGGAGACGAGATCCGCGTTCTATACACCAAAACCGGCTATGGTGCAGACATCGGCGGCGACTGGAGCACGAAGAGCAACACAGCATTGTCGGCACTGTCTTTCAGCAGCGGCACGCTGTCTCCTGCCTTTGACAAGGACACTCTGGAATACACCCTGACCCTGACCGAACCGGCCAATGTGACCGTTGCAGTCACGGCAGCCAATAAGTGTAATCAGGTCTATCTGACCGTGGGCGAGACGAGCTATCGCCGCTCGGCATCCATCCCCATGGAGGACGGCACGGTGCTGACCCTCCGCTGCGGCGACGCAGAAGAAGGCACAGAAAACACCCCCGCGGTCGTTCCCACGACCTATACCGTCACCGTGAAGGCCGGCCAGCGCATCCCCAAGGCCAATGTGACCGTTCGCTCGCAGGCGGCTGGCGCTTATCTGCACGGGATCGAGACTGTGGAGGTTTCCGGCGATCTGGCCGAGAGCTACGGCTTTACCGACAGCGTCGAGGGTGTTTCCGCGTTGGACGTGCTGGTCAAGGCGCATGAGCTGGTTTTTGGCAAGGACTTCACGCCGCAGACAGCCTCGAGCTATCTGAGTGTGGGCAGCACGGGCTGGGTCTCGCTCACGTTTGGCTTGACTGACAGCTTCGGCTTCTTTGTCAATGAGGGCTGCCCCAACGACGGTACTGCATCCGCCTCCGGTGGCTACAACGGCACCTTCGTCACAAACACGGCTGTGCACGACGGCGATACTGTAGATTTCTTCCTCTACCAGGATGGCGCAACATGGTCAGATTATTATACATGGATCGACGCGCCCGCCGCCGTCGTTGATGGCGAGAAGGTCAATGTGACCGTCAAGGGCTTCTACGCAGTCAGCGCGTATCTCTATAAGGACGGGGCTGCCCTGAAGGCTGCTGCCAAGGCGCTTGAGGGCGTGCGGCTCGGCTGGCTGGAGCCTGCCACCGGCGCAGTGACTGCCATTCAGAATGCTGTCACCGATGAAAACGGCACGGCTTCCTTCGTCGCAGACAAGGCCGCGACCGGCTATCTCGTGGCGCTGTCCAACAGCGACGACGAGGTCTATGCCATTATGAACCCCACCGCAAAGATCGCGGTGCACACCAAGGTCAACGTGGAATTCAATGGCCTGCACAACGCCCAGCTTTCCGACCTGAAGGTCTATTCCTATCAGAATGGCGTGAAGGGCGCGACCGACCTGCTGGCCGACCTTACCCCAGAGCCTGACGGCTATAAGCTCAAGTATGCCACCACCATGCTGCCCGGCGACTACCTCGTCGAAGGCTATGATGCCAACGGCGACTTCAACGGCAGCATCGTCGTGACCGTCGGCGAAGAGGACTGCGCCTTCGTGCTCCAGCGTGCAAACCAGATCTACGCCACCAACAGTGGCTGGAAGGTCGGCACGGATTACACGATCGAGTACGTCGAGACCGCGCCCGACGGCACCCTGCGCAAGACCGCCCTCGGCACCGCCAACAATTACGGCACGGTCTACACCTCTGCGATCTTCCTCGAGGGTGACACGCTGAAGGTCACCCTGAAGCCCATCGGGGATAAGACGAATGACTATCTCCCCATCACCGTTACCAAGACCGGTTCGGAAACTGTGGACAAAGGCGCGCTGAGCTTCAGCGCCTCCATCCCGCAGGGACTGGACGTGAAGATCACCGCGCCCGCCGGCTCCACCGTCGTGGCCGGCACCTTCGGCAACTATTATTTCTATACATTCATCGATCCCGTGCAGACGACCGACAACGGCGACGGCACGATGACCGCATCCTTCCGCGTGCCCACGACGACCAGTCTGAACCACTTCCTGCGGGTGCAGAATCCCGACGGCGTGACCTACTGGAGCTTTGATAGGTGGACGGCCGCGCAGAACATCACCGTCACCCGCGACGACTTGCACATGGACGACGATATCTCCGCCTCCACCGTTTACCGCTTTAAAAACAATGTCTATGACCGCGCGGACGTGTATCTGAATATCAACCGTCAGGGCTACAAGAACCTCTCCGTCGGAGAGCACTTCGAGCTGGACGTGTTCCGCAACTGGCAGGCCATCGAGGGATTCATGAATGCCAAGATCGCACTGCCGGACGTGCACTATCAGGTGCTTGATCTGAACGGCAAGCCCAGTGACCTGCTGACCGTCACGCCCGATGCCTACAATTCCTCGTTGGCCACCGTGACTGCCAACCGCGAGGGAACGGCCATCGTCCTGGTGACCTATGACGCCATGACTCACAAGCAGGCGCAGAGCAGCACCGACAGCAAGGTGCTTTCCGCAATCTGGCCGGAGAGCACGGGCGTGTTCGTCGTCAGTGTCGGTGCGGACGGATCCGCGATTGCGACCAACATGAAGATGGATCGCACCGGCTCCGCCGGAACGCTCACCGACGACAAGCTGGCGCTGGACGCAGAGCATGACATCCTGTTCTATCTCGGCACCGCAGGCGCGAGCTACACTTTCACACCGGAATCCGGCTGCACCGTGAGCATCGCCCGTTCCACGGTCGGCAAGGCCATGACCTTCTCCGGCTTCACCACCGAGGGTGTGAACGTCGATGCCAAGACTGGCGCCGTGACCATCACCGGTCTGACCACCGGCCGTCATATCGTCCGCATCGAGAAGGACGGCGTGGCAACCTATCAGGTCATCACCGCCCGTCAGGTGCGCTACGATCTTCTGGATGCGGACGGCAACGTCCTGCCCGAGAACACTGAGTTCAATCCCGGTGATACCGTGACCGTGCAGTTCCATGATCTGCTCTCACCGAAAGAGAAGCTGTCCGGCGTGTTCAACCAGAATTTCCTTGTGTATTACCACGACGACGATGGCCACAGCTTCCAGGGCGTTCTGCCCGGACCCTTCGGCCTCTATGACTTCAACGGAAACCCCGAGCGCCAGAAGTTCACGCTCACCATCCCCGAGGATACGACGGGCGTGACCTATGTGCTCAACGGCTCGATCAAGATCGGCGGCTTCAGTGGTGTGCCCACCCATCGCGGCGTGTCCTACACCAAGGGCATCGACCCTCAGTTCGGCACGGCCTCGGCCGGTGTGATGACGCGGCTTCCGGAGCTGGTCATCAAGTTGGAGGGCTACGCCGTTGCGGAAACAGAGCGCCTGATCGACGCGATCGGTGAGGTGACGCTCGAAAGCGAGGACGCCATCACCTCTGCCCGCGCAGCCTATGACGCCCTGACCGAGGAGCAGCAGAAGCAGGTCGGCAATTACAAGGTGCTCACCGCTGCGGAGGCCGCTCTGGCCGCGCTGAAAAAGGCCGAACAGGCTGAGATCGACGCCGTCGAGGCCAAGATCGATGCCATCGGCGATGTGACCCTCAATTCCGAGAAGGCCATCACCGCTGCCCGCGAGGCCTATGAAGCGCTGACCGACGCTCAGAAGGCGCGAGTGGAGAACTACGACACCCTGATCGCTGCCGAGCAGAAGCTGGCCGAACTGAAGCTGGCCGCACTCCTGGAGCACATCTACACCACCACCGGCGACTATCTGACCGCGCTCGGCACGCCGTCCGTCGGCTCCATCAGCGGCGAATGGATGGCGCTGGGTCTGGCGCGTTCCGGCCGCACCGTGCCGGACGGCTACTATGACGCCGTCGTGGAGTACGTCAAGGCGCATGCCGACCAGAACGAGCGGCTCCATCGCTCCAGATCGACCGACAACTCCCGCATCATTCTGGCACTGACAGCTATCGGCAGAGATGTCACCAACGTCGGCGGCCACAACCTGCTCAAGGGCCTGGACAGCATGGCCTACATCCAGAAGCAGGGCATTAACGGCCCCGTCTTTGCGCTGATCGCGCTGGACAGCCATGTCTACCCCGTCAGCGGTGACGTGACGAGAGAGAAACTCGTGCAGGCCATTCTAGACGCTGCGCTGGCCAACGGCGGCTGGGCGCTGGACGGCGATCTCGCTGACGCGGACATGACCGCGATGGCAATTCAGGCGCTCGCGCCCTACTACGCCGACAATGAGACCATCAAGGCCGCTGTGGACAAGGCATTGACCGTGCTCTCCGGCCTGCAGCTCGCAGACGGCGGTTTTGCAAGCTGGGGCAACGCAAACTGCGAGTCCAACGCGCAGGTACTTGTGGCACTGACGGCGCTGGGCATCGATCCGGCCGAAGACAGCCGCTTCGCGAAGAACGGTAAGACCGTGCTGGATGCGCTGGCTGGCTACTATGTCGAAGGCGGCGGCTTCAAGCACATCGCTAACGGCGAGCTGGACGGCATGGCGACCGAACAGGGCTACTACGCACTGGCCGCGTACTACCGCCTCATGAACAAACAGTCCGGTCTTTACGATATGCGCGACGTGGCCATTAAATTTGAACCGGCAAAGCCCACGACCCCCGTGACGCCCACCACGCCCACGACTGGTGATTCCGGTGTGGCAGTGTGGTTCATTGTATTGTCACTGTCCGTGTTCGCGCTGGCCGCAGCATTAGTCCTTGCCCGGAAAAAGTTCAAGACGGAATAAACAAAAAAAGCCGGCGCAGGGGTGCTTTCCGCACCTCTGCGCACGGCTCTTTCAGGAGGAAGCAACGTATGAAGAATCGAATGTTCCGGCTGACTGCGCTGCTGCTGGCGCTGCTGCTCTGCACCGCCTGCGCGGGCAAGACCGTTCCGGAAGCCTCGTCCGTTCCCACGCAGGAGCCGTCTGTCTACACCGAGGCTGAGCCTTCCGAGACGGAAGCACCGCCCACGACCGAACAACCAACACAGACCGAAGCGCCGAGCGAGAGTGAGACACCCACGCAGGAGACCGAACCCTCCGCCGACAAGGATCGCTATCAGACTGACCCCGTCCCGGATGGACGTCCCGCGCCCGTGGAGCCTGGCACCGCAACCGAGGGCAGTGCGGCCACCTGCACATTTTCCATCTCCTGCGCCACGATCTTGAACAACTGGGACAAGTGCGACGAGGAGAAAAAGCCGCTCGTTCCGTCCGACGGTGTGATTTTCCCGCGCAGCACCGTGACCTTCAGTGAGGGGGAAAGCGTCTTTGATGTACTGCAGCGTGTGTGCAGGGAGAATAAGATCCATATGGAGTCCAGCTGGACACCCATATACAACAGCGCCTATGTGGAAGGGATCAATAATCTTTATGAGTTTGATGTAGGCTCCCTGTCCGGCTGGATGTACAGTGTCAACGGCTGGTTCCCCAATTACGGCTGCTCGCGATATGAACTTCATGATGGTGATGTCGTCGAGTGGGTTTATACCTGCGACCTCGGCAAAGACGTCGGCGGCGGCTATTCTGCCGCTGACTGACAGAGAAACGGAGCTCGTTTTTAGAGCTTTTTAATCAAAGAATGTGTTTCGTTCTGCTTTAAAGGCTTTGAAAATTTTTGGCTTTCCTTTTGCTGTTTGTGCGTATGCGTTTAAAAACAAAATCGTGACCGCTGACACTGGTCACGATTTTGTTTTTCTAATTTGATAGTTGATCTATCATGTTCAGACCACACATTTTATTATCGAATTCTGCGGATTTGAAACAGAGTTTCATAAGAAATTTTCTCAAAACAGAAGATGCGTCTGGCACAAAGCCAGACGCATCAACCGTTTCCGGGCATATTGCGTGCCCGGTTTTTGCCTGCAAGGCGACTTGAAAACAATCCGCCAAAATCAGGCATGATTATGCTGATTGAATATATGAATTACAGGAGAGGGGGGACAATCCCTTGGAAGATGGTCGCAGCAGAAAAGGGAAAACTGCGTTAGGCCAGCAGAATACGAATTTCGTGTGTCCCGGTGAGCAAGGACTTTTTCCGCTTTTTCGTCGTCCGCAATACCGAACAGCAGTGCAAAACTCGCGCCAAGGCCCTCCTGATGGTCGCAGCCGCCGAAGGGATCGCACAAATAGGTGTAATTCTGCTTTTCCTCCGACCAGAAATGTGCGTTGACGGAGTTCTTGAGGCGAGCGGCCTTTTCGGCATAGGCGCTTCACGGTAGCCCAAGCGCGGCGGCCATTTTGTCGGCAAGAACGTAGGCATGATAATACAAACAGTTGGTCGAGAGGGCAAACATGGGGATGCCGACACCGGTATCGACGCAAAGCTCGCGGTTCTGTTTGGCAAAGGTCATGATCGCCATGGTGCCGTGTCGGGCATAGACATCGGGATAGGCGGCGATGCCGTCGCCATAGCAGGCCGGACCGCGGAAAAGGTTCTTTTCGGCGTCAAATTCCGTGGCTTCAAAATAGGCGAGGGAGTTGACGGCAGCGCGGTAGGCAAGCGCCAGAAATTCACGGTCGCCGGTGCAGAGGTATAGCTGTCACGCGCCGGTGACCCAGATGATCGCGTCCCAGTATTCGCCGTCGATGCGCAGAATGCCATCCTTCTCCGTGAGAACGGATTCCAGCGTGCTGCGGCTGATCTCCGGGCAGATCAGCGCACCTGCGTTCCAGGTGTTGATCGCGGCATCTCTCGTCCAGGGCGTTGAATAGCCCAAGCCGGCGATGATCATCGGCTCCGGCCTCGTCAGGATTCCGTCCTGAAAGGGAAGAATGTTTGCGGCCAGGGTCGCGATGGCGAGACGATAGGCGGTGTTGATCTCTTTGTTGTTCGTTTGAAGATAGGGAAAATTCATGGTGTCTCCTTATATGTTGTCAGATCGTGCTCGGAAAGACTTCCTGATACCTTGCGGCATGAGAAACAGGCTGTCCGGCTGCGTGCAGATGTGAGGTATGTCGAGGGCAAGAAACTGCCCGAGTGGTTCGGAGAGCTGTATCTCGAACGGCACAGAGGCACCTATACTTCCATGGCCAAGAATAAAAACTACAACCGCCGCAGCGAGTTCCTCCTGCAAACGGTGGAGGGCATGAGCCTGACGAAAAAGCTCCTGACGGGCGCGGCCTATCCAAAGCAGGCGCTTTATGCGGACTGGACGACGGTGCTTCTGAATCAGTTCCACGACATCATTCCCGGTTCGTCGATTCCGGAGGTCTATGAATTCCACGGCGCAGTACGAGGTGCTGCTGAAAGAGAGTCTTGCCCGCAGGGATCGCGCGCTTCAGGCGCTGGCCGATCAATGTGCAGAGAAGGGCGTGCTGGTCTACAATCCGACCGGCGTCTGCCGCGACGGCATGATTCAGGTCGCGGGGCAGCCCGCTTTTGTGAAAGACGTTCCGGCGTGGGGCTGGAAGGTCGTCCGGCCGGAGACGCTGAAAGATTCCGGCGAAGCGCCCAAGGCGACGCCGACGCATATGGAAAACCGGTTCTATTCCATTGAGCTGGATGAGACCGGCTGCCTGACGGGCATCTATGATAAAATCAACCGCCGGCAGGTGCATACCGGCCGCGCCAATGTGCTGGAGGCATTTGACGACCATCCGCGCAACTGCGACAACTGGGAGATCAGCAATTACTATACGGAAAAGAAGTGGGAGATCAACGACGTGCAGAGTCTGCACGTCGAACAGGATGCGCAGACCGCGCGTGTTGTCATCCGCCGGCGTTTCCTGCATTCAACCTTGGAGCAGACGATCACGATCTATCGTGAACGGTCCGGAATTGACTTCTCGCTTTGCGCGGACTGGCACGAGCATCATATTTTCTTAAAGACGGCTTTCCCGGTGAACATCCTTTCGGACAAGGCGACTTATGAGATCCAATATGGTGCGGTCGAACGTCCGGCGCATCAGAATACTTCGTGGGATGCGGCCAAATTTGAGGTCTGTGCGCAGAAGTGGGCGGATTATGCCGAGGCCGGTTACGGCGTGGCGCTTCTGAACAACAACAAGTACGGCTACGCCATTCACGATGGCGTGATGCGGCTGTCGCTGATCAAGTGCGGCACTTATCCGAATCCGCAGGCCGATCAGGGCGAGCATCACACGCGCTACTGTCTGCTTCCGCACGCCGGAGACTGGCGCGAAGCGGACATTCCGGGCCTTGCCTATGCGTACAACTGCCCACTTGAGACGGCGGTCTGCGCGGGCGGCGGGGTGCTTCCCGGCGAATTCAGCGCGGTAAGCGCTTCGGAGAAGAACATTCTTGTGACGACCCTCAAGGAAAGCTGCGACGGCGAGGACGTGATCCTGCGCGCCTACGAGTCGCAGGGAAAACGCACCGAAGTGTCGCTCCGTTTTGGCTTTGCGGCGCAGCGTGCAGCCGAGGTCGATCTGATGGAGGAAAACGTCCTTCAGGAGCTTCCACTGCAAGATGGAGAGATTTCTGCAATGTTCCGTGCGTTTGAGATCAAGACGTTTAGAATTCAAGCCAGAAAAGGAAAATAAAAATGATGTCAGTTCCTGCCATTTATCTTCATGAGGACGATCAGTGCGTTTTTCTCGGCACGGGTGAGGGAACCCGAAACGGCTGCAAGATCAGCGTGGACGACGGTGTGCTTCGCGTCTGCGCGCACGGAGAAGCCGTTCGGCGGATCGAACTTTTCTGGCCGGGAACGTTTGTGGACGGCACAAAAATTCTGGCCGATCAGTGGGAACGCGGCTATGGCGCGCTCTCGTGGCACGAGCCGGATGAAGCCGAGGTCATGCCATGGTACTTTCTGGCGTATTCCGAGGGAGAAACGCAGTGCTTCGGTGTGCAGACCGGGCCGTCCGGCCTCTGCTGGTGGCAGATCAGGAAAGACGGGATTTCCCTTTATGCGGACATCTCCTGCGGTGCGGATGCCGTGCTGCTGAACGGACGGACGCTGGAGGTCTGCCGCATTGTGATGCAGACCGGGGAGGGCGATCCTTTTGAAGCGGCGCAGCGCTATAACAATCAAAATAGCGCAGATTCTCTGTGCCGTGAGAAAAGCCGTCCCACACGGATGCGTGGGGCGGCTTTTTTGAATCGTCTGTGCTTGTGTCTGTTCGTATTTACTTTTTCTTTCCGGCATGGTATAATCCAAACAGAAAAAAGCAGAAAGAGAGAAGAAATTATGAACGTTGTCTTTGTGATTTTTGGCCTTCTTGCGCTCATCGGCGGCGCGGTCGCCGCGCTGGTGACGCACCGGAAAAGCTGGTGGGCGGCGACCCTGATCGGCATGATGCTATTCGTATTCGGCTTTTCCTTTGAGATCGTTCCGACGGGCTACACCGGCGTCCGGACGACATTCGGGCAGATCTCGGATGAGATCGTTCCGCAGGGCTTCAATCTGAAAATTCCCTTCGCGCAGAACATCAAGCTCGTCAACAACAAACAGCAGGATACGGTGATCAAGTCGCAGATCTGGGGCGAGAGCGTCGAAAAGACGCCCGTCTATGCCTCGGAAGTGACCGTGACCTATCAGATCGCCTCCAAACGCTCGGCATGGATTTTTGCCAACGTGACGAATACCGATTCCCTCATCTCGCAGGACATCGTTGCCTCGGCGATCAAGTCTGCCATGGTCGAGCTGACGGCGGACGAGGTGACGGTGCGCTCCCGCATCGAGCCGGAGGTAAAGGAAAAACTCATCGCCTCCATCGACGAGAAATACGGCGCGGATACCATTGAAATCCTCAAGGTCACCATCAATCAGATGGATTTTGAGGACAGCTACAACGCCGCGATTGCGGCGAAGTCCATCGCCCAGCAGGAGCAGGCAAAGCAGAAGATCGAAAACGATACCGCCATTGCCAAGGCCGAGGCGGACAAAAAGGTCGCCATCACAAATGCCGAAGCGACGGCGGAGGCGCTGCGCATTGCGGCGCAGGCAGAGGCCGATGCTAACCGTCTGCTGGAAGAAAGTCTGACGGATCGCGTGCTTAAAAACCGCTTCTATGAAAAGTGGGACGGCGCGCTGCCAAAGGTCATGGGCGAAAGCTCCGTGCTGATGGACATTACAGACGAGATCAACTGATACCGGGAGAAAAACGGATATGAAGAAACCAAGAATTCTTGTAGTCGGCAGCCTTGCGATGGATCAGACCGCAACCACGGCGGTCTTCCCGCGGCAGGGACAGACCGTGCTGGGTAAAAAATTCCGCAGTGCGCCCGGCGGGAAGGGAGAAAATCAGGCCGTTCAGGCGGCGCTGCTCGGCACGGACGTGACCATGCTGGGCAACCTGGGCCGCGACAGCAATGCGCAGGAGATCCTCACGGCCTGCAAGGCGGCCGGGGTACATACGGAGCATATGCTCTTCGACGAAACCGAGTCCACCGGCTGCGCGATGATCATTCTGGAAGAGCAGCCGGACGGCTCCACACAGAACCGTATCCTCGTCCTGCCCGGCTCCAATATGACCATTACAAAGGAGGACGTCGAATTCCTGCGCGATGGGATCGCGGAATATGATCTGGTCATTCTCCAGCTGGAGATCCCGATGGAGATCAACGAGCTGGTCGCGGAATTTGCCCATGAAAAGGGCGTGCAGGTGATGCTCAACCCGGCGCCTGCCGCGCCGCTTTCCGAAAAGCTGCTGCGCTGCCTGACCTATCTTTCGCCCAACGAGCATGAGGCGGCGGACCTGACCGGCGTTCCAATCCGCAGAGAGGGGAAAAACGTCAACTGGCAGGATGTCGAAGCGGCGGCCAAAGTGCTGCGCGACAGAGGTGTAAAGAACGTCCTGATCACGCTCGGCTCCGCCGGTGCGGCGCTCTGCAATGACACCGGCGTCTATCACAGTCCATGCGCCGAGAACATCACGGCCGTTGATCCGACTGCGGCGGGGGATTCCTTCGTCGGCGCGTTCTGCACGGCTGCCTGCTGCGGCTGGGGCTGGGAGGAAGTACTGCGCTTTGCCAACCACACGGCAGCGCTGACGGTTTCCCGTCCCGGTGCGCTTCCGTCGCTGCCGCGGCTGGCGGAGGTCAAGAAGCTTCTGACCGAGCGCACCGGTGCCTGCCCGGATACTTCCGTTCTGGAATAAAAACGACCCGATGCGGTTGGCTAACCGCATCGGGTTTTTCTTATTCCGGGCAGGTGAGCAGAGCCGAGCGGAGCCGGATGCGCTTCTCCTGCGAAAGAGGCGTGAGCGGCAGGCGAAGTGTCTGGCGGCACAGGCCGAGATCTTCCAGCGCTGCTTTGACAGGGATGGGATTGACGTCGGAAAACAGCGCGTCGATCAGGGGCAGATACCGGCATTGCAGGGCGGCGGACGCTGGGAAATCCTGCCGTAGGCAGGCCTCCGCGATCTCCGCCGTGATGCGAGGCCGGACGTTTGCGAGCACGGAGATCACGCCCTTCCCGCCGAGCGCCATGACGGCGGTGATCTGGTCGTCATTGCCGGACCAGACGTTGAAGTCCTCACCGCACAGGTTTAGAATGTGTGCGACCTGCGAAATGTCGCCTCCGGCCTCCTTCACGCCGTTGATGCGCGGATGTGTACTCAACAGCCTGCAGGTTTCCGGCCTGAGATTCACACCGGTGCGAGATGGAACGTTGTAGGCGATCAGCGGCAGCTGCACAGCGTCGGCAATGGCAAAGTAGTGCGCGGCAAGTCCTTCCTGCGATGCCTTGTTGTAATACGGCGTGACCGCGAGCAGCGCGTCCGCGCCGCAGGCTTCGGCCTGCCGGGCAAGGCGCACCGACTGCGCGGTGCTGTTGGTCCCCACGCCGGCGATGACTTTGCAGCGCCCGGCGCAGTAGGCGACCGTGTGCCGGATCAGCGCCTCGCGCTCCTCCGGCGTGAGCGTGGATGCTTCTCCTGTCGTGCCGCAGACGACGATGGCGGCGATCCCGGCGTGAAGCTGGCGTGCGAGTATGGAGTCGTAGGCTTCAAAATCGATCCCGTTTTCCAGAAACGGCGTGACGATGGCGGTCGCCGCGCCAGTGAAGACAGGTTCTTTCATAAAAACACCTCCGTACCATTGTATGAAAGTACGCCGGAAAGGGTGCGGGAGGTTGCATTTTTTCCGCGCCTGCGCTATAATACAGCAAGATATTCATGGAAAGAGAGCGGAAACATTGAAAACAAGTGACTTTTACTATGACCTGCCGCAGGAGCTGATCGCGCAGACACCGCTGGAGCGCCGGGACACCTCCCGTCTGATGGTGCTTGACCCGGCGACGCAGCGAATTGAGCACCGTCATTTTTATGATCTGATCGACTATCTGAATCCCGGCGACTGCCTCGTGATGAATGACTCCCGCGTGCTGCCTGCGCGCCTGCTCGGCAAGCGGATGCCGACCGGCGGCGCGGTCGAGGTCCTGCTGCTGACCGACCGCGGCAACAAGACATGGGAGTGCCTGGTCAAGCCCGGCCGCAAGCTCCACGAGGGCGCACAGATCTCCTTCGGCGACGGTGCGCTGACGGCCGAGGTCACGCAGGTGCTGGAAAGCGGCAATCGCCTTGTGCAGTTTCACTATGATGGAATTTTTCTCGAAATTCTGGAGCGCCTCGGCAAAATGCCTCTGCCGCCCTATATCAAGGAAGAGCTGGAGGACGGCGAGCGCTACCAGACGGTCTATTCCCGCGTGAGCGGCTCAGCCGCCGCGCCGACGGCCGGCCTGCACTTCACGAAGGAGCTGCTGGAAAGAATTGAACAGAAGGGCGTGCATCTGGCCTATATCACGCTGCACGTGGGTCTTGGCACCTTCCGACCGGTGAAGGTCGAGGACGTTACCGCGCACCATATGCACTCCGAATTCTGCATGATCTCCGCGGAAACGGCCGCACTTCTGAACGAAACGCGCCGGGCAGGGAAGCGCATCGTCTGCGTCGGCACGACCTCCTGCCGCACGCTGGAATCGCTGGCGGATGAGAACGGCGGCTTTGCCGAACGCTCCGCCTGGACGGATATTTTTATCTATCCCGGCTACCGTTTCCGCGCGATGGATGCGCTGGTGACGAATTTCCACCTGCCGGAGAGTACGCTGATCATGCTGGTCTCCGCCTTCGCAGGCTACGACTTTACCATGCGCGCCTACCGCGAGGCGGTACAGGAGCGCTACCGTTTCTTCAGCTTCGGCGATGCAATGCTTCTTGAACGCAGCGCGAAGTGACGGGATGTATATATATGTATAGTAAGCAGAGCTTCTGACGACTCCGGTCAGAGGCTCTGTTTTTGTCTGTCCCGAGGGAATCCAGAAAGTCACTGTCCGGCTGCACAAAAAATGGAAGACAACTAAATAATTTTGAGGAAAAAGACACATGTTGAGGCGAAATCAGAAGCTGAAAACAGAAAATTGGAAAAAATACACAAAAAGTTTAGTGATTTAAATCGCTATTTTCTACACTGTATTTGTAAAGAAAATGTCACAAATTATTGAATTATTGTGAACGAAAATGTATAGTAAAGACAGATTTATATGGACGCGCCGAGGAAGGGAAATAGGTGTCCAGATCAATCGTAAATCTGCCGGTCAAACCGGAGAAAGAGAGTGTGAGCATATGAAACACAAGACCTTTTTGAGACAGGCTGTTTCAGTGCTGCTGGCTTTTGTTCTTGCACTCGGTCTCGTCCTGCCGTCCCTGGCGGTTGAGAGCGCGGATGTAACGACGGAAAGCGGCAAGAAGCTTACGTTTGAGCAGGTGGACAATGACGAGTATGACGTCAGTCTGCCGAATAAGAATGACGTAAACGCGGAAGATAAAGAGGATACTTCGGACTATGAGGATACGGAAATCGTCCGTGTTTCCATTGTTCTGGATACTCCCTCCACACTGGAAAAGGGATTCACTGCGGACGATATTTCCTCGCAAAGCCGCAGAGCGGTGCGCTATCGCCGGAATCTCCAGAATGAGCAGGAGAAAGTGGAAGAAGCAATCTCCGATGAGGTACTCGACGGCGGCGAGCTTGATGTTGTCTGGAACCTGACGCTCGCAGCGAATATTATTTCTGCCAATGTGGAATACGGCCAGATCAAGGAAATTGAAAAGGTCGACGGCGTGAAAGAGGTTCTCGTTGAGAAACGCTATGATCCGTGTGTTGTCAATCGTGACGAGACGGTGGATCCCAAAATGTCTACCTCCGACGAGATGATCGGCTCTATCGCGGCCTGGGCCTCCGGCTATACCGGCGCCGGCAGAAAGATTGCCATCATTGACACCGGTGCGGACATTGACCATCCCTCTCTTGACCCGGATGCATTTGCCTACGCCGTAAAGGACAGCGGCGCCAAGCTGATGACGGCTGAGGATACCGCAGGGCTGCTCTCTCAGTTGAACGTGGTTTCGAAAAACAAGAATGTCACGGCAGAGCAGCTCTATGTTGACGCGAAGATTCCCTATGGCTTCAACTACGTGGATAATGGTCTGGACATTGGCCATGACCATGATACTGCGGGAGATCACGGCTCTCACGTTGCGGGTATTGCTGCTGCGAACCGCTACGTCAAGAGCGGGGACGGCTATGCAAGCGCACTGGATTCCGTTCTCACGCAGGGCGTCGCCCCTGATGCACAGATTCTGGTTATGAAGGTCTTCGGTAAATCCGGCGGTGCATATCCAGGCGACTATATGGCCGCCATTGAGGACGCAATCGTCCTTGGAGCAGATTCTGCCAACCTTTCCCTCGGCGGCGCGTGGACCGGCGATTCCCGTGCTGAGGCAAAGTATGAAAAGATCCTTGAGCGAGTTGTCGAGAGCGGCCTTGTCGTTGTAGCCTCCGCCGGCAACTCCGGTGCATGGGCCAATGAAACCATTGTCGGCGCACCTTATGCCGACAGCGCAAGCTGGGCAACCGTCGGCGCACCCAGCACCTTCACCAATATGCTGAGCGTAGCCTCCGTGGAGAACATCGGCAGAACCGGCAAGTATATTGAAGTTGCCGAAAATAAGATGTATTATTCGGAAAATCTCGATGGAAGGGACGGCAAGCCCTACACCAATGTGTCCATTACGACGCTTGCGGGCGAACATGAGTATGTCTATCTGGATTCCATCGGCACGGCGGAAGAATTTGCTTCGATCAAGGATGTTCTGACCGGAAAGATTGCGATCTGCAACCGCGGCAAGATCGACTTCACGCAGAAGGCTGAAAATGCTGTTGCAAACGGCGCAATTGCGACGATCATTGCAAACAACGAGCCTGGTACGCTGCTGATGGACTTTGCCGCCTATACAAAAACTGAACCGGCCATTACTATCACGCAGAAGGACGCTGCCCTGGTCAAGGAAAACTCCACCCCGGTGAAGGATGCCTCCGACAATGTCCTCTACTATACCGGTAAAATGGTTATTTCCGCCAAAGATGAGGTGACGATTGAGCACAGCGACTACTATACGGTCAGCAGCTTCTCCTCCTGGGGCATTCCCGGTTCCCTGAAAATGAAGCCTGAGATCATCGCTCCCGGCGGCAACATCTATTCTCTTATGAATGGCGGCAGCTACCAGAATATGTCCGGCACCTCTATGGCTGCGCCGCAGGTTTCCGGCATGGCAGCACTCCTGGCGCAGCATATCGACGCGAAGGGCCTCACGGAAAAGACCGGCCTGACACGCCGCGCACTGATGCAGAGTCTCCTGATGTCCACAGCGGAGCCCATGCTTGAGGCCGAGAACACCTATTATCCGGTTCTCCGACAGGGTGCCGGCCTTGCGAATATCGGTGCGGCCATCTCCGCGGGCAGCTATCTGATGATGGACGCGGATGCGACCGACTCCTATAAAGACGGCAAGATTAAGGCGGAACTGGGTGACGATCCCGCACGAACCGGAACGTTCAGCTTCGGCTACACGATCAACAATCTTTCCGATACTGCTTCCGCATTCTCCCTGTCGGCAGATTTCTTTACGCAGGGCGTTTACACGGATGACGGTGTCGCTTACGAAGACACGATGACCGTTCCGGTTCCGTCCACCGTTACTTTCCTGATTGATGGAAAGCTCGTCGAGACGTCAGCGCCGGAAGAAATGAAGCACTGCGATTTCAACGGCGACGGCAAGATCACGAGCGCCGACGGGCAGGCGCTGCTGGACTATGTGACCGGCGTCCGCGAAAAGATCAACGACGCGGAATATGCCGACTTTGATGCAGACGGCGGCATCGACACTTACGACGCTTATCTCTTCTTCAAGCAGATCGGAAAAACGGCAGTAGAGGTTCCCGCAAACGAAAGCGTCCATGTCACGGTGAATGTTGCGCTGGACAAAAATACACTGGATGCCTACGACAAGGCAAGCGGCGACACCGGCACATACATTGAAGGCTATGTCTACGCCACGGAGCTTGCCAGCGCCGAAGGCGTTGAGGGAACGAGCCATTCCATCCCCGTGCTCGGCTACTACGGCAACTGGACGGATTCCTCTATGTTCGACGTGGGCAGCTACATTGACTACTTCGTCTCCGGCGAGGAGGACAGACTGCCGTATATGTTCGACCGCACTTCCAATGATTCTCTCCAGTATCAGCTCCTCACCACCAGAGAGAAGGGCGACACCTCAACCTATGCATTCGGCGGCAACCCCTTTATCAACGAGAGCTTCTACGATCCGGCGCGTGATTCCATTAACACGGATACAACGGTTTTCGATACGATTGCCTTTACCGCGATCCGCAACTTTGCCAATTCCCACATTTCTCTCGTGGACACAGAAGGAAAGGTCTACATAGACGCGGACACGGGTGGAAATACGGGCGCATTTTACCAAGCTACCACGTCCGGCGGCCAGTGGCAGAAAATCCAGTGGTCGATTTCTCTCGGTGACGATCTCTCCGCAACACCGGAGGATGCGCAGCTTCAGCTTGCACTGACGCTCGCGCCGGAATACAATGTTGATCCCGATGGAACTACGCATTGGGATGCGCTTGGCAATGGTGCGACAAAGGTCTACAGCGCATATGTCGATAAGACTGCACCGACGATTACCGACATTTCCATGGCGACGAGCATTACCTCTGATACGAAGAAGCTGACTGTAACGGCTTCGGATAACCGTTATATCGCGACTGTCGCTCTGATTGATTATGATACCGGCAAAACGGAAACGAGCCAAAGCACTCCCGCCGGCGCCGAAGCGGGCCATGCCGACCTGTTTGAGGTCGAAATGGATGCTGAGATGCAGGCAGCGACGCATCTGCTCGTACAGGTTTATGACTATGCCGGCAACTATGCGACCTACAAGATCAACCTCAACGAGGAAGAGCTGAACGGGCCGGTCAGCGTGGAACTCAGCGAGGACTCGCTGAGCCTGTTCCGAGGCGCATATGCCCGCCTGACGGCAGAGGTCAGCCCATTCGGCGTGAAGCCTGACGGCGTAACATGGTCTTCCTCCAACGAGAAGGTTGCAACGGTTTCCGCGAACGGCCTTGTGACTGCGGTCAATGAAGGTACTGCAACCATCACGGCGGCTTCTGTCAAGGATCCCACCGCCACTGCAAGCTGCGAGGTTACGGTCAAGGTTTTCCACACGACCATTTCCGGTGCACTTCAGGATGACAAGGCGCTCGCTCAGTTCTACAAGTGGAACCTTGAAACCGATGCTGTATGGAATTCTACGGCTGTGCTGGAAAGCACGTCGGTTGCTGCTGCGGCCTATGACGAGCTCAATTCCAGAGTTTATCTCATCGACGGCGATCAGCACAATTTCTGCCTAGTCGACCCCGCAACCGGTAAGAACATTGCGACTTACGGCGGCATCGCCATTAACGGAAGCAATATTCCTGTGTGGGATCTTGCCTACAGTAAATACTACTCTACGGCAGATAAGCCGTTGTATACCGGCATTTTCGGAATCTATGTGCTTCCGCTCTCCGAGCCCGGAGAATTCTCTAACAGCGCGTTCGATATGTCGTATTCTCTTAGAAAAACTGGCGGCAAGAAGCTTATTTCCATTGCCCAGCTTGGCAATGCAATGGTAACGCCTACCTGGAATACTGTGGAAGGCGAAATCTATGCCCTTATTGACGATGCAGGATATGTCCACATTGGCGCATTCTGCGACGAAGAAGAAGTTGGTGAGCTGAGTTTCGTCGGTTGGGACTGGTTTAAGTCTACGCTTCCGGAGCTCGCCTGCCCGGGCAGCGGCGATGATCTCTTCTGCTCCATGGTGGCCACGGAGGAAGACGGCGCAACGGTGCTGTACCTCTCCTACTTCAACGGTGATGCCAGCGATCTCTACCGCCTGACCTACACGACCAACGGCGTACCGGCGAAGTACAGCGTAAATGACAGCGGCAAACCGGAGTGGGATCCCCAGAACGCAACGCATCTTTGGGTGGCCGAATATGCGGGCAACTTCGGCAACGGCGTGTGGCCGGCAAGTATCTACAGCGCCGTCCCGAACCAGAAGTCCGATACGACAACAACGACTGCGGACGGTTCCGCTGCGGCCAGAAGAAATCCTGAGTTTGCAGGCATTAAGTCCGAACTGACGCAGATCGCCCAGCCGGCATTCACTCCGGTGCCCACAGAGAGCGCTGTCACGCCTGCATCCGGCATCAGCATCTCAGAGGACGAAAAGACCGTAACCGTTACGGTCGTCCCGCAGGGTGATGACGAGAACACCAATGGCCTGCTGACGGTCGAGTATGACGCAGACCTGCTGACGCTCGCTGATGTCAGCTCTGTTGTTCCGTATACCTCTCACAAGGATGAATCCGGCAAGGTCACCTTCGGCTATGTTGCACCTGACGGCCTTGCAGCCAACAACACTGTGGCGACGCTGACCTTTACGCTTGATCCCACAAAGTGTAGCGAGGCATCCGTTGGAGTAACGCTGAAGCAGACCGAACAGAACGACAAGACGGTCGATGTGACAGAGCATCTGGCAACTGGCATCCACAAGGAGACCGAGGTTCGTGATGCGAAGGAGCCGACCTGCACCGAGAAGGGCTACACCGGCGATACCTACTGCAAGGCTTGCGGCGAGCTGCTTGAAAAGGGCAAGGATATTGATGCGCTCGGCCATACATACAAGAATGGCAAGTGCACCCGCTGCGGCGAGAAGCAGGCCAATGTCAAGACAGGAGACGAAAGCAACCTGAATATCTGGTTTGTTGTTCTGACCATGTCCGCGGCAATCACCGTCTTTGCGGCAGCAGTTCTCCTGCGGAAGAAGCGCAGCAACTGATACAGCGGAGCAAACACAGAAACCGCATAAACTGAAACAATCCCGGCAGGCTCAGCCTGCCGGGTTTTCTTTGCTTCCGCTGCGGCGGTGACCGTTGACTTCAAGGAAAATTCTGCTATAATCAAAGAAAACGCGAAAGGAAACGAGACCATGAAGATTTACGATCAGGAGCCGGTGCAGGCACGTGTGGTGCTTACCGACGCTCCTTTTTTGAAAACGCGCTACAGCCTTACGGACGGTGTATATGAGATCAGTGTCGGCCGCGGCGGGAACTGGGATGTTCTTGCCTGTAAGCAGGCCTTCGGCAAGGCGGTCAAGACTGTGCTGGAGCTGGAATGCGAAAGCTGCCTGTTTGACCTTTCGCCTTCGGCGGAGCTGGAATTTCCGGGAATCTGCGCGGCTGTCGAGGGAATCTTCGGTGGCGCGTACAAGCAGCGCTTTTCGCTGGAGCATTGCTGGGAGCCGAAAATCGCGTGTTATGCCAGTGGTGTGGGCGGAGAAATGCTCGCGGCTGCGCAGGAGCTGGCGCGCTCGATTATGGAAGCCAGAAATCTGGTCAACCGTCCGTCCAATCTGCTGCGTCCGATGCAGCTTGCGCGGGCATTGGCCGAGGCGATGCGCGACCTTCCGGTCGAAGCGGAAGTCCTTGACCGGGAGGCGCTGGTGCAGAAGGGGCTGAACGGCCTTCTCACGGTCGGCGACAGCAGCGCCAATCCGCCCGCGATGCTTGTCCTGCGTTACACCGGCGCGCCGAAGAGTGGTTTGCGCCTTGGCTTCATCGGCAAGGGCGTTACCGTCGACACCGGCGGCTACTGCCTGAAATCCGCCGCATCCATGGCGAGAATCAAGGGAGATATGGCGGGCGGCGCCGCGGCGGCCATGGCGGTGCGTGCGCTGGCGGCGAACCGCGTGCCCGTCAATGTAACGGCGGTCATCCCGACCTGCGAAAACCGCATTTCCGATGGCAGTATGCTGCCCGGAGATGTGATCACGATGTTTTCCGGAAAAACGGTGGAAATCCTCAACTCGGACGCGGAAGGCCGCCTCATCCTTGCAGACGCGCTTGCGTGGGCGCAGGAACGCGAGGGCTGCACGCACCTTGTCGACATCGCGACGCTCACGGGTGCGATCCGTAATATGCTCGGCCACGTCGCCACGGGTGTGATGTCCAACGACGAGGACTTCTATGCGGCACTGACGTGCGCGTCTGATCGCTCCGGCGAACGCTTCTGGCGGATGCCGACCTTCCCGGAGTATGAGGCGCTGATCGACAGCGACTATGCTGATGTCCGCAATACCTCCAAGGACGGCTGCGGCGCGATCGCGGCAGGGCTGTTCCTTCGCCGCTTTGTGGAAGATCGTCCGTGGCTGCATCTGGACATTGCCGGGACGGCGGACAACAGCAGCGTATTGTGGCAGCATCATGTTCCCGGGGCAACCGGTGCAGCAGTCAGCACACTGTATTTTCTCGCGGTGGAGGAAGAAGTATGAGTTTACTGGAAGCCTGCGTCGGCTCGTATGCATCCAGCAAGGCGGCGTATCAGGGCGGCGCGGACCGTCTGGAGCTGTGCGCCAATCTGGTGATCGGCGGGACGACGCCGTCACGTGCGCTGTTTTTGCAGGTACAGCGCGATTTTGACATCAAGATCAATGTGATGATCCGCCCCCGGTTCGGTGATTTTCTCTATGACGATGCGGAACTGGAGGAAATGTGCGCAGAGATTGCTTCCTTCCGCGACCTCGGTGCCAATGGTGTCGTGTTTGGCGTTCTGACCCCGGAGGGGGAACTGGACGAAGCGCGTATGGCGCGGCTTATTTCCTGCGCTGGCAATATGGAGGTAACGCTTCATCGCGCGTTTGATATGACGCGAGACCCCTTTGCGGCGCTGGAATCGGCAATTCGCCTCGGCTGCAAGACCATCCTGACCTCCGGTCAGGCGGCAGACGCTATGCAGGGAAGCGCGCTTCTGCGTGAGCTGCATAAGCGCGCCGCCGGAAGGATCGACATTATGGCGGGCTGCGGCGTGAACAGCGGCAATCTTCTGCGCCTGCATGAGCGGACCGGCGTAACCTCCTTTCACGCCTCGGCTAAACGTACGGCGCAGAGCGCGATGCGCTACCGCAAGGAAAGCGTTTCCATGGGGCTGCCATCCATGTCCGAGTATCAGCTCTGGCAGACGGACGAGGCGGCAGTACGCGCCTGCGCGGAGATCGTGCACCGACTTTGAAACGGAGGAAACGATTTGAATTCGGAATCAGTCCAAATAGAATTTGAAGAACGCTTGCGCCTGCTCTCCGAGGGCAGACGGCACGAAATTCACCGTTCATTTTCATCGCTTTCAACGGAAGCGGCAGAGCTTACGCGCTGGCTCTATGCCAACAGCCCGCTCAGTGACTGCGAGAATTATGACGTTGCACTGTTCTTCAGTGCTGCGCGGCACGGCGCATTTTTGCTGGAAACGATGCCGGAGGTGCGGAAGTTACCGGAATATCTGTTTCTGAACTACATTCTGCATCCTCGTGTCAATGAGGAGGTTCTTTGCGACTGCCGCGCATTTTTTCATGCGCAGCTCTGCGAGAGAACCGCCGGACTTTCTCCGCGGGAAGCAGCGCTGGAGATCAACTACTGGAGCGCGGAGCAGGTTTGCTACCGTGCGACGGATTTACAGACGCGCTCGGCTTTGCAAATCTATCGCTCCGGCTACGGGCGCTGCGGAGAGGAGTCGGTATTTGCGGTCAATGTTCTGCGCGCAATGGGAATTCCGGCGCGGCAGGTGTACGTTCCTCGCTGGTCGCATTGCGATGATAACCATGCATGGGTAGAGATTTGGTGCGACGGGAGGTGGAATTACCTCGGCGCCTGCGAGCCTGAGGAGGTTCTGAACCGCGGGTGGTTCACGAGCGCTGCGAGCCGCGCCATGCTGGTACACAGCCGCTGCTTCGGCACGCCGGAGGACGAGAAGGTTATTTCAAAAGAGGGCGCTGTGACTTATCTGAATCAGACGGCGCGCTATGCCGATTCAACGGATATTCGCATAAAGATTTGTGATGCGGAAGATAGACCGGCGCGCGGTGCGCAGGTCGAATTCTGCGTGTTGAATGCGGGACAGTGGTATCCCATCGCCGTGACAACGGCGGATGAAGCCGGAAATACAGGCCTGACCTGCGGACGTGGGAGTCTGCTGGTGCGTGCAAGCTGCGGCGTATTCTCCGCCGAGAGGTTGATCAACACTGCAGCAGATACTTTCCTGTCACTGCGCCTTTCGCCGTCGAAGCAGGCAGAGCCGTGGCGTTCCTTTTTGTTTGTGCCGCCAACGGAAACGCAGGACAGGGGAGAGCATCCCACGGAAAACCAGCTTCGCAGAAACCGGGAGCGTAAAAAAACGGCTGACGCAGCACGGAAGCGGCGAATCACTGCGATGCTCGACGAAGGGCGCGCAGTGCGCTTGGAAAAATGCTGCGGCAGCTCCATGCGGTATATTCTGAAAGAAAGCTATGGGAATTTTTCGACGCTCTGCACATTTTTGGAAGAGGCGAAAACCGATTCTGAACGGGCGCGGCGGGTGCGTCTGCTGCAAACGCTCTCCCCAAAGGACTGGAGCTGCGTGGGCATGGATGTCCTTCGTGACATGCTGCTTCTTCCGGACAATGGGGAGGAGTCATGCCCACGTGTCGGACATGAGCCGCTGTCCTCTTTTTGCGCAGCGGTACGCGAGCGGTATTCCGCAGCGCAGCGTGCAGAATTCCGCGCCGATCCCCGTAAGCTCTATCGCTGGATCCGAAAGAATCTCCGTTCACTTCCACAGCAGGAGTATGCGCGCCTTTTCACGCTTCCTGCAGCAGCCCTTGCGGGCGGATATGCAGAGCCTGCGTCACAGGAGCTGCTATTTGTGGCGGCCTGCCGTGCGCTGGGAATCGGCGCGCGGAGGAATCCCCTTGACGGCCGGCCGGAATTTTGGCAGAACGGTGTATTTGTTCCCGCGGAAGAGGCGGACAGGGCATCGCTTGTGCTGCAAAGAACGCCGGGGGAAAAGTGGATTCCGGATGCGGATTTCGGCGTGATGCTGCTGTCCGCCGGAGTCTGGAAGCCGCTTGGCCTCTCTGCGGCAAAGTGGCTGAATCATTCCATGACGCTCTCGCTTTATGCCGGCACCTACCGCATCCTGACCTCTGTGCGCCTGCCAAACGGCAGCCAGCGCGGATGCGAACTGCTGCTGAACTTATCTGCGGGAGAAACCAAAACGGTTCTACTGCACAGGGAAAGTGTCGATTTTTCGGAGCTTTTGGTAGATTTTTCTGTGCCGGATGTTACATTTTTGAATGCCTGCGGCGCAAAGCTTCGCTTCTCTGAGTTGACGTCCAGACCTGCGATCTTTCTCTGGCCGGAGTCAGGCGGGGAGCCGGCGGAGCATCTATTCAATGAGCTTCTTGCGCAAAAAAACGCCTTTGAATCCGCTTGCGTGTATGTTCTTGTGCGCAGTTGGGCGGAAGCGGAGAACGAAAAACTCCGCGCCGTTCTTGCGGCGCTGCCCGGTGCGTCGGTTTTGCTGGATCGCGACGGTGAGATGGCGAAGCTTCTGGCACGCAAAACCTATGTCGACCCGGATGCCATGCCGCTGCTGTTAGTCACAGACCGCCACCTTCACGTGGTTTCCGCAGCGGCAGGCTACCGCGTCGGGAGCGTCGACCTCGCTTTGAGGATTTACAAAAGCGTAAGTCTGTGCTAGAATGATAAAAAATATGGAAGAAACAGGATGTATGCTATGTTTGAACTGTTGAAAACCGAGGGACACGCGCGGCGCGGCGTGTTCACCTGCGCGCATGGAACCGTGCAGACACCGGTCTTTATGAACGTCGGCACGCAGGGTGCAATCAAGGGTGCGCTGAGCGCGGCCGATCTGGAGAACATTGGCTGTCAGGTCGAGCTGTCAAATACCTACCATTTGCATCTGCGTCCCGGCGATCGCCTTGTCCACGATATTGGCGGCCTGCATAAATTCATGACGTGGAATAAACCGATTCTGACCGATTCCGGCGGCTTCCAAGTCTTTTCGCTCGCCAGCCTGCGGAAGATCAAGGAGGAGGGCGTCTATTTCGCCTCGCACATCGACGGGCATAAGATCTTCATGGGGCCGGAGGAGAGTATGCAGATCCAGTCGAATCTCGGCTCGGATATCTGCATGGCCTTCGATGAGTGCATTGAGAACCCCGCACCTTACAAATATGTGGAGGAATCCATTGGCCGGACTTACCGCTGGCTCGTGCGCTGCAAGGCGGAAAATGCCCGCCTGAATCAGCTGGAGGACACGGTCAATCCGCAGCAGATGCTCTGGGGCATCAATCAGGGCGGCACCTATGCCGACCTGCGCATCCGCCATATGCAGCAGATCGCGGAGCTGGATCTGCCGGGCTATGCCATCGGCGGACTTGCGGTGGGCGAAAGCACGGAGGTCATGTATGACATCATCGAGGCACTCGACCCCTATATGCCGAAAAACAAGACGCGCTATCTGATGGGCGTCGGTACGCCGTCGAACATCATCGAGGGTGTGGCGCGCGGCGTGGACTTCTTCGACTGCGTCATGCCTGCGCGCAACGCGCGTCACGCGAAGCTCTTTACCTGGTCCGGCACGATCAACCTGAAAAATGCAAAATATGAACGCGACGAACGTCCCATTGACGCTGCGTGCGACTGCCCGGTCTGCCGCCGCTATTCGCGCGCGTATCTGCGGCATCTGTTCAAGGCCGAGGAGATGCTGGCTATGCGTCTTTCCGTGATGCACAACTTGTATTTCTACAACAAGCTGACCGAGCGTATCCGGAATGCGCTGGACGAGGGCTGCTTCGAATCTTTCCGCAAAACATATTCCGAGCGGCTCGCGCAGCGCGCGGAGGATTAAAAAATTTACAAATTTTCTCCTTGCATTGCGGCGGTATAGCCTGTATAATATTCTTGATTTATAATACTGGAGGAACACCAATGAATTACAGCATGATTATTATTCTCGTGGTCATGGTCGCGGTCTTCTACTTCATGATCATCCGTCCGGAGAAAAAGAAGAAGAAGGAAGAAGAGCAGCTTCGCAGCTCTCTGAAGGTCGGCGATAAGATCACGACCATCGGCGGCATCGTCGGTAAGGTTGTCGATCTCAAGGACGATAATATCGTGATCGAAACCAGCATGGACCGCGTCCGCATGGAGCTTGCCAAGTGGTCCGTTATGACCAACAACACGGCGCAGGAAGCCGCGCAGAAGGCTCGTGCCGAGGCACAGGCCGCCGCCAAGGAGCGCGCAAGGAAGAAGAAGGAAGAGAAGGAAAAGGCGAAGGCCGACAAGAAGGCCGGCCGCTGAGTTCTCTGAGATTAAAAAAATATTCGCAGGCCTGCTGGGAATGGCAGGCCTGCGATTCTTTCCTACGGAAAAGGCTTGACAAATCCGGCCGGTTCTGCTAGAATAACATACAATGGAAACGCAGTGATGGGAAAAGTAACGGCATTTGGCCTTTCAGAGAGCCGTCGGTAGGTGCGAGACGGCAGGCGGATGTTTGTGAAATACCTCCCGGAGCGGTTCGGCTGAACCCCGCGTCATGGCGGCAGTAGGCGGAAACGGTTTGCGCACGTTACGCGCCGGAGTCCTGTACTCCACGAGGCCGCGCATCGCGAGGTGGCGGCGAACCAGAGGTGGTACCGCGTAATTTACGTCCTCTGTCCTGTATGGACAGAGGACTTTTTATACCAAAAGGAGAAAAACGATGAAAATTTATGACGAACTCGTCGCGCGTGGCCTGATCGCGCAGGTGACCAACGAAGCGGAGATCCGCGAGATGATCGACAACGGCAAAGCTACCTTCTACATCGGCTTTGACTGCACGGCGGATTCCCTGACGGCCGGGCATTTCATGGCGCTGACCCTCATGAAGCGCCTGCAAATGGCAGGAAACAAGCCGGTTGCCCTGATCGGAGGCGGCACGACCATGATCGGCGACCCCTCCGGCCGCACCGATATGCGCAAGATGCTCACCCGTGAGGACATCGAGCACAATGCCGAATGCTTCAAGCGCCAGATGGAACGCTTTATTGAATTCGGGCCGGACAAGGCCATTATGGTCAACAATGCAGACTGGCTGCTGAACCTGAACTATGTCGAACTGCTGCGGGAGGTCGGCGCGTGCTTCTCCGTGAATAATATGCTGCGTGCCGAGTGCTACAAGCAGCGCATGGAAAAGGGTCTGAGCTTCCTGGAATTCAACTACATGATTATGCAGAGCTACGATTTCTACTACCTCTTCCAGCATTACAACTGCAATATGCAGTTTGGCGGAGACGATCAGTGGAGCAATATGCTCGGCGGCACGGAGCTCATCCGCCGCAAGCTGGGCAAGGATGCACACGCGATGACCATCACGCTCCTGACCGACTCTCAGGGTCACAAGATGGGCAAGACCGCGGGCAATGCCGTCTGGCTCGACCCGAACAAGACCAGCCCCTATGATTTCTATCAGTACTGGCGCAATGTCGGCGACGGCGATGTCATGAAGTGCATCCGGATGCTTACCTTCCTGCCGCTGGAGCAGATCGACGAAATGGCAAAGTGGGAGGGCAGCCAGCTCAACCGTGCCAAGGAGATCTTGGCCTACGAGCTGACGAAGCTCGTCCACGGCGAAGAAGAGGCCGAGAAGGCGCAGACCGCCGCGAAGGCGCTCTTTGCCGGCGGCGCTGACGATGCCAATATGCCCACGACCGAGCTGACGGAAGACCAGCTCACGGATGGCAGAATCGCGATCCTCGACCTGCTGCTGGCCTGCAAGCTCGCACCCAGCAAGTCCGAGGCGCGCCGCCTCGTGCAGCAGGGCGGCGTGTTCGCAGACGACGAGAAGGTCGCCTCCATCGACGTCAGTTTCACGGCAGACCAGCTCCGCAAGGGCGTCCGCCTGCGCAAGGGCAAGAAGGTCTATCACAAGGTGATTCTGGGATAATAAAATTGTCCGGCTGTCACTATGACAGCCGGACATGACAGTACAAAAAGAAAACCACCGGCCGTGCCGGTGGTTTTGCTTTTTATTTGCAGGTCATCGCTTCCAGAACGGTCAGCTCTTCCTTATCGATTCCCTTGGTTTCGGCGAGACCCTGCTCGATGTCAACATCGCACATTTTGCCGTTGCGGATGCTGATCAGTCGGTTTGTTTTGCCTTCTGCGAGCAGCTCCACTGCGCGGTAACCCATGCGCGTGGCATTGACGCGGTCACGACCGGAGGGGGTGCCGCCGCGCTGCACATGGCCGAGCACGGTCACGCGCGGGTCAAGCGCGATCTCATCCTTGATGCGCTGCGCCACATCGAAGGCGCTGCCGGCGCCCTCGGCGACAACGACCATGTAGTGCGTGAAACCGTTGAGCCGCGCGGTACGAATCTTTTCGATGATCTCGGTATCAAAGCTGCCCTTATTCTCCGGAATCAGGAGGGCAGTCGCGCCGACGGCAAGTCCGACATAGAGGGCCAAGTGGCCGGCATTGCGGCCCATGACCTCGACCACGGAGCAGCGCTCGTGGGACTGCATGGTGTCGCGCAGCTTGTCGATGCACTCGATGGCGGTGTTGGCGGCGGTGTCAAAGCCGATACAGTAGTCGGTGCAGGCAATGTCATTGTCGATCGTGCCGGGAATTCCGACGACGGAAATACCATATTTGGAGAGCGCCAGCGCGCCGCGGAAGGTGCCGTCGCCACCAATGGCGACGATGCCGTCCAGACCCAGCAGCTTGCAGGTGTTGACGGCCTTTTTCTGCCCGGCTTCGGTCATGAATTCCTCGCTGCGGGCGGTGTAGAGCATCGTGCCGCCGCGATTGATGATGTGAGCGACGCTCTTTTCATCCAGACGGACGATGTCGCCGTTGATCAGGCCGTTCCAGCCGCGGCGAATGCCGACGACGTCAATATCCATGCTGATGGCAGCACGCACGACGGAACGGACGGCTGCGTTCATGCCGGGGGCGTCGCCGCCGCTGGTCAGCACGCCGATGCGCCGGACGGCGCTCTTTTTATGTTGTTCCATATGTATTCCACCTTTTCTGTCGGTATACGACAAAAATTTCAATCATATTATACCGCATTTTTTCCAAATGTAAATAGGAAAACGCTAGAAATCCTCTGTTCGCTGTGCTATATTATATGAGAAAATCCCTCGGCACAGAAATACGAAAAGGGGAATCTATTATGAATTTTCATGCGAAAAAGGTAAAAGAAAATGTCGTAGCGTGGATTCGCGCGTGGTTTGAGGCCAACGGAAAGGGCTGCAATGCCATTGTCGGCATTTCCGGCGGTAAGGACAGCTCCGTCGTAGCGGCACTGTGCGTGGAAGCGCTGGGGCGTGAGCGCGTGATCGGCGTGCTGATGCCCAACGGAAATCAGCACGACATTGATATGGCTCAGCTGCTGGTGAAGCACCTTGGAATTGAGAATTACACGATCAACATTCATGACGGCTACGAGGGCCTGCTTGCTTCGGTCAAGCGTGAACTGGGCGAGGTCAGCCGCGATACGACGATCAATCTTGCGCCGCGCATCCGCATGGCAACGCTCTATGCCGTCGCGCAGAGCCGCAACGGGCGTGTGGCCAACACCTGCAACCTGTCGGAGGATTGGGTGGGATATTCCACGCGCTATGGCGACAACGCCGGCGATTTCAGCCCGCTTTCCATGCTCTGTGTGCGCGAGGTGCGCGCGCTCGGGCGTGAGCTTGGCCTTCCTGCGGTACTGGTGGACAAGGTGCCGATCGACGGCCTGTGCGGACAGACGGACGAAGAAAAGCTCGGCTTTACCTATGACACGCTGGATGCCTATATCCGTGACCGCATCGTGCCGGAAACGCAGACCAAGGAGCGCATTGACCGCCTGTATGCCATCAATCGCTTCAAGGTGCGCTATATGGACGTATTCCCTTACAGCGTAGAAGAATAAAATATCAGAGCCGCTTCTTTTGAAGCGGCTCTGCGTGTTATTAGATATTCAGTTCCAGCCCCACCGGGCAGTGATCGGATCCGAGAACCTCGGAATAGATCGGTGTGGCCTCGATGCGGTCGCGCAGGCGGTCGGAGACGAGAAAATAGTCGATGCGCCAGCCTGCGTTGTTCTGCCGCGCACGGTTGCGGTAGCTCCACCAGGAATACGCTCCGGCGAGATCAGGGTTGCGATAGCGGAAGGTATCGGTAAATCCGGCGGCGAGCAGCTCGTTGAACTTCCCGCGTTCCTCATCCGAGAAGCCGGCATTGCCGCGGTTCGGGCCGGGGTTTTTCAGGTCGATCTCGTTGTGCGCGACGTTCAGGTCACCGCAGACGATGACCGGCTTTTTCTGGTCGAGGGCATGAAGATAGTCGCGAAAGGCATCCTCCCACGCCATGCGGTGGTCGATGCGCTTCAGGCCGTCCTGTGCGTTCGGGGTGTAGCAGGTGAGCAGGAAAAATTCCGGGTATTCCAGCGCGATGACGCGGCCTTCATGGTCGAGATCTTCCGCGCCGACGCCGTAGACAACATTCATAGGCGTGTGTTTCGTAAAGATCGCCGTGCCGGAGTAGCCCTTTTTCTCGGCGGAATACCAGAACTGCTCATAGCCGGGCAGTTCCAGCGTCACCTGATGCGGCTGCGCCTTGGTTTCCTGCAAACAGAAAAAGTCGGCGTTCATCATCCGGAAAACTTCCTCAAACCCCTTTTGCAGGCAGGCGCGGATGCCGTTGACATTCCATGATACAAATTTCATTTGCAGACTCCTTTTGCACGCTCTCGCAGGGAGAGCAGATCGGTGAAGGTTTCCGGGCGCTTGGAAACGTCGCGCAGCAGCGCCGATGGATGGTAGATCGCCATATAGGACACGCCGTCCTTGACGAACCACTGGCCGTGCTCCTTGGTAATGCGGAAATCCGGTTTGATCAGCCGCATGGCGGCGATCCGGCCGAGGCAGACAATGATTTTTGGCTGAAGCAGCGCAAGCTGGCGCTCCAAATAGCCGATGCAGGCGTCCTGCTCCTGCGGAAGCGGGTCACGGTTCTGCGGCGGGCGGCACTTGACGATATTACAAATGTAGCAGTTGTGCCGTCCGAGGTCGATGATGGAGAGCATATCGTCCAGCAGCTTCCCGGCCGGGCCGACGAATGGCTCGCCCTGCAGATCCTCCTGCTGTCCGGGACCCTCGCCGACAAAGACAATATCGGAAGGGCAGGGACCGACGCCGAACACGACGTTATGGCGCGTTCCGGCAAGGGGACAGGCGGTGCAGGACAGGCACTCCTGCCTTAAAACTTCCAGCTCATTCATGGTTGTTCCTCCGGGCGCTGCGCCGCGCGCGGCGCTTTTTGGCCTTGCGGATGTTGACGGCACGCAGGATGAACAGAACGGCAATGAGGACAAGCAGCAGAAGCAGTGGAATCGACAGATACCACATCTTCATCAGTTTGCCGAAGAAGCCGCCGACGGCATCGTTTGTCTTATCCGCGACGTACTGCGGAACGGAACGCTTGACGGCAGTCAGCGTGACCAGATCGCTCGAGGCGATGGGGTTTCCGTGGTAGACCGCCGTTACCGTGCCGACGATCTGGCCGGCATCCAGCGGCGCCTCCAGCTGACCGTCCGTGAGATACTTGACCTGCGTTTCGATCTCGGAAAGCTGGCAGTCGTTGGGCAGCAGAACGCTGATATTGTCCTTGGCGCGGACGACCACGTTGCCGCGCCCCTCGGCGTAGAGAACGTCCGGCATACCGACCATGGTCGTGTTTGAAAGTACCTGAACATAGGAGAAATGGGAAAAGCCAAATTCCAGCAGTCCCTTGGACTCCGTGAAGCGCTCATCCGTTTCGGTGCCGTCGTCGTTCTGCACCTTGTCGCAGCCGCAGACGATGCTCAGCAGGTTCACGTCGCCGTCGTGTGCGGTTGCGATCAGGCAGCCGCCGGCCTTGGAGGTAAAGCCGGTCTTCATGCCGGAGGCCTTGTCGTAGTAGTATTTGCCGACGGTCAGGCCGCTGGTGAGGTAGTTTGTTGTGTGCAGCTCACGTACCTCGGACAGATTCGTCGCCGGGACGGTGTGTACGGTCGTCGTGGCGTATTCGCGGAAATCGTCGTGCGCCCACGCCCAGCGCGCCAGTGTGCTGAGGTCGCGCACGGTGGTGTAATGCCCCTCCTCGTGCAGACCGTGGGTGTTGACATAGTGGGTGGCGGTCATGCCCAGCTTTGCGGCGTAGTCGTTCATCAGGGCGACAAAGGCGGGAATACTGCCGGAGATGTACTCCGCGACGACGTTGCAGGCCTCGTTTGCCGAGGAAACCATTACACAGTAAAGAAGCTCCCGCAGGCTGAGCTGTTCGCCGACCTTCAGGTTTGCGGTGCTGCCGCCGATGGCGAGATCCTGAAGCGCGATCGAGGAAACGGTCAGAATATCGTCCGGGTTGCCGCACTCCAGCGCGATCATGCAGGTCATGATCTTTGTCAGGCTGGCGGGGTAGACCTGCTCGTCGATGTTCATTCCAAACAGCAGCGCGCCTGCGTCGAGGTCGATCAGAGCGGCGGCTTTCGCGCGGACATAAAAATTATTGTCCAATGCGTAATCCAGAAGCGGCGATGGCGCGTCTATCGTGTCTTCCGTGGACGCCTGCGTGCCCTGGGTTGGCTCTTCCGGCAGAGAGGCGCTTTCCGAGATCGGGTCGGACGGTTCGCCGGCGCTGCTCTCCGGTTCGGCAAAAACGGGAAGCAGCAGACAGTGCAGCAGCAGCGTCAGAAGCAGCGCAAGGGACAAAATGCGTGTTTTTTTCATATGTTCCTCCAAAAGCGGCGGGAAAGGCATTGCCGCCGCCGGCAGCTTTGTGTTATAATAAAAAAAGTGGTTTACGGTTTTCTTTTCTATTATATCAAATTTCCGGTTTATGTCAACGCGGTGGGAGAGGAAAACAGATGAAACAGAGAAAAATCGAACTGGCGCTGCTGGTCGTCACGGTCGGCTTTGTTTGCTTCTGCGTCGGCCTGTTTCTGGGCAGACGGCACGAGCCGGACACGGTGACGATCACCACAGATCTTGCGGTCGCGCAGCCGTCTGCGGAATCCGTTTCTCCTTCTGTGCAAGTGCAGGAGGAGAGCGAGCCTGCGCCGACGGAGAGTTCGTCGGCATCCTACATCGCGGGACGGCTGAACATCAACACCGCGACCGTGGAGGAGCTGACGACGCTTCCCGGCATAGGGGAGAAGCTGGCAGAGCGGATCATCGACTACCGTGAGAAGAACGGCAGTTTTTCGGCCGTCGAAGAGCTATGCAATGTTTCGGGGATCGGGGAGAAACGACTCGACGCCATCCGCGAATATATCACAGTGGGGTAATATTATGAAAATACTGGTCGTGGACGACGAGGAGCTGCTCGTCAAGGGAATCCGCTTTAATCTGCAGAACGAGGGCTATCAGGTGGTCACGGGCAGCAATGGCCGGGAGGCCATCGAGCTGGCGCATGACCCGGAGGTCCGGCTGATCGTTCTGGATGTCATGATGCCGGAGATCGACGGTATGGAGGCCTGCCGCCGCATCCGCGAGTTTTCTGACGTGCCTGTCATCATGCTCACCGCGCGCACGCTGGACATGGACAAGCTGATGGGCTTTGAGCATGGCGCGGATGATTATCTGACCAAACCGTTCAACATTCTGGAGCTCAAGGCACGCATTAAGGCACTGCTGCGGCGCAGCGGCGCGCTGGATGCCAAGAAAAACCGCATCACGGCCGGAGAACTGACCGTGGACACGCAGGAGCGCAATGTCTATAAAAACGGCCATCCGGTGGAGCTGACGGCCAGAGAATTTGATCTGGTGGAGCTTCTGATGCGCAATCCGAACCGTGTTTATTCCAGAGAGAATCTGCTCGATCTGATCTGGGGCTATGACGAATACCGCTCGGACATCCGCACGGTGGATGTCCACATTCGCAGAATCCGGGAGAAGCTGGAAACCAATCCGGCCGAGCCGCGGTATTTCATGACAAAATGGGGAGTTGGGTACTATTTCAAAGCGTAAGAAACATCTGTCGCTTCTGCCCGGCAGCTCGCAGCTCCGCTATGCAGCGGCGTACATTGCCATCACCACGGTGGTGCTGTTTTTCCTGAATATTTACGCCGCCAACACGACGCGCAGCCTGATCTTCAGCGCGCAGCACCGTTCGCTGGAGGAAAAAGCGCAGCTCATGACGACTGCGCTTTTGCAGCTTGACGATCTTTCCGCGTCGAAGACGGCGCAGACGGTCAACTCGCTGGAGGACCTGCGCACGGCGCGGACGGTCGTGACCGACGCGGCGGGGACCGTGCTTTTCGATTCCCTGAAAACAGGCAATACGGAGGGAAAACTCCTGATGTACCCGGAGGTCGTCCGCGCGCTGGAGGGCAACGACGTCTTTCACGGCAGCTATGACGGCAGCGCGATCGAGTCGCGCGCCGCGGCACCCGTGATGCGCGGCGGGAAGGTGCTGGGTGCGGTCTATCTTGTTGAATACGACAGCGAGCGCGGCGCGATCATCTCTGCGCTGCAGACCAATTTCCTGCGCATTTCCGTCGGATTGGAAATCGCGATCGTCCTGTTTTCGCTGTTCTTTTCGGCGGCATTTTCCCGCCGCCTGCGTGGAATTCTGCTCTCGATTCAGAATATGCGCGAGGGCAATTACAGCTATAAGATCAAGCTGCGCGGCCACGATGAGATCGACACGTTGGCCAGAGAATTCAACAATCTTGCCGAACGTCTGAACAGCTCGGAAAAACGCCGCCGTCAGTTTGTTTCGGATGCCTCGCACGAGCTGAAAACGCCGCTGGCTTCCATCAAGCTGCTGTCGGATTCCATCTTGCAGAACCAGATGGATTCGGAAACGGAGCGCGAATTCATCGGAGACATCGGCCGGGAGGCCGACCGCCTCGGCCGCCTGTCCCAGAAGCTGCTGACCCTGACGAAGCTTGACAGCTCTGTGGAGGACGAGCGTGAGATTCTCAACGCAACGCCGACGGTGGAGAAAGTTCTGCGGATGCTTCGCCCTCTGGCCGATCTGCGCGGAATTACGATCGAGCCCGACCTGCAGCCCCGCTGTATGCTGATGACCATGGAGGATGATCTCTATCAGATCGTGTTCAATCTGGTGGAAAACGCGATCAAGTACAACCGGGAGAACGGCTGGATCGGCGTGCATCTGCGCCGCAAGCAGGACGACATCGTCCTGACGGTGGAGGACACCGGCCCCGGCATCCCGGAGGAGGCACGGGCGCATATTTTCGAGCGCTTTTACCGCGTGGACAAGGCACGCTCCCGCGCGGCGGGCGGCGCTGGACTGGGGCTTTCCATCGTCCACGACATGGTGCGGCGCAACTATGGTACCATCGGCGCGTTCGCGCGCGAGGGCGGCGGAACGCGCTTTGAAGTCACGTTCCCCAGCTTTGATACCGAGGAGGAGATCGAATGAAACGGCTCTTGCCTTTGCTGCTCGCGGCGCTGCTGCTCCTGTCCGCCTGCTCCGGCGGTGCAGAGTCTGCGTCCGATCAGACCTTTGACTTCTACTACCGGGCGCCGCAGGACGCAGATGAGCTTCTGTCGGCGGAAACAGTGTCGGTAGATGCGGCGCAGCTTTCCGTACAGGAACTTCTTACCCGCTACCTGCGTGGGCCGAAGGACAGGCACCTGCGGCGCGCCGTGCCGCCGGAGTGGCAGCTTGAGAGCGCCTATCTGGATGCGGATACGGCGGTGCTGATTTTTTCCGACCCGGAAAGCGATCGCCCGGCCGTGGAGATCTCGGTTGCACGCGCGGCGATCGCAAGAACGCTCTTACAGCTGGACGCAATTCAGAAGGTGAGCATCACCATAAGCGGTCAGGAGAATTCCGTCACGCTTACGCAGAAGGACATTCTATTTGATGACACGACCCTGCAAACCCAGCAGGAGGAGGTCGTTCTGTACGTTCCGGAAGATTCCGGCCGCTACCTGCGCAGGGAAACCGTACTGGTCGAGGCGATGGATGTATCCAAAAGGCCGGAGTACATCCTGCGGCAGCTACTGCTGCCGGAAAACAACGGCGGCGTGATCCCGCCGGCGACGGTGCTTCTGAGCGTCAGCGTGGAAAACGGCGTCTGCACGGTCGATCTTTCTTCGCAGTTTGTCTACGGTATGGACGGCGGCTTCACGGCAACGCGGCTGGCGGTCTATGCGATCGTCGATTCACTGACGGAGCTTCCGGAGATTCGTACCGTAGACCTGTGGGTGTCCGGCGCGCCGCTGGAGCGGCTCGGCCTTCTCACGCTTTCCGAGAGCCTGCGACGCGATGAGACGATCATCCGCCCGCAGGACGACAGCGAACTGCTGGACGTGACGATCTACCCGGCGGTGGAGGATGGCGGTCTGCTGGTTCCGATCGGACGCCTGATCCCCGACACGGCGGAAACGCCGGTTGCGCAGAGCCTGCTGGAAGCACTGTTTGCTTTTGACGGCTCAAACGGGATCCGCAGCTTCGTCCCCACCGGAACGAAGGTCCTTTCGATGAAAATTGAAAATGGCGTCTGCATCGCCGACCTCACCCGCGAGTTCCTGGACAGCTGCAAGACGCAGCTGCAGGAGCAGCTGGCGGTGCGCTCCGTGATCGCAACGCTGACCTCGCTGGATGAGATCCAGTCGGTAGAGCTACTGGTCGAGGGCATAGAGCCGGTCTTCCGGAATACGGAGCTGAATCAGGTTGGCCGCCCGCTTCCGTCGTGGTTTGCCGAATAATTTTCCGCCCCGCGCCGGTTTCGACAAAGAAAACCATATCGTAAATCTATAATGGACACATACGAAAGTATGTCAGGCTGTCAAAAAACCGTCTGGCTGAACGTTTCGGAGGGAAGGAAAGAGTGAAAGGAAACCGTCAGGGTTTCCGTTCGCGTTCAATCACCCGCCGCAGCGACCAAAATTGCAAAATAATACTACAGCTATTGATTTTGCAATTTTGCAGGCAGCTTGTCAAAAAAATCCTTTTGAATTTTTTTGATAAGCTGACATACGAAAGTATGTGTCCATTTTTTACACAGAGGAGCGAATGGCATGAATCTGACAAGCTATGTGCAGGATCGGCAGCTGACGATCACCCTGACCGGGGAGATCGACCATCACTGTGCGCGGGAGATCATGAAGACCGTCGGAGAAAAAATCGACCTCTATCTTCCGCTGCGCTGTATTCTGGATTTTCGTGACGTGACCTTTATGGACTCCAGCGGGATCGCGGTGGTCATCAGCACGCTGCGCCGTATGAACACGTTACAGGGAAAACTCCTGCTGCAGAATATTCCGCCGCAGCCGTATAAGGTGCTGCGCGCCGCCGGAATAGAAAAAATTACGGAAATTCGGGAGGAATGCACAAGATGAAGGGCGAGAATTACATGGAACTTCAGTTTCCTAGCAAGTCCTGCAACGAGGCTTTTGCGCGTGCCGCCATTGCCTGCTTCGCCGCGCAGCTCGACCCGACGCTCGACGAGCTGGGGGACATCAAGACCGCCGTTTCCGAGGCGGTCACAAACTGCATCGTCCACGCCTATCCGGACACGATCGGGCCGGTCACGCTCAAAGCGCGCATCCTGCCCGACCATGTGCTTGACATTATTGTGAAGGACAGGGGCTGCGGCATTGCGGATGTGGAGGCGGCGTGCCGCCCGATGTTCACGACCGGCGGTGAGGAGCGCTCCGGCATGGGCATCACCATCATGGAGAGCTTTATGACGGAGTTTCGCCTGACCTCCACACCGGGCAAGGGAACGACCGTACATATGAAACGCAGAATCGTGCGCCGCGGAGGAAAAAAGTGAGCGTAGCGCAGGAGGACCTGCTGCGCCGTGCCAAAAGCGGCGACCGCGCGGCAGGGGAAGAACTGATCGTCGGAAATTCCGGCCTGATCTGGTCGATCGCCCGGCGGTACTTTGGCCGCGGGGTCGACCCGGAGGATCTGTACCAGCTCGGCTGCCTTGGGTTTCTGAAGGCCGTGGAGGGATTTGATCTGGGCTTCGGGACGCAGTTTTCCACCTACGCCGTGCCGAAAATTGCGGGGGAGATCCGGCGATTTCTGCGTGACGACGGAACGGTCAAGGTCAGCCGCAGCCTGAAAGAGCGCTCTGCCATGGTGCGCATCACGCGGCAGAAGCTGACGAACCGTCTGGGCCGCGAACCGACGCTCAGCGAGCTGAGCGCGGAGACCGGTCTGCTCCCGGAGGAGATCGCAACGGCAGAAACGGCGACCGGTGCGGCAGAGTCCATTCAGAAGCGCTCCGGAGAGGATGGCTTCGCACTGGAGGACGTACTGACCGAGGGGGAAATGGAGGACAAAATTGTGGAACGAATCGCTCTGCGGGAGGCGATTGCCAGTCTGAGCGAACGGGAGCAGCTTGTGATCAAGCTGCGCTTTTTCCACGGGCTGACGCAGGACAAAACATCTAAAATTCTGGGCGTTTCTCAAGTGCAGATCTCCAGAATTGAAAAGAAGGCGCTGGAAAATCTGCGGAAATTCATTTGAAATAAAAAAAGAGGTTGACAAACGAAGTTTCATGTAATAAAATGGATAACGCTGAATCGTACAGCACGGTTCTTTGCTACTGTGGCTCAGTTGGTAGAGCAGCTGATTCGTAATCAGCAGGTCGCCGGTTCGAGTCCGGCCAGTAGCTCCAAAATCGGCAAGCCTTGTAGGAGGCTTGCCGATTTTTCAATGTTCCGCAATGGTAAATCCGGCTTGCATTTTTCGCCGGATTCGTGTAAACTTGCAATATAGAATTCAGAAAGTCGGGGGAAATGCCATGAAACGACTGACACAAAAAATGATTGAAGCCATCGAGGGCGGGCAGAACGTCGTCCTCTGCACGATCCTGGCAAGCTCCGGTTCTTCGCCGCGCGGCGCGGGCGCCCGGATGACGGTGTTTGCCGACGGCAGCACCATGGGCACCATCGGCGGCGGGCGCGTGGAGCTGCTTGCGGCGCAGGAGGCACTGGAAGTCCTGAAAACCGGAAAAACGCATCTGCACGCCTTCTGCCTTGCGCCGGATCAGGTCGCCAGCATCGGTATGATCTGCGGCGGCGATGTGACGGTGTATTTTCAGCTTCTGACGCAGCAGGAGCTGCCGGTCCTTTATCAGATGCGCGATGCGCTTTCCGGGCAGGAAAACAGCTGGCTCTATCTGCGCATCCGGGACGGTATTGTGGAAGATTTTCGCGTGGTTTTCGCGGCAGAAGCGGCGGAGGCCCCGGAGCTGTTCACCCATCGCGCCGTCTATCAGAAGGGCGAACCGCTGGTCTATACCGAACCGCTGGTGCGTGCGGGACGCGTCTATGTATTCGGCGGGGGACATGTCGGGCAGGCGCTGGTTCCGGTGCTTGCGAATGTCGGCTTCCGCGTGACCGTACTGGATAACCGCGAAGCGCTCGCCAATCAAAAGGCCTTCCCGGCGGCCGAGCAGGTGATCTTTGCGGATTTTTCCGACATTTACAGCCATATCACCCTGACGCCTGACGACTATGTTGTCATCATGACGCCCGGACATCAGGCGGATTATCAGGTTTTAGAGCAGGTACTCCGCAGCCAGACGCGCTATATTGGCTGCATCGGCAGCCGGCACAAGATTGCACGCACCCAGCAGCTCCTGCGCGAGGCGGGTATTTCCGAGGAAAAGATCCACAGCGTGCATTCTCCCATCGGCCTTGCTATCGGCGCGGAAACGCCGGCGGAGATCGCCATCAGCATCGCGGCAGAGATGATCCAGTGCAGGGCGGAAGCCAGATGATGCAGTGGTGGACGTCGGATGCGGTGCGCTTTATGCGCGACGCTTCCGAATACGGCGACCATTATGCGCGTTTGTCGAACTACCTGATGCGCTGGCTCCCAGCGGACGGGCACCTCTGCGATGCCGGCTGCGGACTTGGTTATCTTGCGCAGGCGCTGGCTGATCACTGCCGGTATGTGACGGCGATCGACCGCAGTGAGGCGGCGATCGCTGCGATGCGGGCGCGGCGGCTGCCGGAGAATCTGGAAACGATCTGCGGAGATGCCTTTCAGCTGCTGCCGGAGCGGCCGTTTGATGCCATGACGTTCTGCTATTTTGGCAGCTCAGAGGAGATTCTGCGTCTGGCGCGCCGCCGGTGCAACGGGCCTGTGGTGATGGTGAAGCGCGACTGCAGCGAGCATCGGTTCTCCGTCCATCCCGGCAGGACACACCGCGACGTGAGAGCAGCAGCGGAAGACCTGCTCGAACGCAATGGCATCCCGTTTCATTCGGAACGGCTGGCGCTGGAATTCGGTCAGCCCTTCCGGACGCCGGAGGACGCCATGGCGTTCTTCCGGCTCTATAATCCGCAGGCAGAGGTCAACGAGAATTGGGTCGCAGGCCGCCTGACCAAGACCGGACGCACGGATTTTCCGCTCTATCTGCCGGAAATGCGCAAGATGGCGGTGCTCGTGCTCCAAGCAAAAGACATACCGGAGGAATTGAAATGAACATTATTGTCTGCGGCTGCTCCGGCAGCGGAAAAACAACGGCGATCAAGCGGATCCTGACTGGCGCAGAGGAACCAATCTACGGCTTCTGGACGGAAAAGCTGGCGGAGGATCCACAGACCGGCAGCGCGCCGGTGTACATCCACGGCTGCGGGGAACAGCTTCGCTTCGCGCCGGATCATCAGATCGGTTCCTGCAAGAACTGCTGTGCGGAAAAGCACCCGGAGGTGTTTGACGACGTGGGCGTGGCGCTTCTGCGCGGCATCCCGGAGGGCAGTCTGGTGCTTTTGGATGAGATTGGCGTGATGGAAGAAGCGGCAAAAAAGTTTACCGCGCGGCTGTTTGAGCTGCTGAATGGGAACTACCGCGTGATCGCGGCCGTGCGCGACCGCAGCACGCCGCTGCTGGATGACATCCGTGCGCACGCGAAGAGCGTCAACGTTTCCGCGAAAGAGGCAAACACTCCGGAATTCGTAGCCCATGCCAGAGAAATACTGCGTTTGTGATGCACACCTGCGCCTTTCTGCGCTTTTGGAGGAATGACCTCCAAAAGCGTATATTTATACATTTCTTTAGAATCGTTTTTTGTACATTTCGGAAAGTTTGTATAGCAAAAAATATCTAAATTATCATCTGTTTTCTGCCTTTTTTCTGTATAGATTATTTCGACAGATTACTTGCAATCTCTGAAGCACTGTGTTAGAATTATTGTATCTATAAGCAGACTGATTTTGACAGTCATTCCAATTACGGCAATAGCAGATTTCATGCATGTTTTTGCGCTGTAACAAAGGAAACAAATCGTAAATAAAGGAAACAGAAAATGACGGATAAAACTCTTCGTAAAATGAGCCGCCGTGAGCTGATGGAAATGCTTCTGGAGCGGAGCAAGGAAGTAGAGCGTCTGCGCGCGGAATTGGAGCAGGCGGAACAGAAATTAAGAAACCGGCAGATTCTTCTGCGCGAGGCCGGCTCCATTGCGGAGGCCTCTCTGCGGCTGAATGAGGTGTTTGAAAGCGCACAAAAGGCCGCAGATCAGTATCTTCTGAATGTAAAGCGGCTTTCCAGCTCGCCGGAGGAGCCTCGATGAATCGGAAAAAGCGGCGCATTTTTTACCCAAGTGTTTCTCAAATCGAAGCCGAGTTGGCGAGGATGGATGAGCGCCGGCGTTTTCGCAGAGCGCTCGGCAGCGCCGTGTGCTGCCTGCTGTCGATAGCGGCGACTGCAATTCTGGTTGCGACGCTCCTGCTGCCGGTCCTGCATATTTATGGATCTTCCATGACACCGACGCTCGAGGAAGGACAGATCGTCCTCTCGCTCAAGGGAGGCAATCCGAAGCAGGGTGACATTATTGCATTTTATTATAATAACAAGATCCTCATCAAGCGTTTGATCGCAGGCCCGGGGAGCTGGGTAGACATAGACGAGGATGGAAACGTTTACATAGATCAGGTGCTCCTGGACGAGCCATATCTGACCGAACGCGATCTTGGCGACTGTAATATTGAATTGCCCTATCAGGTACCGGACGGCCGGTATTTTGTGATGGGCGACCACCGAGCGACTTCTGTAGACAGCCGGAACACGGCGGTTGGATGCGTGGCGGAGGAGCAGATCGTCGGAAGAATTTTCTTCCGCATCTGGCCGCTGGCTGAGTTTGGTGAAATCAACTGACCGGGAAAGGCAGATAGGATTCGCAATGAGGCGTTCTATAAAATACACTATTATAAAATACAAAAGAAAGGAAATACGGCTGAATCCGAGGATTCTGCGCGGCGTGGTGATGCGCATTGCCTGTGTCGTGCTGTTTTGGACGGTCTATGCATTGATTCTTCCTGCGATCACGCAGGAAAAGCAGGCGAACTGCGGCATGGAAGCACACGTCCATTCGGAAGTCTGTTATGACGATGCCGGCGTGCTTCGCTGCGATCTTCCGGAGCACACGCACACGGATGCCTGCTATGCCGATCCGTCGGCGGATCTCCAGACACCTGCCGACTGGGAGCCGGAAATTAAAGAGGTCGAATTATCCGGTGATTGGGCGCAGGATTCGCTTGCGGTGGCAAAACCCAGCTTGGGTATCATGCGAGCGACGCGAACTACACCGTTTCGGATGACGGCACACGGAACGCCTACAGCCGCTACGGCGAGTGGGCAGGAGCGCCGTATGGTACATGGAATTCCGCCTTTGCCGCATTCTGTCTGCACTATGCCGGGATCCCGGATGATGCCGTGCAGGAGTGGAAGGATACCGCCGAATGGTTCAAGTGCCTTGAAAAGGCTTATCCCGATGCCGTGACAGAGGATGTCTGGCAGCCGGGGGATCTGGTATTTCTCAATCGGGACGGCGACGGCGAGGCCGACACCGCGGCCTTTGCGGAAAAGCTCCTGAGCGCCGAAGAGGACGCCCCGGAGCGCGTCAAGCTGATTGCGGGCGATATGGACGGTGCGGTGCGCTATCTTGCCGTGCCGACGGCGGAAATTACCGCTTTTGTATCGCTGGCCTCCGTCAGAGAAGACTATGAAGCCGAGCTTGCCGAACGGGAAAAACCGACGGAATCTTTGGCAGAGTCCGAAGAATCTGCTTATCTTTCCGGCACGCTCTGCTTTGAGGGCGACGATTTCACGGTGACGGCGGAGTTTGACAGCGATGCAAAGCTCCCGGAGGGGACGACCCTTTCCGTTTGTGAGATCCTTCCGGACACGGAGGAATATCAGGCGTATTTTGCAGATTCGGCGCAGAACCTGAATGGCGCGGCCTTTCAGGCGGCACGCTTCTTTGATGTGACCTTCCTGCTGGACGGTCAAGAGATCGAACCTGCCGCCGCGGTGAAGATCCACACGCAGTACACCCAGACTGTCGACGCTTCCGAGGATGCACGAGTGATCCATTTTACCAAGGACGGTTCGGAGCTCCTCCCGGTGGAAACGGAGCGGCAGGACGGCGAGATCGTCGGGTTTGTCCACAGTCAGGACGGCTTCTCCGTGATCGGTTATCTGGTGACCTCTGCGGCAAATGAAACGGATGTCGGCCCGGAGATTCTGCCGGTGGACTATTACGTCTACATTGACGGCAGATGGCAGTGTGTTGGCTCGACGGCGACCGGCTGGCTGGGCGACTATAATACTACAGATTGGACGGACGCAAACCGCGATTATATCACTGTGGAACAGGCAGAATCTGTCCTTGGCAGTTATGGATTCAGCACGAGTGCGGATAATGCCGCGAGGCTATTCTGTTACCAGCAGAAAACGGCTAACGGAAATGACACCACCACAAATACGAGCTGCTATTCCGACACCAATACGATTTTGCTTGACGGAAAGCGTATTATTCCACTGGCCAGACATGCTTTGAAGGCGAATGCCCATGCGGGCTATAACTCTATTACATTCCGGCAAACACCACGCTGTTTAGCGGGAAGCAGTTGAAGGAGCTTCCGACCTCCGGTAGTGAGTTTTATACGGTGCGCGTCTATGACCCGCAGGGGCTGAGCCAACAAACGCTGCCTGCGCCCGTCACGGTGCGCGCCGGTGCGTCCGCGCAGATGCGGGTGCAGCCGCTTCCGGATGGACTGCAATGGCAGTGCGTCAGCTCCGGCTGGCAGACGGTGGCCTTTACGCAGACTCCGGCGGGCGGCTCCGTGACACTGACGGTGCAGAATGTAACCCAGCCGACGCTCTTTACTCCGACGTCGCAGGACGGTAGGACAAGCCATTCCAAGACTGTTCATTTCATGGTCTATCTGGATGACTCGTGGACGGAGGCCGGCTCCGTTTCCACGATCTATAAAATGGACGGCCATAACCGCTACTTTATCACGGCTGCGCAGGTGGAATCCGTTCTTTCACCCTACGGCTTCCTTGCGTCGGCGTATACCACGACCGTCAACGGCGCGTCCGGATATGTTGTTTCCGGGCAAATCGCAAGCAATCAAAGTGCGCGCGCGGATTATATCAACACAACGCACTACGAGCTTCCGGATTCCGGCGGCTCCGGCGCGGATTGCTTCCTGTTTCTGGGAATCGGACTGCTGGCGCTTTTTGCCTGCTGTCTTTACATACGGTTATACAAAAAGGAAAACGTACCTGATTCCAATTGCTTTTCCTCATCTTCAAAAAATAAATGAAAGGAAGAAATGAAAACCATGAAAAAACTCACTTGCGTTATGGTGGCTCTGGTTCTCATGCTTGCACTTTGTGTAACGGCATTTGCGGCAGGAACCGGCAGCATCACCGTTGACAACCCCAGTAACGGTGTGACATACACCGCCTACAAAATTTTCGATGTCGTGTACAACACGGACAAGACCGCATACTCCTACACGATTGCGCTCAATCCGAAGTCCCCGTGGTATGATGTCGTCGCTACTTATGATGGCGTAACGCTTACTCCCGCAGCTACCGGTGATGTCAGCATTGTCACGAAGAACGACAATTTCAGCGCGGCGAAATTCAGCAACCTGCTGCGTACTAATATCACCGGTAAGAGCGGCATTGACCTGAAAGCCGCAGACGGCAAGGCGACTGCGAGCGGACTCGACCTCGGCTACTATCTGGTTGTCGGCGCAAATGAAGCGCTGGCCAACCTGACCACCACGAACCCCGACGTTATCATCCATGATAAGAACGACGTCCCGTTTGATAAGGTGGATGATAAGGAAAGCGTGGAGATCGGCGAAGTCGTCAACTACACCATCAACGGTAAGGTGCCCGACACCACCGGCTTTACCTCCTACGAGTACACCATCACCGATACCATGTCCGAAGGTCTGACCTTCAACGATGATGTCAAGGTGTATGTCGGCAATGTCGAGCTGACCGGAAATTATACCTATGAGAAGGTCGGCAATGGCTTCAAGGTAACGATCAAGGTCATGGATATTCAGGACAAGGTCTCTCAGCCTATTGTTGTAAAATATACTGCTACCGTCAACGAGAACGCCATTGCAAAGATCTCGGAAAACGATGCAAAGCTGGTGTATTCCAACAACCCGACCGACAGCAAGAAGCACGGCGAACTCACCGACAAGGAAACCGTCTACTCTGCAAAGATCAAGATTGTCAAGTACCATGACGCACTTGAAGACACGAATAATAGACTGCCAAACGCGAAGTTTGTCCTTAGCAAGAAAGTTATGGAAGGCGAAAAAGAGGGCGTCAAATACTACAAGTACGATTCTATCAATAATGCAGTTACATGGGTCGACACACGGAAAGACGCCGATGTGTTTGTTACGACCGTGAACGGTGAGGCTGAGGTCAGAGGCCTGAAGAACGGCACCTATTATCTGATCGAAACGGAAGCCCCTGCCGGCTACAACCTGTTGGCCGAACCGGTTAAAGTTGAGATCAATGGTTCTGATGCAAATGTCGACTCCCTGACCGTTACCACCAATGTCGAGAACCACACCGGCTCTCTGCTGCCCGGCACCGGCGGCATCGGCACCCGGATTTTCTACATCGCGGGCGCTGCGCTGCTGCTCGGCGCGGTTGTCGTCCTGCTTGTCAAGAAGTTCAAGAAGGCCGAAAACTGATCCAGCAAATCACCGCACTGCCGGAGGAGGCTCTGCCTTCTCCGGCACGCTTTCATAAGGAGTACCCATGAAAAAACGTGTTTCCACGATTCTGCTGATCCTGGTGCTTGTGGCGGGCGTGTCGCTGCTGCTATACCCCAGCGTCAGCGATTACTGGAATTCTCTGCACCAGTCGCGGGCCATTACGGAATATGCAGAGGCCGTTGCAAATCTGAATACGGAGCAGAATGAAAAGCTCCTGCAATCCGCAAGAGAATTCAACGACCGCCTGTATCACAGCGGCGCGGGACCGAACCTGCCGGAAGACATGCTGGAGGATTACAAAGGACAGCTCAATGTCTCCGGCGACGGCGTCATGGGCTACATCGAAATTCCGAGCATCGACTGCTCGCTGCCCATCTGCCACGGCACGGACAGCGACGTACTCCAGCACTCCGTCGGTCATATCGAGGGAAGTTCACTTCCGGTCGGTGGAGAAAACACGCATTGTGTCCTTTCCGGCCATCGCGGCCTGCCCAGCGCAAAGCTGTTCACCGATTTGGACCGCCTGGCCGTCGGGGATGTTTTCATTCTGCGGACGCTTGACCAGACGCTGACCTATGAGGTTGACCAGATCCTGATTGTCGAACCGCATCAGGTGAGCGCGCTGCTGATCCAGACCGGTGAAGATCTCTGCACGCTCGTCACCTGTACGCCTTATGGCGTCAATTCGCACCGCCTGCTCGTCCGCGGCCACCGCATCGAGAATCAGGAGAGCGCAAAGGTCGCCCGTGTCACGGCGGATGCCATGCAGGTGCGCCCGGCCTATGTCGCGGTTTTTATTGCCGCCGCGATGCTTCTGCTCGTCTTTGTCATTCTGGCGCTGCGCGCCCGCCGCAGGAAGCGGTAAGGAGAGATTATGTTCTGGAATGTTTTTTGGTGCTTGTTCTGCCTCTGCTTTGCAGCGGCACTTGGCCTGGCAGGATGGCTGACCGGACCGGGAAAGTGGAAAAAGTGGAAGCGCTGCACGGCACACACGCAGGGGACCGTGCTCCGTGCCGCCGCCCTCAACTACGGCGGGATTCATGTTCCCCTGGTAGAATACTATGTGGATGGAACGGCCTATCGCATTGCCGGCCCACGCTTCCGCGGCGCGTCGGTCAGGGAGATCACCACGCCGGAGCAGACGGAAACGACGGTACAGACCAATCTGAAATCCAAGGAGACACTGCCTCCGAAGCTGCGCGTCAAGATCACGCATGGCCCGGTGCGCAGTGTAGAATCGCCCCTGATGCAGCTCTATCCGGTCGGCAGCTTTGTGGAGATCTATTATGACCCGCAGAAGCCGAAGCGTGCCTTTGTGCAGCGCTTTGAGGGCTGTGTCTGGTGGCTTTCCGTTCTGCTTTTTGTGCTCGCGGTGCTCTGTATTGCGCTGGCCTTTGCGATGGTCATCGCAAAGCCCTTCCCGACCGTAGCGCTATGAAGCCATAAAAAACTGCCCTGTGAATTTCTTCACAGGGCAGTTACTTATTTTACCATCTGACGTAGCCGCAGCCGTCCGGGCCGTTCCATATCGTGAACACGAGGCGGCCGTCCTCAAAATAGACTTCATATCCGCCGTTCTCGTTGACCTTATAGGTGACGGGCGTCACCGCGCCGGTCTTGATTTCATAAAGGTACAGCTTGTCGAAGCTCTCCAAGTCCTTTGCGTCGCGGTTCTCCGGCGTGTAGTAGGGAGGATGCACCGCCAGCGGTGTGACCGTGCAGGGGAGCTTGCTGCCGGTGATGGATTCGATTGCATTGCTGAGCGCCCATGCACTGCTGCCGCAGCCGGTGAGGTGCTCATGGAATTCATAGTTCCAGCTCTCAAGATAGCTTGCTTCCAGATGCAGGACGCCGACGTTCTCACCCTCCGGCTCGGCTTGCAGCGCCGCGCTCAGATCCTGGACGATCTTTCTGTCGTTGCGGTTCGTGATGTGGTAGTCATGCAGCTCGGAAACCGATGCGAAGCAGCAGATAAAGGCAAACAGTGTAACGATAGCGGCCGTAATGCCCTTTTTGTGCCGGAAATCCTGAAAGAAGGTTTCCAACAGCCACTCGCCAAGCAGCGCAAGTCCGATGAAGGAGGGAACCGCATTGCGCAGCGAGAACCAGTTGTAGGACACCGCGAAGAACACGGCAAGCGGTGCAAGCAACAGAATCAGGCCAACCAGCGGCTTGTACTTCTGAAGGCTGGTTTCCGGGTTGCGGCGGGCGAATTTTCCCTCGCCGCTGCGGTATTGCAGGAAGAAAAGCAGCGCGCAGAGCGCAAATATTCCAATTAGATACAGCCATGCGCCGTCGCGGAAGGTGATTTGCATCCCGCGCAGGAAGCCCTTGCCGAGGGTGAAGAAGTTCGCACCGACAAAGCATTCATAAAACTGGCGGAACAGAGAGGGGAGCTTTTCCGTCCAATAAGCAGCGGTAAACGGGTTGGCCAACTGCGCGCGCGCCGTGCTGCCGAGGAAGGAGATCACAATGAAGTAGATCGCCATATTCAGCAGGGAGGCAAGGCCAGTCAGCGTGTACCAGCGCAGCTTTTTAAAATTGAGCACGGACTGCACCAGTGAAAGCGCGACGGAGAGCAGCAGAACCTGTTCGTAGAAGAAGAAGGAAATTAGCTGCATCAGCACAAAGGGAACGGCGCAGTACCACTTTTTGCTCTCATAGAAGCATTGCAGCAGGAATGCCGCGACGCTCGCGAAAAACAGTCCGACGATGATGCGCGAGGCGGCCGAGATCCAGTAAAGGCCCTCAAAGCCCATGGGCAGCAGCGCCGCGATGAGCAGGAACATCCAGCCGCAGGAGAAATACTGGCGGAACACGCACATCAGCAGATAGATCGCGACGGTGTAGAGAATGGAGAGAATCAGAATCGCAACGATCATGTTGCCCCAGAAATTTCCCCAGAGGTACACGTCCAGAATACTTGCCAGAGGCCGCGTGGTCAAAAAATCTGCGGTGATCTTCTCCGTGGTGTAGACGCTGTAGTGCAGGTAATCGTCCAACTGCGGATAGTATTTCAGACCGTAGTAGGTAAACCGCAGGAAGAACAGTGCAAAGAGCAGCACGACCGACAGCAATTCCTTGCCGCCTTTTTTCAGGGAACGACTCAATTGGATCGCCTCTTTCCGAGTCTTTTTCTCTATTATATCAGGCCGGGCGGAAAAACGCAATGCCCCGTTCCGCTGCGGCGACAAAACACTTGAAAGTTTTTTCCGAATCTGTTATGATAGCAATATAGCACTGCGCCGCAGGGCGCCTCGTCTGCAATTCCTTGGGAGGTACTGTAATGAAGAAATCCTTTTTCTCATCCAAAGCGTTCCGGATTCTGATCTGGGTTTTGATTGCGATCTTCCTTTGCGTTTTTCTCTACAGCGGCTACCGCATCTGGTCGTATTACGCGGAAAAAAGCAAGGCGGATCATATGTATGATGATATTATGAGCAGCTTTGCGCCGACGACGCCGAGCAAGCCGCAATCCTCCGGCGGCAAGGAGGAACAAACGGAGCCATCGGATGACACCGGCTACAAGCCGCAGGTGGATGCGAAGAAGATCGCTGCGGAATATCCCGATTTTGTCGGCTGGCTCTACAGCCCGGATACGCCCATCAACTATCCCGTCATGCAGGCTTCGGACAACGATTATTATCTCCACCGGCTGATGGACGGCTCTTATAACTACAACGGCTGCCTTTTCGCGGATTATCGCTGCGACAAGGGTTTTGCCAATGACAACACGCTGATCTATGGACATAATATGTTCTCCGGCATCATGTTCGGCACGCTGCAAAAGTACAAGAGCGCGGATTACTACGCAGAGCACCCGGTGATGTATTTTGAAACGGAATACGGCGTTTATGAGCTGGAGGTTTTTGCCGCCTATACGACCACGCACGATTCCGATGTCTACACAATTTCTTTCTCCAGTGAAACCGCCTATCTCAATTTCCTGAACAACGCGATTTCGCAGTCCGCTTTTAACGCCGATGTGCAGCTTACTGCGGCCGACCGCATCGTCACGCTTTCCACCTGCGCTTATGAATTCGACAACGCCAGATTTGTCGTCCTGTGCAAGGTTTCCCAGCGAATGGATACCGCCAATTGAGAAATTCATAAAACCGCCTCTTTCGGGAACGCTACCGAAAGAGGTGGTTTTTTGTGTATGACGTGATGATTCTCGGCGGGGGGCCGGCCGGCTGCACGGCGGCGCTCTACGGCGCACGGGCGGGGTTATCCTGCGTCGTTCTGGAGGGCCTTGCGGGCGGACAGGTCGCGCTCACGCCGCGTGTGGAAAACTACCCCGGCGCGCCCGGAATGGACGGGCAGGCACTTGCCGCGCTGATGCGGCGGCAGGCGGAGGAGGCAGGTGCGGAATTCCTGCGGCTGTACGCAGCGGAGGTTTCGCTGACGGACGAAGTTAAGAGCGCCGGAAATGTCAGCGCGCGCACGGCGATCTTGGCGACGGGCGCCTCGCCGCGCCGTCTGGGACTTGCAGGGGAGGAAGAACTGACCGGCAGGGGCATCAGCTACTGCGCTGCCTGCGACGGTGCATTTTTCCGCGGACGGAGGGTCGCGGTCGTGGGCGGGGGGAATACGGCGGTTTCCAACGTGCTGTACCTCTCCAAGCTGTGCAGTGAGGTGCATCTGATCCACCGCCGCGGTACACTCCGTGCCTCGGCTGTCGGGAAAGAGGCGCTTTGCAGGCTGGATAATCTGCACATTCACTGGAATTGTGAGGCGCGGGAGCTGATCGCCGGGGAGTTTCTGGAAGGAGTGCGGCTGGAGAATACAGCGGATGGAAAAGTAGAAACTCTGCCCCTGGACGGCATCTTCGTGGCGATCGGGCGCGCGCCGGAAACCACGCTCTTTGCCGGGATGGTGGAAACGGACGAGGACGGCTATCTTCTCGCAGACGAGTCGACGCGCACGTCGCTTCCGGGTGTTTTTGCCGCGGGGGATGTCCGGAAAAAGCCGGTGCGGCAGATCGTGACGGCCGTTGCCGACGGTGCCGTCGCTGCGACGGCCGCGGAACGGTATCTGGCAGAACGCTAAGAAGGAACAGGAAAAACCCTGCTCCTTCTGTTTTTTTGCGAAATTTTATGATATGATGATAGCGTCGCTTGCCAAGGGCACATATGTCCGCAGGACACACCGGCACGCCTTTCGCGGCGTTATCGTCCTTGCCATACGCCGGTATGCCTGCGTCCTCTGCCTTGCGAAAAACGCGCCGGAGCGCCCGGCGGGTCTTCGAGTTTTCCGGGAGGATAAACGGCAGTTGGCAAGGCAGACGAGGCAGATGGGCTGACGCCCATCAACGAGGATAACGAAACCAAATGTCGTTTAGACCGGGGAAAACCATGTGTGCCCTTGTCAAGCGACGCTAAGAAGAGGTGAGATGTGTGCTTGAGCTATTCCTTTGCACCGACCGAAAGAAGAATACCGTGCTGGCACTGGAGCGCATCTGCCGCGCGGCGGCGGAGGGGCGCGGCGGCCAGATCCTAGTCACGCCGGAGCAGTTTTCCCACGCCGCGGAGCGCGAGCTCTGCCTGCGCGGCGGGAATACCATCAGCCGCTTTGCGGAGGTTCTGAGCTTTTCCCGGCTGGCCAGCCGCGTGTTTTCCATCGAAGGCGGCGCAGCGGACAGCGAAACCGACGCGGGCGGCCGCCTGCTGATGATGTCCCTTGCGGTGGAGCAGGTGCGCTCCCGCCTGAAGGTTTTCGGAAGCGGCGCGGTGAAACCGGAATTTCTCCTTCGGCTGATCGACACGCTGGAGGAATTTCGCAGCTATTGCGTGACCCCAGCCGATCTTCGCCGCGCCGGTCAGGAGCTGTCCGGTGTGCTTGCGGTCAAGATGGAGGAATTCGCTCTTTTGATGGAGAGCTACGCCAGCGTCCGCGCCAACTGCGGACAGAACCCGGAAACGCGCCTGAACCGCCTGCTTGCCGCGCTGGAAACGAGTGATTTTGCGAAGGACAAGACCTTCTATTTTGACGGCTTTACGGATTTTAACGGGATCCAGCGTGAAATTCTCGCGCAGCTTCTTGCAAGTGGTGCGCCGGTACAGGTATTTTTGACCTGCGGCGCACTGGACGCCGCGGCGCAGCAGTACGAGGCCGCCCGCGAAACGGCGCGGCAGCTTCTGTCTGCGGCACATACGCAGGGCATCCGCACGGCAGTTCACGATATGGAAGAGCCACAGGACTGCGCGTCGCTGGCCTTCCTGCGGGAGCGGCTTTTTGCGGGCGGGAATGTGCATTTTGAAGGCGCGCAGGACGCGGTTTCGCTCCGCCTTGCCTCGGATGTGCGCGGCGAATGCCGTTGGGCGGCGGGTGAAATTCTGCGTCTGATTGGAACCGGCGCGCGCTGGCGCGACATCGCCGTTGCTTATACGGATGAAGCATCCTACCGCCCCATGCTGGAATCTCTTCTGCGCAGCGCGGAAATTCCGGCCTATTTTGCGGGCGACCGGAGTCTTTTGCAGGAGCCGGTGATCCATTTCCTGCTTTCCTCTCTGGAAGCCGCCACCGGCGGAATGGAGCAGGAGGCCGTGCTTGCTTACTTAAAGTCCGGTTTTTCGCCCCTGCCGCGTGAGCGCGTCGACCGGATGGAAAACTACATTGTCCTTTGGAATCTCTCGTCCGGACGCTGGGAGCGTCCGTGGACGATGAATCCCTATGGATTTTCCAAGCCGATGGACGCGGCCGGCGAAGCCTTGCTGACAGAACTGGAATCTGACCGGCAGACGGCGTTTGTCCCGCTGCTTACGCTCCGCGATGCGCTCCGGCGCGCGCAGAACACCGGCGAAATGGTGCTGGCACTGAACGATTATCTGGAAACGCTCCGATTCCGTGAGCGCCTGAACGAGCAGGCTTTCGCGCTTTATGCGGCGGGAGAATTACAGCGCGCGCAGGAATACGCCCAGATCTACGGTACGGTCTGCACGGTTCTGGAGCAGACCTATGGTGTTCTCGGAAAAAGCGTCCGCGCCCCGGAGGACTTCTTCGCAGTGTTCCGCACGGCGCTCAGTCAGTATCAGATCGGCAGCATTCCGGCCACGCTCGATTGTGTGACCGTCGGTGCGCTGATGACGCAGCGCCGCTGCGATACGGAATATCTTTTCGTCCTCGGCGCCAACGAGGGCAGCTTTCCCTCTGCGCAGGAGAACCAGAGCCTGCTGACGGACAAGGAGCGCATCAGCCTGATGCGCATCGGCATCGCCGTTTCGCCCACGGCGGCCGGACGGCTCGACCGGGAGCTTGCTGGGATTCATGACGTGCTGTCCGCGCCGCGGCGCGGCATTGCCTTCACGGCGGTGGACGGAAAAGAGGCCTACTATTTCCGCCGCGCGGCAAACCTGTTCCCGGACAGCCTTTCCGCCGCAGAGGAAACGGAGCTGATCTCGCGTTCGCGCCGCGAGTACCGTACTTATCTTTCCGCGCACCTGCGCGAACTTGGGGAGGAACTTCCCGCGCAGATCGAACGGCAGACGCTTGCCCCGCTGCTGCGGGCGAAGGACTATGTGATTGGCAGCCTGAAGTCCGAAACGGTGCGCGCGCTCTATGGCAGAACGCTGCGTCTTTCCTCGACGAAGATCGACTGCCTTGCTGGGTGCCGCTTTGCTTATTTCCTGCAATACGGTATCAAGGCGCGGGAGCGCAAGACAGCGGAGCTGGACGCGCAGCTTTACGGCACCTTCGTCCACTATGTCCTGGAGCACACCGTCCGGCAGACGCAGGCCGAGGGCGGCTTTGCCGCCGTGCCGCCCGAGCGCGTACTCGCCATCGCGGAGGAGGCGATGCAGCGCTATGCCGAAACGGAGCTTGCAAGCCTCTTTGAATCCGAGCGGGAGGCCTATCTCTTCCGCCGCACCTTCTCCGAGGTGCGGCAGGTGGTGCAGGAGCTGTACGCGGAGCTGTCGAAGTCCGCGTTCGAGCCGCGCTGGTTCGAGCTTGGCTTCTCCGACCGCGGGCCGCTGCCTGCGGTGCGCATCGTCGGCAGGGAAATGGCGGCGGAATTGGAGGGCTTTGTCGACCGTGCCGATCTCTGGGAGCACGACGGCAGGCAGTACATTCGGATCGTCGACTACAAAACGGGGAAAAAGGATTTCGACTATACCAACATTCTCAACGGGCTCGGCCTGCAGATGCTCCTGTATCTCTTTGCGCTGGAGCGGCAGGGCGAGGTGCTGACGGGGCAGAAGCTGCTGCCCGCCGGCGTTCTGTATTTCCCCGCGCGCATGGAGCGTGTGACGGTGAAGGATCGCTTTTCCGAGGCAGAGGCGGACGCTGCACGCAGAAAAGCGCTGCGCCGCAAGGGACTGCTTCTCAACGACGAAAGCGTCTTGCAGGCGATGGAGCCCTGCAAGGACGATCCGGTGTTTTTGCCCTATGCGCACGATAAAAACGGAGACCTCACCGGTGATCTGGCCTCCGTCGAGCAGCTTCGCCTGCTGGAAACGCACGTATTTTCTACGGTCGCCGCGCTGGCGGACGACCTTGCGCAGGGAAACGTCGAGGCGAATCCCTATTATTATGACGATTTGCAGAACGCTTGCCGCTGGTGCGCCTATCAGGAACTCTGCGCGGACGGCGCGGAAAAGCGCTGGCTGGAAAAGGTTCCGGGCAACCGGCAGTTCTGGGAGCTTCTCGGAAAGGAGGACGCAAATGGCTGAGCTGGTTTTAACAAAGGAGCAGCAGGCGGTCGTGGATGACCGCGGCGGCGCACTGTTGGTTTCGGCGGCTGCCGGCTCCGGCAAAACCAAGGTGTTGGTCGACCGCGTCCTCGGCAGAGTGGCTGACCCGTCGCAGCATTGCAATATCGACGACTTTCTGATGATCACCTTTACGCAGTCGGCTGCGTCCGAGCTGCGCGGCAAGCTGATCGCCGCGTTCAGTGAGCTTCTGTCCAAACAGCCGGAAAACCGGCACCTGCAGCGGCAGATGAGCCGCGTCTATCTGGCGCAGATCTCGACCGTCCACGCCTTCTGCGGCGCAATCCTGCGCGAATACGCGCACGTTCTCGACCTTTCTGCGGATTTCCGCGTCTGCGACGACGAAGAGGGAAAGCAGCTTCGTGCCCGTGCGCTGACCGATACGCTGGAAGCGGCCTACCACGCCGTGCAGACTGACGCGCAGCTTGCCGCGGCGCTGGATATGCTGGGAGCGGGGCGGGACGACCGCGCCATCCACGAGTTGATCCTCAAGCTCTATGAGAGCGTGCAGTGCTATGGCGATCCAAAGGCGCGCATGGCTGCGCTGACGGAAATGCTGGACGTTTCTTCCTGTGCCGATGCCGGGCAGACGGTCTGGGGCGAATACCTGATCGAGGAATTCCGGCGCTATCTCTCCCTCTGCGCCCGCGCGCTGGAAGAGGCCTGCCGGATGATAGACGAAACCGGCGCGCTGGCGCCGTACTCCGCGACGTTTCATACGAATCTGGACGCCGTGCGGGCACTGTCGCAGCAGACAGCGTGGGAGGCGATGCGCACCGGTGCAATCGACTTCGGGCGGCTCGCCTCCATCCGCAAATGTGACGTGCCGGAGAAAAAGGAATACGTGCAGGCGCTGCGTAAAAAGATCGTGAACGGCATCCGCGCGAAACAGGAAAAATTCTCCCTGCCCTCTGCGGAGGCGCTGGCCGATCTGCGGCTCAGCGGCGACGCGCTTCAGGGGCTGCTGACCCTTGTCGGGCAGTTCTCGGAGCGCTATCAGCAGGCAAAATTGCAGCGTCATGTGCTGGACTACAACGATCTGGAGCATGATACGCTGCGCCTGCTCACAGGCGCCTCCGGCGGCCCGACCGCCACGGCGCGGGAGCTTTCACAGCGCTATGCAGAGATCATGGTCGACGAATATCAGGACACCAACCGCGTGCAGGATGCGATCTTCACGGCGATCTCGCGGGAGGGGAAGAATCTCTTCTTTGTCGGCGACGTCAAGCAGTCCATCTACCGCTTCCGGCTGGCTGACCCCGGCATTTTTCTGGAAAAGTACCGCCGCTTTGCGGACTATACGCAGGCCGCGGACGGTGAGCCGCGCCGTATCCTGCTTTCGGACAATTTCCGTTCGCATCCGGCGATCCTTGAGGCGGCAAACGATGTATTTCGGCTGACAATGACGCCGCGCATCGGCGGATTGTACTACGGCGAGGCCGAGGCACTGCATCCCAACCGCCCGGACATGGACATGGGCGAGCCTGCCGTGGAGCTGCACTGCATTGATATGCAGGAGCTGCCGAAGCAGCCGCCCGTGACGCGGGCGGAGATCGAGGCGGAGTTCGTCGCGGAGCGCGTCATGTCGCTCCTGAGCCATTCGGAAATTCCGGAGGGGGAGAGCCTTCGCGCGATCCGCCCGGAGGATATTGTGATCCTGATGCGCTCCCTTTCCGGGAAGGCGCAGACCTACATGGACGCGCTGCGCCGGCGCGGCATCTCCTGCGTGAGCGGGAGCGACGATCTGTTTGCCGCGGAGGAGATTCGTTTTCTCATTGCACTCTTACAGGTGATCGACAACCCGCGGCAGGACATCCCGCTTGTGACGGTGCTGCTTTCTCCGGTTTTCGCCTTTACGGCGGAGGATCTTGCCGAGATCCGTGCGGCACACCGAAAGGCGGAGCTTTTCGACGCGCTGACAGAATCAGAACGTGCCGCCGATTTCTGCGCGCTCCTGACGGAACTGCGCGACCTTGCGCAGCGCGTGTCCCTGCGTGGGCTTCTTGACGAAATCGGGGAGCGCACGATGCTGCTTTCCGTCTATGCCGCGCGGCTGGAACCGCTGCAATGTGCGCGGGAGCTGGACGCCTTTGCGGCGCTGGCCGACCGCTATGAGTCCGGCGGGCGCTACGGCCTGAGCGGCTTTCTGCGGTATCTCGACACACTGCGTGAAAAGGGCGTGGCGTCCGAGGATGCGGCGGCTGCCGGCGCGGTGCGCCTGATGACGGTACACAAATCCAAGGGTCTGGAATTCCCGGTGGTGATTCTGGCCGACCTCTGCAAGGGCTTCAACCACACCGACGCGCGCGCTTCCGTGCTGACGGACAGTGAGCTTGGCGTCGGCTGCAGCGTTCTTGATAGGAAGCGGCGCATCTCCTATCCGACGATTGCACGCAGCGCGATCGCCAGCCGCATCGACCGCGAAAATGCCTCCGAAGAAATGCGCGTTTTGTATGTCGCAATGACGCGCGCCAAGTCGCGCCTGATCATGACCTGCTGCAGCAGAAAACTGCTGGGCAAGCTGAAGAATATTGCCCGCGACCTCACCGTTCCGGCATCGGACGTTCTGATTGAGGATGCGGACTCCATGGCTGACTGGGTTCTGATGGCCGCGATGGCGCGCACGGAGGCAGGGGAACTCTTTGCCGCCGCCGGAAAGCCGGACTGTTCGCGCGTTACGGAGCACCCGTGGAAAATCGCGCTGTACGACGCCAATGCCTATCTGCCGAAGCCCGAGGAGACCGCGCAGGAGGCGGTGACTGCGGATTTCACGCCGCTTCCGCTGCATCTGAGCGCCTATGCGCACGAAGCCGCCACGTCCGCGCCGACCAAGCTGACCGCGACCCAGCTCAAGGGGCGCGAGCTCGACACCGAGGCCGCCGAGCAGACGCGCCCGCAGGAGCTTCTGCACTTCCCGGCGCCGCGTTTTCTGGAAGGGGAGCGGCCGCTTTCTCCGACGGAACGCGGCACCGCGATCCATCTTGCCATGCAGTTCATCCGTTATGAGGCCTGCGGAACGCTGGAGGGCGTGCGGGCAGAGCTTGCCCGCCTCGGTGAAATGCGTATGCTCACGCCGCAGCAGCTTGCGGCTGTGCGGCCGGAGAAGATCCTGCGCTTCTTTACCTCAAAGATTGGTTGGCTTGTCCGCACTGCACCAAAGGTCGTCCGGGAATTCAAATTCTCCGTGCTGGACGATGCGGCGCAGTACGATCCATCGCTTTCCGGCGAGGAGGTACTTCTGCAAGGCGTGACGGACTGCTGCGTGATCGGCGCGGACGGCCTGATCATTCTGGATTTCAAGAGCGACCATATCGCCGCCGGGGAAGAAATGGAGCGCGCCGCATACTATCGCGGACAGTTGGACGCCTACTCTCGCGCGCTTTCCAGAATTTTTGAGCTTCCGGTCAAGGAACGAATCCTCTATTTCTTCGCGACGGATACCGCCGTGGAGGCATGAAAGTACGACTTATAAACGGGCTGTTTTGTTCTCGGCGGGAATATAAAAGCGTGCCGATGGCTGCACCGGCAAAACCCGCTTGAATTTGTTTGGATTGCTGTTATGATAGGGAAGGAATGCTTTGTGATGTTTCATTCGGATTTTGAGGAAAAGCTGCCGTATTCCGTGCTGACGTTTGTCGCTCTTGCCGTTTTTTATGCGATTTATTTCGGCAAGATGCTGGCGCAGAAGCGCCGCGGCATCCGAACCCGGCAGATCGGCAGCTGCAAAGAGAAATCGCTGCATACCATCGAGCTTTTGATGAGTGTCGCTACGCTTGGAATCGTTCCTGCACAGATTCTGTCCATCGTTTTTGGCTTGAGCTGACTGCCGGGCGGCGTGCGCTTTACTGGCTTTTTGATCGCGCTTCTTGGCGACGGCATTTTTCTTGCGGCTGTTCTGTGCATGAGGGATAGCTGGCGCGCAGGAATTCCCGCACAAGACAAGACGGAGATCGTGACGACGGGCATCTATGCCTTCAGCCGCAACCCGGCGTTTCTGGGCTTTGATTTCATGTACATCGGCGTGCTGCTTCTGTATTGTAATCCGCTTACCGCTGCGTTTACGGCCTTTGCCATCGTCATGCTGCACTTGCAGATCCTGCAAGAGGAAAAATACATGGCAGCAACCTTCGGAGCCACCTATCTGGCCTACCGCAAAAAGGTTCTGCGTTATCTGGGAAGAAAATAGGTCGGAAACTTCCAATTCAAAAACCAATTCCCCGGAATGGAGCACATTCCGGGGAATTGGTTTACATAATTCCAAAAAGCTGCTCGCAATAGGCTTCGCTATAGAGCTCCAGCAGGCGAATCAGCTGCTGCCGCTCAGCCGTGCCGATCTTTTCCACGGCTGTCTCCTCCTGCCGCAGGAGGGGAACAACGACTTTCTCACATAGCTGCTGTCCTTTGGTCGTCAGGGAGATGCCTTTGTTTTTTCGATTCTCCGGCAGCTCCTTCAGTACAACGATTCCGTCGGCCAGAAAGGCTTTTATGACCAGATTGATAGACTGCTTCGGGTAATGGGTGTCGTCACTGATCCGCTTCTGCGTGCAGCCGTTGCCCAGCTCATAGATCTCTTCCAAAACCATCAGACTGAGATAATTCAGGCCATGGGCCTTGGCATATTCCTCATAAGCGCTGTCCATGCTCTGAAACTGCTGCAGCAGTTTATCCTGTATCGAGTTCATTGTAGTCTCCTTATGCGTAATGATATTTGTTTCTCATCCGGCGGAAGTAGAAAACGGAGAGCAGAATACTCAGAACTTCTGCCACCGGCATGGAGATCCACACGCCATCCACGCCCCAGAGACGTGGAAGGATCAGCAGGGGAAGGATGAGAAAGATCAGTGTCCGAAACAGCGAAAGAATGGCGGAGGTCTTTCCGTCGTTCAGTGCCGTGAAAAAACCGGAGGCAAACAGATTGAAGCCCATCAGCAGAAATGCCGCCGCAAAAATATACGTTCCGCGGACGACCATTTCCGTCACCGGTGCGGAATTTTCCGCAAAGAGGAGGGCAATGGGCCGCGCCAAGGGGAAGGCAATCGCAAAGGTGAGCAGCGACATCCCGGCGACGGTTTTGAGTGCGGCACGGGTAAAGCGCTTCAGCTCGGAGAAATTCTCCGCACCAAAGCGATGGCAAGCGCGATGGAAAGAAAAGGCCCCGCAATGCTGACGGCGGAAAGCGCATCCGTCTCCAGAAAAATGGACACGAAAAGCGGATCGCTTCTTTGGGTAATTTTTTGATTTCCTGTGTTTCATTCCACTTTTCTGACATTTTTTAAACTCATTTTAGCACAATTCTGCCCGTCAGGCAGGAAAAGAAACAAAGCCTGCCGGGTCAGTTCTCTTCTATCGGTCAAATAATCCAAACGATGTATCATATGGCGAAGAGATATGCGGAATATCATCGATCCATGTTCTGCCGCCCGCACACCGTATTGATCGGACTGCACAAAATCAGAAATTAGATTTTAAAAATCTTGTGCAAAGTGCTTGACAAATGGAAATGCAGAGCTTATAATGCTATTGAACCGTTAAAATAGCTTTGACAGAGAGCGCGGAGGGAGAGAAAAGCGTGAGAAAACAGGTCAGTGTGCGGGATGTTGCAAGAGAGGCGGGCGTCTCACCGGCGACGGTCTCCTATATCCTCAATGACACGCCGGGCCTGTCCTTCACCCCGGAGACGCGCCAGCGCGTGCTGGCTGCGGCGGAAAAGCTGCACTACGTTGCCAATCAGGCCGCGAAAACGCTCGGCTCCGGCCGCGCGGAGGGTATCGTCCAGTCCAAGCTCATCGGCGTGGTCATCCCGCAGACGGAGAACAAGCGCAAGGAATCGCACATCATGTTCGGCAACCCCTTTTACGGCACGTTTCTCAGCGCGGTGGAGCTGGAGGCCCGTCGTGCGGGCTATCAGCTCATCCTTTCGGGCACCAATCCTGGTCAGAGCTACATCGACATTGCAAAGAGCCGCACGCTCGACGGCGTCATCATCCTCGGCGCCTATCCCTCGGACGACGAGGCAGAATATAAAAAGTACAAAATCCCCGCCGTGCTGGTCGATTGCTACGGCAGCGGCGACAGCTTTTTCTACAGCGTCCGCACGGACGACCGGCTCGGCGGCTATCTTGCGACCAAATATCTGATCGAACAGGGACATCACCGCATTGCCATCGTGACGGGCGAATTAAAGGCGCACGGTGTCAATTCCGAGCGCTATCAGGGTTATCTGGACGCGCTGTGCGAGGCGGGGCTTACGCCGGCGCATGACGACGTTTTTGAGGGGCTGGTGGGCTATGACCACGGGCTTGAGGTCGCTGAGGAGCTGGCGCGGACTCGTAGGGACATCACTGCACTGTTCGCTTCGGCGGACATCACGGCCATCGGCCTCATCAACGGCCTGCACGCGGCCGGGCTGCGCGTGCCGGAGGACGTTTCCGTTATCGGCTTCGACGATGTGGAATATGCAAAAATGTGCTATCCGGGATTAACGACGATGCGGCAGAATATTATGGAGAAGGGGCGGCAGGCCGCCCGGCTGATGATCGAGGCGGTACAGGATCACAGCCTGCCTCGTGAGGAGCGGATCATTCCCATGGAACTGATTGAGAGAGGAACGGTGAAGCGAGTCGATGGTAATCAAGCATATGCCCAGCGGCCTGTTTCCGCATTTTGACAGCGGGCTGGAACGGCGTCCGTACTTTGTCAAAGCGGGGGAGCAGGTCGAGTTTGGCTGCCGCCTGGATGGCAGCACGGCGGATTCCGTCCAGCTGGAGCTAACAGACGGTGCGCGCACGGTGCGCGTGCCGGGGATCTTCCACAGCGCAAACGACCGCGGCCAGCGGTACTTCCGCTTTGTCTACCGCACGCGGGAGGAGGAGGAAAGTCTGCGTTACCGCTTCGTCACGTCGCGCGGCGAGGTGAGCCAGGAGTACGAATGCCCGATCCTGCGGGAGCTGACATTTACTCCGGCGGACGCACGGATCGAGAAAGAAAGACAGATCATTTTTCAAACGGATACACAGGCGTACAAAATCGAACTTTCGGACACACCTTGTATCCGAGTTATTTTGGAAGATAATTTAACCGTTAAAACAAACGAAATACATAAAAATGCTGAACAAATTCAAAAAGAGCTTACAGCCATCGCCGGAGACGGGACGCCGCTGCTGCGCATACTGCCGGAGCTGCGTGTAATGGTCGACGAACACGGCGCGGCAAAAAATCTCCGCCTGCGGCTGAGGATCCGTGGTAAGGCGGTGTACGGACTGGGCGAGAAATTCGACACGGTCGATCAGGCGGGAAAATCTCCACTGAATTACGTCGTTGAGCAATTTTCCAACCAGCAGGACAAGACATATCTGCCCATCCCGTTTTTTTTCACCGAAGCCGGCGTGAGCTTCCTGCAAAAAACGACCTATCCCTCGTCCTTTGCGTTCTCCGCGCCGGACGCGGAAGGCTGGATCACGCTGGAGCTGTTCACGGTGTGCGCGCAAGCGGGCACGCTGTTTGAGTGCAGTATCCACACGGGAACCCCAGCCGCGCTCCTGCGCGCCTACGCCGAAGATACCGGCGAGGCCATCCTGCCGCCCAAATGGGCCTTTGGCCCGTGGATGTCCTCCAATGGCTGGAACACACAGAAGGAGGCCTTGGAGCAGCTTGCGAAGATGCACGAGACTGCGATCCCCGCGACCGTGATGGTGCTTGAGGCGTGGAGCGACGAGGAGACCTTTTACATCTGGAACGACGCAGAATATACGCCGCGCGCAGACGGCGGCGCGGTGCATTATGAGGATTTCACTTTCCGGACGGAAGGCAAGTGGCCGGATCCCAGGGCGTTCTGCCGGACGCTTGCGGACGAGAACGTCAAGCTGATTTTGTGGCAGATCCCGGTCATCAAATATGAGGCCGCGCCGCACGGCTTGCAGCTCGATCTTGACTGGGAATATGCGAAAAAGTACGGCCTCTGCCTGAAAAACGCAGACGGAACGCCGTATCAGATCACAGAAATGTGGTTCGGCAATTCCCTGATCCCCGATTTCACAAACCCGGAGACGAAGCGCTGGTGGCTGGACTGCCGCCGCTATCTCGTCGAGGAGCTTGGAGTGGCGGGCTTTAAGACCGACGGCGGGGAGTTCCTGTTCGACCCGGACGCACGCTTCTCTGACGGACGCAGCGTCGCAGAGGCGCACAACGCTTTCCCGAATCTCTACGAGAGCGTCTATCACGAGCTGACAAACGTCACCTTCAGCCGCGCTGGCTACACCGGCGCGCAGAAATATCCCATCCATTGGGCGGGCGACCAGCTTTCCACGTTTGCAGAGCTGAAAGGTCAGCTCACGGCAGGACTGTCCGCCGGGCTTTCCGGCGTTCCCTTCTGGGGCTTTGACATCGGCGGCTTCGCGGGCGATTTTCCGAGCACGGAACTGTACCTGCGCAGCGCCGCGCTGGCGGCCTTTGCGCCGGTGATGCAGTTTCACTCCGAGCCGCGCGGCGGGCAATATTATATGGTGCAGCGCAACCATTGGAACAACGACCGCAGCCCGTGGAATATGGCGCTGGCCAACCGCGACGAAAGTATTATTCCGATCTATCGCCTCTTTGCCAACCTGCGCATGAATCTGCTGCCCTATCTCTGGCAGGAGGCGCAGCATTGCAGCCGGACACTGCGGCCGATGATGGCGCATTTGGTCTATGACTACCCGCAGGATGCGAACGTCCTGCATTTGGAGGACGAATATCTTCTCGGCCGGTCGCTGCTGGCCGCACCGGTGATCGAGGAGGGGGCAGCGGAGCGCGAGGTCTATCTCCCGGATGGCCTGTGGCACACACTCTGGACGGGAAAAGCACAGCCGGGCGGGCAAAGCGTTCGTGTTTCCTGCCCGCTTACGGAGATGCCGGTGTTCGTCCGCGACGGCACGGCGCTTCCGCTGAATCTGAACGATGCGCTGATTATGGGAACGACGGAGCCGAGCGGCGCGGTGAGCAACCGGACGGACGGCTATGAGAACCTTTGCTTCCTGCTCTTTGGCGCGCACGGTGAAAGCCGCTTCCGCGACGAGCTGGGCAACGACCTGACGCTGCGCTGGCAGAACGGAGAAATTCAAACGGAGGGCACGCTGACCTGTCCCGTCACGGTGCTTGCAGACTTCCTGACGGACGGCGTGACGGCCGAGCTGTTCGGAAGAACGGTCTACGGGATCAGAAAGGAGCCACGATGAACTATCAGGTGACAGGAAACGAATACATCGCCCTGCCCACGCTGCGCGAGGCGGATGCCGCGCTCGAGAGTCTGAGCTTCCTGCACATGGGCGCCAAAGGGATGCTTGAGCTTCATGGCACGCAGGAACGGCCGCTGCTTGCGCCCTTTGTGCAGCGAGAGGGGAGCGAGACGCCGCTTACCGGCCTGCGCTGGGAGCGTCTGCATTCGTGGATCCCGCGCTTTACGACGGAGCTTTGCGGTCTTGCGCTCGAAGGCGTTTTGCTGACGCCCATAGACGAGCGCGGCTTCGGCTGGCGGCTGCGCGCGACAAACCGCGAGGTCGAAGCCGAGATCACACTCGGGCTGCGCGGTACTTGGGCAAAGACGCTGCATTCAGTCAATGAGAGCAAGCCAGTGGCAGGTGAAAAGCATCTCTATCCCAGCGGCTGGAACCACTGCTATGTCATGGACCTACGGCCGGGCTTGTCGCTCTTCGCCTTCGCGCCGATCTACACCGAGCAACCGGAGCATTGCCCGATCCGCTCACAGTTTGAACGCGCGGACGAAGAAATCCGCTATCACATCGTGCAGCGCCAAACTCTTGCGCCCGGCGAGACGCTGGAGCTGACGGTCTGGTTTGGCCTCGGCTTTGAGGAAGTCTCGGCGGCGACCTCGGCAAAGGAGCTGCTGCGGCAGGGCTTTGCGCAGGAGCTGGAGCGCACGGAGCGCTGGCTTTCCGAGCGCGAGCGCACCGTGAACGACGCGCGGCTCGACGAGATTCTGAATACCAACCTCTTTTTCAGCTACTTTTTCGGCGCGGGACGCACGCTCGACACCGAGGAATTTGTCCTTGTCACCTCGCGCAGCCCGCGCTATTATGTCAGCGCCGCCTATTGGGACAGGGACAGCCTTCTCTGGAGCTTTCCTGCCATTTTGCTTGCCGACCCGGAGACGGCGCGGCAGATGCTGCACTATGTGTTCACGCGGCAGATTCGCAACGTCGGTCTGCACAGCCGATTCATCGACGGCACGCTGCTCGAGCCGGGCTTTGAGCTTGACGAGCTGCTTGCACCCGTGATTGCGCTGTTCCGCTATGTGCAGAAAACCGGCGACCGTGCGATTTTGGAGAAGCCGTGGCTGCGCGAGGGCATTGCGCATATTCTTGCGTGCCTGCAAAGCAAGCGCAGCGCGGATGCAGCGCTTTACGAGACTTTTTTGCAGCCGACGGACGATGTCCGACGTTACCCTTATCTGACCTATGACAACATGCTCGTCTGGTACAGCCTGCATGCGCTGGCGGCGCTGTTCCCGGAGCACGCCGCCCTTGCCGAAACGGCCGAGAACGTGCGCAGCGCGATCTACGAGCACTGCGTCCGTGAAAAGGACGGGGAAATGATATTTGCGTGGTCGGTCGATCTGCAAGGCGGCTGGGATGTCTACGACGAGCCGCCCGGGAGCCTGCTCCTGCTGCCGCACTTCGGCTTCTGCGGGCAGGACGATCCGATCTGGAGGCACACTGCCGAGGTCATCCGTGCGAAGGAGTATCCCTATTCCTTTGCGGGCTGTCCCATTGCGGAGATCGGCTGCCCGCACGCGCCGCATCCGTGGGTCTTGAGCATTGCAAACAGCCTGCTCTCCGGCAGCCGCGACAGCGCAAGGACGCATCTTCTGCGCTGCAACCTGGACAACGGCATCGCCTGCGAGAGTGTGGACGAATTCACCGGTGAGAGTGCGACGGGCGAAGCCTTCGCCACCTGCGCAGGCTTCCTCGCCTACGCCATTGACACGGCCTTTACGGGCCGCAGAAAGGAGGACGGCTCATGAACGGGCTGCACATCACTCCCTGGTGTATTCAGAGCACCGACCCGGAAAACCGGGCGTTTGCCGAGAGCATTTTTTCCCTCGGCAATGGCTACATGGGCACGCGCGGCTACCGTCCCGATCGGCGCGGCGAGCATCCGGCGTGGCGCTCGACCTTCGTTTCCGGCTTCTATGAATACGTCCGGCCGGGCATTACCGACTTGGTCAATCAGCCGGACTTTTCCGCGCTGCAATTTTCCCTGAACGACGCGGACAGCGAGACGCTCCTGCTCTCGGACTACACGCAGACACTCGATCTGCGCTGCGGTCTGCTGCGCTGGGACTACCGCATGACCGATGCGGACGGACGCGTGACGCGCGTGCGGCAGGAGAAATTTCTGAGCATGGCCGACCGGCATCTGGCTGCGCTGCGCCTGACGCTTACGGCGGAAAACTGGTCTGGAAAGGCAGAGATCGAGACAGGCATCGACGCGGGCGTCATGAATCTTCCCATCGCGGACGATCAGCTCACGCAAAACACGGAATTCTTCGATCTTTGGTCGGAGGTTCAGGTGCAGGAGGGAGAGCGCGGCAGTCTGCTCACAGCCAAAACGCGCATTTCAGGCCGGGAAACGGTTATGGGCTATTGCCTTTCCCAAGCGGGCAGCACGGAGCGCGCGCCGCGCGCGGTCGTTACCCGCGTTCAGGTGCAGCTTACCGAGGGTGTACCGTGGACGCTGGAAAAGCTCGTCTGCTGCGCGACCTACCGTGACAGTGACCCCATGCGCCGCGTGCGCGCGACGCTCTGCGGGGCGGAGCCGGCGTTTGATCTGCGTTTACGGCAAAGTGCGGCGGCATGGGAGAAAATCTGGCAGGACACGGATGTTGAGCTGGAGGGTAACGACGAATGGCAGGGTGCGATCCGCTACAACATTTTCCAGCTTATCCAGGCCATGCCCTCGGCCGACAGCCGCGCCAGCATCGGCGCGCGCGGCCTGACCCACGGGCGCTACAAGGGCTGCTATTTCTGGGACACGGAAGTTTTCATGCTGCCCATGTTCCTGTGGACGCGGCCGGAGGACGCGGAATCGCTGCTGGGGTACCGCTATCACACTCTGCCCGATGCAATGGAAAGCGCAAAACGCTTTTCGGCCAAGGGCGCGCGCTATTCGTGGATGTCCTCGGACACGGGCTTTGAGCAGTGTGAGAGCTGGGATACCGGCTGCTGCGAAATTCACATAACTGCGGACATTGCTTACGCATTTTACCGTTACAATTCCGTAATTTCTGACGAAAAACTGAGAAATCAGTCGGCAGAAGTCCTTGTGCAGACGGCACGCTACTGGGTCGACCGCTTCAACTATTCTGCGCAGGAGGATCGTTATCATCTGCTGTTTGTCAAGGGGCCGGACGAATACGGCGGCGTGACGACGGATGATTTTTACACCGTCTGCATGGCGCGCGACAATCTGCAATATGCTGCGCAGTACGTCCGCGCACTGCCAGGCGCGCAGATTCAGGCTCTTGCGGAAAAGACCGGCCTGACCCCGCAGGAGCCGGCGCTCTGGGAGGAGATCGCGCGCAAGGTCGTGCTCGTGCGCGACGGGCTTCTGTGGCGGCAGGATTCGACCTTCGGTTATCTTGAGCCGCTGGACATCGCCGCGGCCAAGGACGGCGACGTCCCGCTGTACCACACGATCAGCTTTGACCGCCTGCAGCGCTATCAGGTGCTCAAACAGCCGGATGTGCTGATGTACATGGCGCTGCGGCCCGAGCGCTTTTCCGACGCGGAGGTGTGCGCAGCGTGGGAGTATTATGAGCCGCGCACACTGCATGATTCTACCCTGAGCTTCGGCATTCACGCGCTGCTGGCCGCACGGTACGGCTTTGCGCGGGCGGAGGAGTATTTTGAAAAATCGCTCTTCCTCGACCTGAAAAACGTCATGGGCAACACCGCGAACGAGGGCATCCACACCGCCGCCCTCGGCGCGACATGGCAGGCGATGGTACTGGGCTTCGGCGGTCTGGAGGAACGCGACGGCACGCTGCATGTCAGTCCTCATCTGCCCGAGACGCTCACGGCCATGCGTTACCGCGTGCATTGGCGCGGGACGCGTTACGAGATCCGTCTGCGTCGTGGGGAAGCGCCGTCCGTGCAGAAACTGTGAAATTGACCGCTTTGCAGTTCCGGAGAAAAAACACGCGGGAGAGTGGTTTTTCTCTGGAATGTGAAAACGGTTGATGATATAATAAAATTATGGAGGTAATGAAATGAAGAAAATGAGTTCTATTGTGTCACTGCTCCTTGCCGTGCTTCTCCTTGTCGGGATGCTGGCAGGCTGCACGGGCGACCCTGTGATCCCTTCCGGCGGCTCCGAAAAACCGTCCGAAGCGCCGTCATCCGAGTCCAAGGCGACGCCGAACGAGGACATCTATCAGCTCAAGGGCTCTGTGACCATCGCCTATCCCGAGGGGGAGGTTGCGGAAATCCAGCCCGTGCTTGAAGCCTTCCGCGCACAGTATCCCAACATCGAAGTCGTGGAGGAACCCTTCCCCGGCTCCACCGGCGGTGCCTTCAACGAGTATCTGACGCAGAAGGCGGCGGCCAACGCAATGCCTGACCTGATGTGGCTGGACTGGAACGACTTTGCACCCGAGGTCGCCAGCGGCTTCGTCATGCCTCTTGACGACTACTTCTTTGCCGATCCCGAGTCGGAATATGTGCCCAGCGGTATGACCGATCCCTATGTCTACGGCGGCAAGCTCTACGCGCTGCCCTGCCAGATGAACGCCATGGGCATCACGATGAACCTGGATATGCTCGAAGCGCTGAACATCGAGAAGCCCAGCTACGACTGGACGGTAGATGAATTTATGGAGATCTGCAAAAAGGCCATCACCGCCGACACCTGCGCCGCCGCGACGCTGGAAGACTGGGATCAGGTCTATTCCGCGCAGGCTGACGGATTGTTCTATCCCGCATATGACTATGTAAACCACACCTTCGACTTCACGAACAAGTGGGTTCCCGCAATGAACCAGCTCGCCGAAATGCGCGCCATCCCGGGCTTTGAGGCATGGTCGATGCGCTTCCCCAAGAATGAGGACGGCACTACCTCCACCGATTCCGAATATGTCGCAAAGTTCGGTGAGGCAGGTAAGGACGATACGCACTACACCTTCAAGAACGGCATGGCGCTGCTGTGCACCAACGCAACGTGGAACGATAACTGGATGCGTGGCGAGTGCCAGGTCAACTGGGATTACTGGCCCTACCCGCGTGCCAATGCCAATACCCCGACCTACACCCCGATCCACGTGGACTGCGCTTACTTAACGAGCACCTGCGCCGATCCCGATGCTGCCTTCCAGCTTCTCAAGTGGCTGACCTACGGTGTTGAGGGCAATATGCAGCGTCTGGACATCTTCGCTGCGCGCGTGGATGGTCAGACCGCGGGCGAGGACACCAAGCTCATCAAGACGTGGTTCATCCCCTGCACGCAGCATCCGGACGTTCTGGCCAAGTTCGAGCAGGCGCCGAACGTCAGCGAGGGCCTGATGGCGCTGTATAAGAGCCTTGAACACTCCATCCGCGGCGACCTCAACAAGATTGTCCCGGGCTACAGCAGCGTGTTCAACGATGAGGTTTCAGGAATGATCAACTCCGTCCGCGAGGGCAAGGCCAACGCTGCCGACGTTGCCGGCCAGATTGACTCCATCGTCAATGCGGCGCTCGCAGAGCAGCTTGAGATCTTCAACGAAAAAGTCAGCAAGTAATATAAACGTTTCCCACCCGGCAACCTGTCGGGTGGGAAACCAAACGGTATCTCAGGGAGGGGACATCAATGAAACGGATTCTATTGGGCGTGGTCGGTGCGCTGCTTGTTGTCTGCCTTGCGGTACTGGCGGTGTTTGCGGGGATCGTGCACAGCGAAACGTCCAAACTGCACGGTGAAGCTGCCGAGGGAAGAAGTTATCTTCTCTCGGATGAGAGCGCCGCGGAAAAGCAGCTCGACTTCCGAGGCCGTATTGCGGCTGCGGCAGAGTTCCCGAGCGGCCTGCAAATCGCCGCAGAGGAGACGAGCGCCGTCTCTCTGCGCGTTGAAACGGCGGGGCGATATGACCTCGTGGCGGTCTATGCCGCGCCGGAGAAAAATCTCTTTGAAAATCCCGTGGATTTCACGGTAAACGGCACGCAGTTTACCTGCACGCTCTCCTTCCTCTGGGCGGACGACGTCTCCGAGATGAAAACTGACCGCTATGGCAACGAGGTACTGCCCGAGCAGTATCAGCTTCCGTGGGCGGCATCCTATCTGAAAGAAGCCGAGTCCTTCTCCGGCCGCCCGCTTGCGCTCGACCTGCCTGCGGGCGAGGTCAGTGTCACGCTACAGCCGCAGAATCAAAGCCTCCTGCTCTACGGCCTGTATGCGGTCGAGCCGCAGCGGGAGCCGTCTTATGCAGAATACTTATCCGCTCTTTCCTCGGCGTCTGTCTATGCCGGCGAACGTCTGACCCTTCAGGGTGAGGCCTACCGCGCAAAAAACGACAGCGCCATCCGCGGTACCAACATTCCGAATACCTCCGTTTCTCCGGCCAGTCCCTATGTGAAGCGCATCAACGCCACTGCGGACGAATCCAACAAGCGCATGGGACAGAAGCTGTACTATGAAGTGGAAGCGCCGGAGGACGGACTTTATTTTATCAGCTTCAAATACTGCCAGCCGAAAAAGACCGGCGGCTGTTCTTACAGAACCATTGAAATTGACGGCAATGTGCCGTATACCGAGCTCCGCGACGTGGGCTTTGCGTATACCGGCATCAATACATATCAAAACAAAACGCTGGATACCGGCGTTTATCTGACGCGCGGCGTGCATCTGCTCGCGCTTGAGGTCACGGCAGAGCCGATGCAGGCGCCCTACCGCGAGCTGATGGCCATTGTCAACGAGATCAACGATACCGGTATTGCCCTCAAACGCATCAAGGGCAACAACTCCGGCGAGAGCGCGGGTGTGGACACCAACCGGACATGGGACATTTTGCAGTACATGCCGGACATTCTCGATAGGATCGAGGACTGGTCCGCTCGCCTGACGGCGGTCTATGACCAATTAAAAGACATTGGCGGCATGGAGCCGACCTATGTCTCCGACCTGATGCTGACGGTGCAGAATTTGCAGCGCCTTGCGGAAAAGCCGCGCGAGATTCCAAACAAGCTGAGCTTGCTCAGCGACGATTCCAGCTCAGCCGCACAGCTTGCCGCGCTGACACTGACGAAAATCTATGAGCAGAACCTGAGCATCGACTGCATTTATCTGCATGGTGAAAACGAAACGCTGCCCGCGCCAAATGCGGGCATGCTCTCCGGCCTTGCCGTTGGCATCAAGCAGTTTCTCTATTCCTTCTCACGCGACATGAACGAGAGCGCGGACGTGCAGAACGAGGGGCAGATGCTCACGGTGTGGATCAACAAGCCCTCGCAGTATGTCGAGACGCTGCGCCAGCTCACCGCCGACGAGTTTACCCGCGAGACAGGCATTGAGGTCAGCTTTTCCATCATGCCGGACGAAAAGAAGATCACGCTGGCCAATTCCACCGGTAGCAATCCCGACCTCGCGCTCGGCCTGAGCTACTACCGGCCCGCAGAGTTCGCTATGCGCGGCATGGCGATAAATTTACTGGAATTTGACGATTTTCTGGACTGGTACGGCGCGGAGTACAACCTGCGCGCACTGGCACCCATGGCCTACGAAGACGGCGTTTACGGCGCGAGCGAGACGCAGGAATTTTACGTTCTGTTCTACCGTAAGGACATTCTCGACAGCCTCGGCCTGACAGTTCCGGACACATGGGAGGACGTCAAGGCCATGATGCCGGTATTGCACCGCAACGCGATGAATTTCAATCTTCCGTTAGCGAACAACGTCGGCTATAAGAGCTTTGAGGCGACAGGCGGCTTCCTCTTCCAAAACGGCGGCGATTATTATTCGCCGGACGGCTTTGCCTCGAACTTCGGCGATCCGAACACCCTGCGCGGCCTGCGGGAAATGGTCGAATTGTATCAGGTATACGGACTCGCACAGAATATTCCAAACTTTTTCAATGCGTTTCGATCGGGAAGCGTGCCCATCGGCGTGTCGAATTTCTCGACGTACCTGCAGCTTCAGGTGGGCGCGCCGGAGCTGAATGGACGCTGGGACATCGCGCTCGTTCCGGGCACGCAGCAGGCCGACGGCACGGTGCGCCGCGACTGGTCCGCAGATGCGACCTCCTCAATGATCTTCTCCAATTCACAGAAAAAACAGGAGGCATACCGCTTCCTGAAATGGTGGCTGTCGTCCGGGACGCAGCTGAAATACGCGACCGACCTGCAAATGAAATACGGCCCGGACTACATCTGGAACACCGGCAATCGCGTCGCGCTGGCGGGAATGTCCTATCCGCTCGCGCACAAAAAGGTGATTTTGGAGCAGTGGTCATGGCAGCACGAAGCGCTGCGCCATCCGGCCAGTTATATTTTGGAGCGCGAGGTCTCCAATGCGTGGATCGCCATTGTCACGCAGGGCGAGCCGTTTCAGGCGCGCATCGACGAGGCGACACTGGCCTCCAACCGCGAAATTCAGCGCAAGCTCACGGAGTTCGGTTATCTGGACGAGAACGGGCAGAAGCGCAGGGACTATAATATCCATCTGATTGAGGATCTGATCGAGCGCAGAGAGGAGGACGGCCAATGAACTGCAAAGAGAAAAAGAAGCGCGCGTCCTTTTCCCTGCGGCGGACGCTTTCGCCCCTGCTGCGGCACATGAACCGGCACGCTGTGTTTTATATGCAGGCACCGTTCGTGATTTTATTTCTGCTGTTCATCATCATTCCCGTCGTCATTGCCATCGGCATCTCCTTCACGGACTTCAATTCCATCGAAAAGCCGAATTTTGTCGGATTGGAAAACTACGTCAATATTCTGACCAACGACAATACCTTCACGGAGTTTGCGATCCCGAACACCATCGTCTATTCCGTCATCGTCGGCGTGGGCGGATACATTCTCTCCTTCTTCCTGGCGTGGTCGCTGGCGCAGGTTCCCAAGGGGCCGCGGACGGTCATGGCAATCATTCTCTATCTGCCGTCCATGACGGCAGGCATCATGCTTTCAACGGTCTGGCAGGTGTTCTTTGCGGGCGATAAGGTCGGCTATCTGAACGCGATTTTACTCAAGCTCGACCTAATCCAAAGCCCGATCACGTGGCTGTCGGATTCGAGGTATCTGATGCTTATTATGATCGTTGTTTCCCTCTGGAGCAGCATGGGTATCGGCTTTCTCTCCATGCTCGCAGGCATTTTAAACGTCAATCGTGAGCTTTACGAAGCCGCGCACATCGACGGCGTGAAAAACCGCATTCAGGAGATCGTCTACATCACCGTTCCGGCCATCAAGCCGCACATGATGTTCGGCGCAATCATGGCCATTGTCAACGCCTTCCAGAACGGCAGCATCGGTGTGCAGCTCTCGGGCGCGAACCCGACGCCCGGCTACGCCGGTCAGCTCCTCGTCACACACGCGGAGGAATACGCCTTTGTCCGCTACGAGATGGGTTACAGTGCGGCGCTGGCGGTGATTTTGCTGCTGATCATCTGGGGCGTGTCGCAGCTTTCCAAAAAGCTCTTTGCAGTCAGGGGGTGAGGACATGAGAAAAAGGCACTTGCAGATCATCGGTATCAATCCAGCGCGCTTCGATCGCTCTCAGGTCAAGTTTTTTCTGTATCTGGTTCCGATCACGGTTTTGATGGGACTTCCCATCGTGTTCATTTTCTTCAATGCGTTCAAACCGCTTGATGAGCTGCTCAATTACCCGCCGAAGTTCTATACGCTGCGCCCGACGCTCCAGAATTTCCGTAACCTCATGGCGACCTCGGCCAACAAGGCCATTCCCATGAGCCGCTACCTGTTCAACAGCACGCTGACGACTCTGGCCGTCGTGTTCTTCACACTGATGATCACGACCATGGCTGCCTACTGCATGTCCAAGAAGAACTACCGCCTGAAAAATCTCCTGTTTGGCATCAACGAGGCGGCGCTGATGTTTGTCTCGGCGGCTGTGGCAATCCCGCGTTATATCATCATCAGCAAGCTTGGATTGGTGGACAGCATCTGGGCGCACATCGTGCCTATGCTCTCCATGCCGGTGGGGTTATATCTGGTTAAGCAATTCATAGATGACCTGCCCGACGAAATGATCGAGGCGGCGCGGCTGGACGGTGCGGGCGATTTTTATATCCTTCGAAAAATCGTCCTGCCGAATATCAAGCCGACCCTGGCAACCGTTGCGATTCTGGCCTTTCAGGCTTCGTGGAACAGCATGGAGGCCTCGAATTACTATATCAATAACGAGGCGCTCAAGAGCTTCTCGTTCTACATGTCCACGCTGACACAAACTTCGGGCAATGCCAACGCCATGGTCGGCCAACTTGCGGGCAACGCGGTCGCCGGTCTTGGTATGCAGGCTGCGGCGACGCTCATCATGTTCCTGCCGAACCTGATTCTGTTCATCATTTTGCAGTCGCGGGTCATGAACACCATGTCCCACTCCGGTATGAAATAGGAGGGCTGCGCATGAAACAAAACTACTTGCGGCTCGGCGCGCTGCTGCTGTGCCTCGTGTGTCTTCTGTCGCTGCCCGCCCGCGCGGTCGAGGGTACAAGCTACACTTACACGCTTTCCGCCGACCGTACAAAGCTCGTCCTGACAGCCGACGCCTATCTGCCCGCCGGCATCTATTTTGCAGGTGCGGGCCTAAGCTCGCCCGAGGACTTATATCTTTGCGGGCGGGAGCTTTACATCGCGGATACCGGCAACCACCGCATTGTGGTCTATTCCATGGACACGGGTAGCCTGACCTCCTTCGGAGAGAACGACCTGAAAAAGCCCACCGGTCTCAGTGTGGACGGCGCGGGCAGGGTATACGTCGCCGATTACGGCGCGGAGCAGGTCGTGATCTTTGCACCCGACCGGAGCGTGGAGCGCTGCCTGACGCGCCCGACGGAGGCATATTACGGTGCAAGTCCCTATAAGCCGCAGAAGGTGGATCTGGACAGCTACGGCAATCTGTTTGTCATCAGTGAGGGCACCTACGAGGGAATTTTGCAGTTCGACCGAAACGGGAACTTCAACGGCTTTTTCGGCGCGAATAAGACGAAGAGTCTGAGCGCGGTGGAGTGGTTCCAGAAGATCTTCTACACCGAGGAGCAGAAGTCCAAGATGTCCTTCCGCACGCCGCCGAATATCGTTGCGCTGGACGTCGCGGCCTCCGACATGGTCTTTTCCGTCACGCAGAACGACCGAAAGCAGGCCATCAAAAAGCTGAATATGGCGGGGGTCAATGTCTATTCGGACGGTCTCGACTGGGGCTATGGAAACTATGCCGACGTTGCCGTTCTGCCCGACGGCAGTGTCTTTGCCGTGACGGCTACGGGACTGATCAACGAATTCAGCGAGGAAGGGGACTTCCTTCTGGAATTCGGCGGCGAAGCCAAGAAAACCGACCGCAGCGGTCTGACCGCCGTGGTCAGCGCGATCGAGGCGGACGAAAACTGCAATCTCTATGTCCTCGACAAAGAGCGCGGTGTGGTTCAGGTATGGTATCCCACGGACTATGCCAAGCTCCTGCACCGCGCCGAGGCCGATTTCAAGCAGGGGCATTACGAGGACAGCCTTGCTGCATGGACGCAGATCTTACGCATGAATCCAACGGCTTACATGTCCAATCTTGGATATGCCAAGGCACTGTTTCAGCTTGGGCGCTACCGCGAGGCGGCGGAGCGCTTCCGAGATATTCGCCACGAAAACGGCTACTCCGACTGCTTCTGGGAGCTGCGCAGCGCGTGGATGCGCGCAAACATGGGGAAAATTTTGACCGGGCTCGCCGATTTTTCCGTCCTGTGCGCGCTTCTGGAGCTTCTGCAAAAGCGCTTCGGCTGGCAGGACGCGCTCTCCGAGCGCTACACGCGCTGGTGCGGCAGACATAAGCTGGGCCGGGCGCTGACCGCGGATGTGTTCTATTTCCTGCGTCATCCCATCGATGGCGTTTACTACCTGAAGATCGGAGAGCGCGGCAGCGTGGCCGCGGCGTCGATCCTCTATTTTGCAGCGCTGGCGATCTACATGCTCTGTCGTGGGCTGACATCCTTTGTGTTCGGCGGCGGGTATTCCTACTACAATGACCCGGTTGCAATTCTGCTGATCGTCCTCGCGCCGTCCGTACTGTTCCTGTTCGGCAGCTATCTGGTCAGTGCCATTCACGACGGCGAGGGAAGCCTGAAAGCGGTGTATGTCACCTTTGCTTACAGCCTTTCCGCCTTTGTGATCGGCTGGCCACTTCTGACGCTGCTTTCCCACGCCTTCACGCTTACGGAGCTGTTTGTCTACCGGCTGCTGGCTTTCCTGATTCTGGGCTATACCGGCACGCTGATTTTCGTCAGCATCAAGGAGGCGCAGGTCTATTCTCTGCGCAAGACGGCCGCGAACATTTTCCTCACGCTGTTTTTCATGGCGGTGGCGATCCTTGCGGCAGTCATCCTCTTTATCCTCTGGCGTGAGCTGCTGTCCTATCTTTTGGAAGTTTTTGAGGAGGTGCGTTACCGTGTGTTTTCATAAATGGTTTGTCCGGCTCGGTGCGCTGCTTCTGAGCGCGGCACTGCTGACACTCTGCGCCTTTGCCGCAGACGAGGCGCCCATGACCGACGGCCTGCTGGAGGCCAATTCCAACCGGCAGGTGCACCCCTTCTCCGACGCGCCGGTGGAAAGTCAATTTACCACGGAAGGCTTTGAAAAAATCGGAGAAACACAGGAACTCGAGCTTTATCTCAACCGGCAGGAGGCCGCACTGCGCATCCGCAGCAAGGCCACGGGCTATGTCTGGGGAGCACTTCCCATTGGCGAAGCCGAGGGGCTCAACACCGCGTGGCGCTGCTACGGCAACGGCCTCGTGTCCATCGAATGCGTGAACGTCGAGGGCGCGGAGAGCCGCGTCAGCATCGGAAAGGACGGCAAGACGGAGTACGAAGTCTTGGACGATGGCCTTCTTTGCAGCGTGGGCTTCCGGCAGCAGGGGATCGCTTTTCAGGTAAAGGTCTCGTGGGCGGACAGCCGCGTGACACTTGAACTGGTGGACGGCAGTCTTACCGAGCGCGGCGAGGGTTTCTTCCTCAAATCCATGAGCTTCCTGCCTTTTCTCGGCAGCTCCTATTCCGACACCGTGGACGGCTACATCCTGCTTCCCGACGGCTGCGGCGCGCTCATCCGCTACCGCAAGCCCGCCAATTACAGCTCGACCTACGCCGCGCGCATATATGGCAAGGATTACGGCATCGAATCTCTGGCCAGCACTGCGGACAACACCGCCCGCCCGGAGGCGCAGGCGCTTATGCCCGTCTATGCAATGGTACACGGCGCGGGGCAGAATGGCTTTTTGGCGGTCGTGGACGAGGGTGCAGAGTATACCAGCATCGTCGCCGCGCCCGCACAGATGAACAACCCCTATAACTGGGCATCGGCACGCTTTGAATTTCGGCAGAAGTATGTGAAAAACATCAACCGCAAGGAGGGGGCGGGTGCAAACGTCTATCAGGAAACGCCCAATGCGGTCACGCCGAGGATTTCCTTCTATTTTACACAGGGTGAACAGGCCAATTACGACGGCATGGCGGTGCTCTACCGTCAGATGCTGATCGAACAGGGCGTTTTGACGCCGCTGACGCAGCAGGATGACACGGTCCCGCTGCACCTAGAGGTGCTGGGCGCGGACAAAAAGGAGAATTTCCTCTGGAACACAACGCAGGTCTTTACCACGCTCGCGCAGGCGGAGGAGATGCGCCGGAGCCTTGCCGACGCGGGCATTCCGGAGCTGGACATGGTGCTGCGCTGCTACGCGAAGAACAACGAATGCGGCGCAAGGCTGCTGTCCAGCCTCGGAAGCAGGGAGGACATTGCCGCGCTCAACCGCGCGCTGCGCGAGACGGGCGGCTCGCTCTCCCTCTATTTCGACCCCATTACAGCGAATGAGGATCAGATCACGCTGCGCACCGAGGCCGCAAACAACCTCTCCCGGCAGGAGATCCGCTGGATCGACAGCCTCGCGCCGCGGATGTATCCTTATACCTATCTCTACCGTCTGACCGAGGCCGAAGCGCGTACGCAGAAGGCGCTTTCCCGCAATTACGGCGCAGATTTTGCCCTCGCGCAGGCGAGCAACAAGCTCTACAGCGATTTTACCTCCGGCAAGGAGGCGACGCGCGCCGAGAGCCTGACGCGCCTGACTGCGCTGACAGAATCGCTTGCACGCGGCGGCCGCATTGCAATGTACCGCCCGAATCAGTACCTCTGGCGGTATGCGGACAGATTTTTTGACCTGCCCGTGTCCAACAGCCAGATCCTCTACGAATCCGACTGTGTGCCCTTCCTGCAGATCGTGCTCAGTGGCTGTGCGGAGCTGTACGGCGGCGCGATCAATACCTCGTCCTATTCCTCCGAGCGCATGCTGAGGCAGATCGAGTACGGCATGGCGCCAAGCTTCGTTGTGACCGGCTGCGAGAGTCAAGAGCTCTATAATACCGCGCAGGAGTCATATTTCTCCACGGGTTTTGCCGACTGGCGGGCGCAGATCGTGGAAAGCTATCAGACCGTATCCGAGGGACTTTCTTCGGTCTGGGGTCGCGCTATCGTCTCGCACCGCTGTCTGAAAAACGGTCTGATCCGCGTGGAATATGACAACGGCGTGTGCATTTTCCTCAACTATACCGACGCCTCGCTGACGGCTGAGGGTGTCAGCGTGCAGCCGGGCAGCTTCAAAGTCATACAGGGAGGCGCAAGATGAAAAGAAATCAGACGAAACCGCGCCGCAGTCTGCGTCCGCGCACCCGCAGTACAATCACTGGAACGCTCTTTTTCCTGCCTTGGCTTATCGGTTTTTTCGCCATCACGGCCTATCCGCTGGTCTATTCTCTTGTCATTTGCTTCAACCAGGTACAGATCAAGCCCGGCGCGATTGAGTTGAAGCCGATCGGCTGGGAGTATTTCCGGCAGGCCTTTGCGGTGGATACGGAATATCCCACAAAGCTCCTTGCATCTCTGGCGAGCGTGCTGCTGGGAACGCCGCTCGTCGTGGTGTTTTCCCTTGTGATTGCGCTGCTGCTGAACCGCAGATTCCGCGGCAGAACGGTCTACCGCATCGTGTTTTTCCTGCCGGTGGTCATCATGTCCGGACCGGTGATGTCCGAGCTGATGACGGAATCCTCGGCCATGAGCATCAACATGGACATCATGGGCCTGCGCAGCATTTTAATGGAGCTGGACTACGGCTGGGCGCGGATTTTATTGACGTTTTTGAACAGCTTCGTGCGCATCCTCTGGTTCTGCGGCGTGCAGATTATTGTATTTCTGGCCGGACTGCAAAAGATCGACCGCAATATGTACGAGGCCGCCGCCATCGACGGCGCGACGGCATGGGAGGCGTTCTGGAAGATCACGCTGCCGCACCTGCGGCCGATCATCCTGCTCAACGCAATTTATACCATCATCGAGATGGGGACGGCAGCCGACGACGCGACGAACGGCAAGATTGTCAGCGCAATCCGTGACATTGCCCGGCCGTACAGCTATGCGGCGGTGCTTTCGTGGATCTATGCCTTCGGTTTGCTGCTGCTCATTCTGCTTGCCTTCCTGCTGCTCCGGCCGAGAAAGGGGAGTTCCACATGAAAACAGGAAGATCCGCGTTGCGCAAGAGCGCATACTGGCTCGTCGGCAGCCACGGCAAGGACGACAGCCGTCTCGGCAGGTTCACGACCTATTTCATCCTGACGGGCATGGGGTTTGTGTTTCTGTACCCGCTTTTGTATATGCTCTCGGTCAGCTTTATGGATACGGAGGATCTCGTGGATGCCACGGTGACGTGGATCCCGACACATCTTTCCGTGGAGAGCTTTGTCAAGGCGGCAAAAACGCTGCAATTCTGGGACGGCCTGAAGGATTCGCTCATTATGACGGTCATTCCGGCGACACTGCAAACCTTTACGCTGGCGCTGGCTGGCTACGGCCTCGCGCTCTACCGCGTGCCGGGCAAGCGTTTCTGGCTTGTACTGGCGGTGTTCATTTTCCTGATCCCGACGCAGGTCACGATGATCCCGCGCTTTCTGCTGTTTAATTCTTACCACACCATCGGCACCATCTGGCCGGTGTATCTCATCAGTTTGTTCGGGCAGGGGGTGAAAAGCTCGGTCTTTCTGCTGATCTATTACAATTTCTTCAAATCCTATCCAAAATCCATGGACGAGGCTGCGAAGATCGACGGCGCGGGCGCGGCGACGGTGTTTTTCCGCATCGCGCTGCCTATGGCGAAGCCCGCGCTGGTGCTGACCTACCTTTTTTCCTTCATCTGGATTTGGAACGATACGACCCAGCTCCCGCAGTATTCCACGGGTGCGGTCACGACGCTGCCCATGCACTTGCAGCAGTTCGTCGAGCGCTTCAACAAGCTCTATGCCTCCGTCGGCGTCAGCACCGGCGGCTCGCTGAATGAATCCATTCGTTTGGCCGGCACGCTTCTGACCATCCTGCCGCTGATCGTGCTGTATTTCATTGTCCAGAGGCAGTTTGTCGAAAGCATTGAGCGCACCGGTCTGACAGGGGAGTGACATGAAAAGGCTTTTGACGCTTACTGTGCTGCTGTTCCTCCTGCTGACCGCCTGCACCACGCAGGATGCAGCGCCTGCGGCGCTGCACTCCGACGGCCTGCTGCACGAGCCATATGGCTGGGATAACCTCTACGGCAGCAAGGAGGTGCCGGAGAAGTGGTGGCAGCGCACGCCGCGCGACCCGGTCGCGGGCGAGGAGACCGAGATCGCCATCGCGGCGGGCAAGCAGCTCAAGGACTTGGATCTTTGGATCGAATGGACGAAAAACGGTCGGCGCATGGGGCCGATCGCTTGCAGCCGCCGGGCAAATTTGCAGACGGATGGCGTCGAGCGGACGCAGTATCTCGCCCGGCTTCCGGCATTGGAGCGCGGCGACGACGTGCAGTATTCCGTCTGCGCGGGCAAAAACGGTGCCGCCCAGAAGCAGCTCGGGCCGTTTTCCTTCCGCGTTTCGGCATGGGAGCGCTTCCTGCCCGGGTGCGCGCAGAGCGCCGGTGAAAAACTCACGATTTCCGGCACGGCGGGCGGCAAACGCGCCGCGCTCAGCGCGAATTTTGATGGCGGGACGCTCCACCTGCTTGTCTCCGATGCAGCGGTCGAGGGCGGAGAAGCCCTTCCGGCGGCGCTTTCGGCAGGCCGTCTGACCTTTACCGTGACGGAAAACGGCGACTTTTCCCTTTGCAACGACGGCACGTCACTGGTCGGCGGCGCGGGCTTTGAACTGCTGACGGACGGCGCGGCGGTCCGCGCGGTGCGCTTTACGCTGGACGCGGAAAAAAGCGACCGCTTTTATGGCTTCGGCATGAAATACGACGCGCTCGACCAGCGCGGCAAGGCGGTCGACACCTACTGTGTCAACTGGTACAAGGAGCAGCGCGGCGAAACCTACACGCCTGTGCCATATTACTTCGTACCGGACAAGTACGGCATTTTCATTGATTCGACCTACTATACCCGCTTCGATCTCTGTGCGCAGTCGGATGTGGCCTGTGTCATTGAGGCGCGCCTGGGCGGCACGGAGGACTTTGCGCTGCCGCTGCATTTCTTCACAGGTAACAACGCGCAGATCGCCGCATCCTATGCCGAAACAGCCGGTCATGCTGCGCTTCCGCCGGTGTGGGCGTTCAGTCCGTGGATCTCCGCAAACGAATGGAACAGACAGACGGAAATCCTCGAGCAGCTCGACGAGACGCTGGCGGAGGAAATACCAACCGGCGTGATCGTCATCGAAGCGTGGAGCGACGAACAGACATTTTATACCTTCAACGATTCCGAGTTTGAGACCGTAGCGGGCGAAGACGCGCTACGCTATGAGGATTTCACCTTCACGGGCCGCTGGCCGGATCCAAAGGGCATGGTGCAGCAGCTCCACGAAAACGGCATCCGCTGCATTTTCTGGCAGATTCCGGTGCTCAAATATGACGTGCAGATGACGGCGCAGTCCATGCGCGACCAGATTTACGCAGCCGAGCAGGGCTACGTTCTGCAAACCGAGGACGGCGGCGCCTACCGTTTGCCTGCCGGCACGTGGTTCGGCAATTCTCTGCTTTTGGACTTCACGGACCGTAAAGCAGCGGACTGGTTTCTGGAAAAGCGGCGCTATCTGATCGAGGACATCGGCATCGACGGCTTCAAGACCGACGGCGGCGAATTTGTCTGGGGGCGCAGCGTTACAGCCTCGGACGGCCGCAGGGGCGACGAGCTGCGCAACGCCTATCCGGACCTCTATGCGCAGGCGTACTATGACTTCGGCACGGCGCTGGCGGGCGACTTCGTTACTTTCAGCCGCGCTGGCGGCAGCGGAATGCAGAAGCACCCGCTCTGCTGGGTGGGCGACCAGAATTCGGATTTCAAGGCGTTTCAGGCGGCCATCCGCGCGACGCTCAGCGCCGGACAGTCAGGCATCCCCTTTGTTGCGTGGGACATCGCGGGCTTCAGCGGCGACGTTCCCTCGGCAGAGCTTTATCAGCGCAGCGTGGCGCAGGCGGCGTTTTCGGCAGTGATGCAGGTGCATTCGGAAATTTCCGGCGACCCTCAGCCCTCGCAGGCGCGCACGCCATGGAATATGGCACAGCGCAAGGGGGATGATGCCTGTCTGGAGACTTATCGCTACTACGCGAATCTTCGCATGAATCTGATTCCTTACATTTATACTGAGGCCAAGTGGTCCGCCGAGACGGGTGAGCCGCTGATGCGCAGCATGGCCTACGCCTTCCCGCAGGACGGCGCAGCGGCGGACTATGAATTTCAGTACCTGTTCGGGCGGAATCTGCTGATTGCGCCCGTGACCAGCCCGAACGCGAAGCGCGTGGAGGTCTATCTGCCTGAGGGCGGCTGGTACGATTTCTTTACCGGCGCGCGTTATGAGAGCGGCGTGTATCAGATCCCCGTCGCGGCGAATGAGATACCGGTTTTTGTGCGCGAAGGCACCATTCTGCCGGTCAACACTGCGCAGAAGGGACAGCTTGCAAGCTATGTCGGCAATGATGCCGGAACTTATGTCAAACTGAATTATCTTGTCTTTTTGGGAAGCGGAGAATACACATGGTATGATTATGTGAACAAAACAAGTGTCGCGGTCAAATTCGACGGTACGACACTCACCGAGAACGGTATGCCCACCGAAAATTGGACGCTGAGAGGAGAAACGCCGTGACCACCGGGAGGGAGCCGCATCTGCATCCTTCCGCCGCTGCTTGCAGGCGGTATTTACGCTTGGGGCATCGGAGAACGTATCAATACAAGGAAGCACAATAGGAGAACGCAAAAAACATCGCTGACCGCGCGGCGTGGCTTGAGCGGATCAAGGCGCCTGCGCTGTGCGATGTCAGAAAAGGGCTGCTGAAAGAGCAGTAGAAACTCCCGGGGAAGCGCTGACCCAATCGGCGCTTCCCAAACCACAGCGAACCGAAAGAGAGAGAAAGGCTGCTTGGTGCGAGGAACGACGCGCGGAAGAAAGGAGGTTTTTTGCAAGCCGCGCAAACTGTACGGAAAACGGATTGTGTATCATTGAATGCAACCAAAGAAAGGCGGTAAAGCAATGAACCAAAGAAAACGAGTGTCTTTTCGTATCCTGGCCTTCCTTCTCATCACCACGATGCTGTCGGGCACCCTCACGGTGGTTTACGCGATCGAGGGTATTTACCACGAGCCGACCGGATGGGATGACCTCTACGGCGGAACGGAGGTCGCAAGCAACGACTGCGAGCGGTATCCGCGCGACCCTAGCGCGGGTGAAACGGTGTACCTGAAGTCCAAAACGTGGCCTATCGAGAGCGGCGACGCAGTCTGGGTCACATGGACGAAAAATGGCGTGGAGCAGCCGGTCATCAACGCTGACTGGAAGTATAACAGCGGCAACGATACCCATTGGGAGGCGAACATCGGCAGCTTTTCCAAGGGCGACGCGATCACCTACACACTGCACGCCAACCAAAACGGCACGGATGAAAAGGCCACCGGCCCGTATTCCTTTATCGTGACGGATTGGGATACGGTCACGCGCGTCACAAATGTCGAAAATTGCGAAAATCGCGTGGAGCTGACCTGTGCCTCCACTGCATCCGCGATTCAGCCGAAAATCAGCATCAGCTTCCCCGGCACAGGCTATTTCCGTATGCAGTTCGAGCCGTTCGGAAGCGAAAGCTTTGCGACGGGAGAGAGAAATTTCACCGTCGATTCCTCCAATGCCGATTACCTCTGGCTGAACGGCCCGGACATTAAGCTCAAGATCTTCAAAAATCCCTACCGCATGGAGATCTACGACGGCGAGGGGAAGCTCCTGACGCAGGAGACGGAAAATTACCGTTCTCTGGCCTTCCGCAGCAACGGCACGGATTTTGTCAATGCCGTGGAGCAAAACCTTAAGACACCGACGGCCGAGCACTTCTCGGGCTTCGGTATGCGCTATGACAACCTCGACCAGCGCGGCAACAACGTGGATATTTACACCGTCAACTGGTATTTGAATCAGGGCAACAAGACCTATCTGCCTATCCCGTTTTATTTCAGCAACCAGGGCTACGGTATGTTCCTGAACACGAGCTACTATGTCCAGTACCGGCTGGCCACGGATGCCGCCGACCGCGCAACAATCCGCGCTGCGGCTGGCGGCACGGTCAACACCGGCATGGATGCATACTTCTTCGCGGGCACGCCCAAGGAGATCTCGCAGAAGTACACGGATGTGATCGAAAAGCCGGAGCTGCCTGCGGCCTGGGCGTTCGGTCCGTGGATCTCGGCAAACGAGTGGAACAAGCAATCCGAGGTGCTCGAACAGGTGGCAAAGACCAATCAGTATGACATCCCGACGACTGCCATGGTCATTGAGGCCTGGGCGGACGAGGAAACCTTCTATATCTGGGGCGACGCGCAGTACACACCGCGCAGCGCGACGTGGACGCCGACCTCGTCTGACTTCACCTACACCGGGCGCTGGCCCGATCCGAATGGCATGGTGGACACGCTGCATGAGAACGGCATCAAGGTGCTGCTCTGGCAGCTTCCTGTCATCAAGTCGGCTTCTCAGCCCATAGAGCAGCTTGCGACGGACGAAGCCTACGCCATTGCACAGGGGTATGTGCTGGACGACGGCACGGGCACGCCCTACCGCAACAAGGGCGGCTGGTACGGCAATGCAGTCATGCCCGATTTCACCAATTCCGCCGCGACAAACTGGTGGATGAGCAAGCGCGCGTATCTGTTGAACGAGATCGGCATCGACGGCTTTAAGTGTGACGGCGGAGAATTCGTCTGGGGACGGAACATCACGGCCTCCAACGGCATGAAGGGCGACGAGCTGCGCAATCTCTATCCCGATCTCTATGTGCAGGCATACTCTGATTTTGTCAAGGACTACAAGACCGACGGTATCGTCTTTTTCCGCGCGGGCGGTGTAGGCGCAGGCCAGCACCCCATCGCGTGGGTGGGCGATCAGACCTCCAGCTTCAGCGCCTACCGTGATGCAATGCGCGCAACCATGAACGCCTCCATGTCCGGCGTGCCCTTTGTGACGTGGGATCTGGCGGGCTTCAGCGGCGAGATTCCGAGCACGGAGCTTTATAAGCGCAGCGTCGCGCAGGCGGCCTTCTCTCCGGTGATGCAGCTGCACTCCGAGTGGGGCGGCGACCCGTCTCCCAGCGTCGCGCGCACGCCGTGGAATATGTACGAGCGCACCGGCGATATGGACTGCATCAACATCTACCGCAAGTTCGCCAATTACCGGATGAGCCTGCTCCCGTATCTCTACAATCAGGCCAAATACACCAACGCCACCGGCGTTCCCATGATGCGCTCCATGGCCTATGAATTCCCCGGTGACACGACCGCAGAAAGCATGGAATTCCAGTATATGCTGGGAGAAAACCTGCTCGTCGCGCCCCTGGAGAACGAGGGACAGACGGACAAGCTCATCTATCTGCCCGATGGCGAATGGATCGACCTGTTCTGGGGCGCGAAGCGTCCGGGCGGCAGCCTCATCACCTATACGGCTGGTCTGGATGCCATCCCCGTGTTCGTCAAAGCCGGCTCGGTGCTGCCCTTGAATCTGAATACCAATTATGCCTTTGGGGAATCCGTCGGCAACAGTGTTGAGGATTATGAAAACTTAACCTTCCGCATCTACCCGCAGGGCACGACGCACTATGACTACTACGACTATGTCGCGGACGCGCAGGTGCAGCTCACCGTGCAGGAGGACTACGAGCATGGCAGAATTTCCGTGCAGCTTCCGGCGATGACCTCGGCGCGCAGCCTGCAGATCTTCGCCTCCAGACCCGCACAGGTCAAGCTGGGCGGCGGCACGCTGACGGAATTCACGGATTTTGACGCCTTCAAGACCTGTCAGACCGGCTGGTACTACGACGCCACGCAGCACATGGTGCTCGTCCGCACGGGCACGGCCACGACGACGGTCGAGCTGCTCGGCACGAGCGAGGCGCCCTACGAGGCCGAGTTTGCCGCGCAGACCAACGTCAGCGTGAACACGAATCACTCTGGCTTTGAGGGCACGGGCTTCGTGGACGACTTTGCCGAGGCTGGCGACAGCGTCAGCTTCGAAGTCTACGCACCGCAGGCAGGCTCCTATACGCTCGGGCTGCGCTACAGCGCGGGCACGGAGAGCGGCAAGCGCGCCGTGTATGTCGCGGGGACGCGCGTGGCTACACCAGAACTTCCGAAAACGGAGGATTGGGACTCCTGGGCTGTCGCGTCCGTGACTGTCACGCTCCCGGCAGGCCGGAGCACAGTCGCGGTCTCCTACGATTCCGACTGCTATGCGGGCATCAATCTGGACAACATCAAGCTCACTTGATACGGGTCGAAAGGGAGGTTTTACCATGAAATCAGGAAAAATCCGTCTGCGCAGGCTGTGCTCGGCCCTTTTGGCGCTGGCACTGGTTTGCTCTTTCTTCTGTGCCGAAGCACTGCACGCCAATGCTTATGCCGGGACGCTCGGCAATGTGCTGACCGCATCGGTCAGCGGCGACGCCCTGACCCTGACGGTCGATAACGGTACGGAGCCGGGCGATGACATCCTGGAACTTCAGGTTTGTGAGGCGGACATTCTGAAGGTCAATTACCGTCCGAACGGCATTGCCTCCAGCGCTTCGACGCCCATGATCGATCCGGATCGCGTCTGGCAGGCGGTCGGCGCGCAGATCGACGCCTCCGGCGACCCGATCACCATCACGACCGAGGCCATGCAGATCTCCATTCAGAGAAATCCGTGCAGAATGACCGTGAAAAAGGCCGATGGCACGGTACTGTTCTGGGAGCCGGAGAGCGGCGGCGTGTTCCACGACGGCGTGCGCTTTGTCCGCAGCGCCGGTCAGAACATGTACGGCCTGAGCAGCTACGCCTGCTTTGATGGCAACGGCCAGCTCCTGCGCAACGACACCACTGCTGCGGTGCAGGCCGGGCAGCAGGGCAATTCCGGCGGGCCGTTCGTGTGGTCCACGGCGGGCTACGGCCTGCTCGTCGATTCCGACGGCGGCTATCCTGTGGTGGAGAGCACGTCTGGTAAACTGGAATTCTACTATGGCGACACGACCACCGAGGGCAGGCGCTATTTCAAGGACAATGTCGAGTATTACGTCCTTCTGGGTGAGCCGGAGGACATCATGGAGAACTACGCGCACGTTACGGGACAGTCTCCCATGATGCCGGAATGGTCTCTCGGCTTTTCAAACTATGAATGGGGCATCGATCAGGCCGAGCTTTACGCAATGATCGACACCTACCGCGCCAAGGGCATTCCGCTTGACAGCTACGGCATTGACTACGACTGGAAGAACTACGGCAGCGACAACTACGGCGAATTCACCTGGAATACGAACAATTTTCCCGATGCGGCGTCCTCTGCACTGAAAAATAAGATGGAAAGCGAGGGCGTCAAGCTTATCGGCATCACGAAACCGCGTATCGTCACCAAGCTCTCCGACGGGACGGTCACACAGCAGGGACAGGCGGCCATTGCAGGCGACTATTTCTATCCCGGCCACGCTGAATACACGGACTATTTCTATCCTGTGACCGTGCGCAGCATCGACCCCTATGATGAAGCTGTGCGCGAATGGTGGTGGGAGCACTCCGAGACAGCTTTTGATCTTGGCATCTCCGGCTGGTGGAACGACGAAACCGACACCGTCGCCTCCGGCGCAGCGAACTACTGGTTCGGAAACTTCACCACACTGCACCTGTCACAGGCGCTCTATGAGGGACAGCGAGAGCACACAAACGATGCAGTCCGTGTCTGGCAGACCGCGCGCAACTATTATCCCGGTACGCAGCGCTACGCCACGACGATCTGGTCGGGCGACGTGGGCACGCAGTTTGCCATCGACGAGAACATCTGGTGGACGAACGGCCTGAACGACCAGAAGGCCACCATGCTTTCGACCATCAACAACGGTCAGATGAAATGGGGCTCCGACGGCGGCGGCTTTAACCAGAACACGGGAACGATCGAAAATCCCTCGCCCGAGCTGTATACCCGCTGGCTCCAGTTCGCGGCCTTTTCGCCCGTGTTCCGTGTCCACGGTAATTTCAACCATCAGCGTCAGCCGTGGTACTACGGCTTCACTGCCGAAGAAAACAGCAAGGCCGTCATTCAGCTCCGCTACAGCCTGATGCCGTATATCTATTCCTACGAGCAGAAAGCACTGGAAAAGGGTGTCGGTCTGGTCAAACCGCTGGTGTTTGACTACCCGAACGATGCGAACGTCGCCAACGATTCCGACGCGTGGATGTTCGGCGACTGGCTGCTGGCTTCACCCGTAACGGAGCGATACCAGACGACAAAGTGGATCTATCTTCCGGCCGGAACGTGGATCGACTACTTTACGGGCCTTGTTTATCAGGGCGGACAGTATGTCGAGTACGCCGTCAACGGTGAGAGCTGGACGGATGTGCCGCTCTTCATCAAGCAAGGCGCGATCATTCCCACGCAGAAGGCGCTCAACTACACCTCCGAGGAAGCGGTCAGCGAGATCATGCTCGATATTTTCCCGAGCAGCGCACAGTCGTCCTTCCGGCTCTATGACGATGACGGCAGCAGCTACGACTACGAGTCCGGCGAATACTTCAAGCAGACCGTCACCGCGCAGGATCGCGGCACGGCGGGCGTTTCGGTAGACCTCTCGGCAAGGACCGGCAGCTATGCGTCCTCGTATCAGGTCTATCTTGTCAAGCTCCACGGCAAGGCCGCTTCGCAGGTCAAGCTGGGCGGAACCGTGCTGACAAAGTATTCTGACCTTGGCGCACTGCGCGCTGCCTCCGGCGAGGGCTATGCAGTGGGACGCGACATTTACGGCGATGTGACCTACGTCAAGGTCGCAGCGGGTGCAGAAAAGCACCTTGTCGCGACAGGCAGCATCGCGCAGACGGCCGCGGGTATGTACTACGAGGCCGAGGACGGCACGCTTTGGGGCAGCACCGTTTCCACACGTGCTTCGTCCAACAGTAATCACATGGGTTACAGCGGCACGGGCTTTGCAGATTCCTTTGAGGCCGACGGCGCAGCTGTGACCTTCCACGTGAACGGCAAGACTGCGGGCGCCTACGCCGCTTCGCTGCGCTATGCCAACGGCGGCAGCGAGGCCAAGACCCTGAGCCTTTATGCCAACGGTACCTTCGTGCGCAAGCTCACCTTTGCACCGACCGGAAGCTGGGACACATGGGCGGCCGTGAACGTAACGCTCCCGCTGGCAGCCGGTGCAAACAGCGTTACCGTGCGCTATGACGAGACCGGCGGAGATTCGGGCTATGTCAATCTCGACAACCTCTATGTGCCCTTTTTCCCGGAGGTCGCGACCTATGAAGCCGAGTCCGCCGCGCTGCACAACGGTCCCGCGAGATCGACCAACCACTGGTTCTACACCGGCTCCGGCTTCACCGCGGGTCTGGAGAGTGTAGGCATGAGCGTGGAATTCCGCAATGTCACCGTTCCCGCCGATGGAACCTACACCGTTGCACTGCGCTATGCCAACGGCAACGGCACGGACAAGACCCTCAACACCTATGTCAATGGCACCTTTGCCAAGACAGCGAACCTTGTGAGCCTTGGCACAGACTGGAACGTCTGGGGGGATTGGGAGACGACGCTTTCCCTGCACGCCGGGCAGAACACCGTTGCCTTTGTGTTCGACACAGGCAATAGCGGTTTCGTGAACCTCGACCAGCTTCGCGTCATCGTGGGCGAAGAAACGCCGCTTGCGGAGAATCTCCTTGACAACGGCAGTTTCGAGCGCCCGACGTGGGAAACCTCCAAGTGGACACAGTGGCACCCGGACGGGCAGGATCTGGCCTACGGCGTGGATAAGGGCATCGGCATGAACCCGCCTGAGGCGGCGCGCGAGGGCGAGCAGCGGGCGTATTTCTACCTTGCGTCCGCCTATCAGCAGAGCATCCATCAGGTCAACACGGTGGCAAACGGAACCTACCGCCTGGAATTCTGGGCAAGGTGCTTTCACACCGCGCCGACCATCGCGCGCGCCGAGCTGCAAAACGGCGACGGCACGACGACCTATCTGGTCATCGATCAGACGAGCGAGTGGAAGCACTACACGCTCGATGACGTGCGCCTGAGCGGAGACGTGGACGTTGGCTTCTATGTCAACTCTCCCGGCGGCACGACCTGCCAGATCGACGGCGTGCGCCTTACCCGCATCGGCTAAGTCCAAAGGGCATCCCTGAGCGATCAGGGATGCCCTGTTTTTTGAATGTCTGCATTATAACATATGTGACATTGCAAAAGTGAGGCCTGTGGCTGAATTTGTGTCCGAATTTGTGTCAGATTTTTTGAAAATTCTGACATAGCTCAGCGGAATACCGAAAAATCTTTCATTCAGCCGCAATGATTTTCAACTAGAATGTTCGTAAAACTACAGAATACACGGAATAACCGCATAAAAATCGGCTTTCAAGCATCTAACTTGAAAGCCGTGTTTGGTGGAGGCGGGGGGAGTTGAACCCCCGTCCGAAAGCAACTTGACAGGAACTTCTCCGGGTGCAGTCTGTTATTTACATTCCCTCGGCCGGACGGGAACAGACACCCTGCCGGTCTTGGTAGCTTCATGATGCATGGCACGGGCAAAGCTTACCGTGCGCACGTGCTCCACTCAAATCACACCCGAGCCCGGCTCGTGGACCTTCCGGGGCGGATGGGCGCCTAATTAGGCAGCCAGTGCGTACTGATTGTTGTCAGTTAATTTTTAAAAAGTTACCCGTTTTATCGTGGTCAGGTGCCACGACCCGCTATTCCAGCCTCACTGCCCCCGTCGAAACCGGTACGCCCCCATGAAGCGGGCAGGAATCCCTGCCCGGATAGTATAGCACAGTTTCGCGGAAGATGCAAGTCATCCTCTGCCGTAGGGATCCTTGAGCTTCTTGGGCTCGGGATAGGTTTCGCCCTTGGTATCCACGCGGACGGACTTCATCTTCTGCTCGACCTCCGGACGGTCGTTGCGGTCGGTCTTGACCTTGCAGATCTCGTCGACGACGTCCATACCGGTGAGCACCTTGCCGAAGGCGGCGTACTGCTTGTCCAGATGCGGCGCGTCCTGATGCATGATGAAGAACTGCGAGCCGGCGGAGTTGGGGGACATGGCACGCGCCATGGACAGTACGCCGCGCTTGTGCTTGAGCTTATTGTCAACGCCATTGAAGAGGAACTCGCCCTTGATGCAGTAGCCTGGGCCGCCCATGCCGGTGCCCTCCGGGCAGCCGCCCTGGATCATAAAACCGGGAATAACGCGGTGGAAGATCAGCCCGTCATAGAACCCCTGATTCGCAAGGAAGATGAAATTATACACGGACTGCGGGGCAACGTCGGGGTAGAGCTCTGCGGTGATGACGCCGCCATTTTCCATTTCGATGGTAACAACAGGATTTTCCATATCAGTGATTCCTTTCTTTCATGGCGCGGTCGATCTGACGGCGCGCGTCTTTGATCGCGGCGTCCTGCCGCTTGTCGTAGAGTTTTTTGCCCTTGCACAGGGCGATCTCCAGCTTGACGCGGGAGTTTTTGAGATATACGGAGAGGGGAATGATCGAATAGCCCTCCATCTTGACCTTTGCAAACAGGTGGGCGATCTCGCGCTTGTGCAGCAGTAGCCGCCGCGGACGCATGGGGTCTTTATTGTAGATATTGCCTTTTTCATACGGGCTGATGTGCATCTGACGGACCCATACCTCGCCGTCCTTGACGGCGCACCACGCATCTTTGAGGTTCAGCGTGCCCTGACGGAGCGACTTGACCTCCGTGCCGAACAGCTCAATGCCGGCCTCGAAGCGTTCTTCTACAAAGTATTCGTGAAAGGCTTTGTTGTTCTTTGCCAGAATTTTAACACCCTTATCCAAAGGAAATCACCTTCCTTTTATCAGTTTTATCCAATCTTTGCCGTTTCAAACAGAAGCGGCTCCAGCTCCTGCGGCGAATTCAGGTAGCGCCTGCAGTGCTGCTTCATGTATGCCGCGATCTCCGGCGTATGGTGCGACCAGCCGGCGCAGGCAAAAGGGACGCCGCGGCTTTCCGCCATTTTCAGCCCGGTGGTGAGATCATCCACGACCAGAAGCTCCTCCGGGCGGAGGGAATAGGCAGCCATGATGTCGTCGAGCGCGTAGGGCGCGGGCTTCATCCTGTCCTGACCGACGTCCCAGCCGTAGATGCGGTCCGGCAGGAAGCCGAAGTGCTTCTGATAGTCCCGCGTGATGTTTTCCCGTCCCGAATGGGAGGACACGCAGATCCGTCCGCCCGCCGCGCGGAAGCGCGTCAGAAGCGGCAGCAGACCCTCGTAGGGAGGCGGAACGTGGGTGCGGACGTATTGCGTCCAGAACGCGAGCTGCACCTCCTGCTCCTCCGGTGTGAAGCCATAGATCTCGCTGCACATCCCGAAAAATCCCAGTCGGAAGCACTGCCGGGAGAATTCCTCCAGCGTGACGGTGCGCTCCGGACGAAGCCGCTTCAGCGCCGCCTGAAAGGCGGGGAAGTTGACGGTTTCCTCGCTGCGCACGACGGTATCGTCGTGGTCGAGCACGAGGCAGCGGACGTCGGACATGGGAAAACCTCCGGTTTCTGTTTCTATAGGTATCATATCACACTTTTTCCAGAAGTGCAACGCTTTTCCAGAGGCATTCTCTTGATTTTTGAACATACGTTTGATATAATAAGCGTAGAAAGGGGAGAGCAGCGATGTCCAATATACAAATTGAAATGATCTCCGTCTGCGGCGTGGACGGCAGCCTGACGCCGCTGCGCTTCCGGCTGGAGAATGAAGAGCATCAGCTCTGTACCGTGGCGATCCGGCAGGTCGTCTATAGTAACCGCATCCAGTACGCCGGTGTGGATGCGATCCAATATCTCTGCAAGGCGGAGGTGCAGGGGCGTGAAAAGCTCTTTGAGCTGCGCTATGCCATCCGCAGTCATTCGTGGTGCCTGTTCCGGGTGGTGTACTGATGGAAAAAGTGATCTTTCACATTGATGTCAACAGCGCTTTTCTGTCTTGGACGGCGGCCTATCGCGTGCGTGTGTTGGGCGAAACGCTCGATCTGCGCGAAATTCCGTCGGCGGTCGCAGGGGATAAGGAAAACCGACACGGGATCATTCTGGCCAAAAGCCTGCCTGCAAAAAAGTGCGGCGTAAAAACGGGGGAGCCCATCTTTCAGGCGCAGAAGAAATGCCCGGGACTGGTGCTTGTGCCGCCGGATTACGCGCTGTATGTGCAGGCCTCGCGCCATCTGATCGCGCTTCTGAAGCAGTTTGCGCCTGTGGTGGAGCAGTATTCCATAGACGAGGCGTGGGTGGATATGAGCGGTACGGAGGGACTGTACGGCTCTCCCGTGGCGGCGGCGGAGATGCTCCGCCAGAAAATTTATGATGAATTGGGCTTTACGGTCAATATCGGCGTTTCCAGCAACAAGCTGCTGGCGAAGATGGCGGGGGACTTTGAAAAGCCGAACAAGGTACACACACTTTTCCCGTGGGAACTGGAAAAGAAGCTCTGGCCGCTTCCGGTGCGGGAGCTGTTCATGCTCGGCCCCGCCACGGAAAAAAAGCTGCATCTGATGGGGATCTACACCATTGGCGAGTTGGCCAAAGCCGACCCGCAGATGCTCCGCCAGCGCTTCGGGAAAGCGGGCGTCAGTCTGTGGCATTCCGCGAACGGCCGCTATAACGACGTCCTGCGCGCCCAGCCGGAGCCGAACAAGGGCTTCGGCAATTCCGTGACGCTTCCGGCGGACGTGACGGCTGCGCCGCAGGCGCATAAAATTTTACTTTCGCTGTGCGAAACGGTCGGGATGCGGATGCGGCAGGATAAGCAGGCCGCGCGCTGCCTGTCGGTCAGTCTGCGAAGCAGGGATTTTCACACCTTTTCCCACCAGAAAACGCTCCCCACGGCGACGGACAGCACGGAGGAACTGTTCCGCTGTGCCTGCCGCATTTTTGACGAGGCGTGGGACAGCGTCACGCCCCTGCGCCAGCTCAGCGTGCAGGCAACCAGACTGGAAGAGCGCGGCCAGCGGCAGTACAGCCTGTTTGACATCGCGGAATCGGCTGATTTTGAGAAGACGGCGAAGCTCGATAATCTGATCGACGACCTGCGGGAAAAACACGGCGAGGGGATCATCCGCCGCGCGCGTTTTGTCGGAGCGGAAACCGTTCTGGCCGGCGGCCTGTCCAAGGAACGCCGCACGGGTGTGACGAAGCCGGTGGGTGAGGACTGATTGACACCCGGACAAAAGCGTGATACTATAAAGGTACACATATTTTTCGCCCCCGGACATAAGTAAAATCGGGGGTGTTTGTAATGAAATCCTGGAAAAAATACGCCGGTTTTTATGTGTTTGTCTGTGCGGCCGCCATTTGCGGCGCGCTGCTGCTGTCCCACGCCGGAACGGCGGCGGGCACAGTCGCCGCAGCGCGGGAGCTTCCGCCGGTGGTGGTGATCGACGCCGGACACGGCGGTGAGGACGGCGGCGCCCGCTCCTGCACCGGCGTGCAGGAAAGCGGCATCAATCTGGAGATCGCGCTGCGTGTCAACGACCTGATGCACTTTCTGGGGATGCAGACCCGGATGATCCGCACGACGGACTGCGCCGTCTACACAGAGGGCGCGCGGACGATCGCAGAAAAGAAGGTTTCCGACATCCACAACCGTGTCCGTATGGTGGAGGAAACGCCCGGCGCGCTGCTCGTCAGCATCCATCAGAACAACTTCCCGGAGGGAAAATACCGCGGCGCGCAGGTGTTTTATGCCAAGACGGACGGCAGCCGGGAGCTGGCGGAGCAGACGCAGCGGTATCTTGCGGCACAGGTGGACCCGAACAACCACCGGGAATGCAAGGCCGCGCAGGAGATTTATCTGCTTAAGCATGTGAACTGCACCGCGATTTTAGTAGAATGTGGGTTCCTTTCCAACCCCGGCGAGGAGGCACTCCTGCGCGAGGCCGGGTATCAGAAGAAGCTCGCTGCGGCGATCTGCTGTAGTGTGATCGACTATTTGGAGGCACAAAATGAAGTCTAAGACGGTTTTTCTCTGTTCCAACTGCGGAAACGAGACACCCAAATGGCAGGGCCGCTGCCCGGCCTGCGGAATGTGGAACACCTTGCAAGAATACACGCCGCCCGCCGCATCCTCTCCGAAGGCTGCGGTGCGCAGCAGCATCCTCGCGCCCGCGCCCAAGCGGCTCGACGAGATCCACAGCAGCGACGAGCTGCGCTTCACCACGGGACTGGGCGAACTGGACCGCGTGCTCGGCGGCGGCGCCGTGCGCGGCTCTCTGGTGCTGGTCAGCGGCGCGCCTGGCATCGGCAAATCGACCCTGCTGCTGCAAATCTGCAAGCAGATCAGTCAGGAGCAGAAGGTTCTTTATGTTTCCGGCGAGGAAAGTGAACGCCAGCTCAAGCTACGCGCGGAGCGCCTGAGCGTGTCCGGCGGCGATCTTCTGCTGCTGTGCGAAACCAGTCTGGATAACATTCTGGCCGCCGCCGAGCAGGAGAGCCCGGACGTTCTGATCGTGGACTCCATCCAGACGCTCTACACCGAGGACAAGACGTCCTCGCCCGGCAGCATCACGCAGGTGCGCGACTGCACCATGCGCCTGATGCAGTATTCCAAGGCCAATGGCGTCACAGTGTTCGTCGTCGGCCATATCAATAAGGAAGGCGCGATCGCCGGGCCGAAGGTTTTGGAACACATGGTCGACTGCGTGCTGTACTTTGAAGGCGAGGAGCACACATCTTACCGCCTTCTGCGCGCGGCGAAGAACCGCTTCGGCTCGACCAACGAGATCGGTGTTTTTGAAATGGACGACAGCGGCCTGCGCGAGGTGCCGAATCCCTCGGAAATGCTGCTCTCCGGACGCCCTCTGGGGACACCCGGTACCTGCGTCGCCTGCGTGATGGAGGGGACGCGCCCCATTCTGGCTGAGGTGCAGGCGCTGGTCGCGCCAACGAGCTTCAATATGCCGCGGCGCACCAGCAACGGCTTCGATTTCAACCGCGCTGCGATGCTGCTGGCGGTGCTGGAAAAGCGCGGTGGGATGCGCTTCGGCAATGCCGACGTCTATCTGAACGTCATCGGCGGCCTGCGGCTGGACGAGCCTGCGGCAGACCTCGCCGTTGCGATCGCGGTGGCCTCTGCGGCGGCGGACAAGCCGGTCTCCGATCAGCTTGCGGCGATCGGGGAGGTGGGCCTGACCGGAGAGATCCGCGCGGTCAGCCAGCTTTCCCAGCGGCTGAGCGAGATCCACCGGCTGGGCTTCACGCGCTGCCTTGTACCGCGCAGCAGCCGCGAACTGCGCGCGCCGGAGGGGCTGGAGCTGCTGCGGGTGCGCAATATCCGCGAGGCAATGGCGGTCGTTTTCTGATTTTTGAAAATAGTAGTGGATTTTCTCGGCAATTTGTTGTATCATATGAGAGATTTGGACGATAATCCAACTGTATCTCTCTGTATCTCTCTTGGAGGAGCAAATCATGCCCGGCATACGATACCTTACCAGAGTCATCCGCGGGATGCGCTTTCAGAAGCTCAATCAGATGATGGACGTGGTCAAGCGGAAGTCCGGCCACGGCAAGGCCAGAACCTTCTGCGACATCGTCTGGTGCGCGCTGCGCTATGGCGCGGGCTACTATGATTATGTCATGTTCGGCTTTTACGACATGAACGGCAGACAGCGCGACACCTATCTGACGCGCGTCCGCAATAAAAAAGTCTGCGAGCTGATGAATCAGCCCGGTTTTTCCGACGAGTTCGACGACAAGCTCCGCTTCAACGTCCGCTTTGCCGATTTCCTGCACCGCGAGACGCTGAACGCGGAGACCGCAACAACGCAGGATCTGGCCGCTTTTCTAGGCCGGCACCCGGTGCTTTTTGCCAAACCGAACCGCGGCACCTGCGGAAACGGCATTGAGAAGCTGAGTGCTGCGGACTTTGCCTCGGCGGAGGCCTGCGCGGCCTATCTTTCCGAAAAGCACCTGAATGTTCTGGAAGAGCCGCTCGCGCAGCACGAGGAAATGGCGCGCCTGCATCCGCAGTCGGTCAACACCCTGCGCATCGTCACCGACCGCGTGGGCGACACCGTATACATTGCCTACATTGTCGTCAAGATCGGCCGCGGCGACGGCTTCTGCGACAATTCCGGTCAGGGCGGCGTGATCTGCCGCGTCGACACGGAAACGGGCAGAATCTGCTCCGTCGCGACGGACGATTATTTCAACGTCTATGAAACCCACCCGGACACCGGCATCCGCTTCAATGGCTATCAGCTTCCGATGGTGAACGAGGCGATCGCCTTTGCAAAGAAGGCCGCGTTCGTCGTGCCGGAGATCCGCCACGTGGGCTGGGACGTCGCCATCACACCGGACGGCCCCGTGCTGATCGAAGGCAACGACTATCCCGGCACCGACCTGTGCCAGCTTGCGCCGCATTATCCTGAAAAGCAGGGACTGTGGCCTTACTATAAAAAAATACTGAATCTGAAGAAATAGAGGGAGAATCATGGAAGAACTCAAGCCGAATGTTGGTAAAAATGACATTATCGTTGTGGACGGCGTCAGCTATCAGCGCCTGCCGATCCGCACGCATCTGATCACGGACAAGGATAATATCCTTGACGTCGCGGAAAAGTACGGCTCTCCCGTGCTGACCGAGCCGGATGATATTCTTTTCATCTCCGAAAAGTGCGTCGCCTGCACGCAGAAGCGCGCCATCCCGCTCGAGGACATCAAGCCGCGCAAGCTCGCGACATGGCTGAGCAAGCACGTCACCAAGACGCCTCACGGTATCGGCCTCGGTATGCCTGAAACCATGGAGTGCGCGCTGCGCGAGGTCGGTACGCTCCGCATCCTCTTCGCCGCCGCGATCTCCGTCATCGGTAAGAAGATCTTCCGCAAGAAGGGCTGGTTCTACGCCGTTGCGGGCTACCGCGCACGCTCCATCGACGGTCCCTGCCATAACACCATTCCGCCCTACAACCACTATGTCGTGCTTGGGCCGCTGAAGCCCGATCAGGTCGCCGCACAGATCAAGGAGCGCGTCGGTCACGAGGTCTGCATCGTGGACATCAACGATTTGGAAGGCCAGATTCTCGGCACTTCCTCCAAGAAGCTGGATAAGAAGCTCTACGCCAGAGTGCTCAAGGACAATCCGCTGGGTCAGGACGACCAGCAGACGCCGATGGGCATCATCCGTCGCGTATAAAAAGTCTTTCGACTTTTTATACGCGACGGGAAAAATTGCAAAATGTTTTTTGCAATTTTGTCGCTGCGGCGGGTTATTGAACGCGAAAGGAAACCCTGATGGTTTCCTTTCACTCTTTTCTTCCTTCCGAAATTTTGGACTGCAAAAAGCCGCTGAGATGATCATCTCAGCGGCTTTTCCTTATTGAAATTCTTTCAAAATACTTTCCTGCGTTGTGCCGGCAGGGAAGATGGAAACCAAATCGCTGCCGCTCTCGGCGGCCTCAATCCAGCGGCTGTAGACCTCGTCCTTTCCCGCATAGAGGAAATACGTGCAGCGGAGTTCCTTGCCGTTTTCCAGCTTGAGATAAGCGCTTCTCTGGAGCAGCGCGCCGTCAGCCGGGGGCGCATCGTCGGAAAGGAAACGCGGAGAGCTGATGCCGGACTGCTTGCAGGCGGCAATGATCTCCGGCAGGTGTCCTTCGTCAAGCGACGGAGGGACATTATCCGGAGCGCCGCTGACCTTTGCAGGGGCATCGGCAAAATTTTCGCGGAAAAGAGCGGATTCACGGCTCTGACAGGCGGAAAGAAGCAGGAACAAAAGCAGAAACAGGGGAATGACACGTTTGACGGACATTTTTCTAGCCTCCTTCTATTCAAATCTCCAATTCAATCTTATCAGATAGATAGCATCGTGTCAATAGGTATTTCACCCAAGGCGTGGACGGCTTCGTACAATTCCTCCGGCGTATGGCACAGCTTCTGTGCGCCGGCCTCGATCAGCTGCGCTTCCGTGCGGAAGCCCCACGTCACGCTGAGGCAGGGAAGTCCGGCGTTGCGCGCCGTTTGCAGATCGACCTCGGAATCCCCGATGTAGACCGCGTTTTCCCGGCCGACGCCGAGGCGCTTCATGCCCTCGTAGACCATGTCCGGCGCGGGCTTGCGGGCAACGCCCGGCATTTCGCCGACGGCGACGGGAATGAGCTTGTCGAAATACAGCTCGCGCAGGAGGGAAACGACGCTGCCTGCCTTGTTGGAAACGATGGCCATGGGATAGCCTTCCTCCTGAAAACGTTGCAGAATTTCAGGAATTCCGACATATGGCTTCGTTTTATTGTGATAATTCTTGGAATAATACCGCTTCATTTCGGCAAGGACGGTGTCGACCGTCGCTTCATCCGTCTGTGCCGGCACGGCGCGGCGGATGAGCATCCGTAGCCCGTTTCCGACAAAGGCGCGGACCTCGTCTAACGTCCTTGTGGGAAAGCCGAAGGCTTGTAAAGCATAGTTCGTGCTGTCCTTCAGGTCTTCCAGCGTATCAAGCAGCGTGCCGTCCAAATCAAAAATCAGTGTCGTTTTCATGAGAATTCTCCTTCAAATTGAGGTGCGAGAGGGGATTGGCCTCCGCAGCGATTTTCAGTTCGGTGTTTTCAATGTGGGTGTAGATCTCCGTCGTGTTCAGATGCTCGTGGCCGAGCACCTCCTGCACGGTCTTGATGTCCACGCCGTTGGAGATCATCAGGGTCGCTGCGGTGTGACGCAGCTTGTGGGCGGAATATTGCTCCGGGTCGAGCCCGGCCTCCAGCATATGTTTCTTGACCAACCGATGGACGGCGGTCACGCTGATACGGTTATTATCGCGCGAGCCAAAAAGCGCCCGGTTGTCAGAGAGAACTTTTTTGTTGCGTTCGAGGAGGTAATCGTCAATTGCCAGCTTGCAGGCAGAGCCAAAATAGACGATGCGCTCCTTGTTACCCTTGCCGACGACGCGAATTCTGTCATCATACACGTCGTTCAGATTCAGCCCGACCAGCTCGGAACGCCGGATACCGCAGTTCAGGAAAAGCATCAGGATCGCATAGTCGCGCTTGGCATTCGGCCCCTGAACGGAGGAGAGAAGGCGCTTGGATTCCTCCAGTGTCAGGTATTTGGGGAGGGACTTGCGGATTTTGGGATATTCAACGTCTTTAACGGGGTTTTCCGTGAGCTGCTTCGTCCGAACCGTCAGATATTTATAGAAGGATTTGACTGCGGAGAGCTTGCGCGCACGCGCGGCAGAGCCGATGCCGGGATTTATGGACTCCGCCGATTGACGGTCATTTGCGAGATAGGAAAGGAAATCAAAAATATCAGTAATCGTTATCGTTTTTATAAAATCAAGATCGACATTGCGGATGGAGATGTCTTCCAACGGCGTCGTATAAGGCATCTCGTTTTTCACCAGCACCATAAACCGCAGAAACATCCGCAGATCAAGATAATATTCCTGAATCGTCTTTTGGGATTGGCCCTTGATCGTTTCATGGTAGGACAGAAATTCGCGGAGGATCTGCGGACAATCCGTGTAGCGTTCCATTTGGGAAAGGCTCCTTTCCGGGAAATAAAAAAGTGTCACAGCGTGTGTGAGAATTGCAGAAATCATCTGGTGCAGCACATGCAGCGGAACCGTCGGTGTTTCTGCTCGACTGAGCGTTGCAGGAATACACAGCGCTGCATTCTGATCGCGTTTTCCGAAACGAAAGTGCGGCAAAGTCCATGCCGCGACAGTATTGTCGCAGCGTTTCAGCCGATCATGCTTGTGTAATCATGTATGTACGATTGTAGCACAGCTTTCTGTAAATTTCAAGCGTCGAACGCAACAAAATTTTTATTTTGTTGCGTTCGACAGAGCCGAATAAAGCGCAAACGCCGCAACAAAATACCCGTTTTGTTGGCGTTCGCGCCTCTGGATTTATCATGTGTGCTTTCCCCTGTCCGTGTGCAAAGGCTTCTCGTTTCTGCTGTTTGCATCGGCGGTGAGGTGCTTCGGCTATCGGCGATGCGTTTTCTCACCGTCCAGCCACCGATAGCTGCGCTCATCAGAAATTTCCGCGCCATAGGGCTGGCTTCCCTGCGTGGGCCGGCGTTCTCTGCGGAGGCGTTGACCCTTTCACCTTCCCTTTTTTTTAAGGAGCTTGCGAAGAGGCGCCTGATTAAGAAACAGCGGCGCTGCACTGGCAATCCCCTGTATGACCTTCCATCCCGGCCACTGGAAGCTGAGAAAAAGAATCTGTACCGCAAGAACAGCGCTGTCGGTAAACAACGCTGCCTTAAACAGACGGAACGGGATCAGTCGCCGCGCATTGGCGGCACGAACAAGAAAGACGATAAAATAACTTGCGAATGTTGCGATCGCCGCGCCGAGAATTGTTCATCAGCCATTCCCCCATTTCTTTCTTGTTCATCTACTTATACGCCGCCGGGGGAAAATGGTTGGTACCGGATTTTCTAAGAAAACCTATTGATTTTATCTGCGTTTTATGATAGACTAGACTAACTTGAGGGAGTAATTGGCGCATTCGTGCGTGATATGTCAACATCCTGGCGTTCTCGCCTGGCATATCTTAATTAATGAGACTCATGTACAATTCTGTCGTTGTGCATGCAGTCTTTCGTGTATGGACTGTATTCCATGCACTTTTTTTATGCCAATGACAAGACACGGAGGAATCCTATGGAAACTTTTTGGATGTACTTTCTGTTCGCAATCGGTGTTGTTCTGATCATCAAGGGCGGCGACTGGTTCGTTGACGGCGCCGTCTGGGTCGCGGAAGTGACCAGGATCCCGCGCTTCATTATCGGCGCGACCATCGTCAGCGTCGCCACTACCCTGCCGGAGATCATCGTTTCCACCATCGCCGCCGTGGACGGCCACCGCATCCTCGCTTCCGGCGTCGGAGACTATATCGCCGCCTCGCAGGATAAGGTCGGCATGGCGATCGGCAACGGCATCGGCTCCGTCATCTGCAATACGGCCATGATCCTTGCGATCGGGATCGTTTTCATGCCCATCGCGATCAAGCGCAAGGACTTTGCACCGAAGGCCATTCTGCTCATTGCCGCTGTGACGGCGCTGTTTCTTCTCTCCATGAACGGCTCCTTCTCTCTGCTTGGCGCAGCCGTTCTGATGCTTATTTTCGCGCTCTATATCTTTGAAAACATCCGCTCCGCGAAGGGCAATCCCGCGGAAAGCAGCGACGAACGCCCCACGACGGATAAAAAATCTGTCGTGACCAACATTCTCCGAGTCGTCGCCGGGGCGGCCGGCATTGTGATCGGTTCGCAGCTTCTTGTCAACAACGGCAGCAAAATCGCGGCGTCCTGGGGCGTTTCGGAAGCGATCATCGGCGTTACCCTCGTCGCTGTCGGCACTTCCCTGCCGGAACTCGTCACTGCGATCGCGGCGATCGTCAAAAAGCAGTCGTCCATGTCCGTCGGTAACGTGATCGGCGCGAACGTCATTGATACGACACTCATTCTGGCCGTCTGCGCCTTCGTCTACGGCGGCAAGCTCCCGGTTTCGGCGCAGAATATCTACCTTGATTTCCCGGTCGCCATTCTTGTTTCGCTCATTGCGCTGGTTCCAACGATCATTCGGAAGAAATTCAGCCGCTGGCAGGGCATTCTCCTGCTTGTGATCTATGCAGCATATCTGGTCATCGTTGTGGCGGGTCTTGGCTGGTATCTTTCCCTTTTCGGCACTGCCGCCTGAGCATTTCAATATGAAAGCCCTGCAAGGAAGATTTCCTTGCAGGGCTCAGCTTGTCAAAAAAGTCCTTTTGGACTTTTTTGACAAGCTGCCTACAAAATTGCAAAATCAATATTTGTAGTATTATTTTGCAATTTTGATCGCTGCGGCGGGTTATTGAACGCGAAAGGGAACCCTGACGGTTCCCTTTCACACTATTCTTCCCTCCGAAACTTTCGGCTGGATAGGTTCTTTGACAGTCTGAGCCCTGCAAGGAAATCTTCCTTGCAGGGCTTTCTTTGCAGGCTCAGAGCCGGGTGCCGCAATGGTGGCAGAATTGGTCTTTCGCGCCAACCTTGCTGCCGCAGGCCCCACAGCGTTTGCCGAGGGGTGATCCGCAGAAGGTGCAGAACAGATGTCCTGCGTTCTGTGCCGCGCCGCAGGCGGGACAGATCGCGGTACTGCGCTTATAGATCTTATAGACGATCAGGCCGATCAGATTGGTCAGCAGACCGATGAGGCCCCAGTACAGCCCGGAGAGCTTGCACTTGGCAGCATCTCGGTACATCCACAGAGCAATCAGCACCCAGTAGACACAGAAAAACAGCATTGCGAGTGCCTCCGTAACCTTCAGCGCAGTCATCCCGCCGGGAACGGAGGTCGGAATGGTGATAACGTAGATCCTGCTGCCGCTTTTATGAACATTCACGCGGCTGAGCAGATAGATCGTCTTGGAAGCAAGACCACTTTCAAAGGCGCTGTCGTCGTCGTAGTCTGTACGGAACTTTCCAAAATCCTTGTTGATGATGGAATTCAGCATGAATTCCTCGCTCTTGACATATTGGAACACGGCATCCGGATATGCCGCCGAGGCGAGATACTTTTTCTCCGCGCCTACCTTTGCAAGCTCCAGCGTTCCGCCGGCAAACTCGGAGTTTTTTGCGGAAAAGTCACACGGTTATTCTCGTCCAGAATCAGCACATCGACGACATCCGCGGACGCAGATGCTGTTTTCTGTGCCGCAGCGCGCAGTTTTTCCGGGTCTTTTGCTTCCTCCAGCCGGGAATACTGCCATGCAAAGTTCAGCTGCTCCCGGTAGAGATACCCGACCGTTCCGACAAATGTCTTCAAGTGGAACACAATTTCGCCGCAGGTGGTCGATATAACAGTTTTTTGCAATGGTGATCAGCTAAGTGCCGAAGGCGGCGCTTCCGCCGGGGTCGAATTTTTCAATGCTCCGGATCATTTTCAGAAAGGTTTCCTGCGCCAGATCTTCCGAAAGCGTGCTGTCCGTCGTGGTTTTCAGAAGAAAACCGGAAACATAATCATAATACAGCCGGATCAGCTCCTCAAACGCCTGCTTGTCGCCGCGCTGACATTTTTTGATCAGGGCTTTTTCATTCACTATTTCCTCCTCCTTCTGTTCTTCACTTGGTTACACGCAGAGGCGGATGCTCAGGTTGGGATCTTTATTAACATCATCAAAGTGCCCGCGACGATAAGCGCAAGGCCAACTGCCGCTTTCTTTGACAGTCGCTCCTTGAAAACCAGCGCGGAGAAGCCGATGGACACCAGAATGCTCAGCTTATCGATGGGCACGACCACACTGGCAAGCCCGTCCTGCAGCGCCTTGTAGTAGCACAGCCAGGAGCCGCCGGTGGCAAGGCCGGACAGGCAGATAAAGGCCAGTTCCGTTTTGGGGACACTTTTCAGGGTGTGCTGCTTGCCCTTAATAAACACGATCAGCCACGCCATGATCAGCACCACGCCGGTGCGGATAGCGGTGCCGAGGTTGGACTCCACGCCCTCAATGCCGATCTTGCCGAGGATGGAGGTCAGACTGGCGAAAACGGCCGAAAGCACGGCGTAGATCAGCCAGCTTTTCCGCTCCTTCTTTTCCCCGGACACGGCTTTCTTTTCGATCATCAGAAAGGTGCCAACGCCGATCAGCACAACGGCGGCACCCTTGAGCCAGCTGATCCTCTCATTGAGGAAGATCAGCGCAAGCAGAATGGTCAGGACGGTACTGGATTTATCAATGGGCACGACCTTGTTCACATCGCCGAGCTGTAACGCGCGGAAATAACACAGCCAGGAGGCGCCGGTAGCAAGACCTGAGAGGATCAGGAATACCCATGTTTTTGCGGTGAGTGTCGTAATTGTCGGTGCGGAGCCGACGATCCAGACCATCAGCCATGAAAATAGCAGCACCACGATGGTGCGGATGGCGGTCGCGGCATCGGAATCCGTCTTTTTAATGCCGCATTTTACAAGGATCGCTGTGAGTCCGGCAAAAAGCGCCGAGCCAAATGAAAATAGTACCCACATAACATTCGCCTTTCTTTTACACGCAGGAACGGCTGGTTGGTTGGTGAAAAAAACAAAAAAACGACAAACCCCTTTTTGGGTTTGTCGTTTTGGCGGAGTGAGAGAGATTTGAACTCTCGCGCGCTTTTTACACGCCTACTCCCTTAGCAGGGGAGCCCCTTCGGCCTCTTGGGTATCACTCCGAATCAAAAAAACAATATTTTGAAGAAATCTGGCGGAGAGAGTGGGATTCGAACCCACGGCCCGTTGCCGGGTCACTGGTTTTCAAGACCAGCTCCTTAAACCGCTCGGACATCTCTCCGAATGTTGACTGAAATATTTTAGCATATGCATTATGATTTGTCAACTATATTCTTGAAAAAAGCGCAGAGTCAACTGTTTTTCCAGAGCGTGAAGCTCTTTCCGGACAAAACGCTCTCTGCCCAAAATGATTTGAACCGTGGCAGTTTACACTGCCACGGTATTCTCTATTCCGCAGAGAGCTCCACCGCGTGGCGCAGAATACTGAACGCCGGAGCCTGCTTCGGCAGGCGCATCCGGAAGAGCATCTGCGGATTGCGCGGCTGCGCCAGCTCATTTCCGTCCATATTCTGCATCATGGGTGCCGGAAAAGAGATCGGCTTGAAATCCGGGCCGACCAGCTCCACGGGCTCCCCAGCCGCAAATTTATTGCGCAGCGACAGCGTGGCATTGCCCTCAGCATCGCACTCTGTCACAATGGCGCAGACCTGCCACTGGCGGATATAGCGGGAATTCTGATAATACTGCCCCGGCAGACCGAAGAAGAAGCCGGTCGAATAGTGCCGGTGGGAAACGTGCTCTACCTCGTCGCGCCAGACCGGATCAAGCGGCTGCCCGGCGACGACAGCATCGATCGCGTGGCGATAAGCGCCGGTGACGATGGCCGCATAGTAGGCGGATTTTGCGCGGCCCTCGATTTTCAGGCAGTCCACACCGGCGTCCATCAGCTCCGCAATGTGGTCGATCATGCACATATCGCGGGAATTCATGATATAGGTTCCCTTTTCGTCCTCAAATACGGGAAAATACTCGCCGGGGCGCTTTTCCTCCATCAGCGCATATTGATAACGGCAAGGCTGGGCACAAGCGCCGCGGTTGCTGTCGCGTCCGGTCATGTAGTTCGAGAGCAGGCAGCGGCCGGAATAGGAAACGCACATCGCGCCGTGCGCGAAGGTTTCGATCTCCAATCCAGGCGGTGTGTTTTGCCGGATGACGCGGATCTCCTCCAGAGAAAGCTCCCGCGCAAGGACGACGCGCTTCGCGCCGAGGTCATACCATGCCGAGGCGCAGGCGGCGTTTGCAATGCTCACCTGCGTGGAAACATGGCGCTCGCAGCGCGGGGCATACTTCTCCGCCATCCGGAATACGCCGAGGTCGGCGATGATCAGCGCATCCACGCCGCAGTCATTCAGAAGCTCCAGATGCGCCGGAAGTGCCGGAAGCTCATTGCCGCGCGGCATGGTATTGACCGTAACATGGACCTTCACGCCATGCGCATGCGCATAACGCACAGCCTCCGGCAGCTCCTCCGGGGAAAAATTCCCCGCAAAGGAGCGCATCCCGAAGCTCGTTCCGGCGAGATAGACCGCGTCCGCGCCGTAGAGAACCGCCATTTTCAGGCGCTCCATATCCCCCGCTGGGGCCAGCAGCTCCGGCTTAGCCATTCTGACTCTCCAAGAAGCGGTTGTGCTCGTCATAGGTTTCGGAGAAGTGGTGATAGCCCGTCGACTCGTCCAGTGCGTAGAAATAGTAATTCGTATCGGACGGGTTGAGTGCCGCGGAGATGCTGTTCAGGCCGGGGTTGGAGATCGGACCGGCAGGCAGTCCCTGACGGGTGTAGGTGTTGTACGGGCCGTCGATCTGCGTCTGCTCGTAGGTCAGAGAACCGGTAATACCGCCAAGGCCATAGATAACAGTGGCGTCGATGTTCAGATAGGGATAGTCCGCCGGACGGCACAGACGGTTATAGATGACGGAAGCGATGTCCGCGCTCTCCTTCGCACCGGCAGTCTCCTTTTCTACCATGGAAGCGACTGTGATCAGACGATAGACCGTCATCTTATTCGCTTCGATATAGCTCTCGTCATAACCGCGTGCAGCCAGACGGTCGGCAAGGGCGGCGTTCAGCGTTTCCAGCTGAGCCTGCGCATCCTCGGAGAATTTGCGATTAAAGTTGGCAAGGAGCTTGTTCAGCACGCGCTCCGCGTCGTCATTCAGATAGAAATAGTAGGTGTCCGGGAAAAGGAAGCCCTCCAGCCGGTTCTCCTGCCCGTAGGGAATTCCCTCAAGGAACCAGTAATCGAATTCCGTTTCCGCAGCGCATTTCTTCAGTGCGTCGGCGGAACAGACACCCTTTTCCTCCATCAGGCTAAAGATCTGTGCGCAGGTCTTGCCTTCCGGAATTGTGACCGTAATCTCTGTCCGATTTGCGCTGTTCTTACGCATCCCACTGTTGAGAGCGTGATAGTCATAGTTATACTGTAATTGATACGTGCCTGGCGCCATGGAATCGGCAGAGTGGGTGAACTTGCAATAGAACTTAAAGAGCCACGGATATTTGATCAGGCCCTGATCCTGAAGCATCTGCGCGATGTCGTCCAGCGTCGCTCCGTCTTCGATCGTGACCTGCACCGTATCGGAGGAGCGCCCAAAGGCCAGAACATCCTCCGCACATTCCCATGCGGCAAAGCCAAGGCCGACGGAGAGCAGAGAAACGGCAACAATATAAATCAGAATCTTCAGGAACAGCGGCACGATGCGCTTTTTGCGGCGGCGCGGCTTTTTCTTTTGCGGCACTTCCGGTTCCTCCGTGTAAGCGACCCCGTCGTCGTATTCGCCGTAATCGTCGAAAGCATCTCCGAAATCCGGGTTAAAGTCGTCATTCTGCGATTCCGGCGCACCCTCCTGCGGATAGGGATCGATATTATAGAATTCGGAAGAATCTCCGTATTCGTCATAATCTCTGTTTCGGTCAGTCATATTATACCTCCTGTCTGTAAACGATGCCGGAAGCTACTTTTTGTGCGGCCTCTTCGCCGCGCAGCGCCCGGATCAGTTCCAGTGCAAAGTCGAACGCCGTTCCGGCGGCGCGGCCGGTGATCACGCGCCCGTCCGTCACGGCACCGCAGGTCAGCATCTGCGCACTGCCCATCTCAGCCTCCATGCCGGGATAGCATACCGCCCGCTTTCCGTCCGTGATGCCGAGGCTTGCCAGCACCGTCGGCGCGGCGCAGATCGCGGCGACATATTTTCCCTTTTCGTACATCTTCTGGGCAGCCAGAAGCGTTTCCCTGCTTTTGCGGATGGAATCGACGCCGCCCAGTCCGCCGGGCAGGACGATCATATCCGCCATCGTCAGGTCGGTATCCTCGACGATGCAGTCAGCCGTCACGGAGATTCCGTGGCTTCCGGTGATGCACAGCGCACCGATCCCGGCAAATTTTACGTCCACACCGGCGCGGCGCAGCAGATCGCAGGGGATGATCGCCTCCGCCTCTTCAAAACCGGTTCCAAGAATGATGTATACCATTATGCTTCCTCCAGACAGCGATTGACCAGCGCATAGATCTCAGCGTGAATGTCGTCTATTGTGCGCATTTTTCCGTCCTTTGCGCAGTGGATGATGCTCCAGCCATAATGCCGCGCGGCATCCATGCCGACCTCACGGCACTGGCGCAGATAATCCATGTTCTGCTCGTGGATGTCCGCATGCGTGTGCGTGCGTGTTTCGCGCTTGCGGAGCATAACGTCCGTCAGCTCGGTGGGAACGTCGAGATATAAGACGAGATCGGGTTTTGGAAGTTCCAGCCGGTTGTATTCAAAGTCCTGAAGCCAGTGGAAGAACTCCTCCCGGCGCTCCGCCGGTTCCTTCGACGCCTGATGTACGGCGTTGGAAGTCGTGTAGCGGTCGGAGAGCATCAGCCCGCCCTGCCGGTAGTAGTCTTTCCAGATCTTCTGATAGGACGCATAGCGGTCGACGGCGTAAAAGGTCGAGGCCGCATAGGCGTTGACGTCCGACGGCTTCGTGCCGAATTCCCCGCCAAGGTACATTCTGATAAGAGCCGAGGATGGCTCGGAATACTGCGGGAACACCATGGTACGGAAATCCACCCCATCGGCCTGAAGCCGTGCGGTGAGCAGCTTGAACTGCGTGGATTTGCCGGAGCCGTCCGTTCCTTCAAATACGATCAGCTTTCCCATAAAAGCACTATCCTTTCCATCTCTTTTTCAGGGCCGCAAAGACAAATTTCGGCAGGCGCATCATTCTTCCGATGCGCCGCGGCTCGCAGATCAGGCGGTAAAGCCACTCCAGTTGCAGCTTCTGCATCCATTTTGGCGCGCGCTTGAGCGTCCCGGCAACGACATCCAGCGTCCCGCCCAGACCGATCATCAGCTTCGCGCCGGACTGCGCCAGATACTTCTGCATAAAATATTCCTGCTTCGGAGAACCCAGGCAAACAAAGACGACATCCGGCTTTGCCTCGCGCAGCTTCCGGACGGCCGCTTCGTCCTCTTTGAAATACCCGTCTGCCGTGCCGCAGATGCAGAGCGCCGGATAGCGCTGGCGCAGCTTTTCCGCGGCAAGCTCCGCAATGCCGGGTTTACTGCCGAGCAGATACAGGCGCTTGCCGGTTTCCGCAAGATAAGGGAGCATCTGCATCGCAAAATCAAAGCCAGCGACCTTCTGCTTGAGCGGCGCGCGCACGAGCTTGGACGCAAGCACCACGCCCGCGCCGTCCGGCAGAACAAGGCCGGCTTTATTGATAAGTGCCCGCAGGCTGTCGTTTTTCAGCGCGTCATAGGCGATCTCCGCGTTGGGTGTGACGCAGTAGGCGGGCGGGCCGTTTTCCAACAGCTTCTGCGCCAGACCGAGGGCTTCGTCCATTGTTACATTGTCATAGAAAACGCCCAGAACCTCGGTTTTCATCCTCGCAGCGCTCCTTTTTCCCTATTTTTGTTATTCTATCACAAATTCATCCGTTTGTCCATTCGCAAATCTATTCTGCCCCGCTTGCCGCAACGTAAAAAATAGGTAAAATGCTTGACAATCTTCTGACATTCAAATAAAATGATGGTATCAACGGGGACGGCAAATATTCTGCTGTCTCTGCCTGTAAATTCTTCCCAACGAATACTAGGAGGAACTGTTTTGGAAGTATTGTTTGAAAATCTGCAAAACCTCTTTGTCGGCGGTGCGTGGAAGCTGCTGGTCATGTGGGTGATCGGCGGCGTGCTGATCTATCTGGCGATCGTGAAGGACATGGAGCCCTCCCTGCTCCTGCCCATCGGCTTCGGCGCGATCATCATGAACCTGCCCGGCATTGTCAACGCCGCGGGCGAGATCGAGAACCTGAAAACGCTGGAGCTGCTCTACAATAACGGCATCGTCAACGAGCTCTTCCCGCTGGTCCTCTTCATCGGCATCGGCGCGATGATCGATTTCGGGCCGCTGCTTTCCAATCCGAAGCTGATGATCTTCGGCGCTGCCGCGCAGTTCGGCATTTTCTTCACTTTCTTCATGGCAAGTCTCTGCGGCTTCAATATCAACGACGCCGCGTCCATCGCCATCATCGGCGCAGCGGACGGCCCGACCTCCATCGTCGTGGCCAACGCCCTCAAGAGCGGCTACATCGGTGCGATCACGGTCGCAGCCTATTCTTACATGGCGCTGGTGCCCATCGTCCAGCCGCCGGTGATCAAGCTACTTACCACGAAAAAGGAACGCCTGATCCGGATGCCCTACGAGCCGAAGAGCGTTTCCCGGACGACAAAGATCCTCTTCCCCATTGTCATCACCATCATTACCGGCATTTTCGCGCCCAAGGCGGTGGAGCTGATTGCCTTCCTGATGTTCGGCAATCTCATCCGTGAATGCGGCGTGCTGAACTCCCTTTCCGAAACCGCGCAGAAGGTGCTGGCCAATCTTATCACCATCTTCCTCGGCATCACGATCGCCGTCAAGATGAACGCAAACGAATTCCTCCGGTTGGAAACTCTGATGATCATGGGCCTCGGCCTGATCGCCTTCATCTTTGACACCGCGGGCGGTGTACTGGTCGCTAAGTTTATCAACATCTTCCTGCCGAAGGGCAAGAAGCTCAACCCCATGATTGGCGCGGCCGGTATTTCCGCCTTCCCCATGTCCGCGCGCGTTGTGCACAAGATGGGACTGAAGGAAGACCCGCAGAATTTCCTGCTGATGCACACCATCGGCGTGAATGTTTCCGGCCAGATCGCGTCCGTCATCGCAGGCGGCCTGATCATGAGTCTGGTCTATCTGATCCACTAAGGAGGTTCGTGTCATGCTGTTTCAATTTCTCGCCGCGGCCGCAGAGGTCGTTGATCGACCCGCCACGTGGAAAGAATCCCTCAAGCTCATGGGACAGGGTTGGGGCGCGATCTTCATTGTCATTCTCCTCATCATGCTGTGCGTTTTGATCCTGAACGCCGCCTTCCGCCCGAAAAAGAAATAACAAAATCGCAGCCCCACCGTACAAGGCATACGGTGGGGCTGTGTATTTTTCGTATTGCAGAAAGACACCCTCCGGCTTTTCCGGAGGGTGTCTTAATTATAGAATCAAATTACAGCTCGTCGTCAGCATCAAACTCGAATTCGAGCAGCTCGCCGCACTTCGGGCAATGGATCGACTCATTGAGGAGGGTCTGCTCATCGACGGTCGTGGTTTCACCGCACTTCGGACAGGTCACCTCATAGGTAGCGTCCTCGTCATAGGAGAAATCGTCACCATTGTCGTCGGCAAAGTCGAGGACATCATCCTCGTCGTCATCCTCATCCTCGTCGTCATCCTCATCCTCGTCGTCTTCATCCATCAGGAATTCTTCGATGGCATCCAGATCATCCTCGATCTCGTCGAGCTCGTCGGAAACCGCGATCGCGTTTTCCTCCAGATCGCTGATGGAAGAGGTCATGTCCTGCAGCAGATCAACGATTCCGGAGATCATCTTGCCCTCCGGCGTTTCCTTGCTGAGGTTCAGGCCGTCCATCAAGCCCTTCAGATATGCGGATTTTTCAGAGAGTGTCATGTCGTACTCCTTTCCGTGGGCGTCCGATCAGCCCTTGGCGCGGCCAAGATACTCGCCGGTACGCGTGTCAATGGAAATTCTGTCGCCTTCGTTGATAAAGAGAGGAACGCGGACCTCCGCGCCGGTTTCGACGGTCGCAGGCTTGAGGGTGTTGGTTGCGGTGTTGCCTGCCAGACCCGGCTCGGTCTTGGTGACTTCCAGATCGACAAAGTTCGGTGCTTCAACGCTGAACACGCTGCCCTTGTAGGACAGAACGGTGCACTGGTCGTTTTCCTTGACGAAGCGGAAGCTGGCATCGAGGATGTCGGCGTTGACCGGCGTCATCTCGTAGGTCTCGTTGTCCATGAAATAATACAGGTCGCCGTCGTTGTAGGAATAGTCCATCTTGCGGCGCTCGATATAAGCGGTGGGATACTTATCGTTGGGGTTGAAGGTCGTTTCGGTCACGCCGCCGGTGATAACATTGCGCATTTTTACGCGAACGAACGCCGCGCCCTTGCCGGGCTTGACGTGCTGGAACTCGATGATCTGCATGACCTTGCCGTCCATGTCGAAGGTAACGCCGTTTCTAAAATCGCTGACAGAAATCATATTGCTTGTCCTCCTATTTTCCCCCTCTGCGGGAAAAATGATTCATAAAATACGATTATATTCTAACCGATGCGCATGAAAATTTCAACCCTTTTCCTGAATTTCCATCACAGAATCAGCAAATCTTTCGGGCTGTGGGTAATATCGCGGCAGCCGTTCTCCTCGAAAATGGCCACATCCTCGATACGGACGCCGAATTTGCCGGGCAGATAGATGCCGGGCTCAGCCGAGCAGACCGCGTGCAGCGGCATAGGCTCGGTGTTGCGCTGGTTGCAGTTGGGCGCCTCGTGGATCTCAAGGCCGAGACTGTGGCCGTAGCTGTGGCCGAAATACTCGCCGTAGCCGGCTGCCTTGATCACATTGCGCGCCGCGGTGTCGACTTCCTTGCCGCTCACGCCTGCCCGGCTGGCCGCCAGGCCGGCAAGCTGCGCCTGAAGCACAGTGTTGTAGACCTTCTTCATTTCGTCCGTGGCGTAGCCCAGCGCGACGGTGCGGGTCATATCGGAGCAGTAGCCCTGATACAGAACGCCGAAGTCCATCGTGATGAAGTCGCCCTTCCGGAGCTTGCGGTCGCCGGGGACGCCGTGCGGCATACTGGTGTTCGGACCGGAAACGACGATGGGGTCAAAGGAAAGCCCCTCGCCGCCGTTTTTATACAGGCAGTAGATCAGCTCGGCGCACAGCTCCTTCTCTGTCATTCCCTCGTGGATGCGGGTGCAGACTTCCGTGAACGCCTTGTCCGTGATCTCCTGCGCCTTGACCATGCGGTCCAGCTCCCACGGCTCCTTACTCGCGCGGAAAGCATTGAGCGCCTTCTGTACGGGCTTGAGCGCGGCGTGCAGGGCTTCTTCGTAGCTGTGGAACTCGCCCGCTGTGATATAGTCTTCCTCATAACCGAGGCTCTTTACGCCGAAATCCCGGATGGCTTCATTCAGACAGGCGACATAGCCGCCGCGGGTGACGATGTCGATCACTTCAAAGTTTTTGATGTTGTTCTGCGCGGATTCGATATAGCGGCTGTCGGTAAAGTAGCGCGCGCCGGTTTTGCCGACGATGGCAACGCCCTCGGCGATGTCAAACTCCGCAGCGTACATCCGGTTATAGCGCGAGGTCAGCAGGATCGCATCCGAATTGCAGGTCAAAAGGGAACGATATTTTTCCAGATTGGTCATGATGTAACTCTCCTTTTCTTTGCCATGGCGAGAAACGGCACCTCAAAAACGTGGCGTAGCTTCAGCCAGACAGTATGATTATGGATCGAACGAACCTGAAGCGAGGTAATGCCTGCCAGATTCGCACCCAGCGTGTCCGTAAAGGTCTGGTCGCCGACGAGCGCGGTTTCCGATTTGGACGCATCATAGCGCCGCAGCGCTTCGCGGATGCCCTTGGTAAACGGTTTCTTTGCCCGCGTGACGCAGTCCACGCCATACTTTTCCGAAAAATCCGGCACGCGGCGGCGCTTGCTGTTGGAAACAATGCACAGCTGCACGCCGGCGGCTTTCATCCCGGCAATCCAGTCCAGCAGCGGCTGTTCCGGCTCGTCGGTTGTGTAAGGAAGCATCGTATTGTCAAAATCCATCAGGAGCAGGTCGATCCCCTTACTGTGCAAAAACTCCGGCGTGATGTCCGTCAGATTGCGGAACAGAAACTTCGGTAAAAAAGACAGCATAAACTACCCAACATTTCCATAAATAATTCTAGGATATTATACCACCGGAACGGAGGTTTGTCTATTGCCTATCCCCCTCTATTTTGCAGCGGATTGTGAAGAAATTGTAACAATTTCAGGCACGCACGACCGAGCCCTGACCGGCTACGGCGTTTTTTCAGACGGAAGCGTCCGTACTCCGCCGGAAAGTGTCCCGGCACTGGCAGTTATAGACGACGCTTTCCTGTCAAAGTATGCGCCGGACGAATCCGTATTGGACACGCTCGCCGCCGCCTGCGGGCAGGGATGCTTCTTCGATTTCGTCCGGCCGATGGCCGCGCTGCACCGGGCGCTCGTCTACGGCCTGCAGGATCGCCTGCCGCAGGCTGTGCCTATCTTTCTGCCGGAGGCTTATCATGCGCTGGCGCCGAACAGCGTATGCGTTCTCTCCCGCGCCGTACCATGCAACCACTGGGCGCACTATCTGGAAGAAAAAAGCGCTGCCTATCCCGCCGGCTGGTGTCTGGAGCTGATCCCTTGGAGCCGCACCTTTCTACGGCGCGGGAAGACGGCAGAAGTACGGCGGCTCCCCTACGCCTGCTGCGAGGTGGAAGCGCGCGGCGGAGAACTTCGCTATTTTGACACGCCGGAAACGCTGCAGCTGCGGCTGGCGATCGCGGAGAAATACGGCTGCTGCGCGGCAATCGGCCTTTACCGTGAACTGAAAGCGCTTGCGTAAATTGCAGAGCAATATGGACAAACGTGGAAGTCCCCTGTGGCCCGATGGCCACAGGGGACTTTGTATGAACAGTCTGCAATATCTCACAGGCCATCATTACGCTCTGGGATGATACTTATTATAGACATTTTTCAGATTCTGCTTGATGACCTGCGTATAGATCTGTGTGGAGGAAATATCGCTGTGCCCCAGCATCTCCTGCAAAGAGTGCAGATCCGCGCCGTTCTCCAGAAGATGGGCGGCAAAGCTGTGCCGCAGCGTGTGCGGGGTGATGTCCTTGTCGATCTGCGCCATCTGCTGATAGTGCTTGATGATCTTCCAGAAGCCCTGACGGGTCATGCGCTCGCCGCTGAGATTGACGAAGAGCGCTTCCTCCGCCGGGTCGGACACCATCTTGGGGCGGATGTCCGTCAGATAAGCGCTCAGCGCCTTGACTGCGGCCGGATAGATGGGAATGATGCGGAATTTGTCATGCCCCTCGCACTTGACAAAGCCGCCCGCCAGACTGACATCGGAAACGTTCAGCGCGATCATCTCGCTCACGCGCATCCCGGTGGCATAAAGCAGCTCCAGCATGGCCTTGTCGCGGTAGCCCTTGACGTCCACGCACTTCGGCTGCTCAAGAAGCAACTCGACCTCTCGGCCAGTCAGGATCTGCGGGAGCTTTTTCTCCGCCTTTGGCTGCGGAATGTTATGTACGGGGTTTTCCGACATCAGGCTGGTATCCACGCAGAAGCGATAGAAGCTCTTGAGAGAGGCGATGGAACGCGAGATCGTGGCGGGGGATTTTCCCGCGTTGATCAGGTGCTGCACATAGCGGCAGATGCACTCGCGGTCGCAGGCATCAAGCGGCAGCTCTTCGACATCCTGAAGATAGGCGTTGAACTGCCGGATGTCACGCATGTAAGAGGCCACCGTGTTCGCCGATGCGTGCTTCATATTCAAAAGATAGCTTTCATACGCTGACACAAGGTTGACCATCCTACACTTACCTTCTCATTTCATCATTGGAATTAACGGCGCAATAAAATAAGGAAACAGGAGATACTGTACCAGAAACAGCAGAGGCATTACCGCACTTCTGCACACGCAGCGAAAAAAAGCTGCATGCCCTGAAAACTGCCAGACGGCCAGAACCGCGAAAAGAAGCATACGCGGCAAAAGGAGCCAGCAGGAGAACCACAGCCCGGATATGCCCCACGCCTGCCAACAGACGCCGGAGCAGAACACAGCGGACATCGCTTCCAAGAACCCGACACCAAGAAGCGCAGGTCGCAGCGGGCGGAAGCAGGCAGCAAACAATACACCGGAAAGAACGGCTGCGGGAAACAGCATCCGCGCTGCGCTGCCAGCCCCGGAAAGGGACGCAGGGTCGGAGGCCCATGTCAGAACCGGGGTGCTCCCATTCGCCAGAAAAAAGCCGCAAAGAGCGCCGACAAAGAAAGTCAGCATAAAAAATATGCCGCACAAATCGCCGGCAGTTCTGACATTTCCCGAACGGAACGCGGCGCTCAAAACGCCTGCCTCCCAATTGGGGCTATATCTTGTGGCAGAAACGGAACGCAGTCACAATTTATGCCAAAAATATTATTTCTACCAACTTTTATCTCTCTGTGTTTGATACTATACTCTAAAATCCCGCAGATTTCAATACTATTTTGAGATTTTTCAAAAATTTGTCTATTATGCACATATTTTATGTAAACGTTGTTATGTAAACTCCGAAACTGCGATGTGGCAGTCGCGGGCGTTTTCTTCTGCCGCACGCAATATCTTGTATATAGCACCTTTTACTGCCCTCCAAATCTTGTGATTCTTCCGTTTTGCAAGTTCTCTTGCATTTTACCGTTTTCGATTGCGCCGTATTTTCTCTTTGTTGAATCAGCCAAATTTTCGTTTTTTCTTTTTCACGCTGCCAAGAATGCTTCCGACTACACCTCCGGCCAGAATGCTCATCAGGATCGGCAGAACATCCGTGTACCCCACGCCAAAGAACAGAAGATTTCCGAGCAGCAGCATCACGGCATAGATCGCTGCGCCCAGTATCCCACGGAGCAGTTTTTTCTCCTGTGCCCGCGCGGCAAGGATGGCACAAGCCGCCAGACTGACCGCACCTACGGTGATCGCAGCAAGCAGGCCGGTCTTTTCTTCCGGAATTGAGCCGCCCTCCATCAACGCCGCGAAAATCGCTGTCAGTCCGAAGGTCAGCGCCAGCATGCCGAGGATCAGGAACAGCAGTCCCCTGCCCCCGCGTTTTGTCGTAACGGTAGTCCCCTTTTTCTTCATTTCCGTTTCCCCTCCTTTGAGTACAACCTATGCCGCATTCTGCGTTGACATTCCTGCTTTTCTTCTGAATTCGAAAACGGCGCGAGATGCGGCACATCGCCGTACCTCGCGCGCAAAATGGCGTCACACGTATTTTTTCGCGATTCGGAAAATAGTCCTTGATTTTTCAGAAGAATATGGTATAATAGATTTCGCTATGGAGGCTTAGCTCAGCTGGTTAGAGCGCCTGCTTCACACGCAGGAGGTCGATGGTTCGAGTCCATTAGTCTCCACCAAAAGCACCTGCAGCAGGCAGGTGCTTTTTATAGTTTAAGGTTAAGAAAGGGTCAGGCTCATCGCCTGACCCTAATTTTATGATAGGTCCCATGCAAATATGCGGACCGTTTGCAAAACGGCCAGCACGTTTGGAATTATTCGATCATGCCGTATTTTACCTTGATGCGGTCAAGTTTTTCCAGCATTGGCTCGGCAAGAATCAAAAGGAAGATCACCGTTGCCGCTGCATGGACGCAGTCTACACTGAAGCCGGAAATATAGTAAGTCAGAAGGACCTTCCAATTGATCTCCTGTGATGCCATCAGCGCAGAAGCCGGGTTCATAATGCCGCCATAGATCACGATCGCGGAAATTGCGCCGAATACCGCAAGCGCGCCGCGCGTGCGGCGGAGCAGACCTTTACGGAACAGAACGCCTGCGAGGAAGCCGATCAGGCCCATAGCAAACATCTGATACGGCGTCCACGGCCCCTGTGAAAAGAAAATATTTGACAGGAGCATGGACATCGCGCCGACCAGAAATCCCGATTCCCCGCCAAAGGCAACGCCGGAAATGATGGTCAGCGCCATTACCGGCTTGAACTGCGGCAGCATAAAGAAGGCTGCGCGGCCCGCCACGCTCATGGCGCACAGCACCGCGATGACGACCAGCTCACGCGCCTGCGGCCTGCGGCCCTCAAATACGAGGAAAAAGGGCAGCATACACTCCAGCATCACAAGCAGGGATGTGAAGTAATACTTGCGATTGCCGAAATAGCGTGTTCCGACAAAGAGCGTCACCGGGATCAGAAGCACGATCATGATCGCCGCAGTAAGGGTCCGCTTCGTCAGCTTCTTCTTCTCACGCTGCTGCACGGGCGGCGGAGAGCGCCGTCCGATCGCCGCAACCAGTATGAACAGAGCGGCAATGAATACGGCATAGAGAAAGAGCTGATTCCGAGCAAGGCCGGAGAGGTTTCCACCGCCGATCAGCGCGGTCAGATCGGTCTTACCGATCGCCTGAAGAAAAATCACAAGGGCAACCAGCCCGGAAACCGCTGCAAGCACTTTTCGCCAGACCGGGAGCTTGGGCGGCTGCCATGCCGAACTCCGTAACTGCGGCGCAGGCAGCGGCTGAGCTTCTTCCGCAAGCGAAGCATCCTGCGGCACCTCGCCGCCGATGCAGTACATAACGTCTTCCGCCGTGACGGCCTTTGGGAAAAACTCCCGTGCCATCCGGTTGGCCGAGGTGGTATAAAAGCTGTTCCCGGAAAAGAACTCCCGCGGAGAGGCCTGTGTGACGATGTTCCCGTCGAAAAAGAGCGCGCAGCGGTGCGCATAGCGCGCGCAGAATTCCACGTCGTGGCTGACCATTAGAATCGTCACGCCGCTCTGCGTCAGACTTCGTAGAATTTGCGCAAGCTGCTGCTTGAATTCCGCATCCAGACCCTTGGTCGGCTCGTCCAGCAGCAGGATCTCCGGTTCGACCAGAAGCAGCTTGCACAGCGCGGCGCGCTGCTGCTCACCGCCGGAGAGATCATAGGGATGCCGGTCGAGAAGCTCGCCGAGACGGCAGAGAGACACTGCGCGGGCAACAGCCCTCTCCTGTTCCGGGCGCGGCACAGACCTTCCGTCGAACACCTCGAACAGATCCTCGCGTACGGTTTTTTTCACAAAAAGCGACTGCGGATCCTGCGGCAGGAGTGCCAGCGTACCGTTTTTGGTGACCTCCCCGCGGTAGGGCTTCAGAAGTCCGGCCAGCAGACGAAGGCTCGTCGTTTTTCCGGTACCGTTCCCGCCAAGGAGGGCAACAAACTCCCCTTTCCCAACCTCCAGAGTCAGTCCTTTGACGACATCCGGTGCATCTTTTGCATAGGAAAACCAGACGTCCTGCGCGCGCAGGGCCAGTTCCCCGCACGGCGGGATCGTCTCTGCCGGGAGAGGCTCAGACGGGTGCGACGTGCACCAGCCGTGCAGAAAGTCGCGTCCTTCGCGGACGGTTACGGGGCAGAGCGTGCTGCTCTGCACGCTCGCCCAGACCCGCATCGCGGCAGGCATCGCCAGAAACATCCCGCTCCCGCGCTCCCGCAGGCTGCGCCCGACCTCGTCCGCCGTCCCGCAGGAGAGGATACTTCCCTGCTCCATGACAGCCACGCTGCCAGCCAGCGGCAAGGCTTCCTCCAGCCGGTGCTCCGTCAGGAGAATGGTCGTTCCTAATTCGCGGTTAATCTTGCCCAGAACGGCGAGAAAATCCGATGCCGCGATCGGGTCGAGCTGGCTGGTCGGCTCGTCGAGGATCAGCACCTTTGGCTGCATGACCATCACGGCGGCGAGGTTCAGGAGCTGTTTCTGTCCGCCGGAGAGCGAAGCCACGTCGCGATAAAACCACTCTTGGATCCCGAAAAACGATGCCATCTCCGCAACGCGGCGGCGGATGGTCGGCGTATCGCAGCCAAGGCTTTCCAGTCCGAAGGCGAGCTCATGCCACACCTTGTCGGTGACGACCTGCTCCTCCGGCGACTGCTGCACAAAACCGATCTCTGCCGACTGCCGGCGCGCGGAAACCTGCGCAAGCGGTTCACCGCAGAACAGGATCTCCCCGCTTTTGCTGCCGTGCGGCGCAAGGACCGTCTTGAGCTGACGCAGAAGCGTGGATTTTCCGCAGCCGGACGGGCCGCAGAGCACCACAAAATCGCCCTGCGCGACGGTGAGCGACACATTCCGCAGCGCATAGCGCTCCTGCTCCGGATATTGAAAACTGAAATCTGAAATTCTGAAAATATCCTGCATCTTCATGCCCTCGCTTCGCGTTTCCGCCAGACCAGACGGGAGTAACATTCCATCAGCACCGGCGTCAGGCACAGAAGCAGATAGACGACCTGAAAACTGACCGTAATGGGCAGCCAGGGGGCGCCTCTCAGCATGGGGCTATAGCTGAAGGACATTCCGTGCGCCAGCGCCCCCGCCGCGACGTACACGCCGCAGAAGCCGAGCCAAAGCATCAGCGCGCAGTCGCGCGCGTCAAAGCGGTAGATGGAAAAGGCCGTGCGTCCCGGCTCGCCATAGCCGCGGCTGCGCATACTGTCCGCCGTCGTGATCGCGTTCTCCAGCGCCCACGTAATGACGATAGAAAAGATCTTTATCGCCGTTTTCAGGCGGGCGAACAGTTTCCCGGAGGAAACGTCGCGACCAAGGCAGCGCTGCGCGTCCGCAACAACGCCGAACTGCTGCTTGAACCGCGGCACGAAGCGCAGCGCCATACTGAGAACCAGCGACAGCGCCGGGATCACACGCCCAAAGAGATAGACAAATTTATCGGAGGTCACGACGGCGTTGTAGCAGTAAAACCACATCAGCACCGCCGCCAGCATCGCCGCCGCGGCAAGGCCATAGAGGATGCTCTCCAGCGTCAGCGGGTTGCCGTTCGGAAAGTAGGCCAGAATCGTCACGCCATAGTGATTGAAGGCCGGGTTGACGACTGCCGCCAGCAGTATAACCGGCAGCATCCACCGAAGCTGAAAGCGCAGCGCGCTTCTGCCGCCGAGCAGCGTCGCGTACGCACAGGCGCACACCAGAGACACCGCTAAACTCACCGGGTGCCGAAAGATCATGGAAAACGCCAGCACCATCGTGAAATATAGAAAATTGACCGCCGGATGACAGCGGGAAAAGGTATCGCGCATGGTTTCACTCCTGCGTCGGATTATCCCATGGAGCCTCCGACGTCTTTGCCGTAATTGCAGGTATAGACAAAACAGATCTCGTCGCCCGGCTGAATCTCATAACGTGAGCAGCCATAGTTCGGGTGCCAGCCATTGACCCGGTACATCCAGCCGGAGCCGCTTCCGACATCAAATTCGTAGAGATTGGCGATTCCCTCGACATAGGCAGAGTTATAGTCTGGCGTCCAGCTTGCCTCCATATGGATGCCGTAATCGCGGCAGGCACGCTGCAGGAGGTCAAAAACACTCTCTCCCGCGGAAAAGGAAAATGTTGTCGTTCCGAGAATCACACCGTTGGAGGGTACGATTGCTACCTTGTCCGGGTCACAGAGGTCCATATTATTCAGGATTGTTCCGCAGGTGATGCTAAGCGTGCAGGTCTGTATCGTTGTGGTATCAACTGTTGCCACCTCCGGCTCCACCGGCTTTGGCTTATCCTCCGGAATAGGGTCGGTCTGGTAGCGATCCTTCGTCGGCTCCGTCAGGGCTTCCGTTTCGGAGGATTCCTCCTCTGTTGGCATCTTCTGCGAGCTTTCCGGCTCCGTCGTCGGCGCGGTGCTCTCCGAAGGTATTTCTTCGCTGGGCGCTGGTTCGCCCTGGCTTTCCGACGGTGTTTCCGGCTTCCAGCCGCGGACGCCGGGCACATTGCCGTCCTACCAGAACAACGCCGCTGCCGGAACTGCGGCGGCCGGCAGCGGAAGCGGTATTTGCCATTTATGCTTTTTTAACCGTTCTTTCATAGAAGCGGCCTCAAGCATCCGGGCAAACAAAAAAGCACGGCCCAGCTCGGCCGTGCACGAACACGCGCCGGCTCCGGAGATGGCAAAAGCCGAGCCGCAGCGTCCGGCGTATCTGACTTATCCCGCTGCCGCGGGCTTCACAGTGACCGTCTCGTGGGGGTTTGCACCCCGTTCCGCCGCCGGCTGCTCGCCGGGCGCGCTGCGCAAGATTTATTGTTCGTAGTTATTTTACTCTTAACCGCAGAAAAAAGCAAGAAAAATTCCCGCAGTCGATCTGTTTCCCAGAGAAAACTGCGGAAAGAGTCCTTCTTTTCAAATTTTGAATTTGTTTTGATTTCGTTCACAGATTCTTCAAAAGTGTCCAATATACTGTAATTGTAAGGTCGATTGCGACATCGAACTTGCAAGTCCATCTTTTCATTTATCTCTCTTTTTATTTTCCCCTCTCTCATTTCTGTAGTGAATTCCCGTCTGGTCAACCCCCTCGACCAGACGGGAATTCCATTTTTTATCGCTCGTAATCGAATTCAAAGTCGTAAATGCTGACCGTATCGCCGTCCTGGATCCCCATTTCCTCCAGCCGCTGGAACAGACCGCTCTTGCGCAGCTGGCGGTCGAAGTACATTCTCGACTCGTAATCGGCGAAATTGATGTCCGCAATGAGCTGCTGGAGCCATTTGCCGGACACGACCCACAGGTCGTCCATCTGCTCGATCTTGAGTTCCTCGGCGTCGCCGGCCTCGGCCAGCGGCTTGACATATTCCGGTTCATAGATCGTGACCGGCGGGAGCGTGGAGAGCTTTCCGGCGATCGCCCGGACCAGCTGGCGCGTGCCCTGCGTCGTTGCCGCAGAGATCTCATAGAAGGGATAGCCGCGTGCTTCCACATAGGCGCGCAGGCGCTCCAGGTTATCGCTGCCCTGCGGAATGAGGTCGCATTTGTTTGCCGCGACGATCATCGGACGCGAGGCAAGCTCCGCCGAATACTCCGCGAGCTCGGCGTTGATCTTTTCAAAGTCCTCGATCGGGTCGCGGCCCTCGCTGCCGGAAACGTCCACAATATGCACAAGCAGACGGCAGCGATCAATATGCCGCAAGAAATCGTGACCAAGGCCTGCGCCCTCCGCCGCGCCCTCAATGATGCCGGGAATATCCGCCATGACGAAGGACACGCCCTCTTCCACATAGATCACACCAAGGTTTGGGTACAGCGTGGTGAAATGGTAGTTCGCGATCTTTGGCCGCGCGTTGGATGTCACGGAAAGAAGCGTGGACTTGCCGACATTCGGGAAGCCGACCAGACCGACGTCCGCCAGCAGTTTCAGTTCCAAAATGACCTCATGCTCCTCGCCGGGCAGGCCGGATTTCGCAAAACGCGGCACCTGCCGCGTCGGCGTGGCGAAATGCTTGTTGCCCCAGCCACCGCGTCCGCCCTTGCAGAGAATAAAATCCGCATTGTCGGACATATCCTTGATGACCTCATTGGTCGCCGCATCGCGCACGACCGTGCCGCGCGGGATCTGAATGACCAGATCTTCCCCGCGCTTGCCGCTGCACCGCGCGCCTTGTCCGTCCTGTCCGTTTGGTGCGGTGTACTTGCGCTTATAGCGGAAGTCCATCAGTGTGGACAGATTGTCGTTGACACGCAGGACGATGTTGCCACCCTTGCCGCCGTCGCCGCCGTCCGGGCCGCCCGCCGCAACGTATTTTTCCCGGTGGAAGGCCACCGCACCGTTGCCGCCGCTGCCGGCCTTGACGAAAATTTTAACTTTATCTACAAACATTTAAGACTCCCCTTTCAGATGCAGCTCATAAAACGCTGCGTCAAAGGTTTCGCTGCCGTCTAGCTTGCTGTACTGCCCATAACGGACGAGATGAAATCCGCACTTGCGGATAACGTTTCCGGAAGCAGCGTTTTCAAGTGCGTGCTCTGCGGCAAAATCGTTGATGTCCAGCTCCCGGTGTCCCCAGGAAAGCATCGCCTTTGCCGCCTCCGTAGCATAACCCCTGCCCCACATATCGCGGCGGAGGTTATAGCCCAAATGATAAAGCCCGTCTTCGCCCGGACCGATGCCGCCTGCGCCGATCAGCAGGCCGTCCTCCTTGCGGTAAAATCCGAATTCCAGATTCTCCGGGCGGAGGGAGGCGATCCATTTCTGCGTTACGGAAAGATCGCGGTGCAAAGGATAACCCAGATAACGGTTGACCTCCGGGTCACTTGTCCAGATAAACATCGCCGGGGCATCTTCCAAAGCGACCGGCTTCAGGATCAGGCGTTCCGTTTCAATATGGTACTGCACAGCTATGTCCTCCTCATAAAAAATCCCGAACATAAGGGCTTATGTTCGGGATTCCGTATTGCATCTTACTGCTCCACTGCGTAGACAGAGCACATCTTGCGATCCTTGCCCAGACGCTCGAACTTGACGTGACCGTCGATCTTTGCGAACAGGGTGTCGTCGCTGCCGATACCGACATTGGTGCCGGGATGAATGTGCGTGCCTCTCTGGCGAACCAGAATGTTGCCCGCGAGGACGAACTGACCGTCCGCGCGCTTCACGCCCAGTCTCTTGGACTCGGAATCACGACCGTTCTTGGTGGAACCGCCGCCCTTCTTATGCGCGAAGAACTGAAAACCCATTTTCAGCATATATTACACCTCCAAAACTTCGATATAATCCGGATAATCATCCCGCAAGCTGCACATCGTCAGCATAAAGCCGGTCAGAACCGCCTGAACGGCGTCCTCGTCGTCGCAGGCTGCGGGAAGTGTGAGGGTAGCACGCGGCTCGTCCTGATTCATTTTGACGTTTGCGTGGTTGCCCAGCACGTCATTGATCGTACATTCCGCAAACTGAACCGCAGAGGAAACGGCTGCGCACACGATGTCGCTGCCTTCCTCGGCATAGCCGCTGTGTCCCGAAACGGAGAATCCGTTGATTCTGCCGTCATGATTGAAAATTTCTACTTTTGTCATTACACAGAGATCTTCTCGATCTGCACCTTGGTGTAAGGCTGTCTGTGGCCGCGGATGGACTTGGAGTCCTTCTTCGGGCGATACTTGAAGACGACGACCTTCTTGGACTTGCCGTTCTTCAGCACCTTGGCCTCGACCTTCGCGCCGTTGACCACGGGAGCGCCGAACTTGGAATTTTCACCGTCGACGACTGCCAGAACCTGATCGAAGGTCACGGTTTCTTCAGCCTCAACGCCCAGCTTTTCGACGTAAATGACGTCGCCTTCCTTGACGCTGTACTGCTTACCACCGGTAACGATAACTGCCTGCATTTCTTTTGCACCTACCTTTTTTGTAGTCTCGCTCTGGAGGTGTGAGGGCATACCTCAACTTCTACCTCTTCGACGCGGCTTTTCTATCATAGCATTTCCCGGCAAAAAAGTCAAATACTATTTGACCAAAATCAAAACTTTTGTTATAGTATTTTTGAAAAAATCGAAAAACGGTGATCGCATTGAAAAGATTTCTGGCTTTTGTTCTTCTTCTCGCACTTTTCCTGACCGGCTGCCGCGCGCAGGCGCCGGAACAGACCGAGTTTTTTGCCATGGATACGCTGATGAATCTCAAACTCTGGGGCGATCCGGACGGCAAAGCCGCGCGCGAGGTCGTGCAGACGATCAACGCGCTTGCCTCGGCGCTTTCCGTGACGGATGTGCAGAGCGAAATCGCCCGTCTGAACGAAACCGGCAGCGCCGCGCTCTCCGAAGAAACGGCTGCGCTGCTTGCCGCCGCACTGGAGCTCTCGCGAAGGACGGACGGCGCTTTTGACCCGACGGTCTATCCCCTTGTCCGGCTCTGGGGCTTCACGGGAGAAACCCAAGCCGTCCCCGGCAGCGCGGAGCTGCAAAGAGCCCTCGCCGCCGTCGGAACGGAAAACGTCCTGCAAAGCGGCCAAAATGTCACCCTCCGGAACGGCGTCATGCTGGACTTCGGCGGCATCGCCAAGGGTTACGCCGCAGAGAAATGCGCCAAATTGCTGGAAGCCGCCGGGATCGAAGCGGCCCTCCTCTCCCTCGGCGGAAACGTGCAGCCCGTCGGCACGAAGCCGGACGGCTCTGCATGGGCCGTCGGGATCGCCGACCCGGAAAACCCCACGCAGGCGATCGCCACCCTGACCTTCACAGGCTCCCTGGCACTTGTGACCTCCGGGGGCTATCAGCGCTATTTTGAGGAAGACGGTGTGCGCTACCACCACATTCTTGACCCGAAAACCGGCTATCCTGCGCGAAGCGGCCTTGCCTCCGTTACGATCCTAGCGGAAAGCGGGACGCTTGCCGACGCGCTATCCACGGCGCTTTTCGTCATGGGGCTGGACGCCGCCGCGGAATTCTGGAGGGGCTCCGACGATTTTGAAGCGGTCTTTGTGACAGACGGCGGAAAGATCTATGCAACGCAGGACGCGGCTTCCCTGCTCGGCGGCTGTGAATTTGAGGTGATCTCCCGATGAAAACCAGAACGTGGCTGCTGATCTTCGGCACGCTCGCACTCGTCTGCGCGGCGGCGCTTTTTCTCCTTCGTCCGGCGCAGGCCGCGCGGGCACAGATCCGCTCCGACGGCAAGATCATTGCCTCGGTCGATCTTTCTAAGGATGCGGAGTACCGCATCGACTACGGTGACGACTGGAACGTCGTCGCCGTTCGCGACGGGAAAATTTTCGTGGAATCGTCCAGCTGCGCCAATCAGGACTGCGTCCGCCGCGGCGCGGCAAACGGCGGCGCGCCCATCGTTTGCCTGCCGAACCGGCTGGTCATTGAGTTTTCCGCAGAAAGTGACCTCGACGCGCTTCTGGGATAGCGTAAAATATTGTAAAGCGGCTGTCTTTCAGACAGCCGCTCAGCTTGTCAAAAAAGTCCTTTTGGACTTTTTTGACAAGCTGCCTGCAAAATTGCAAAATCAATATTTGTAGTATTATTTTGCAATTTTGATCGCTGCGGCGGGTTATTGAACGCGAAAGGGAACCCTGACGGTTCCCTTTCACACTATTCTTCCCTCCGAAACTTTCGGCTGGATAGGTTTTTTGACAGTCTGAGCGGCTGTCTTTCAGACAGCCACTTTGTGTATGGTTATGCTTAAATCACGCGTGCTCCCGCCTTCTTGCGAAGATAAAGGATCAGCAAGGCGATATTTCCGATAAACGAAAGAGCGGAAATGCCCAGACCGACCGTCGCGAGAATTCTGAGGCTGTGAATCTCGTTTTTTTGTGAATGATTCACATCGCTCAGTCCCTGCATTTCGTCACTGTTCACTTTGTTTTGCGCTGCAATTTCATCCCTCAGCGCCTGCAGTTCGCTCTTTAGGTCGCTGATCTCGTTGTGCAGCTCGTCGATGTTCTCCTGCGTAGAAGATTCCAACGCCTTGATGTCGGAGTTCAGCAATTCGTCCGCCGCCTTGTAGGCCTTGGTCAGCGCCGCGATGGCCGCGTTCAGCCTCTCCATCGTCGCTGTGTCACCGTCGGTCGTAGCCTTGGAAAGGTCACTGATTGCCTGATTCAGATTCTTCTGGACGGTGTCGATCGCAGTCTGAAGGGCCTCATCGGCCTTGACCAGCTTCAGTTCCAGCGCTGTGAGCCTTGCATCAACCGTCTGAATGTCGGCCTTCAGCAGGTCGTCCGCCGCCTGATAAGCCGCAGTCAGGTCGTTGATCGCCTGCTCCAGTGCTTCCGCGTTTGCCGTGTCGCCTGTCTCAATCAGCTTGTTCAGCGCTTCGACGGCATTGTCCAGATTCTCCTGCACTGCGTCAATAGCAGCTTGCAGCGCTTCGTCCGCTGCGGTCAGCTTCGCTTCCAGCGCGGTCATATCGCCGGAAAGCTCCATTTTCAGCAGGTCGTCCGCCGCCTGATAGGCGGCAGTCAAGTCGGAGATTGCCTTCGCCAGCGCGTCGGCGTTCGCCGTATCGCCATCTTCGATCTTCTTCGTTAAATCCGCGATCGCCTTGTCCAGATTCGCCTGTACTGCATCAATGGCGGCTTGCAGCGCTTCATCCGCCGCGGTCAACTTTGTTTCCAACGTGGTCATATCACCGGAAAGCTCCGATTTCAGCAGCTCGTCGGCCGCCTGATAAGCTGCGGTCAGGTCGGCAATTGCTTTGTTGATTGCCTCGGTCTGTCCTTCTTCCAGCGCTTTTTTCAGGTTTGCGATGGCCGTTTCCAGATTGCCGCCGGTCTGCTCGATCAGCGCGCGCACCTGCGGCTCGGTCAGGGCGAAGATGGCCGTGACCTCGTTGGAGTCCGCACTGCGGTTCTTGCCTTCCAAGTCCTGGGCCACGACGACGAAGCTGGCCGTCAGATCAGTGCACTTATAGGTGAAACTTGTTTGATTGGTACCGCGGATAAGCTCCCGTTTTCCTCCGTCCGTGCGGAAAATCTGGAAGAATGTGGTGGGAATACGCCCCTCCTGATTCGGCGGTGCGGTCCAGGAGAGAACCACCTCGCTCGGATTGCCCGTATAGGTACATTTCAGGTCGCTGACGAAGGCCATGGGTGCGGAGACGTTCTTGACGGCATAGCCGACGAAGGGAACGTCCTTGAACAGGCTGTCGGCAGGCTCGGTCTTCCAGCCGATGAGCTGCCAGTCAAAGCCGTAATTCGTCCGGTCGGCGTCCAGATTCTGCACGGAGCCGCCGGTCTGGGTGGTCGTGACCTGCGCGGTAGACACGCCTCTTGAGCGCAGAGAGGACAGGCTGGAGCTGACGCCCACGGACGCGCCGAAGCCCATAAAGCTCGACCCGACAGAGACGGACAGATTGACGGACACACCGTCCGACGCGGTCTTGCTGCGCTCCGATCCGACGGAGGTGCTGTATGCCAGCTGGGAGGTGCCGCCGGAGTGGGACAGGCCCATCCAGACATTGTTCTGGCTCATGTTGAAGCCGTTTGCATACTTGGAAACGTCCGCCGCGTAGGCATAGGGGTTGCCCTCGTTGTTGAGGAAGTACTTCTTTTGCAGCGCGCCGTCGTTTTTGGAGATCAGCTCGAGGTAGTAGGACGGATAGCCGCTGCTGCCCGCGCCGTATTTTTCATTGTACGCCTGCGCGAATTCGTCGTACTGCTCCATGGACAGGGACATGAGAACCGGATATTGCGGCACGGACAGGGTCACGCCGCACTCGTCAAAGACCGGCCTGCCGTTCTCGTCAAAGCCCGTCAGGAGGTCGTAGCAGTAGAGATACAGAAGCGTCCGGCGGAGGATGACCTGGTTTTTGTCGTTGGCCTCAAAGGTGGTGCTGAATTCCGTCGTGCGCGATTCGGTAAATTCCTCGCTGATGTTGGACGTGAGTGAGGTTTCCACCTCGGTTTTCAGAACGGGCGTTTCAAAGCTCGCCGAAACGCCGACACCGCAGGAAAATTCCTTACCGGTGGAGGTAGATTGGGTGTAGCTCTCGGAATAGCTGTAGGAGGTGACGCTGTTGCCCGCGCCCAGCTCATAGAAGTAGGGCGCCGCCTGCAGGAAGGCCACGACGTTCGGGTCGGTGTAGGCGCTGAGCGTGGTACGGTAGCGGAGAATGACGCTGTCGTTGCCGATGTCGATCGGACAGAGGAAATCGCCGGTATACATGCTGTCCGTCATCGATTGATTGAAATAAAGATAACTGGAGTCGCCGCCCTTCTGGACCCATCTGCCGGAAGCATCCTTGTAGATGTCGATCTTCTTCATGAAGTATTTGTTATCCTTGTCGGTCTTAAAGCCAACGATCAGAGAGATGCCCTCCTTTCCGCCGTCGCTGCCGTAGAAATTGCCGACCGCGGCGCTGCGGATGAAGACCTCGTTGACGTCCGTGCCGTTGCAGCTGGTCACGAGGAAATTGAAGGCAAAATTGCTGTCCTTCTGGTTGCTCTTCTGGTCCAGCGCATCGGAGCCGGAGGCGCGCACCAGCTTTTTGCTGGAATCATTCCACTGGTAGAAATAGCCGTTGAGGAAGACGTAATCCCTCGTCCCCTTGCCGTCGAGGCTGACGCACTCCGTGGAGAACTGCTGCCAGTTGCTTTCGTCTGTGCGGATGCTGTCGCCCATGCTGATGGCGGAAACCTCTCCGTCATCGACCGACAGGACCCACTCTTTGCTGATTCGGGTCGGCGTCCACTCGCAGTTGAGAACCCAATAGCCTACCAGGCCGTTATCTGAGGGTTCGAGGTCATGGTATACCTGGTAAACGCCGGCGACCACGACCTCGTTGATGCCGTCGCCGTTGATATCGCCGATGGAGACGTCCGGCGTGACCATACATTTGCTGGTATCCGGCTCATACCGCTGCACGCTCAGCTCACCGATGTTTTTCGTGCCCTTCTGGCCCTTCGCCACAGCCACCATCGGAGTCGTCGCAGTTTTCGCTCCATCGTTGGCGTAATTGTCGGAGATTTTGTTTGCAGTGGAGACGACGACGAGATCGTCAATACCGTCGCCGTTGACGTCGCCGCTTTCCAGCGCGACGGAGAGCTTGTTGCACAGGGCATAGGACTTATAAAGCTCTTTCTCCATGTATTTCTTGTTGAACAGCTCGTGTCCCTTGCGGGAGACGGAGATGTATACCGGGTTGCTCCAGTTTTTGCCGTCGAAGCTGATCTCCTTGAGGGCGTTGCTGCCGTCGCCGCGGAAGGTCGTGCAGTAGACGACCAGAGAATCGCGGCCGTCGCCGTTATAGTCGCCGGCGGTGATGGCAAAGAAGTTGTTGGCGTCCACGGTCGTCAGCTCGCCGATCCAGCCGAACCAGTCCTTATCCAGCTCGTAGCTCTTGACCAGGGTGTTGGTGTCCGCGTTGATGATGTACAGATAAGCAGCGCCGTTTTTGTTGCCGCTGGCCGGATAAAAGCCGAGGATCGCCATATGATTCCGCTTGCCGCTTCCCGTGGGGTCAAAGGCGACGGCTTTCGTGAAACGCAGCCGTTTGAAGCCCTCCGAAAAGAGGCCGAGGGCGCTCTGTGCGCCGGAGTCGGCGTTTTCCGTATAGATTGCGGCGCCGAGCGGTCCGTTTGTAAACATATAAAGCTCGTTCTTTTCCACGAGGACAAGCGGCTCCTCGGTCTTTTCATAGGGCAGCAGCGCGTCCTCCGGAACTTCTGCGGTCTGCTGCTCCATCTGCGTCAGCAGATCGGTGCCGCTGACCTCGCCGCCCTCGTCCGGGTTGGGCTGATACGGCTTGATGATGATAGGCTCGTCAGGGTCTATAATCGGTTTGATTGTTTCAGCCAGTGCAAGCGTCGGCAGAAGGCCGGCGATCATGCAGAGCGTCAGGATAATGCTGAGAATTCTGGTTTTCATTGTATTCCCTCCGGCATTGTCAGTGTAAAATCATACTTCATTTCCAACTGTTCAAACAGTCTTTGCATTGCTTTCTCGGCGATTGCCGTCATGTTCAGCCCGTCAATGAAGGCAAGCACCCTCTGCTGCTCCTCCTCCGGAACCCGGTACACATACAGGGCTGCGGAAAGGAAACGTTCGAGCTTGCGCTTCAGCGAAAAATGGAGATCGCATTTTTTGGCCATATAATTGCGCATCAGTCCGGACGAGCCAATCTCCATCTCATAGAAATCGCTTTCGCTGTAGTCCGGAAAATAGGATCCGAAAATCTGCTTCAGCTCCGCCGTCGTGTGCAGGTAAATGTATTCGGCAGTATTCGGGAGGGAATACGCCTCCACATAGATATCGCGCAGATTTTCGTTCAGCTCCGTGAGCGTCAGTTGCAGGCACGTTTCCACCGCGTAGGTATAGAGAGGCGGCAGGCCGCTGGCGGCAATTCCCCGCGCCGTTTCAAACTGTCCGCCAAACATGGATTCCACAAGCTCCATCAAAATGGCATCTTTGGTTCGGAAAAAATTCTGGTAGCTTCCTCTTGCGACCCCGGATTCCTCGACGATCTGGCTGACTGAGGTCTGGTGATACCCCTGCTCCAAAAACAGCCGGACGCACACGGAGAGGATCCGTTTTCTGGTTTCAGCCGCTTCCTGTCTTTTTGCCATTCCTTCACCACCTGTACGTTTTCTAATATGTGTACTAATCATAATATACTTTTTAGAAAAAATCAAGTGATTGTAGAAAAAAATATGCGACCACAAAATATGTAGAGGCCACAGAGTGGCCTCTACGTTTACAGTCGTTTCGTATTTTCCGAAATTTCGCACAGCGCGTTGGCTGCCTCGGTTGTGAAGTCCGGCGCTTTTGCAAAGTCGCCCAGCGACACCATCCCGATGACCTTCCCGTTTTCCTCGACCGGAAGCCTGCGGATCTGTTCGCGCGCCATCAGCTCCGTCGCCGTGCTCGCCTGCTCCTGTGCGCCAACGGAGATCACCCGCCGCGTCATGATCTCGGACACACGCGTCCGTTCCGGGTCCTCCTCGGCGGCAACGCAGCGCAGGACGATGTCCCGATCCGTCACCATCC
>ERZ772820.14-NODE-14-length-167045-cov-7.267627_pt1 | contig 167045 bp, 154 predicted proteins | sample MGYA00511377_ERZ772820 | MGnify/ENA primary metagenome ERZ772820 (study PRJEB29015, sample SAMEA2737684) | human gut metagenome | biome: human gut; feature: human-associated habitat; material: faeces | place: China | collected 2012 ... | reverse complement strand
GGCTCTGACAGTCCACCGGACTGTCATTCACTACCGTGTCGACACTTCGCTACCCTTACAATAAGGGGAGGCTAATAGGTTTATTCCTGAAACAATGTTTTTTCAAAGAAAAATCCTCAAAACATCTACCTAATTATTCCTCAACAACCTTGCAAACATCGACCCAGCCGCTGAAACCCTGAGCGTATTTTTCAAGCTCGTCGGGTGTCAGCTCAACTGCGCTGTTCGAGCTGCCGACGGCGGGGAAAACCGTATCAAATCTCTTCAGCGATTCATCAAGATACGTATTAACACCGTCATTTATGCCGAACGGGCAAACACCGCCGATTTTGTGGCCTATCATGCTTTCGACTTCATCGGGTGTAAGCATTTTGGCCTTTGTCAAAAAGGTTGCTTTATATTTTTTGTTATCAACCTTGGCGTCACCGGCGGCGATAACAAGTATCGCTTCATCGCCGACCTTGAACGAGAGACTTTTTGCGATTCGCTGACCCTTAACGCCGAGCGCCTGAGCCGCAAGCTCGACCGTTGCGCTTGACACGTCAAACTCTCTCACCCTGTCCTCAATGCCGAATCGGCTGAGGTACGCCTTGCCTTTTTCTATGGACATAATCAGAAAATCTCCTTGGATTCAATCTGCTTTGCAGCCATTTCAACGAACTCATCAACGCCCATTGCGCCGATATCTCCCTCGCCGCGCTTACGAACCGAAACGCAGTTGCCCTCAATATCCTTGTCGCCCATGAGGAGCATATAAGGAATCTTCTGGAGCTGAGCTTCACGAATTTTATAACCTGTCTTTTCGTTTCTTGTATCAACTTCACAGCGAATGCCCTTGGCTTCGAGCTTCTTTGCGACCTCAAAAGCATAGTCATGATGACGGTCTGCAATCGGGAGGAGCTTAACCTGAACGGGAGCAAGCCAAATCGGGAATGCACCTGCGAAATGCTCGGTGATAACGCCGATAAAACGCTCGATTGAACCGAATACAACACGGTGGATCATAACAGGGGTATGCTTCTCTCCGTCTGAGCCTGTATATTCAAGATTGAATCTGCCCGGAAGCTGGTAGTCAAGCTGAATTGTACCGCACTGCCATGTTCTTCCGAGGCTGTCCTTGATGTGGAAGTCAAGCTTCGGGCCGTAGAAAGCGCCGTCGCCCTCGTTGATTATATAAGTCTTGCCGACGCTTGTAATAGCGTCTGCGAGTGCCTTCGTTGCAATCTCCCAGTCCTCTTCCGAACCGATATGATCCTCGGGCATTGTTGAAAGCTCGATTTCATACGGGAGTCCGAAAAGGGTGTAAACCTCGTCAAAGAGCTGTGCAATCCTTACAACCTCGTCACGGATCTGCTCGGGAGCAAGGAGAATATGAGCGTCGTCCTGAGTGAAGCAGCGAACACGGAAAAGTCCGTGAAGTGCGCCCGAAAGCTCGTTTCTGTGAACCTTGCCAAGCTCGCCGTAGCGGAGCGGCATTTCCTTATATGAATGAGGCTCAAGCTCATAAACAAGGATACTGCCGGGGCAGTTCATCGGCTTGATTGCGAAATCCTCGCCGTCAATAACCGTTGTGTACATATCGTCATGGTAGTGATCCCAGTGACCCGAGGTCTCCCAAAGCGAACGGCGCATGATCTGCGGAGTTGAGATCTCATAGTAGCCCCACTTCTTATGAACGTCACGCCAGTAATTGATAAGAGTGTTGCGAAGAACCATGCCCTTCGGGAGGAAGAACGGCATTCCCGGAGCTTCATCTCTGAGAGCGAAAAGTCCAAGCTCTCTGCCGAGCTTTCTGTGGTCACGCTTCTTTGCTTCCTCAATAGCCTCAAGGTAAGCGTCAAGGTCAGCCTGCTTTGTGAAAGCGGTTGCATAGATACGCTGGAGCATCTTGTTCTTCTCGCTTCCGCGCCAGTAAGCACCCGTTGCCGAGGTCAGCTTGAACGCCTTGATTCTGCCCGTATCGGGAATATGCGGACCTGCGCAAAGCTCCGTAAACTCGCCCTGCTTATAGAAGCTGATGTTCTCGCCCTTGTCGGCGTGCTCCTTAACAAGCTCAACCTTGTAGATTTCGCCCTTATCCTCATAATATTTGATGGCCTCGTCCGGAGTCATCTCAAATCTTTCAAGCGGAAGCTTCTCCTTGACGATTTTCTTCATCTCGGCTTCAATCTTTTCAAGATCCTCGGGAAGAAACGGCTTTTCAACGTCAAAGTCATAGTAGAAGCCGTTTGCGATTGACGGACCGATAGCAAGCTTTGCTTCGGGATAAAGTCTTTTAACTGCCTGAGCAAGGATATGCGAAGCTGTATGGCGGAAGGTTCTCTTTGCCTCCTCATCGTCCTCGAAGGTGAGGAACTCAAGCTCGCAGTCGCCCGTGATCGGGGTTCTGAGATCCTGATACTCGCCGTTGATCTTGCAGATACAAACAGCCTTGTAAAGACCCATGCCTATGCTCTTAGCGATTTCCATAGCGGTTGGGCCGTTTTCATACTCCTTAACGACGCCGCCCTTCAATGTTACGTTTGCCATTTTATAATCATTCCTTTCATGTTTTAGGGTTTATGATACATTATAAAATTTATTTTTTTCTGGCCTTTGGTCGATGTGGTCATCGACCCCTACGGATTGTGCTATAACCAAATCTCTGTGCAAAATAATTTTTTGCACTTATCGTAGGGAGCGATGCCCACATCGCACCAAAAAAGTCTGAAAAATGCTTTCATCACAGCTTCCCCTCAAGGGAAAGGCTGACAAAATGTCAGCTGAAACTGATTCTTGGCACCCCTTTAGGGGAGGGGGACCGCTTGCGGTGGTGGGAGTTTAAAGATAATTAGCTTTGAACCACCCCATCCGAACGACACAATCTGCAACTAAAACAAAAAAAGCTCCATCCCAAAACAGGGATGAAGCATAGCTCCACGGTTCCACCCGTATTGCAGTCAAGGACTGCCACTCGAATGCCTTAACGCGGCGAACGGCGAACCTTATTTCGGAACGCACTCCGCAGTGGTAGCCGATTCCGAACACCGATGCGCTCGCACCAAATGCACATCTCTCTGAGGATATTCCAATGAAACAGCCTTCTGCATCAACGTTTTTAATATTGTCTACATTTTATAACGTTTTATTTTTATTGTCAAGTGGCAAATCAAGGATTTACAACAAAAAATTCCGCAAACACAATTATTTCTGTGTCTGCGGATTATTTTGCAAGCTCAATTCCCGTATTCAACAGGTTTCTTATCAGCATTTCTTTTTCGGGCGGAACATTATCGAGGGCATTTATTACCGAATACCAGCGATTGCAATCGGCTTCGCCCTTTACCATATAATCTATACTTACGCCGAGAATGTCGCTGAGCTTAATCAGATTTTCAACGGAAAGCCCCGCGATTCCCCGCTCGACCTCGCTGAAATGCTTGACGGAGATATTCAGCTCCTCAGCGATTTTTTCCTGAGTGAGCTTGACCGCCTTGCGCTGTTTTTTAATTCTTTGTCCCATTCCCTGCTTGTAATCGTTCATATCATCACCCAACCTATTATGTTTATTTTACCATAACTTTTGCATTCAAAAAACAAAGTAAAAGGTGTTGACAAAATAAACCTTTGATGTTAATATTGTAATGCTGATTTGTAAAAAAGCTATTTCCTTGCTTTATGTAATATCCAAATTACAGACATAATTATAATGCGGATATAATTATTTTCAGGGAGGAACGAAAACATACAAATTTCAAAGGGAATAGATTGGCATATAAAAACAACAGTTTTAAATCAGAAAGGAATGGTTTTAAATGAAAAAATTAAAACACATTTTATCAGCCCTGCTTGTGGCAATCATGCTTGTAGGTACAATACCTCTTTCGGCATTGGCAGCCTATGAAAACACATATACCAACACAGGAAATCAAAGAGATGATATTATCGGTGTTGCGAAAACGCAGCTTGGTTACACAGAGGGTGCAAATAACGCAACAAAATACGGTACTTGGTACGGATTGCCAAATCAGCCTTGGTGCGCTATGTTTATCAGTTGGTGCGCCCGTCAGGCAGGAATTTCGAAAGATATATTGCAAAACTCGGCAGTTGCCGCTCCTGATGCAAAATATTTTAATATTCCTTATTATGATGGCGCTTCTTATACTCCCCAAAAAGGCGATTTATTTTTCACAAAATCGTGGAGTCATGTTGGATTGGTATATTATATTGACGGTAGCTATTTCTACACAATAGAGGGAAATTCAAATACAACAGGAAGCAGTGAAGGCACAAGCGTAGTAACAAACCGCAGAAAAATCAGCAACTTTTATTTTGGTGTTCCGAAGTATAATAGTGGCGCACCCACATATGCAAAATTGTCAATAGACACGAAAAGTTTATATGTAGGTCAAACAATTACTTTTACTTGTGATAGTGATACAGCTGATTATTATAATATTGGAATTGATAGAGACGGAGCAAGAATTTTATTAAAAAAAGTCGGACACCTTTTTTCTTATAAATGTACTGAACCCGGTTCATATACCGCTTATGTATCTGCTGTTAATTCAAATGGATACATCGATAGCAATAAAGTCTCATGGAATGTTTATAAACAAAAAAACTACACCGTTTCCTACAACGCAAACGGCGGCAGTAATGCTCCGGCTTCACAGTCGAAAACTCATGACGTAAATCTCACACTCAGTTCGGCAAAGCCGACAGGCAAGCGCTTTACGGTCAGCTACAATGCTAACGGCGGAAATGTTTCTTCTTCAAGCAAGACTGTTTCGCAGACCTTTACAAATTGGAACACAGCCGCTAACGGAAGAGGCACGGCATACAACGCAGGTGCAACATACAGTGCAAACGCAAATATAACGCTCTACGCACAGTATGCTAACCCGTCAATCGGTTCTCTTCCAACTCCGGCTCGCTCGGGTTATGCCTTCGACGGTTGGTACACAGCAGCAACCGGCGGAACAAAAATTACCGACTCAACAAAGGTAACGTCAAATACGACCGTTTATGCACATTGGATAGCAAATACTTACACTGTTTCTTACAATGTAAACGGAGGTACAGGCTCGATTGCAAGTCAGACAAAGACTCACGATACAAATCTTACACTTACAACTGCAAAGCCAACAGGTAAGAGCTTTACGGTCAGTTACAATGCTAACGGCGGTACGGTTTCAACATCAAGCAAGACAGTTTTTCAGTCTTTCACGAATTGGAATACTGCGGCAAACGGAAGCGGCACGGCATACAATGCAGGAGCAACCTACAGCGCAAACGCAAATGTAATGCTCTACGCACAGTATGCTAACCCGTCAATCGGTTCTCTTCCGACTCCGACACGCTCGGGCTATGCTTTTGACGGTTGGTACACTGCCGCAAACGGCGGAACAAAGATTACCGACTCGACAAAGGTGACGGCAAACACGACCATATATGCACACTGGACGAAGAATGCTGAAGCAAAAGCAGTTGTTAAAGATGTCAAAATCGAGCACAACGCTACACTCAACTATAAATCGACATACATGCTTTCGCCCGAAATTACAGCGGACAAGGGTGCAAAGTTCACGGTGAAGTATTCATCATCTAATACAAAAGTTGCAACGGTTGATGAAAACGGCAAGATTTACGGTGCAAAGAAGGGTAATGCAACAATTACCTGCACCGTCACCGACAGTTACGGAAACGTTGTAATGGACAAGTGCAACATCAATGTTGATTATTCCGGCTCACAGTGGTTTATCATTATCGTCCTCTTCGGTTGGATTTGGTACATCTAAATAATATTTCGGCCGTTCCGAGAGGGACGGCTGTTTTTTCATAATACGCTTTGATATCCTTCTCCCGAACGAAGCATTGCATCGCTTGCGTTATAAATAAATATTTTTTCCGAAATTCAAAAAATATGTTGACATACCATGCGGACGGTGCTACAATAAAGCCGACGGTTAGCTATGGCTAACCAACATAATTATAAGTGGTTATTATAAACCGTTATTTATTATAATTCAAGGAAGTGTGCAGACAGCTTACGGGTTGTCTGTTAAATAAAAATTTACAGTTAGCATAAGCTAACAGGATGCGAGGGATTTATGGCTATTGTTGAATTTAAAAATGTCAGCCGTGTTTATCAAAGCGGCGATCATCAGCAGAAAGCATTGGACAACGTCAGCATGAAGCTCGACGAAGGTAAATTTGTTGTTGTACTCGGTCCGAGCGGCGCAGGAAAAAGCACATTGCTCAATCTTTTGGGCGGTCTCGACAGCCCGACAGACGGTAAAATTTTTGTTGAGGGCAAAGATATCTCCACCCTTTCGGACAATGAGCTTGCCGAATACAGAGCGGAAAAGGTCGGCTTTGTATTCCAGTTTTACAACCTTGTCCCTACGTTGACTGTTCACGAAAATGTTGCACTCGTCAAGGAGATTGCACCAAATTCGCTTTCGGCAACAAAGATGATTGAAGAAGTCGGTCTTTCCGACCATTTGAAGAATTTTCCGTCTGAGCTTTCCGGCGGTGAACAGCAAAGGGTTTCCATTGCCCGTGCTCTTGCGAAGAATCCGAAAATTCTTCTTTGTGACGAACCGACGGGTGCGCTCGACTCGGAAACGGGTGTTATGGTACTCAAGCTGCTTCTTAAAATGGCTCGTGACTACGGTAAAACAATTGTAATAGTTACCCACAACCAAAACATTGCTAAAATGGCCGATGTGGTTGTTTGGGTTAAAAACGGAAAAATCGTTTCGCAGGAGGAACAAAAAAATCCCGCCTCTGCCGACAGTATCGACTGGTAAAGGGGTGACGATATGTTATTCAAAAAACTATGGAGAACGATGGGTCTTTACCGTGCACAATTTATCTCGATGATTATTATGATTGCTATAGGCACGGGAATCTTTGTCGGCTTCAATATGGAATGGTACAGCATTGAGGGTAATACTTCGTCTTTCTTTGAGAAAACAGGCTATGCCGATTTCAGGATAATCTCCGAAAAAGGCTATTCCGCCGCCGACCTGAAGAAAATATCCGATATTGACGGAGTTGACAATGCAGGACGCTATGTCAGCATTGCCGCCGACGTTAAGGAGAGAAAAGATGACGCCGTTGCGCTCACGGTAACAACGAACGAAAAGGTTTCGGGAGTGCTTATAACGGACGGCGAAAAATATGATGCAAAAAGCACAGACGGCATATGGCTTTCCGACAAATATGCCGAGGCAAACAACCTCAAGATCGGTGACAGCATAACTCTTGCTTACAAAGGCATTGAGATGAAAGGCGTTATAAAAGGTCTTGTCAAAGCAGGCGAACAGCTTATATGCGTTCGTGATTCGAGCCAGCTTATGCCCGATTACAACACGTTCGGCTTTGCCTATATCTCACCTGTTATGTACGAAAAAACAATCGGCAGAGACTATTATCCGCAGATAAACGTTGTTTCATCAATGTCTAAAAAAGACTTTACGGAAAAAGCGGACGACGCTCTCGGCAATACTGCCATGATTCTCGCCAAGGACGAGTCCGCTTCATATTCCAATGCTCACGGTGAGGTTGAAGAAGGACAGACAATGGGTTCGATTTTACCGACATTGTTCCTGCTTATTGCCGTTCTGACAATGGTTACGACGATGCACCGCCTGACCGCAAAAGAGAAAACGCAGATCGGCACACTCAAGGCGCTCGGCTTCAAGAACAGGCGCATTCTCAGGCACTACACTTCATATGCGTTTATGATAGGAATTATCGGTTCGGCAATCGGAGTGGGTCTCGGATTTTTTATCGCATGGTATATTATGAACCCCGACGGAATGATGGGTACATACTTTGATATGCCCGAATGGAAGCTCTATATTCCGAGCTTCTGCTACTACATTCTTACGGCAATAATTGTTGTTCTTACCCTTATCGGATTTCTCTCGGTCAGAAAGATGCTCAAAGGCACTGCGGCGGATGCGCTCAGGCCGTATTCGCCGAAGAAAATGAAGCCGATGATTATCGAAAGAACAAAGCTTTTCCATAAGCTTTCATTCGGCACACGGTGGAATCTGCGTGACATTGTTCGTCATAAATCCCGTTCGGCAATGAGCCTTCTCGGAATTGTCGGCTGCACACTGCTCATTATGGCATCGTTCGGCATGAGAGATACAATGAATTCTTTCCTTGATACCTACTATGACGGCGCAATGAAGCATTCGTCAAGAATCTATTTTGCAGAAAATGCAACGAACGAGCAGAAAAACAGGCTCGCCGAAAAATACGATGCCGACCTCAGCGCATCTGTCAGCGTTCAGGCGGAGGAGAAAACCGTTTCGGTCGATGTTTATAAAATCGAACATGAGCTTGTTGCTTTCCCCGGCGACAATATGGACTATGTAAAGCTTCCCGACGACGGCGCATTGATCTGTGAAAGGCTTGCAGATCAATTCGACGTTAAAGAGGGCGATGAGCTTACGTTCAGTCCGTTTGGCACGGACAATGAATATACCGTAAAGATAAGCAAAATAATGAGAAGTGTTTCTGAAAGCATTGCGATAAGCTCCGATTATGCAAAGGAAATCAAGCTTCCTTTCGCTTTTGATTCTGCTTACACAAAGACGCAGAAATCCGATATTTCCGCAGATACTTGTATAAAGAGTATCCAGTCAAAGCAAATGATAATGGATTCGTTTGAAACTTTCATTGATATATTTAACACAATGATCATTATTCTCGTTCTCGGTGCGCTTGTTCTCGGCATCGTTGTTCTTTACAACCTCGGCGTTATGAGCTATACGGAGCGTTACCGTGAGATGGCAACGCTCAAGGTTGTCGGATTTAAAGACAAAAAAATCGGTCAGCTTCTTATAGGTCAAAACCTCTGGCTCTCCGTTTTCGGCGTAATTCTCGGTATACCTGCCGGAATCGGTGCGCTCGATTATCTGCTGAAAGCGCTTGCCGGTGAATATGAAATGAAAATGCAGGTCAGCGTATTATCTGTTGCAATCAGCATTGCGCTAACGGTCGGCATGTCGCTTCTGGTCAGTCTTATGGTTTCACGAAAAAACAAAAAAATCGACATGGTCGAGGCTCTTAAAGGTGCGGAATGAGCGAAGTCAAAGAGATTTTGCTCTCCGTTGCAATAATCGGCATAGCTTTTGCTTGCACAACCAAGGTAAAAGCGCTGCTATATAACATAGCAAACAGAAAGGATGATACGAATGTTGAAGATCACAATGGAAATTGACGGCATGATGTGCGGAATGTGTGAAAGCCATATAAATGATGCTATACGCCGTGAATTCAAGGTCAAGAAAGTTACTTCCTCCCACACAAAGAGGCAAACGGTCATCTTAACGGAAAAGCCGCTCGATGAAGATAAGCTTCGCAAGGTGATTGATGAAACCGGCTACAAGGTCATGTCAATTGAAACAGCCGAAGAAGAAAAAAGGGGCGGGCTGTTCGGTCTTTTCAAGAAATAAGCTCTTATATTAACATCAAAAACCGCTGTGGATTTACACGGCGGCTTTTCTTTAAACCTTAAGAATTAATTAATTTTTCGGAAAAATCATTGTGTTTTCTTCTCTTTTATCTTATAATTTACGCAGAATAGGAGAGGAGTAATCCAAAAGATGATAAATATTATAGCCTGCGACGATGATGCGGACATCGTTCGCGCTTTAAAAATATATCTTTCCTCTGAGGGCTATAACGTTTTTGAAGCACATAACGGCAAAGACGTTTTGCGTTTACTTGCCGAAAATGATGTTCAGCTTGTGCTCATGGACGTTATGATGCCGCAGATGGACGGCATTGAAACCACAGCCGAGATAAGAAAAAAATATAATGTTCCCGTCATTCTCATAACTGCCAAAAGTGAGGACTATGACAAAATTCTCGGTCTCAACGTCGGTGCCGACGATTATATCACCAAGCCGTTTAATCCGGTCGAGGTTGTTGCAAGGTCAAAATCACAACTTCGGCGGTATCTTGAACTCGGCAAGGCCCCGGCCGGTCAGTCGCTTCGCAACGGCGGAATTTTTATTGACGATATTTCCAAAAAGGTTGTCGTTGACGGTGAAGAGGTCAACTTCACACCGACGGAATACTCCATTCTCAAGCTTTTTATGGAAAATCTTGACTGCGTTTTATCGCCCAAGGAGATTTATGAAAAAGTATGGCATGACGGCGTTTTCGGAAGCGAAAGCACAGTTATTGTACATATCCGTCACATAAGAGAAAAGATAGAAATTGACCCTGCCGACCCTCATTATATTGTCGCTGTCTGGGGTCACGGCTATAAGATGCAAGGAAGGGGTCACTGATGAAAATAAAGCTCAAAACCCTTGCGGACAAAATAACGGCAGTAGCGCTCTACCTTATTTGTATGACAATAGTTATTTCCCTGTTTCTTGAAGTCAGCTATATGGCCGATTACGGCTTCTATGATAAATTTCAGCTCACCGAAAGCACAACTACCCGACTGATGAAGGAAAAGGTTAACAAGGAATACTCCAATATTGAGGAATACGTTCTTTTGTCTTTTAAGAATCAAATTAAAAAGCTGCAAAGCAGCGATTCGGATTACGAGCTCTACCGTTCGCTTTGCGAGAAATACAACAAACGTGATAACACAAATCTCATTATTTCCGCAAGAACCAACAACGGTATGTATAAGCTCAACAATTTGCAAAAGGGAGAACTGAACGAAGGTGAGCTGCTCTCGGACGTTGTCGGTAACAGTCCCGACAAAAAAATTCAGACATGCTTTGAAACGAGCCGCACCACAAGTTTTTTTGACGAGAATTCGGCTACTATCAGACCTGTCACAATTCATATTTACATAAGATCGGATCTTTCCGCCGACGATACATTCAGGCTTACATCAATCATTATTCGCACGGCAAACAATCTTAAATACTTTATTATCATTGCGATGTTCATCGCACTTATTACAGGCATGGCAACTGTCGCAGTGCTGATGGTTAACGTTAACTACACCCCGGGACATATGAGATTTATCGACAGAATTCCGTTTGATCTGTTCTCGATTTTGACCGTTGCTATGAACGGCTTCGTCATCTCGATGATCGTGCTTATGTCCGCTGACAAAACCCGTGAGGATGACATAGTTCTTTGGAATGCCTCATGCGCAATTCTTGCCTTTGTTGTTTTCTGCATAATGCTTATTTACTTCCTTTCGCTGGCAGTCAGAATAAAGGCAGGCCATGTTTTCCAAAATACCCTTATTTATAAAATAATCGAACGCATCAGAAAAGGCAATTCGGACGGTGAAAAATCCGGCTATTTCAAAATGCCCTTTGTCGGAAAGCTGATAATAACCGTCGGCTTCGTTCTGGCTCTCGACCTTGGGCTGATTATCTTCAATTATTTCCGCTTCAAGTCAAAAGGTCTTGCATATAATTTCCCCGTTTTTGCGTTAATTCAGGTCACAATGGCTCTCGTTGTCGGAACTCTCCTCTTTTTCATTGCAATAAACTTCAACCGTTTAAGAGAGAGCGGAAACCGACTTGCAAACGGCGACTATGGCGAAGATCTTGATTCAAGAGTAATGTTCGGCGATTTCAAGGCAATAAACGACAGCTTCATTACCCTCAAAGATGACGTTATAAACGCTCTTGAGGAGAAAAACAAGAACGAAAAAATGCGAAGTGAGCTTATCGCAAACATTTCTCACGACATTAAAACGCCGCTGACCTCGATAATTAACTATACCGATATCATTCGCTCAGGCAAATGCAGCGAAGCCGAGCTGAATGAATACTACGAGATAATCAACAAGCAATCAAAGCGGCTTACAAATCTTTTGCAGAATCTTATTGACGTTTCGCAGATAACAACCGGCTCAGTCAAGATAACTCTTGACAGTCTTAACCTCGGTATTTTCATTTCGCAGGTGCTCGACGGTGTCGGTTCCAAACTCGAAGAAAAAAACCTTACTCTGGATGAGCGTCTTCCTCGGGAGGACATCTACATAACCGCCGACGGGCAAAAGCTTTGGCGCATATTTGAAAATCTTCTGAGCAACGTCTCAAAATATGCGATGCCGAACACAAGAGTATATCTGAATGTTAAAGAGATTGAGGACAACAGAGTAAAAATCGAACTGAAAAACATTTCGGAGAAAAAAATCGAAGCAACGCCGGAGGAGCTTTTGGAGCGTTTCACCCGTGACGATACCGCCAGAAATACCGACGGCAACGGCCTCGGACTTTCAATTATCAAGAGTCTGACCGAGCTTCAGGGAGGATCTTTCGAAATTGCCGTTGACGGCGACCTGTTCAAGGCTATTCTTATCTTTGAAAAAGCGACAAACGGCGCTGAATAATTTTTTACCGGCAGATCATTACGATTTGCCGGTGCTTTTTATTGACAGCCTCGGATTAAAAGATTATTATATATTTAATAAAACTTTTCGGAGGTCAGTTATGGCAAAGGGCTTACCTAATTCACATAAACACATCAGAAACGGTCAATCTTCTCTCTGCTTCGGCGAGGACGGAAAATTCCGTATACTTCATCTGACTGATATTCACGAGGTCGATCCCGAAATGGATGACGACGAAAACCGATCGATTCCGATAAACAAATCCGCCGAAACGGTTAACGTTATCCGCCGCTGTATGGAGCTTGCAAAGCCCGACCTTGTTGTTTTCGGCGGCGACAATATCAGCGGCTATTGGCAGGAATTTACATACGACTATATGCGTAAAACGATAAAGAAAATCGTTGCGCCGATTGCGGAAAAGAATATTCCGCTTGCAATCGTATTCGGCAATCACGATGCCGAAGCCGAGCCGACCTGCCCCTGTCTTGCAAAAGAAAATCAAATCAGCGTTTACTGCGAATACGATAATTTCAGAGGAACGATGAATGACGAGGACGTTTACGGCTGCGGCAATTACAATCTGCCGATTCTTTCCTCCGACGGCAAGCGTGTTGCATGGAATGTTTGGTGCATTGATTCGAACGACTATGTTCGTGACGAAAACTACAACGTGATAAAGGACGAGGGCTACGGCTTTGTGCATGACGATCAAATCGCATGGTACGAGAAAAAAGCCGCCGAGCTCAAAGCGGAAAACGGTGGAAAAACCGTTCCTTCTCTGCTTTTCCAGCATATCCCTGTTTTGCAGGAATACAACAAACTGACCGAGGTCAGCGAGGGCACTCCGGGCGCTGTCGAACGAAACGGCAAGTTTTACATTGCCGAAGAAGGCGCTATTCTTGACGGCTCTCTCGGCGAGGGTCCATGCCCTCCCGATAAAATAGGATCCCAATTTGAGAGCTGGAAAAAAACGGGCGATATCGTCGCCGCATTCTTCGGCCACGACCATAAAAACACATTTACGATGGACGTTGACGGAATCAAGCTTGTTCAGACTCACGGTGCAGGCTACCACACCTACGGCTGCCAAAGAGGCGGCAGGCTGATAGTTATTGATGAGAACAAGCCCGACACCTACGAAAGCGAGTTGCTTTTCGTTGACCGCATAACGGACGGCGAAATATAAAAAGAACATAAAAATGACCCGAGAAGCATTCAACGTTTCTCGGGTCCGGTTTTATTTTCGGGTAGGTTTCACATTGATATTCGGGTCGATGTCGCCCTCGATTTTTCCGTTCTGTTCCTCAAATTGCTTGATGTTTTCACGAATAAGAACAAGAATATGACTGTTCACCGAACGTCCTTCGTAGTCAGCGACATAGCCTATCTTGCGGAGCATTTCCTCCTCAATTCTTATCGAAACACTCTTAACTGCCATAAAATTCACCTCATAATAACTATATTGTGTGTTTATTTTATAGTTTTTATGTGTTATAATGTCGATATTGAATATACTGTATATCTATTATTTGAGGTGATTATATGAAAATTGCAGTTATAGGATCCCGAAGTTTAATTGTAAACAATTTAGAGAAATATCTTCCAAAAGATGTGGATGAAATTGTCTCAGGCGGCGCAATAGGTATAGACAGATGTGCAAAAGAATATGCGATACGGAACAATATTGCCTTAAGAGAATTTTTGCCCGAATATAATAAATTTGGGCGAAGTGCACCATTAAAAAGAAACATTGAAATTATAGAATATTCGGACTCTGTCTTAGCTTTTTGGGACGGACATTCTTGTGAAACGTTATTTGTCATTAAGAAATGCAAAGAAATAAAAAAAACCATTAAAAATTTTATAAAAAAATAAACCTGAGAAAAAAACTCAGGTTTACAAAATTTCTTTAAGTGCTTAAACATCAATAACCGTGTATCTGTGCTTTGAATACGGCAGGAGCTTTTCAAGTATATCCTTGGTTTTCAGTTTCATGTAGCCCGTCGTTGTGCCGTCGGAGCAGCCGTACCATTCGTCCTCGCATACGACCTTGTCAAAAACGACCTGAACATCCTCCGCCTCATGGCGAAGAACGCCGAAAATTGTTGTTGCGCCGACCTTTGTTCCGATTATCTCATCGAGCTTTTCCGCCGACGCGAACGAAACACGGGAAATTCCGAGAGCCGAGCTGAAGTCTTTTGTCACAAACGGCTTGTCACCCGCAGTTACAAAAAGATAAAAATTTGTTTTCTGACGGTTGCTGAGAAAAAGAGTTTTGACGGTTTTCATATCAAGCGCCTTATCAATTTCTATACAATCCTCCATGGTCACGGCTTCGTCATTTTCAACTCTGCTGAACGGGATATTGTTTTCGTCAAGAAATTTATATGTCATTTCCTGCAAGGGCGTTTTATATTCTTCGGGCGGGTCTGTCATCGGTTTGCTTACATGTATCATTTGAAATCACCTTTTCTTTTATTCTGCCGATTATTATATCACAATTATATTTTTTTGCAAAGAAAAATCCGCCGGTTCGAAAAAATTTCCGAAAAGGCGGATCGCTTTTTAATTTCAGTTCTGACGATCGTCGAAAGTATAAGCGTTAAACTGTGGATCGACATTCTCAACGTTGTTCATAATTTCCGTTCTTCTGAGGTTCTCATAGAACTGAGAATGCGCAGCAGCCATATAAGCATTTACCCAGAGTGTACCGACTCCGCAGCAGCATGCGCCGACAAAAAGCCAACCGATAAAGCTGAGGTCAAGCACAAAAAGCTCCCACTTGTGTCCCTGCATCATTCTCTGACTTTCATCAATACACTGCTTCCAATCATAGTCGGGATGATCAACCTTGATATACACCGCCATTGAATAGCTGTATGACTTAATGATACCCGGAATGATAAAAAGCAAGCTCCACAAAACGGTAAAAATCATCGTCATAAGTCCGATAAGGAACGTGTTCGAAAAATCGTCTTTGAAGCCGTTAAAAATATCACCGATATCCATTTTTTCGCCCGTGCGAGTCTGCTTGAGAAACATTGATGCAACACCGTATGCAATCGGTCCCATAACCAAAAGTGATGCAACCTGACCGGCTACGGGAATTGCGTTAACAAAATATGAAATAGCCGTCTGAATCGTAATCACGCCAACGGCGATAAGCCACGTATTGCCGAAAATCTGATTCCCGAGCTGTGCTTTTGCCATTGCCTTCATCTGTTGTCTTGTCATAGTTTTCTTTCCTCCTTTTACGACATATTCCTGTCGCTTACCCCTATTATAGCATAAATTTTTTACTAATCAATATCTACGAAAAATTTTACATATTATTCATTTTGTACGGCAAAATCAGTCTTTGCTTTCGCCGTCCTCTTTCTTCCTGTAAGCAATGTACTCATAGGTCGAATTCTTTTCGGCGCGGTCTTTCATTGCGTTATAGCACTGATCTCTCAGAACCTTTTTTCTCTCAGCCATCGGCAGGCTTTCATCGGGATAAAACGGCCCGTCTATAAATGTTACCGTTTTCGGGAAGCTGCCGATTTTTCTTTTCTGATAGCAGGTTGTCATCGCAAAAACAGGTGTGCCCGTATGAGCAGGGTAGCTGAAGGATGCGTCCGTAAACGGTCTTATTCCTGTATAGTACGGCCACATATGTGCCTCCGGATAGATTGTAATAAGGTTTCTTTGGCGTATGCGTGTTTTAACGCATCTGACCATTTCCTTTTTCTGCTTAATCGTCGAGCCGAGCGGAATTGCGCCGAGCATTTCAACTATAGTATTAAGTCCCGGAACCGACATCGTATCGGGACCGACAACGATATATCCCCTGCGGAAATGTCTGATCAAATTCGGTAAAAAGGCATCAAGAATGAAATTGGTGTGATTTGCGTAAACATATGCGCCGGAAATGCCCACTTTCAGAATAGCCTTTTTATTCTTAAAACGGTGAAGCGGCACAATTTTAGTATAAAGCCACGCAAGCGGCTGACCTATGATTCTGTAAAGAATGAATGAGAAAAGACGCCACAACGGACCTCTGTGAATATAACGGTAGTTTTCACGCAGAGGTTTTATTTCAATGCCCATTTTTGCAAAATCGTCGGTCAATTCGTTCTCATAATATATTGTTTTTCGGGGTATATTCTTTTTATTTTCTTTCATAAATTGAATTCCCTTCTCAAATAATTTAAAAGGTACGATATAATAAGCTATTTTAATTATATCATACCTTTATTTTGTGTCAATAATTCACATTTTTACGATTTGCTTACCTTGTCCAAAATTTTCTGTCCAGAGAGCGATATTGAATCGCTTCGGCAATGTGCGACGCTTCGATTGTCGGCGAATTGTCAAGGTCCGCAACCGTCCTTGCGACCCTTAGAATTTTATCGTATGCTCTGGCGGAAAGTCCGAGTCTGTCAAAGGCAACCTGAAGCATCTTCATTGCCGCATCGCTTGCCTTGCAGAATTCACGGGTCATTGCAGCGTTCATTTGTGCATTGCAGTTTGCCGAGGTTCCGCTCAGGCGGTTTTGTTGAATTTTTCTTGCCGCTTCAACTCTCTTTTTAATCTCCGAGGACGGCTCTCCCCGGTGCTCGTCGGCAAGCTTTTCAAAATCCACGGGCGGCACCTCGATATGTATATCAATTCGGTCAAGCAACGGACCGCTTATCTTTGAAAGATACTTTGCCGCCGCACCGTCGCGGCAGGTACATTCTCTTGTCGGGTGTCCGTAATAGCCGCATGGGCAGGGGTTCATTGCACAAACGAGCATAATCGAGCAAGGATATGTTGAGGTTCCCGACGCTCTTGAAATTGTGATTTTTCCGTCTTCAAGCGGCTGCCGCATCATCTCCATTGCCTGACGTGAAAATTCGGGCAACTCGTCAAGAAACAAAACACCGTTATGTGCGAGCGAGATTTCACCGGGTTTCGGAATTGCACCGCCGCCGGCAAGCCCGATTGACGAAACGGTATGGTGCGGAGCACGGAAAGGCCGCTGAGTTATAAGGCTCGAATTGTTCTTCAGCGCACCTGATATCGAATAAATCTTTGTTGTCTCAAGGCTTTCCTCAAAGGTCATCGACGGCAGAATCGACGGAATTCTCTTGGCAAGCATACTTTTGCCCGAGCCCGGGCTGCCTATCATCAACGTGTTGTGCCCGCCGGCCGCCGCAACTTCCAAAGCGCGTTTAGCTTCAAACTGCCCCTTAACGTCGGCAAAATCCGGCATATAATCTATAATCTCCATTCCGTCCGATTTTATCGGCTTGGCAGGCTCAATCGGCTTTGAGCCTCTCAAGTGATTGAGCACGGCAAAAACATCGTCAACCGGATATATTTCAACTCCTTCAACCACCGACGCTTCATTGGCATTTTCGGAGGGAACAAAAATTTTACTGACTCCGCTCTGACATGCCCCGATAACCATCGGCAGCACACCGTTGACCCTGCGAACCTTACCGTCAAGCGAAAGCTCGCCGAGGAAGATATATCCGTCCGTGTCGGCTCTCAGTTGTTCCGACGCCATAAGCAAAGCAACAAACATTGCAAGGTCATAGAGAGGGCCCTCCTTTCGGCGGTCGGCAGGGGCAAGATTAACGGTAATTCGGCTGACAGGAAAATCAAAGCCGCTGTTCTTTATCGCGGAATGAACACGGTTTCTGGACTCGCTGACAGCGGAATCGGGCAGGCCTACCACATCAAAACGAGGCAAGCCCGAGGATATATCAGCCTCAACGCTGACAGGGAAAACCTCCATGCCGAAAATGCCCATACTGTTGACCTTTGCAAACATTCTTTCATCCTCTTTCGTTAGATTTTTTCGAGTGCGGCTTGTGATTTTATCCCCACCACCGCAAGCGGTCCCCCTCCCCTTACAATAAGGGGAGACTGATAGTCGAGTAATCTTCCGTTTTTTCTTTACTCATCCGTCATTTTAAAAAGCTCATTCGGCGTGCAGTTAAAAATCTGACAGAGTGCGTCGATATTTTCATACTGAATCGACTTGGTTTCGTTGTTTATCATGCGGCTGAAATTCTGATAGCTCATGCCAAGCTGCTTATAGAGCCAGTATTTTGTTTTGCCGTTTTTTTCAAGTAAATTCAAAACATCTAACTTTATCATAAGATATCTCTCCGTAATATACTTTCTTGTGAGATAATATTATACTTTTACTGCTTGAATATAGACTAATACATTAGATAACTGCCCTCATCTAACATTTTAATAGCTTAAACAAAAAATTACAACCGAATTTATGTAACTTTTTCCTGTATTTCTCTTTATTTTTCTTTAAACATCAGTTATAATAAACTAAATATAGATAAAAGGAGTATATTATTATGCTTAAAAACATACCTTCGATACTTTCACCCGAGCTTCTTAAAATCCTCATGGAGATGGGTCACGGCGACTACATCGTAATCGGCGACGGCAATTTCCCGGCAGTCACAAATGCTCAGCGTCTTGTTCGTCTTGACGGTCACGGCGTTCCCGAAATTCTCGACGCTATACTCAAGCTCATGCCGCTTGATACATATGTTGACGCTCCCGTTTCCCTCATGGATAACGGCGATCCCGACAACCGTCCCGAGATCTGGGCTACATACAAAGAAATCGTTGAGAAAAACGAGGGCGATAAGAATATCGGACTTGTTGAGCGTTTTGATTTCTACGATAAGGCAAAGAATGCTTTTGCAATCGTTGCAACGGGCGAGACTGCAATTTACGCTAACATTATTCTCCAAAAGGGTGTTGTAATAAATGACTAAAAGAGTTTTAGCCTTTGACTTCGGCGCATCAAGCGGCAGAGCAATAATCGGCTGCTTCGACGGCGATAAAATCACACTTGAAGAAGTACACCGTTTCTCAAACGACCCTGTAAGTGTCGGCGGTACGGTGTACTGGGATGTTCTGCGCCTTTTTTATGAGATCAAGCAGGGAATTATCAAAGCAAAAATCGCAGGCGGCTTTGATTCAATCGGAATCGACACATGGGGCGTTGATTTCGGACTTATCGACTCCGAGGGCAAGCTGATGGAAAATCCCGTTCACTACCGTGACGCAAGAACCGTCGGACTTGTTGACGAGGCATTCAAGACTATGCCGAAAGAAAAGCTTTACGGCATTACGGGAATTCAGTTCATGGAGCTGAATACCCTTTTTCAGCTTATTTCACTTAAGAAATACAGACCGTGGATGCTTGAGCGTGCAGACAAAATGCTCTTTATGCCCGACCTTTTCGGATATATGCTCACGGGCAAAATGTGTGCCGAATACTCGATAGCCTCCACGTCACAGCTCATTGACCTTGATAAAAGAACGTGGTCAAAGGAAATTCTTGACGCTTTCGGAATTAAAGAATCCGTCTTTGCTCCGCTCGTTCAGCCGGGCACGGTTCTCGGCGAGCTTTCAAAGGAAGTTTGCGAGGAATGCGGCGTTGATCCTGTTCCCGTTATTTCCGTCTGCGGTCACGACACTCAGTCGGCTATCACCTCCGTTCCGTGCGAGGACGGCGATTTTGCTTTCCTTTCGAGCGGCACATGGTCGCTTTTCGGCACAGAGCTTGACAAACCGATAGTCAATGAGACTTCAATGAACATAAATATCACGAACGAGGGTGGGTTTGACGGTTCAACGGGCTTCCTCAAGAACATAATCGGACTTTGGCTCATCCAGGAGAGCCGCCGCCAATGGAAGCGGGAGGGCAAGGAATATTCCTATGCCGACCTTGAAAAGCTTGCGCTTGCCGCAGAGCCGTTCAAGTGCTTTATTGACCCGGACGCTCCCGAGTTTGTTCCTCACGGAAATATTCCCGAGCGTGTGCGTGAATTCTGCCGCAAGACGGGTCAGTTCATTCCCGAAACGGTCGGCGAAATCATGCGATGTATCTACGAAAGTCTTGCGATGAAATACAGGCTGACATTTGAAAAGCTTCGCGAATGTACGGAGCGTGACTACCCCGTTATTCACGTTATCGGCGGCGGCACAAAGGACGGTCTGCTTTGTCAGATGACGGCAAACTCCTGTGACCGCACGGTTAAAGCAGGTCCGATCGAAGCCACCGTTATGGGCAACGTTGCCGTTCAGCTCATGTCCGACGGTTCTGTTAAAAATATCGGACAGGCAAGAAAAATCGTTGCCGACTCCTCCGAGCTTAAAACCTTTGAGCCGAAGGACACGGACAAGTGGGCAGGGGCTTATGAGGATTTTCTCAAGGTAGTTTAACAGAACTGCAAGTACGGGACTATAAGGGTGATTGAATATGACCGAAAAGGATAAAAAATCAATTGTTTCCGCGCTTAAAGTTCTTGCCATATCGGTCTTTTGTGTTGCTTGCATCGGAATATATTTGTTGTTTTGTTTTCTGTTGGCAGCCGATTCGTTAAACTACGGCGAGTACGGATATATCGGAAAGATTATTCTTGCCACCGTTCTTGTTGCATCTGCCGCTTTGCTTGCACTTGCACTGTTCGGCAAAACAGGCAAAGTCAAAAGAGTAATTGCATTGATAGCCTGCGCCGTACTTATCGCTTCGTTTTTCCCTCTGTTAGATGTAACCGATACGCTGTGTGCAAAGCCTTACACAAAATTTTCGCCCGAAAATTGGAACAGAACAGCTCAAATACATCCGAATCTTTTACAATACATGGTACCCGACCTTGAAGAAAAATATAATCTTGTCGGAATGGATATTTCAGAGGTTGATAAATTGCTTGATTTGGAAAGTTGGGGACCGTCAAATTACGGACGGGAATACTATCACCGAATCGGCGGAGCTTATAAATTTCTTGTTATCAGCTATGACAAAAACGGCAAGGTCACAAAATTTTATACTACTGACGATATAGGGGTGGGATAAAAATGAAAAACAAAGGCTTGAAAATTGCTCTTAAAATTCTCTTAGCTCTTTTGGTTGCAGGAATACTATTTGGTATTTATTTCATAACAAGACTTTCCTTTATCGGACCTGCGATAAGCTCAGGGAAATACAGTCATCTCGGTGAAAACCTTACTTCGATTATTCTTATTGCAGCGTATCTTTGCGCTTGCATTACAATTTTCTTTAAAAAGAAAAGGCTTATCGGCGGAATAGTTTCTTTTCTCCTTGTAATCGGCATTATCCCTGCACTCAGCATAGCTAATACCGTTATTGTTGCCAAGGAATATCAGACCTTTAATCAAGAGATCTGGAATGACCCCGAATATTATAACTGCCGTCAATACATGATCGACGATATTACCAATAAAAACGATTTTGTCGGAATGGACATTAGAAAGGTCAAAGACATTCTCGGATTTGATTGCTATGAACTGTTTGAAAGTAACACTTTCTATTATGAAGTCGGTCAGGAATTCCCCGGATATAAAAAACTCGTAATCACTTATGACGATAACGGCAAGGTTACCTCGGCTGTGGTTCAAGGGTAGGAGAGTTGATTTTATGAGAAAATCAAGAAAGAAATTTTTTATTCCTATTTTAGTAATTGTCCTTTTAGCCGTATCGGTATACGGTTTCCTTGTATATTGGGATAATCACGGAATGATAACAAAGGTTGATTCAATCGAAGAAGTTGCCGAATACGGAGCAACGGACTTTTTCCCGACCGATTATCAAGATTATAATAACGTTCACTTTGTAAAAAACAATCGTTTTCACTTGATATTTGAATCCGAGTCAATTACCATGAAAATCACAGATCCCGAAAAATTCGAGTCTTTGAAAGCCGACATTGCCCGCAAATATGGAGAAAACGACTTTTTCGGCAATGAACCGTTTGAATACAAATCAAAGGTGTTCAGAGCAGTTACAGACGGCAAGCTCGGCTATCCGAAGCAAATCGGCTTTATCGGTATTTCAGAAAGTGAAAAGACAATTTATTACCTTTGGTTTTACGATTTTGACCTTGATTCGATAGGTGACATGGAAGATTTTGTTATTAAAAACTTTAATCAAACGATTTAATGTGGGATTTGATATGACGAAAACGGTAAGGTTACAAAAGTTGAAACAACTAACGATGCAAGGAGGGGATAAAATGAAAAAGGTAAAAGAATCAAATGCTGCAATTAAAATAATTCTTTTGACAATTTTCGTTATACTCTTTATCGCTGTTTGTTTTATAGACTCTGTGTTTTTGGCAGGAGATGCAATTAGCTACGGAAAATTCAGCTTTATCGGCAAATTAATACCTTCCGTAATGCTTGCGGCTGCTTTTGCTGCCCTGTGCTTTGCGATGTTCAATAAAAAGAAACGAAAGCTCTGTGTAATAATATCCGCAGCACTGGTTGTTTTCATTGTACCTATTCTTTTCTTGGCAAACACTATAGTAGTCAACATAGAATACAAAACATTTGACTCCGCAAAATGGAAAAACTATTCAAATCATGTGCAAAGCCGTCAATACATGATTGACGATCTTGAAGAAAAGCACAAAATTGTAGGAATGAAAACTTATGAGGTTAAAGACTTGCTCGGCAAGGGAACGGATGAAACATCCGCAGACGGGTCTAATAAAATAACATACGATGTCGGCGTCTCCGGTTTATGGCATAAGACCTATGTCCTTGAATATGACGAAAACGGCATTATCACAAAAACTTACACTTCAGTTGATTAACATAATAAGTTAAAAATCTGCTTGCAGATTTATATAAAAAATAATTCAACGAAAGGATGAATTTTATATGGCAGAAAACAGATATCTGGGCGAATACCCCGTAATCGGTATCCGTCCTATCATCGACGCAAGACGCGGACCTCTTAAGGTCAGAGAGTCTCTTGAGGATCAGACAATGGGCATGGCTAAGGCGGCCAAGAAGCTCTTTGAGGAGAACCTCAAGTATTCAAACGGCGAGCCCGTTAAGGTCGTTATCTCCGACACAACTATCGGTCGTGTTGCCGAGACGGCAGCCTGCGCCGAGCAGTTCAAGAAAGAGGGCGTTGCCATTACTCTTTCCGTAACTCCCTGCTGGTGCTACGGTTCCGAGACGATGGACATGGATTCTAACACAATCAAGGGTGTTTGGGGCTTCAACGCAACAGAGCGTCCGGGCGCAGTTTACCTTGCATCCGTTCTTGCAGCTCATGCTCAGAAGGGTCTCCCGGCTTTCGGCATCTACGGCAGAGAGGTTCAGGAGGCTGACGATTCCGAGAATATCACAGAAGATGTTAAGGAAAAGCTTCTTCGCTTTGCACGTGCCGCTGTTGCAGTTGCAACAATGAAGGGCAAGTCATATCTTCAGATCGGTTCGATCTGCATGGGTATCGCCGGTTCTTCAATCGACCCCGATTTCATCGAGGAATATCTCGGCATGAGAGTTGAGTCCGTTGACGAGGTTGAAATCCTCCGCCGAATGGAAGAAAACATCTATGACGAGGAAGAATACAAGAAGGCTTACAAGTGGACAAAGGAGCATTGCCCCGAGGGATTTGATAAGAACCCCGACTTCGTAAGAAAATCGGACGAGCAGAAGGAAAAAGATTGGGAGTTCACGGTCAAGATGATGTGCATCATCAAGGATATCATGAACGGCAACAAGAATCTTCCCAAGGGCAGAGAGGAAGAGATGGCAGGTCACAATGCTATTGCCGCAGGCTTCCAGGGTCAGCGTCAGTGGACAGACCATTGGCCGAACGCAGACTTTGCCGAGGCACTTCTCAACACCTCCTTTGACTGGGACGGCGTAAGAGAGCCTTACATCCTTGCAACAGAGAACGACGTTCTCAACGGCATTTCAATGCTCTTTGAGAAGCTCCTTACAAACCAGCCGTCAATGTTCTCCGACGTTCGTACTCACTGGAGTGCGGAATCCGTTAAGAGAGTTACAGGCTATGAGCTTGAGGGTCACGCAAAAGAGGCAGGCGGATTCCTCCACCTCATCAACTCCGGCGCATCATGTCTTGACGCTTGCGGCGAGCTGAAGAACGACAAGGGCGAAGCTTGCATGAAGCCTTGGTATGACGTAACCGACGAGGACGTTGACAAGATGCTCAAGGCCACAACATGGAACGCAGCCGATAACGGTTACTTCCGTGGCGGCGGATATTCCTCACGCTTCGTTACGAAGAACGAGATGCCCGCAACAATGATCCGTATCAACCTTGTTAAGGGCATCGGACCGACAATTCAGATCTGCGAGGGTTATTATGTCGGACTTCCTGAGGACGTAACAGACGCTCTCTGGAAGAGAACAGACTACACATGGCCCTGCACATGGTTCACTCCGATCTGCAACGGCAAGGGTGCTTTCAAGTCGGCTTACGACCTCATGAACAACTGGGGCGCAAACCACGGCGCATCTACATACGGCCATATCGGTGCAGACCTCATCACAATGTGTTCAATGCTTCGTATTCCCGTTTCTCTTCATAACGTTCCCGAGGAGAAGATTTTCCGTCCGGCAAACTGGAATTATTTCGGTATGGACAAAGAGGGTCAGGACTACCGTGCATGCCAGGTTTACGGCCCGATGTACAAATAATCACATATTTTCAAAGACTGCGTCACTCGGCGCAGTCTTTTTTCATTGACATAAGCATTTATATTTTATATAATTTAAATATCAAATCAACGGAGATGTCGTTATGCGATCTGTTTTGTTTTTTATTGAATCGCTCGGTCGGGGCGGCGCGGAAAGAATTTTTGCAACGTTCATTGAGAACACAAAAAATAAATACGATGTTTTCACCGAGACCGACGGCGAGGTTTACACGGATATCATCAAATCGCACGCCAATCACCGCTGCATGGTAAAAAAAACGGACTCAGGCGCAAAATCAATTCTTAACAAGTTAAAAATCAAAGCGTCTCTGCTTGCCTCTCCCGAATTTGTAAGGAAGAATTATATCAAAGGAAGCTATGATGTTGAGGTCGCCTTCTGCGAGGGATATTCAACAAAAATTATCGGTAACTCAAAAAAAAGAAACTGCAAAAAAATCGCATGGGTTCATACCGATATGATAGTAAACCCGTGGAGCGAGAAAATTTTCGGCTCGGCAGAGGAAGAAAAAAAGTGCTACGAAAATTTTGATGCAATCGTCTGCGTAGCCGAAACAATGAAAGAGGCGTTCATTCAAAAATACGGCATGGCAAAAAAGGTTCATGTGCTCTATAACCCGATTGATTTTGACAGCATAATTGAAAAGAGCAAAGAGAAAAACAATTTTGATTTCGGCAAAGGAATGAAGTTCATTCTTGCAGGAAGCTTTGTAAAGGTTAAAGGTTTTGGGCGCTTTGTAAATGTCTGCAAAAGATTGAAAAATGACGGAAAGATTTTTTCGGTTCTCATAATGGGTGACGGCGAAGAAAAAGAATATATTAAAAAAATAATTGCCGAAAAAAAGCTCGGTGATACAATAAAAACTCTTGATTTTCAAACGAATCCGTATAAATATATTGCACACTCAGATGTCTATGTTTGCTCGTCATATGCCGAGGGCTACAGCACCTCAGTCAGTGAAGCGGTTGCATTGAGCGTGCCTGTTATCACGACCGAATGCTCGGGCATGAGAGAAATTTTCGGCGAAAACGAATGTGGAATTATCTGTGAAAACTCCGAGGACGGTCTTTACAATGCGATGAAAAAAGTTTTGGAAAATCCGTCGCTTCTCGAAAAATTCAGTAACGAGGAAAAGAAACGTGCCAATGATTTTTCGCTTCAAAAAAGAGTGAAAGCAATTGAAGATTTTTTAGAGAGTGTCTGATAAAAATGAATGAGATTGAAAAATATGTTCAAGAAAAATTATTTGAATTGCAGGACGAAAAGTACCGTGATTTTCATGCAGCGCTGATGCCGACGATTGACAAAGAAACTGTCATCGGTGTGCGCTCGCCGCAACTGAAAAAGCTTGCAAAAGAGTTTTACAAAAGCGGCGATTACGAAAGCTATTTAAAAATTCTTCCGCACAAATATTATGAAGAAAACAACGTTCATGCCGCTTTGATCGGCTTTGAAAAGGATTACGGAAAAGCAATAGAACTGCTTGATAAATTTCTTCCGTTTGTCGACAACTGGGCGACCTGCGATATGATACGAATTCCTGTTTTCAAAAAGCATCTGCCGGAGCTTTACTCGAAAATCCCCTACTGGCTCGGCTCTGATAATCCGTATGCCGTCCGGTTCGGAATAAAAATGCTGATGGACTTTTTCCTCGGCGAGAATTTTAAAGCAGAATGTGCCGAACGCGTCTGCGCAGTCACACGTGAGGAATACTATGTCAAGATGATGATTGCGTGGTACTTTGCAACTGCACTTGCAAAAAACTATAACGAAATAATTCCCTATATCGAAAGCAAGCGTCTCGAAAAACAGACACACAACAAGACGATTCAGAAAGCAGTCGAAAGCTATAGAATTACAGACGAACAGAAATCATATTTACGAACGCTAAAAGTTAAATAGCAAAAACGGCATCAACCGATTTGGAAGATGCCGTTATTTTTTATCATACAGTTTCAACCTTGATAAGATTCGTGTTACCTGAAATGCCGTTCGTCATGCCTCCCGTGACAATAATTCTGTCACCCGATTCAAGCCCGAACGTCGCAATCGCCTTGTTCTTTGCCGCATAGAAAAGCACGTCGGTTGATTCGTATGTCTCGCAGAGCACGGGAGTTACACCCCATGACATTGAAAGCTTGCGCCACGTCTTTTTGTCGACCGTCATGCCCATGATATCAACAGGCGAGCGGAAACGGGAAACCATTCTGACCGTCATTCCCGAAAGGGAGCAAACGGCAATAACCTTTGCGTTCAAATCAATTGCCATTCCGCAGGTTGCGTGAGAAATTGCATCAACAGGATTCTTGATTCTGAATTCGGTTGTGCCGAAGCGCTTTGTATAGTTTATGTTTTTCTCGGTCTGCATTGCGATTCGTGCCATTGTGTCAACCGCCTCAACGGGATATTTGCCTGCCGCAGTCTCGCCCGAAAGCATGATCGCACTTGTTCCGTCATAAACGGCGTTGGCAACGTCTGATGTCTCGGCTCTCGTCGGTCTCGGATTGTGAATCATTGATTCAAGCATCTCTGTGGCTGTGATAACACGCTTGCCGAGCAGTCGGCATTTTGTGATAAGCGCTTTCTGAATTATCGGCAGCTCCACGAACGGAATTTCAACACCCATATCGCCTCGTGCAATCATAATTCCGTCACATTCGGTGCAGATATCATCAATGTTGTCGATTCCCGTACGGTTTTCAATCTTCGCGATAAGATCAATTCTGTTTACGCTGTCTCCCATGACTGCCTTGATATCAAGAAGATCCTGCTTGCAGGAAACAAATGAGCAAGCAATAAAATCAACATCATTTTCAATGCCGAAAAGTATATCGGAGCGATCCTGTTCGCTGACATATTTCTGCTTGAGTGTCTTTCCGGGGAAGCTCATGCTCTTGTTGTTGGAAAGCTCACCGCCCGAAACAACACGACAGTTGATGTCATGTCCGTCAATCGAGACTACCTCAAAATTTAGCAAAGCGTTGTTGAGAAGAATTGTATCGCCGACCGAAAGCTCGTCCGCAAGGCCGGGATAGCTAACCGAAACCTTATGCTCATTTCCGACAATTTGGTCGGTTGTAAACGTAAAATCATCACCGTCATTAAGAAATACCGAACCGTTTTCAAAGCTTCTGATGCGGTACTCGGGTCCTTTTGTGTCAAGCATAATCGCAAGCGGCACGTTGAGCTTTTCTCTGACTCTTTTCAACATATCAATTGTTTCCAGATGCTCGGCATGCGTTCCGTGCGAAAAATTGAGCCTTGCAACATTCATTCCCGCCCTGATCATGGCAGTCAAAGTCTCCTCATTGCGGCATGCAGGGCCGATCGTGCAAATAATTTTTGTTTTTCTCATTTATATCAAATCCTTTAATTAAATCAAAACTTACCTATTTTATAATTTTTTATATTATATCAATTAGCCGATTTTATGTCAAGAAAACGTTTACACAAATTGCTCAAACGGGTTGATTTTTTTGTTTGTTTTAGGGTATAATGATAAAAAATGAAGGAAAGCGAAGTGATGCACCTGATGAAAAACAGAGTTATATCATTGATTGTTGTAACCGTTTTGCTTATGCTCAGCGTTATGCCGAGCATTTCGGCGAAACAGGCGACAATTCCGACTGCGGAAGAAATAATGCAAATGTCCGTGTATGACGGCAGAGAATACGGAATTGTTACTCCCGTTAAGGATCAGGGCACCAGTAATCTCTGCTGGGCTTATTCTTCGATTGCGGCTTCCGAAACAAGTATCTTGCGTCTCGGTATTGACCCCGGCGTTGACAAAAACAGCCTTTCTTTTAACCCGGTTGCGGCAGCTTACAGAATCTACAGAAGAGAATCCGACCCTCTCGGAAACACCAACGGTGATTGGCAGTCCGTAGATTACACCAAGGCAACAGGTAATCCTCTTAAAATCGCTAAGATTTTTTCTCTTTGGTGGGGACCTGTTTCAGGCAGTCAGGCGAATATAAATCCGTTTGAAAACCCTACTTACAGATTTGAAAACGCTTTCCATATTCCGGAGAACAAAGCAAATCCCGCAGAAGGGATTCTCGCAATTAAAAAGGCGATTGCACAGTACGGTGCAGTCACTTTTCAATATAACAATATGCGTGAATGCGAGTACTATAATCCGAAAAACGAGTCGGGTTCATCCAGTTCACCCCACGCTTGCACGATTGTCGGCTGGAACGACAATATTCCTGCCGAAAAATTCATCCCCGGCGGCGCTTCGCAGAACGGAGGATGGCTTGTAAAGAACAGTTACAGTTCCTGTGAGTATTTCTGGCTCTCCTATGACAACACCAGCTCGAGCGCATACGCTTTCACCTATGCACCCAAGGATAAGTATGATTTCAACTATTGCTACGACGGCAACCTTGAAGATTTTTCATTGAGAAAAGATAAGTGTATAGCTAATGTCTATCAAGCCAAAAAAGGAGGAACAAACGGAAAGTCCGAGTTTTTAAAAGCAGTTAATGTTGCTGTTCAGGGAGAGAACATAACCGTTGAAACCGAAATAATCAAGAATTTGGACGCACCGTACAACGGACAGAGTAATGTCCCCGTTTCGGGAGGAGCTTCCGCCGGCAAAACAACGAGATTTTTTGAACACGGCGGATATGTGACGGTTGAGCTCAACGAACCCGTGAGGCTTGAAAACGGTGAATGGTTTTCTGTTATTGTCAGGGTTTCAAACAATAACGGTGACGCAAAAATCATCACCGGATACCGAGACCGCAAGGATCTTTCTTACGTTCCGAGCGGTGATAACTGGTACACTCTCGGTTATTATGTCGGAAGAATCAAAGCTTACACGGGACTTATCGGTTGTGAAAATCCGAATGACCACATATGGAGTGCTCCGACGGTCACAAAAGAGCCGACTGCAGCCGCAGACGGCGAAAGTATACGCACCTGCACCGTTTGCGGTGAAACGGAGAAAACGGTAATCAAGCGGTTTGCCCACAATTGCTCTGCTGATGATTCGATTATTTACGGGTTAAAGCAAGGTATTACCTCCGATAAATTCCGAGAATACTTTTCAAGCGATTACGCTGAAATATCACTGACCGTGAAGGGAGAATATATCGGCACGGGGACTGTTGTTAAGGTAACATATCCGGACAAAAGCATTAAAGAATATACCGTCGTTATTTTCGGCGACCTCGACGGAGACGGACTGCATGACGGACGAGACGCTGTTTGGGCTCAACTTATCGCATCCGGAATGTTGTCTCCTCAAAGGGCGGTGCTTGCCGCTGCAGACCTAAACCGTGACGGAAAAATTGACAGTTACGATGTCGATAAGCTTATATCGGCGGGACTGTTTATGTCGGAGCCGGATCAGATAAAAGCTCCGGTTTTGTAATATTATTTGATATGCAACGCTTCTTTTGAATATTTATTTAAAGAAACAGGGCAGTGACGAAAAAATCGCCACTGCCTCATTACTTTTTTTGGTTTTCTAATCCAACTATTGACAAAAGGTCAATTTAAACTGGTGAAAAAATAGTTTTATAAAGCGGAGGACTTGTTCATCAATTTTAGTCCTCCGCTTTATAATTATTTTTATTTCAGACAATGCTAAGAAAGCCCTATGGAATTACACTGCTCTCAAACGGTGAAGCTGTTGTTCTTCCACCATGCGACGTTTGAGTACCCTATGGAACTACACTGTGAGTTCAAATAAAAGTTTAACTCAAATCGTTGACGTTAATTCGTTCAACCGCACATTGTGTGCCCAAAGACCTCTTCAGTGAGGTCTTTTTTTATATTTGTAATTATAATCTCGAAATAATTGTTTGTCAATTATTGCATTATAAGCTCGGTACTATTAAGAGAACTCTGCACCGCATTTTTTAAAAGCATAATCAAAACTGCCGGTTGAATCAGCGGTTTTTAGTTGACCTTGCAAAATTTGATAAATTTTGATGCTCTTGAAAAACGGGCATAATTAGAACTCAAATATAATGCACCCTACTGCAAGAGGCGGTGATAAATAGTAAATCCTTTTTTGGCAATGATTTATAATTCTTCAGCTGGCTTGAAAGTAATCAAAAATTCAGGGTTACAATGATTCTGCAGATAAAAATACAAGAAAAGTGAAATTATGTATTGACTTTTCTCTTTTAGTTTGGTAAAATATCTAAGCGTTGTTAAACGACGAGGGCCATTAGCTCAGTTGGTTAGAGCAACCGGCTCATAACCGGTCGGTCCGGGGTTCGAGTCCCTGATGGCCCACCAATTTAATATAGGGGTATAGCTCAGTTGGTAGAGCAGTGGTCTCCAAAACCACGTGCCGAGGGTTCAAGTCCTTCTGCCCCTGCCAAAAGGAAAGAGTCGCAGAAGTGCGGCTCTTTTTTTGATAAGGACTTGAACCCGAGAGGGTCTGAACGTCAAGAAAACAGTCCTGTGGACTGTTTTTAGTGAGGAGAGGCGAGACGGGTACTGTTGCACGGCAACGGTCGGCGAGCCATAAGAGAGCGAAGCACGCGGCAAGTCCTTCTGCCCCTGCCAAAAATGCCTAGGATTATCAATGATCCTAGGCGTTTTTCTTTTGCCTCTTTACAACTGAAAAATACAGCAAAATTAATATTTGATGTAAATCAATAGTTTCGACGGGCGACGAACGGGCGACGGGATGTCGGCGTGAAGAATAAAAAAATCCTTTTTGGTCGTTATAAATCTAATAGAATAATGACTGTCAATCGTTAAAGAAGTCCTGAGTCATCCAGTCAAGGGAGACATTGAGACACTTGCATATACACGTAAGTTCGTAATCTGTTACCTGACGCTGATTTTTTTCAATTTTACTTATCATTTGCTGGTCGATATTAACGTTCAGAAGCTGCATTTTAGCTGCAAGATCGGTTTGAGAAATGCCACGCTCAGCCCGTGCTTTTCTAAGGCGATCGTGAATAATGTTCTTGTTGTCATAGTAAATAATTTGTTTTATATGTATCACTCCAATACGTTATATTAGCGTATTGACAATAACATTTTTTCGTTGTATAATTACGTTACATTAACGTAATAGCCGGTTGCGTAGAAAATTAATATATTTTTCGGAAAATCGGTGACTTTATTTTCTCCTAAAATATGATGAATAAACATTCTGTATGTTTATTTTGATTATATAAAAACAAAAGGAAGGACTTAATATCATGGGATTAATTGACAAAGCAAAATCAAAGGCAAAGGAGATTACAGGTGATCTCAAAGAGCAAGAAAACGCCAATAAGGCGCTTGCCAATGCATCAATGGAAGAGAGAGTTAAAATGAGACCGGAGGGCGTAAGATACTGTATTGTCAACAGCTTCGGAAGAATTCTTGACGTGTATGACAATAAGGTTGTTTTTACCTCGACAAAGTCGACTTCAACAGTAGTTTCGGGTCTTATTTTCGGAGATTCACTGACACAGGGTGAGAAAACAATCTACTATAAGGATGCAATCGGCGTTCAATTCAAGCCTGCTACGATTACAGACGGATATATTCAGGTAGAAACTGCGGTTGGCGGTATGACGAGTGCAAAAAGCCAGTATGGTGGAGAAAACTCGATTCAATTTGGAAGCAAGGTTAATGATGAGGCTGAAACGGTAACGAATTTTATCAAGCAGAAAATTGAGGAGATTAAGAATACCCCTGTCGGAGGCACTGTTATTCAGCAGTCCACAGCCGCAGATGAGGTTATGAAACTGAAACAACTTCTTGATATGGGCGTTATCTCTCAAGAAGAATTTGACAAAAAGAAAAATGAATTGCTCGGTTTATAATTTATTGACAAAATGTAAGAGAGCAACTGTACCGTTAACAGGACTTGAATAACGTAAGTAAAAATAAACAGCCGCACGTGAGCGGCTGCTGAGAATGTAATGCATTGCTATAAATCAGAAGCCCCTTTTAGGGGTGGAGCAAACCGCCGGTTCAACCGGCGGTTTTGATTAAGGGAAAAACTTCTAAGTTAAAGTATTCTTGGGCCAAGATTTTCTTAGCGCCGCATAGGAAATTACAAAGTTGGCAAGCCAGCCTGCCGGTACTGCAAGCCAAACAAAGGAAATACCAAAACGCGGTGCCAAAATCAATGCAACGGACAAACGAATTGCAAGATTAACCATATTTGCAATTAAAAACGGGCGCATATTTCCAAGTCCGCGAAGAACACCGTCTGTTGCCATTTTGATACCCATGAATATGAAAAAGTAGCCGAGCCATCTCATATAATCTCCGGACACTTGATACGCTAATTCCGTTCCGTCTTTGCCTAAGAAAAGCGAAGAAATCTGAGTGTGCATAGTTTCAATAATTACAAATGCAAGAACGGCAAAGCATGCATCCAACAGTAATGCGGCACGGTAACCTTTCTTAATGCGGCTGATTTTTCCGGCACCGAGATTTTGCGAAACAAATGGCGACACGGCATTTCCGATGGATACAAATATCAGTGAAAAAACATTCTCTACCCTCATCGTTGCCGTATAGCCTGCGAGCGCTTGCGTGCCGAAAGGATTTACAACTGCTTGCACAATCATCATACCGATTGATACTGTTGATTGTTGAAGAACAGACGGAACGGCGATTTTAAGCATGGAACGCAGTTCTCTTTTGTCAAACCAACGAAACGGACTTGTGTATTTTCGCATACGATAAAGAAAAATCAAAAGGGAAAGTACGGCAGAGATGCCCTGTGCAATAAGAGTGGCAAGAGCTGCACCGAATACGCCGAGTTTAAGACCGCCTACCATCCAAAGATCCATAAGGATATTTAAAACAGATGAAAAGATTAAAAGCAATAACGGGATTTTTGATTCACCGATTGAAGTAAACATGGTTGACAGAATGTTGTACATAAACAAAAACGGAAAGCCGGCAAAATAGACACGCAAATAAAGCACCGCATCATCCATTATATCTGCAGGCGTTTGCAGTATGCTCATCATCCAACGAGAACTGCAAAATCCAAAAACTCCGAGAAATATACTTAGAAGTAAAAAGCTGATTAACGAGGTGGACACGATTGTTTTCATTTTGCCGTAATTATGAGCACCGAAATAACGGCTGACCAGTACACCTGCTCCTACGCCTGCGCCGAGTGCTATGCAAATAAAAACATTCGTAAGTGCAGCACAAGCACCAACGGCAGCAAGTGCAGAGGAGCCGACAAATTGACCGACTATGATTGAATCTGCCATATTGTATACTTGTTGAAAGAAGCTGCCTAAAATCATAGGCATCGCAAAAACAGTCAACGCCTTGAGTGGCGGATCTGTTATTAAATATTCATCCTTTGTCATTTTTTATTCTCCTGAAAATGGTTTGCGTTGTTTCTGTGTCCGTTTTTTAAAAATCGAACCACAAAACAATTATATATATACAAAAAGCCGAACAAGATACAGCTTTCTCAGTCTGCACCCTGTTAGGCTTTCGCTTTTACTGAATAATCGCTCCCTGAGTGAACATAAAAAGTATAGCATTGTCAAAAATAATTGTCAATGAGTTTTAATCCTTGTTTTGTGACAACTTGTCAAATAAAAAGCTGCGCTAAACCTTGACACTGCACGCTTTTTCTGCGATAATGTATTATGTATTTATATGACTGTTAAAAGGGGACCTTGTAATGACAGATAACGAAAAACTCGCCGAGCTTTTGTTTCCGAATATAACAAAAACACCCGAGGACTATGAAAAAATATATCCCGAGAGAGGTCTCTCCGATGGAGCAAGAGTTTCAAGATTTGCTCCCAGCCCGACAGGCTTTCTTCATCTCGGCGGACTTTTTGCCGCAATGATTTCAAAGCTCACGACCCGTGCGACCGACGACGGTGTTTTCTTCCTCAGAATTGAGGACACGGATAAGAAGCGTGAGATTGAGGACGGCGTTTCTGCAATTATCAAGGGTCTTGACGATTTCGGTGTAACTCCCGATGAGGGCGTAATGGGCTTTGAGTCGGAGAGCGGAGCATACGGACCGTATCAGCAAAGTAAACGCAAGGACATTTACCAAGCTATCGCAAAGTCGCTTGTTCGTCAGGGCATGGCGTATCCGTGCTTCTGCTCGGAGGAGGAGCTAAACGGAATCCGTGCCGAGCAGGAAAAAGCCGGAACGGATATTCAGGGCTACTTCGGCGAATGGGCAAAGTGCCGAAACCTCACTCTTGAACAGCAGGAGGAGAAAATCAAGGCTGGCTGCCCCTATACTCTGCGACTTCGCTCCCCCGGACAGGCAGATCACAGAATCAAGTTTGACGACATGATAAAGGGCAAGATTGAAATGCCCGAGAATATACAGGACGTTGTTCTTCTCAAGACGGACGGAATTCCGACCTATCATTTCGCACATGCCATTGACGACCATTTTATGAGAACGACTCATGTTGTCAGAGGTGACGAGTGGATTTCTTCCGTGCCGCTCCATATTCAGCTTTTCAAGGCTTGCGGCTTCAAGGTGCCCAAGTATGCTCATATTTCCCCCATCATGAAAGAGGACAACGGCGGCAAGAGAAAGCTTTCAAAGCGTAAGGATCCCGAGGCTTCCGTTTCGTTCTATTCCGAGAGCGGATATCCAAAGGAGAGCGTTATCGAATATCTTCTGACAATAGCAAACTCCAACTTTGAAGATTGGCGCAAAGCAAACAAGACTGCGCCGCAGAGTTCCTTCCCGTTCAACCTGAAAAAGATGAGCGCAAGCGGAGCACTGTTTGACCTCAATAAGCTTAATGATGTCAGCAAGAATGTTATTTCGCTTATGACTGCCGACGAGGTTTACGACAAGGCAGCGGTATGGGCAAAGGATAACGATCCGGAGCTTTATGATCTTCTCAGCGGAAATGCCGAGTTTGCAAAGGGCATTTTCTCAATCGACAGGGGAACTGCGAAGCCCCGTAAGGATATCGCAAAGTGGGACGAGGTAAAGGATTATGTTTCGTATTTCTATGACGAGATTTACACACCGGATTACACGCTCCCGGAGAACATAAGCAGGGATGACGCTGTTGCTATCCTTGAAAAATATATTGAGATTTTTGACGCATCGGATGATAAAGATACCTGGTTTGCAAAGATAAAGGAGATTTGCGAGCCGCTTGGCTATACTCCGAACGTCAAGGAATATAAAAAGAACCCCGACGCTTTCAAGGGTCATGTCGGCGATGTTTCGACGGTTATCAGAATTGCGATAACCTCTCGCCGCAACACGCCGGATCTTCATTCAATAATTGCTCTCCTCGGCAATGAAAGAGTTAAGGCGAGACTCATTGAAGCAGCCAAATCATACAAATAATCGGAGGTCACCATGGAAGAAAAGAAAATTTCATCAAATTTTATACATGACTTTATCGACGAGGATCTTGCAAGCGGAGTGAAATCCCGTGTTCAGACAAGATTTCCGCCAGAGCCGAACGGATATCTTCACATCGGTCATGCGAAGGCCCTTTGCATAGATTTCAGCACGGCGGAAAAATACAACGGAATCTGCAATCTTCGCTTTGACGACACCAACCCATCCCGTGAGGACGTTGAATATATCGGCGCAATCAAGGAGGATATCAAGTGGCTCGGTTTCCACTGGGATAACGTGTTCTTTGCTTCAAGCTATTTTGATTTTGTCTATGATTGCGCAATCAAGCTTATCAAGGACGGCAAGGCTTATGTTGATGACCTCAGCGCAGACGAGATAAGAGAATACAGAGGCACACTTACCGAGCCGGGCAGGGAAAGTCCCTACCGTAACAGGAGCGTTGAGGAGAATCTCGACCTCTTTAAGCGTATGACGGACGGTGAATTCGGCAACGGCGAGAAGGTTCTTCGAGCTAAGATCGATATGTCATCGCCGAATCTTAATATGCGAGATCCCGTTATCTACAGAATTTCTCATGTTTCACATCACCAGACCGGTGACAAGTGGTGCGTTTATCCGATGTATGATTTCGCTCATCCGCTTTCGGATGCCAAAGAGGGTGTAACATTCTCACTTTGCTCGCTTGAGTTTGAAAATCACAGACCTCTTTACAACTGGGTCGTTGACCAGATCGGCTTTGACGAACCGCCCAGACAGATTGAGTTTGCACGCCTTAACATAAATTATTGTGTTACCAGCAAGAGAAAGCTGCTTGAAATGGTTAACAAGGGTATCGTTTCCGGCTGGGACGACCCGAGAATGATAACTCTTTGCGGTATGAGAAGACGAGGCTACAGCGCTGCCGCAGTCAGGGATTTTATCGACAGGGTAGGTGTTTCAAAGGCGGACAGCACTGTTGACTACGGGTTGCTTGAAGCTTGCGTAAGAGACGATCTCAACGCTAAGGCTCCTCGTGCAATGGCTGTTCTGCGTCCGCTTAAGGTTGTTATTGATAATTATCCCGAAGGACAGAGTGAGGATTTTGAGGTTGAGCTTCACCCCGAGCACCCGGAGTTCGGAACAAGAAAGGTCACTTTCTCCCGTGAACTCTATGTTGAGCAGGATGACTTTATGGCTGAACCCGTCAAGAAATACTTCAGACTTTTTCCGGGCAACGAGGTTCGCTTCAAGAGTGCATATTTTATTAAGTGCAATAGCTACGATACGGATGAAAACGGCAACGTTACATGCCTGCACTGTACTTATGATCCCGAGAGTCGAGGCGGAAATTCCCCCGACGGCCGCAAGGTCAAGGGCACAATTCACTGGGTTAATGCCAACGACTGTAAGCAATGTGAGGTTCGCCTTTATGACAGACTTTTCAGCGCCGAGGAGCCCGGTAAGAACGGCGACTATTTTGACGATCTCAACCCCGACTCACTTGAGGTTATTGAAAATTGCCTGCTTGAGGGTGGATTTGAAAACGCAAAGCCCGGTGACACGTTCCAGTTTATGAGAAACGGATATTTTTGCGTTGATAAAGACAGCACCGAGGACAAGCTTGTTTTCAATCGCACCGTTGCTCTTAACTCTTCATGGGGCAAATAAAGGAGCTGAAAACGATGAAAATATTCAACAAAATCGTAGTTTGTTTGGTGACTCTTGCGATTTTTCCTATTATGTATTTTATGAATATTGTCAGAGCTGTTGTTTCAATTTCCGAGGATTCGTCGCTGTATACAATACTCTCAAAGCTCGCCGAGAAAACGGCAAGCAGTGCTATGGAGATCACCTTTTCCGTTAAGGAGATTTTCAAGTACATCAGTGACGGCAGCTTTTCATTCGGCGGAATGAAATTCGACATTTCAAAGATACCTGCCGAGCTTCTCTCAGGCAAGAATTGGGCGATTGCCGCGGGGATATTGATTGTAATTGCGTTGATCATTGCGATAGTTATTATCGGCTGTGCGCTTTTCACGAACGCTTACAAGACCATTACTGCGCTCGGAGCAGGCGGAGCGGTTTGCTGCTTTGCTGCTCTCAGATGCTTTGCCGGATTTTCTTCTCCGTACATAAACGGTTCGGTTGACATCGGCGAGATACTTGCGAAAGCCTTTGTCGGAGAGAGTAACAATCTGCTCGGTTCGATAGGCACGTCGATTCTCAAGGGTGCAATCTCGGTTGATTCGTTCACACTCGGAAATGCAGTAACGCTCAGCTTGATTTTCTTTATCGGAATTGCTCTTTGGGAGCTTGCGTATGTTGTGACGCTTCCCGAAAAGAAACCGACAAAAGCGAAGAAATAAAATAAATTGATTTCATAACCGCTTGACTTGAAATGAATTGCATTTCAGTTCGGGCGGTTTACTTTTATGCACAAAACAGATCCGTATACCGCGATATAGATAAAAAAATATTAGATAAAGAGTTATTCAATAAATGACTTATTTATTATAGCGATTTTCGTACAAGATAAAATTTGTAGGAAAAAAACAGGCAAAAAAATGAAAAATTGTCGATTTTGAGCCGTTTTGGCAGAATTTAATTCGATAAATGTGTTTACTATTTATTTTTTATGTGATATAATGTTTCAGCATTATAATGTTGTATTGTGGGCTTTCGGAGTGTTAATATTTTAACAGACTGTTTTTATTCCGTTCCGACCGTTCGCATACGGCTAAACTGTTGTAAAGGAGGAACAACTTAAATGCTCAAAAAAATCAGCAAAATCCCGTTCAAAGGAACACCTGAGCAGGAGGCACAGCTTAAAGCAGTAATTGAGGAGTGCAAGGACAATAAAAGCTTGCTCATGCACGTTATGCAGCAGGCGCAGGCTATATACGGATACCTTCCGTTTGAAGTGCAGGCCATGATTGCCGACGGTATGAATGTACCGCTTGAAAAGGTTTACGGAGTATCCACTTTTTACGCTCAGTTTGCGCTTTCCCCGAAGGGAGAGTACAACATCTCTGTTTGTCTCGGTACGGCTTGCTATGTTAAGGGTTCGCAGGAACTTCTTGACAAGATTTGTGAGGAGCTTGGAATCGGAGCAGGCGAATGTTCGGACGACGGTATGTTCTCGGTTGAGGCTTGCCGTTGTATCGGCGCGTGCGGTCTTGCCCCCGTTCTCACCGTCAACGATGAGGTTTACGGAAAGCTTGTTGCAGACGATGTACCCGGCATTCTTGCCAAATACAGAGCATAATTACGGAGAAAAATCATGCGTGAGCTGTCATTGAATGTTCTCGATATTGCGCAGAATTCCATTTCTGCCAACGCTTCGCTTATTGAGATTGAAATTGTCGGGGACACAAAGAAAAACGAGCTGCTGATAGGAATCTATGATAACGGCAAGGGAATGACCCCGGAACAGGTCAGAAATGTTCAGGACCCGTTCTTTACGACCAGAACGACAAGAAAGGTCGGCATGGGAATTCCTCTGTTTAAGCTGGCGGCGGAGCAGACGGGCGGAAGCCTCTGCATCGAATCCGAGGTCGGCGTCGGAACAAAGGTCAAGGCGATTTTTAAGACCGACAGCATTGATTACACACCGCTCGGCGATATTGATTCCACTGTTATCATGCTCATCACCATGAACACAGACCGTAATTTTATCTATCGACTGAAGGTCGATGAAAAAGAATTTACTCTTTCCACTTCCGAGCTTAAAGGAATACTCGGTGACGTGCCGCTTAATGAGCCGTCGGTTACTCAGTGGATTAAAGAGTACCTGCATGAACAAACACAAACTATCCGTGGAGGTGTACTGTAAATGAAATCACTTGAAGAGTTGCTTGCCATCCGTGATAAGGCTAAGGCAGCAATGACAGACCGTGAGGGTACAGGCGACGGAATCCGTGTCGTAGTCGGCATGGCAACCTGCGGAATCGCAGCAGGCGCACGTCCCGTTCTCAACGCATTCGTTGACGAGGTCGCAAAAAGAAATCTTAAAAACGTTACGGTTGCTCAGACAGGCTGCATCGGTATGTGCCAGTATGAGCCGATCGTTGAGGTTTTTGAACCCGGCAAGGAGAAGGTAACCTATGTTCAGGTAAGTCCCGAAAAGGTTGCCGAAATCGTTGCTTCCCATATTGTAAACGGCAATCCGGTTGTTGAATACACCGTTGGCGCTGTAGTAAAAGATTAAGGAGGAAAAACAATGTATCGTTCACACGTTCTTGTCTGCGGCGGTACCGGCTGTACTTCCTCACACAGTGCCGAGATCATTGAAAAGCTTGAGCAGGAGCTTAAAGCCAAGGGTCTCGAAAACGAGGTTAAAGTAATCAAAACCGGCTGCTTCGGACTTTGCGCATTAGGTCCGGTCATGATCGTATATCCCGAGGGCTGTTTCTACAGCGAGGTTAAGGTCGAGGACGTTCCCGAAATCGTCGAGGAGCATCTTCTCAAGGGTCGTATGGTCAAGAGACTTCTCTATGAAGAGACAGTTCATCAGGATGATATCAAGCCGCTGAATGAAACCAATTTCTACAAGAAGCAGCACAGAGTAGCGCTTCGTAACTGCGGTGTTATTGACCCTGAAAATATTGAAGAATATATCGCTATGGACGGCTATCAGGCTCTTGCAAAGTGCTTGACCGAGCTTACGCCCGATGAGGTTATCCAGATCGTTAAGGATTCCGGACTCAGAGGCCGTGGCGGCGGCGGATTCCCCACAGGTCTTAAGTGGAGCTTCACCGCTAAGAATACAGCCGACCAGAAGTACGTTGTATGTAACGCCGACGAAGGTGATCCGGGCGCATTCATGGACCGTTCCGTTCTTGAGGGCGACCCCCATTGTATCGTTGAGGCTATGACGATCTGCGGTTACGCAACAGGTGCAACCGAGGGTTACGTTTACGTCCGTGCCGAGTATCCGATCGCCGTTCACCGTCTTGATGTTGCTATCAAGGAAGCCCGTGAAGCAGGCCTTCTCGGCAAGAACATATTTAATTCAGGTTTTGACTTCGATCTTCATATCCGTCTCGGTGCAGGCGCATTCGTTTGCGGTGAAGAGACTGCTCTTATGACTTCAATCGAAGGTAACCGCGGTGAGCCGCGTCCGCGTCCGCCGTATCCGGCAGTTAAGGGACTTTTCGGCAAGCCGACAACAGAAAACAATGTTGAAACATTTGCCAACATTCCGCAAATCATTCTCCACGGTGCAGAGTTCTTCAACTCAATGGGTACGGAGAAGTCCTCGGGAACCAAGGTATTCGCTCTCGGCGGAAAGATCAATAACACAGGCCTTGTTGAAATTCCGATGGGTACAACTCTTCGTGAGATCATCGAGGATATCGGCGGCGGAATTCCGAACGGCAAAAAGTTTAAGGCTGCTCAGACGGGCGGTCCGTCCGGCGGATGTATTCCTGCTTCCCTTATGGACACACCGATCGACTATGATAACCTTACCGCTATCGGTTGTATGATGGGCTCAGGCGGACTTATCGTTATGGACGAGGACAACTGTATGGTTGATATCGCTAAGTTCTTCCTTGATTTCACAGTTGATGAGAGCTGCGGTAAATGTACTCCGTGCCGTATCGGTACAAAGAGAATGAGAGAACTTCTTGAGAAAATTACCGACGGTAAGGCTACTCTCGAGGATCTTGACGAGCTTGAATCTCTTGCTCATTATATTAAAGACAACTCACTTTGCGGTCTCGGTCAGACAGCTCCGAACCCTGTTCTTGCAACACTTCGTTTCTTCAAGGATGAGTATATCGCTCATATTGTTGACAAGAAGTGCCCGGCAGGCGTTTGTAAGAAGCTTGTTTCCTACTCAATTGAGGCTGATAAGTGTAAGGGCTGTACCGCCTGTGCAAGAAAGTGCCCGGTCGGTGCAATATCAGGTGCAGTTAAGACAGCACATACTATCGACACAAGCAAGTGCGTAAAGTGCGGCGTATGTATGGATACATGCCGCTTCGGCGCAATTATTAAGAAATAAGGAGGATGTCAGAAATGGAAATGGTTAATATCAAAATCAATGGCATGCCTCTGAGTGTGCCGAGCGGAATTACGATTCTTGAAGCTGCCCGCTATGCAGGAATCGAGATCCCGACACTTTGCTACCTTAAGAAAATAAATCAGATCGGTGCATGCCGTATCTGTATGGTTGAGGTCAAGGGCGCAAGAAGCCTTGTTGCCTCCTGTGTTTTCCCCGTAAACGAGGGAATGGAGATCCTCACCAATTCCGACAGAGTTCGTAATTCAAGAAGAACAACTCTTGAGCTTATTCTTTCGACTCATGAGCGCAAATGCCTTTCTTGCGTAAGAAGCACAAACTGCGAGCTTCAGAAGCTCTGTAAGGAATACGGCGTTGAGAACGAGAGCAAGTTTGACGGTATAACACCGGATTATGCTTACGACGATTCAATGCCTCACATGATTCGTGACAACAGCAAATGTATCCTTTGCCGCCGCTGCGTTGCAGCCTGCGATGAGCAGAGCATCTCCGTTATAGGAGCTAATGCCCGTGGCTTTGATACCTGCATCACATCTCCGTTTGAGAGAGAAATCAAGGAGTTCTCATGTATTGCCTGCGGTCAGTGCATCGTAAACTGTCCGACCGGTGCTCTCCGTGAGAAGGACGACACACCGAAGGTGCTTGAGGCTATCAATGATCCCGAGAAGTACGTTGTTGTTCAGACAGCTCCGGCTGTAAGAGCGGCTCTCGGCGAGGAGTTCGGTCTCCCGATCGGAACGGACGTTGAGGGCAAGATGGTTGCAGCTCTCCGCCGCCTTGGCTTTGACAAGGTATTTGATACCGATTTCTCCGCTGACCTTACCATTATGGAAGAGTCAAACGAGCTTATTGAGAGAATTACAAACGGCGGCACACTCCCGATGATCACCTCCTGTTCACCGGGCTGGGTCAAGTATTGCGAGCATTACTATCCCGAACAGCTTGATCACCTTTCAACCTGCAAGTCACCTCAGCAGATGTTCGGCGCAACGCTCAAGACATGGTACGCTCAGAAGATGGATATTGATCCTGCTAAGATCGTCAGCGTCAGCGTAATGCCCTGTACCGCCAAGAAGTTCGAGGTTGGCAGAGAAGATCAGAGCGCATCCGGCTATGCCGATGTCGATATCTCTATCACAACCCGTGAGCTTGCAAGAATGATTAAGAGCGCAGGAATCAACTTTAATTCACTGCCTGATGAGACCTATGACAGTCCTCTCGGCGAGGGCTCGGGCGCAGCCGTTATTTTCGGCGCAACAGGCGGCGTTATGGAGGCGGCTCTGCGTACCGCAGTTGAGAAGATTACGGGTCAGGCTCTTGATAATGTTGATTTCACCGAGGTCAGAGGCATGGAGGGCGTCAAGGAAGCCACATACACAGTCGGCGATCTCAGCATCAAGGTAGCCGTTGCAAGCGGCACAAAGAACGCAAAGACGCTCATGGAGCAGATCAAGAACGGTACAAGCGAGTATCAGTTCATTGAGATCATGGGTTGCCCGGGCGGATGTATCAACGGCGGCGGACAGCCGATCGTTTCCGCAGCGGTTCGCAACTTTGAGGACTTCAGAAGCAAGCGCGCTTCCGTTCTTTACAATCTTGACAAGAACAACGAAAACCGTAAGTCACATGAGAATTCGGCTATCAAGCGTGTATATGACGAGTTCTTTGGTGAGCCCGGCAGCCATAAGGCGCATGAGGTTCTCCACACAACTTACGTTAAGCGCGGACTTTACAACAACTGATTTAATTAAAAATTGCAGCAGAGATGAGAAATCATCTTTGCTGCTTTTTTCAGTTCCATCAAAATCAATATAATATTGCAAAACACCCCGATTACAATTGTAATCGGGGTGCAGACTTATAAATTTTAAAAATCAGATATTGCAAATAAGCTCTGAGAGATCTGTGTAGAAATCAAAGAAGCCTTGACGTGAGCCGAACGCCTTTTCGTCTGCGGCATTGCAGAAATCATAGTGGTCGGCACCGTAAATTGTCGGCATAACATACCAAACACCGGGAATTATGCTTCTTGTTTCATCATATGTAATGTGATCCTCGTCAAAAGGATAAAGTGCACTTTTAAGCGGAACAATTCCGTCGTTTGCTCCCCATGACTTATCAATATATTTTCCGCCGATGAACATATTGACCGAAGCTGAAATCAGCGGAGAAGAAATCAAAAACGGCTCAAAAACATCATAATTCTTGTTGAGTTTTGTATAGCCGAGCTTTGTGTCCTCGGTTATGCACGCTGTATATGAAAAATAATAAGCCGATTTGACCGTCTTGATCTTTTTGTTGAGCTTTTCTGCGCCCTGAACGGTGAGGTCATAGCCGCAGTGATCATTTGAAAAGGCAATTTTCATGCACGCAAACGGATTTAATTTTGCTTTTTCTCCGCTTATAGGGTCTTTGGAAATTCCCCATTGGTCAAGCATAAGGTCATTTGCCGATTTTCCGGAAACACATTTTGAATGGAGCATAAATATCATAAGAAAAGCCGGAAGGTAGGTGTCGGCAACATAGTTTGAAGCCGTCGAACCGTTATGCGGGGAGGAGATAGCTGTAATTGATCGGATGCCCTTTTCGTGACCGCCCTTGAAAAGCTCCGAGCAGTTTTCCGTGGCTGCTTTCATTTCCGTTTCATCGCCGTAAGCAAGCAGAGAAGCCAAAAGCCGTATTGTTTCGCCGCCGAAGGAATGACCGACAAAGTTAAGCGGACTTTCAAGATCCCATGCTTTTCCCATGGTTGCCCTGCCGGTGTAATCTCTGCCGAATCTGTCGTGGCCGCATTCTTTTGAGTGTGCCGCACCGTAGTCAACAACAGTGCCGGTAAGCTGTGCATAAAGCTCGCACGCTCTGTCCCATGCGCTGCTGTAACCGCCGACCGTCGGATTGTATACTGTATAACCCTGCGCACGCAGATAAGTCATGACATTGTTTTCCGGCTGAGTACCCCAGTACGGTCTGTTCTCTTCCTGCGGTGCACCGTCGCCCCAACCGCACATTCCGTGTACATAGATGAACGGATAATCGCTTTTCTTTTCACCTTTTGCAAAGCCGACAACGGTGCAAAATGCCATAATACAAAGGCAGAGCACAAGGCTGATGAGCTTTTTGAAAAATTTGTTTTTCACAGTTTTCGCCACCTTTTAATCTTATTGATCAATTATTGACCAATTAAAAATTATCATGTTCATTAAAAAAAGTCAAGAATAAAAGTCCGATTAAGAATTATGGCGAGCACTTATTAGACATAATCAGAGAATTGTAATATTATCAAACGTTTTAAACCGAAAAATTGCACCAAAAATCTCCCCGACTACGGATGTAATCGGGGAGATAGCTATATATTTTTTATTTTTCAGCGGCGGTTTCGATTGCTTTGCGGATCTCGTCAGCGCCCTCGCCGTTGGAGGCCGAGAACGGAATGATTTTCACATCGCCGAACTCCGCTAGCTCCGTGTGGATATCCTCCATACGCTTGGTACGCTCGGTCTTGTTGAGCTTGTCGCTTTTTGTCATAACGACGATGAAATCATAGCCTGCCGACTGCATGAATCGCATCATGTCAAGGTCATCCTTCGTCACGGGGTGGCGCATATCCGTCAGTTGAACGACAAGGCGGATGTTTCTGTCGGAGGTGAAGTAGCCCTCCATGAGGTCAGCCCAACGCTTTTTCTCGTTGAAATTAACCTTTGCATAGCCGTAGCCCGGTAGGTCAACGAGCTTTATTCCGTCGCAGTCGAAGAAGTTGACCGTGACCGTTTTGCCCGGAACGGAGCTGACTCTCGCAAGATTCTTCCTGTTAAGAATCTTATTGAGCATGGACGATTTGCCGACATTTGAGCGTCCCGCAAACGCAATCTCGATATGCTCGCTCGCAGGGAGCTGCTGAGCTGTTCCGTATGAAGCCTCATATTTTACTTTGTCAAATCTCATTTGTCTATCCTCAGATTCGCATTGCCGTGTAGCCGGAATCTTTCTTCGCTACTGCGGCGATGCTTTTTCTTTCTTTTTCTTCCTTGGGTGTCACAAGTGCAATCTCAAAGACCTCGTCCAATTCGGTGACGGGAACGAATTTCAATGCTGTTCTGACCTTTTCATCAATTTCACTGAGGTCGGGAACGTTCTTCTGCGGAATGATGACCGTTTTGATTCCCATTCTGTAAGCAGCCATTGTTTTTTCACGCAATCCGCCGATCGGGAGAACACGTCCTCTAAGTGAAATTTCACCGGTCATGGCTACAAACTGATTAACAGGGGTATTAGTGAGAGCCGAGAGCAGAGCCGTTGCCATTGTAACGCCTGCCGACGGGCCGTCCTTCGGAACCGCACCCTCGGGAACATGGATATGAATGTCCTTTTCTTTATAGAAATTATGATTAACGCCGTATTTGTCGGCCTTGCTTCTGATAAAGCTGACCGCCGCCATTGCCGATTCCTTCATGACGTCGCCGAGCGAGCCTGTAAGCGCAACCTTGCCCGTTCCGTCAAAGACTGCCGCCTCTACCTGAAGCATTTCGCCTCCTACGCTCGTCCATGCAAGTCCGTTTACAACGCCGATTTCGGCTTCTTTATCAACCGAGAGCGGAAGATATTTTTTCGGTCCGAGCAGCTTTTCAAGGTTGGCTTCCTTGACGGTAAGCGATTTTGATTCGCCGCCGACAATCTCCGCCGCCGCCTTTCTGCAAAGTGCGGCGATTTTCTGCTCAAGCTTTCTTACGCCTGCTTCACGGGTATAGCCGTCAATCAGCGCATAAAGTGCCTTGTCGTTTATCTTGAAAGTTCTGCCGTTTAGTCCGTGCAGTTTCGCCTGCTTCGGTACAAGATGCTTCTTAGCAATATTAAACTTTTCCTCATTCGTGTAACCCGGCAGCTCAATGATTTCCATTCTGTCGAGAAGGGGAGCAGGGATAGTCGAAGCATCGTTCGCCGTTGTGATAAACATAACCTTGCTCAGGTCAAATTCAAGCTCGATATAGCGGTCAACAAACGTGCTGTTTTGCTCGCCGTCAAGAGCTTCAAGCAGTGCCGACGAAGGGTCGCCCTTGTAGTCAGAGCCGAGTTTGTCGATTTCGTCAAGCAAAATGATAGGATTCTGAGTTCCTGCCTGCTTAACTGCATTTATAATCCTGCCAGGCATTGCGCCGATATAGGTTTTTCTGTGGCCTCGGATTTCAGCCTCATCGCTTGTGCCGCCGAGCGAAATTCTCGCAAAGCGTCTGCCCATCGCCGTTGCAATGCTTTTGGCAATCGAGGTTTTACCGACACCCGGAGGGCCTACGAGGCAAAGCGTCTGACCGTAACAGCCGTCCGAAAGCGAACGCACGGCAAGAGCTTCGATAATTCTTTCCTTGACCTTGTCGAGACCGTAATGATCGCGGTCGAGCACCTTTCTCGCATGAGCAAGGTCAAGCTTGTCCGTTGAATATTTATGCCACGGAAGCTCAAGACAGGTTTCAAGGTAAACTCTGATAACCGTCGCTTCGGGTGACGTTGAGGACATTTTTTCGAGTCTTGCACACTCTTTGAGAAGCTTCTTTTCGGATTTTTCGTCAAGACCGAGTGCAATGATTTTTTCTCTGAATTCGTCACATTCCGCCTGCGGAGAAAGACCGTCGTTCAGCTCCTCGGAAATGATTTTCATCTGCTCATGCAGATAATAATCACGCTGGCTCTTGTCGATATTCTCCTGAACCTTTTGATTTATCTCGTTTTCGAGCTTCATCAGGTCGCCCTCGTTGGCAAGCAGACAACAGACCTTTTCAAGACGCTTGAGCGGATTGATTTCGTTGAGAATCTGCTGGCGCTTCTTGTATTCAAGCATGATATTTGAACCGATATAGTCGGCGAGCTCACCCGGGTCGTTCTTTTCCAGCACGTCGAGAATTATCTCGGCAGGCATCTGCGGAACAACCTCGGCATAGTCCTCGAAATAGTCTTTTGTTTGGCGAACAAGTGCAGTTGCATAGTCCTTGTCATCCGATTTGACGCTGATTTCACGGCGGATTTTAACGTCCGTAATCAAATATGGGTCGCACTGAAGCATATCAACCATAGTCGCTCTTGTGATTCCGTCAACAGAAACACGAACCGTGTCGCTGTTCGGCAGGCGCAGGATATGGCTGATCTTTGCAATTGTACCTATTTTAAAAAGCTTATCAAAGTCGGGCTCATCATCCCTGACGTCCTTTTGAGCGACAAGGAAAATTTGCTGATCATCCGCCATGGCAGCTTTGATAGCATGTAACGAACGGGTTCTGCCGACGTCAAAGGTTATTCCCATACCGGGGAAAACAACCAAACCCCTGAGGGCAACGGTCGGCATGACCCTGTATTCCGATGCTTTATTCAAAAAATCAACTCCGATATTCGTATATATGTTGACATTATACATTAAAAAGAGAACTTTTTCAACCTAAAAACTTTACCAAAGCTGTTGAAAAATAGTGTTTTGAATGATAAAATTAGATATATTATTTTTTCGGAGCGATTTATGGAAAGACATCAGCTAATCGAGCGCAGTATAATTAAGAAATACAGAAAATCAATATGGAATAATTTCGTCGGAGCGATAAAGGATTACAAGCTGATTGAGCCTGACGATAAAATTGCCGTCTGCATTTCCGGCGGCAAGGATTCAATGCTACTTGCCAAGTGTATGCAGCATTTGCAGAAATACAGCGATTTTCATTTCGATGTTGAATACATTGTCATGGATCCGGGTTACGTCGGCAACAACAGGGCGAAGATAATTGAAAATGCCGAAATTATGGATATTCCGATAAGGATTTACGATTCGCCGATTTTTGAAACGGTCTATGCCGCAGAGGGCGGTTCACCGTGTTACCTTTGCGCCCGAATGAGGAGGGGATACCTCTATAAATTTGCGCAGGATCTCGGTTGCAACAAAATTGCACTCGGTCATCATTTTGACGACGCTATCGAAACAACGCTGATGAGTATGCTCTACGGTGCGGAGATAAAAACGATGATGCCGAAGCTCAAAAGCACGAATTACAAGGGTATGGAGCTTATCCGACCGCTTTACATGGTCAGAGAGAAGGATATAATCTCATGGGCGAGATACAATGAGCTTGAATTTATCCGCTGTGCCTGCAAGGTTACTCGGGCAAATGAGGAGGCCGATAACGGCTCCAAACGCCAGGAGGTCAAAATGCTCATTAAAAAGCTCAAGGAGGAGAACGACAACGTGGATATGAACATTTTTAAGAGTGTTCACAATGTCAACCTTGCAACGATAATCGGTTACCGTGACTGCGACGGCGGCGAGCTTCATTCATTCACGGAAAGCTATGATAAGTGAGGGACGTCTATGTTTTTTATTGAATATCCGAAGTGCTCAACCTGCCAAAAGGCGAAGAAGTGGCTCGATGAGCACAACATTGATTATGTTGACAGACATATTAAAGAGGAAAATCCGACCGCCGATGAGCTTAAGGCGTGGGTCAAGGCAAGCGGTATTGAGATTAAAAAGCTGTTTAACACAAGCGGCATGCTCTACAAGTCGCTGAATCTTAAAGAGAAGCTTCCGACCATGACCGACGAGGAGAAAATTGACCTGCTCGCAACGGACGGAATGCTGGTAAAAAGACCGCTTATTATTGACGGCAACACCGTCCTGATCGGCTTCCGTGAGGCAGAATGGAAGAAACATTTTGATATCGAGTGAAAAATTTGAAAAAACACTTGATTTTCACTTTACGTTCGGGTATAATATTAAAGCTATGTAGGAGCACGATTTCTAATCGTGTAACATCAATTAAATAGTGAAAAAGAATTTGGAGAGTTGTCCGAGCTGGCCGAAGGAGCACGATTGGAAATCGTGTAACAGGTCAAAGCCTGTTCGAGGGTTCGAATCCCTTGCTCTCCGCCAAAACGAAAAGCAGGTCGCAAGGCCTGCTTTTTGCATTGGCAAAAATAAATAAAGGGGATTCGAACAAGGAGGGAGCAGACTTGTCTGCGGAAGAAAACAGTCCGGTGGACTGTTTACGCCGACGTGGTCAAGGAGCGAAGCGACGCGAAGGTGCACGAGAGTGCGCCGAAAAAATCCCTTGCTCTCCGCCAAAAGGAAAAGCAGGTCGCAAGGCCTGCTTTTTACATTGGTAAAAATAAATAAAGGGATTCGAACAAGGTCGGTCGGCTTTGCCGATGAAAACAGTCCGGGGGACTGTTTTTAGCCGCGAAGTGTGAGGCGGGTACTGCTGCGCAGCAGCGGTCGCCGAGCACGCAAGGCGGCGCAGCCGACTGTATCCCTTGCAGCACGCCAAGTTAAAAGCCTTGATAACTCTGAGCTTTTGGAGTTTGAAGGGCTTTTTTCTTTTTAGTTTTCGGTAGCATTTCTAACACTTTTTCTAACATTTATCCTGCAAACAGCTTTAAGTACCCATTTTTATATAACCTGTTGACATTTGTTTTTGAGTTTGCTATTATATACATACCGAAAGTATGTGAGGAGCGAATATGAGCAGAAATAAATATCCGGAGGAAACGGTAAATCTTATCCTCGATGTGTCCCAGCGTTTATTTATAGAAAAGGGATACGACAACACAACGATTCAGGATATCATCGATGAACTGGGCGGACTCACAAAGGGCGCGATATATCACCATTTCAGTTCAAAGCAGGATATCCTTGATGCGGTCATAGAACGGCTTTTTGCAAAAAATACGCTGTCTGCGAGTTGGCGTAAAATTCAATCCGATACCGATATTACGGGCGGAGAGAAGCTCAAGCGTATGCTTGCTGCGGCTCTGACGGATGAGCAGGAACAGCAGTTCAGAAAATTGGGAGTGCATTTGCAGAATATGCCGCAGATGCTCAGCGACCTTGTTCTGCGCTCCGTAAACGATATAGCACCTAATGCCTTTGAACCGGTTATCGAAGAGGGCGTTAGGGACGGATCTCTGTCGGTCATGTTACCGAAGCAGGCTGCCGAGGCGGTTTCGCTTATCGCGAATATTTGGATAAACCCGCTTGTTTTTCCTGTTGACAACGAAGAGCTGAAAGCAAAGTTTGAGTTTATTTGCAGTATAACAAAGTCTATCGGGCTTGACATTTCCGACATCTATCCGCTGCTCGACAAAATGAACAGCGATATCAATCTTTAAATATTCGGGAGGGTTTTACCCCTCCCATATATATTAACATTAAACATACCAAAAGTATGTAAGGAGGTAAACCATGTCAACAACTTACACGAAAAGAGAAAAGTTCCGGTATCTTCTGGGTCTTTCCGGTCAGAACATCATATACGGAACAGTCACATCTGTGCTCGCATATTATCTTCAGTTCACGATTCTGATTCCTGCCGTATGGGTCGGTCTGATATTAAGTGTTGCGAGAATATTTGACGCCGTCAAAGACCCGTTTATCGGAGTGATGATAAGCAGAGGAAAACATAAACTAAAGGACTATCTTATCGCAGTGCCGATTCCCACAGCAATACTGACGATTCTCTGTTTCAGTAACGAAATTTATTCCGCGGAAAACAGTATGCCTAAAAATATTTTAATAGTGTTATCTGCGTTTGTGTTTTACATAATATGGGAAGTTGTGTTTACAATCGGCGATATTCCGATAACCGGGTATCCGTCAGTGCTCACAAGTGATGAGGGCGACAGAACAAAGTTGCTTTCGCTACGTCCGATAGGTGGAATGGCGAGCGGTATAAGCACGCTTGCCGTTCAGCCGATTGCTTTTGCGTTGTCGGCAGTTTTCGGCGGAAGTGCAGTGGATGAGCGAAATGCTTTTCTTATAACGGTTGCCGCGTTTTCAATCATCGGCGGGGCGCTTTTTCAGTTTACCGCAATCGGTTCGGTGGAAAGGGTTTCTGCCGAGTGCAGCGAAAATTCGGGTCAGCTCAGATGTTTTATTACAAATCCGTTGCTCAGAAAAATCAGTATATCGGGATTTTTGGGCAGTCTGAAAGCCATGACCGGTGTTATCCTCACTCCGCTGGCAACCTATTATTTTGCAAGCAAAAATCCGCAGATGTCGCTGATTTATACGGCACTTTTCGGAGTGGGAAGTGTTGTGGGACTGGTAATCTCGGCGGCAGCAGTCCCTAGTTTATCTAAAAAATACGGAACAAAAAGGCTCTTTGCCGCCGTCAATCTGATAAACATTTTTCCGAATCTTTTGCTATTTGCGCTGTATGTTAAATATCCTCAAAATATGACGAACATTCCGCAAACGGTTGCAATGTTCGTACTTACACTTATAATCGGAAGCTGTGTAAGCATTTCTTCGACCGTTCAGACGCTGATAATCTCACAAGCCGTTGATCTTGAAGAAAAAATATCAGGTAACAGACCGGACGCGCTGTTTTTCTCCGCGCATACATTCATTGTCAAGATTGGTACCGGTTTATCGACGCTCGCGGCGAGCATAGGCTATGCCGTTGTCAAATTTTCATCCTCTGAAACGGCGGCGCTTAACGATTTTATTGCAAACGGCGGAATCCCGAGGCTTGACGGCAGATATTCAAATCTGATGACGCTTCTGTTCATGCTGTATACTCTGCCCGTTGCGCTGAGTTCGCTTCTGTCTGCAATTCCGTTTATTCGAGGGGAGCGGGACTGAAAAATTAAAAAGCTTTGCGAAGCCATAAAAAATTCCGCCCGGTCTGACGGACGGATGAGATTCAAATTCCAGGGCGGCACAGAAATCGAGGCTTGAGTCCCAACAAAAATGAAAAGACCGCAGGTTTCAACGCCTGCTTTTTGCATTGGCAAAAATAAATAAAGGGATTCGAACAAGGAGGGAGCAGACTTGTCTGCGGAAGAAAACAGTCCGGTGGACTGTTTTTGCCGACGTGGTCAAGGAGCGAAGCGACGCGAAGGTGCACGGGAGTGCGCCGAAAAAAATCCCTTGCTCTCCGCCATAAAGCCCACCGTAATTTCGATAGAATTACGATGGGCTTTTTCTATGCTCGAAAACCGCTTGAAATCAAGGCTTTTACCATTCCAGAGCATAAACGAACCCCGCCACAGAGCGTTTCTGCGGCGGGGTTTTGTGCGTTTTACGGTTGTTTCGGCATGATAAGCTTTTATAATCGTTAAACGGCTGCGGTAAATATTAATTCAATGAAATATAAAACTTTCAGTATCCCTTGAACAGCCGTGCAGATATTTGGTTTATCTGTTTTTGACCGGAAGACTGATCTCAAATACCGCTCCCGAGTCGTTTTCTGCTTTTATCGTACCCTTGTGCAGGGAAACTATCTCCTTTGCAAGGGCAAGTCCTATTCCGGCACCTCCCTTACGAGTACTGAAAAAGCGATCGAAGATATGAGGCAGAAGCTCCGGCTCGATGCCTTCGCCGTCATCCCGGATATGAACAACGGCTTTCCCGTTTTTCTGTCTGCATTCGATTATTATCTGCTCTTTAGCATATCGCAGGGCGTTTGTGATGATATTCGTAAAAGCACGCCGCAGTTGAATTTCGTCACAGCCGACAAGAACCGGACTGTTATCAAAATGAGGTATGATATGAATATTTTTTTGCTTTGCAATATTCTCAGTGCTTCGCATGCAGTCATAAAGAAGCTCTCGAACATCAGAAGTATGAAAGTCCTCTTTCAATTGACCTGCCTCAAGCTTGGAGAGGGTAAGCAGTTCCTCAATCAGAGAGGACATCCTCTCGTTCTCTTCAAGTATTATGCCGGAAGCTTCAACAGGCTCAAGAACCCCGGTGTGTATTCCTTCCGCGCATCCCTGAACAGCCATTATCGGAGTTTTCAGCTCATGCGAAATGTTTTGAAAAAACCATTTTTGCGATTCATGCGCAGTCTCAACATAACCGCCGAGCTTACGTCCGAAAAGGCAAATCAAGACAGTTAACACTGCGAGCACAGCAAAAAATACGGCGTTAAGATAAGTCGCATACTGCATGACAGCTCCGACATCCACATAGAGAATGTAAGAAAAGGCGTTTTCATATTCATCGGCTTCAACCTGAGTTATTCGGAAAACAAAACGGCTGCCGCCGATTCTGAGGGTATGAAATTCATCTGAGGCGGGTTTTTCGTTCAAACAGTGATTTTTCAGCAGGTATTCGGCTTTTGAGAGGTGGTCTGAAGGAGAAAGCTCGCCCTCAATTTCAAGATACTGTACGCTCGGCGTTAGAAAATGCTCGTCTTTATTATCCTGCTCGTCTGCGGTGTCGATATAGGGAAACGGTTCACTGCTGTCCTCCTCCGAGAGTATCGCTTTTTTTGCCTCGGCAGTCAAATACTGCGGAATAAAGATATTGACAACAGCGAGAAGTGACGCAAATACAAGCAGCATCGTGCCGAGAACGGAAAGCGTTATTTTTCTTTTTATGTTCTTCATTTTCCGTCTCCCTTAGTGTGTAACCGGTAGCCGTAGCCCCAGACCGTTTCGATCAACACATCGCTGTCTGCCGAGGTAAGCTTACTGCGAATCCTGCGCAGTGTTTCATCGGTTACTCTTGTTTCCACATCATCGTTATATCCCCAGATATGTTCGAGCAGCTCGTCGCGTGAAAATGCCTTACCGTTGCCGTGCATTAAAAACAGGAGCATTTTCAATTCATTCGGAGAGAAGGCGAGGGGCTTTCCCTTACAGAAAAGCTTCTTCTCGTCACCCGAAAAGTGTAAGTCGCCGACGGTAATGTCTTTGTCCATGGCGTCTGCGCCCCGCCGCTCCATTTCAACACGACGGAGAAGCGCTTTAACGCGCATTAAAAGAACCGTAGGACGAAAAGGTTTGGTCAGATAGTCGTCTCCGCCCTGAAGAATTCCGTTAACATAGTCATATTCGGTATCCTTTGCCGTGAGCAGAATAATCGGAACCTTATCCTTCTCGCGGATGAGACGACAGCAGGTCAGTCCGTCCGTGCCGGGCATCATTATGTCAAGAATAACAAGATCGGCACGTCTTTTGAAAAACGCACTTAAAAGCGCGTCTCCGTTTTCGAACGCGCACACTTCATATCCGTCATTTTCAAGAAAGCTATAAAGCGTTTCTCTTATGTTTTTTTCATCCTCTGCGATGTATATAAGCTGTTTCATGATCCCTCCGTAGAAATTCAGAGCCGTTCCGCTCGGAAACGGCTCTATATTTGTGGATTATCTGCGCATTTTTCGCAGAGCGAAGAGTTACACACCGTGATTAAAAGGCCATATCCGGGTCATTTGCCGCAACCTTTACATCATACTCATCGCTGACGCGATCCCAAAGCTCAGTATTTCTTTCAAGAACCTCTGTAATTTTGTCATTGATACCGTCTATCTCGCCATAAAGCTTGTCGGCATTTTCATCGGTCATGCGTGCGTATACGGCATCAATCTGTTTTTCATATTTTGCAAGCTCGTCAAGGTCGGCAAGAAGAAGCGCTCTTTCTTTTTCGCTCAGAGTGTCGAGATTTCTGACAAACGTTTCATACGAATAATCTTCCTCGCAAAGGTCGTTGAGATCGGCCTCGTTCAGTTCAAAGGTCATATCCGTTTCGTTTGCGGCGATCTGTTCGTCGTACTCATCATAAACGCGATCCCAAAGCTTTGTATTATTTTCGAGGACTGATGTAATTTTACTCTCGATACCGTCAATCTCATTGTAAAGCTTGTCGGCATTATCGTCTGTCATGCGTGCATAGATGTCGTCAATTTGCTTTTCGAATTCTTCAAGACGGTTAAGGTCGTCGATAAGAGTTGCTTTTTCCTTCTCGGTCAGCGAACTCATATTCTTAACAAAGCTCTCCATTGAAGGTGAATTGCAGTTGTCGGATGAACTTGCACAAACGATTTCGGGTATTGTCTCAATCTTATCTTTCTCTCTGCCTTTCGGAGAAGCGGCGACCGCCGAAACGGTAACAGCGCTCAATGCAAGAATAAGTGCCGCTGCGATTGCAATAATGTTTTTTTTGTTTTTCATAATAAGTGCTCCTTTGAATTGATTTGCGGATTTCCCTTCCGCAACATAAGCATAGCAAAAAAGAAAGCCTTATTCACCGAAAAAACGGTTGAAAGTTGTCACAAATTTGTAAGAGTCAAAAAAAGCACGGCATAAAAATATATAAACGGTTTCCGACACGGTCAGCAGGCGTTACGCAGGCGCCACCGTAAATTCTACGGTCATTTTGGCTTCTTTTGATTTTAGTCTGTACCCCTTTGTTTTATAGCTGACTGTCAAGCGATAGGTTCCCTCTTCAAGAGGCATGGGAACAGGTTCCGAGTAAACGGCTCTTTGCCGGAAAAGAACCTGAATATCCGTTGATTCTCCCGGATTAAGCTTTGACATATAAACAAAATCATTATCGTCAAGCATCTGATCAAACGGGATTTCTACCCACTGATCGTCCTTTTTCATTTCAACGGACTCTACGAGAATATTGAGGTCAAGCATTTTTCCCGTTTTGTTTTCAAATATAAATACAGCGGATGTGTCGCCGGCTTTTATTCCTTTTTCGGGCGTTATGGTTGCTTTAGACATATCTCCCGGAATGAAAAAAGAAATAATGATTAAAAAAATCGTTGTTATTTTAGTCATTGTCTGATCCTCCTGTATACAGTATTAAATTATTTTGTCGGAAACCGTTTTTGACATTTTATATTATTCAATAGAATTTCGCAGCAGTCTATTAACATTTACATAGGAAAAGCAACGGCAATTGTTGTTCCGCTATCGGAGCTGTCCTCAACCCGAACATCACCACCGTGCAAGGCGGCAATCTCCCAAACAAGCGACAGACCAAGTCCTACACCGCCGTATTCGCGACTGCGGGATTTGTCCACACGGAAAAAGGGCTGAAAAATGCTTTCTCGATACTGTTCGGGGATACCGTGCCCTGTATCAGATATACGGATAACAAGATGCGTTCCCTCTTTTGACGTTTTAATATTCACTGTTCCGTTCGGGCGATTGTACCGTATGGCATTCTCGGTCAGATTAAAAATCAGCCGATATATCAGCGTATCGCTGCCGGTCATAACACCGTTTCCGCAAAATTCGAGAGCAATACCGTTTTTGTCCGCCAGCGGAGAAAGATCGGCAAAAATTTCCTCAACCATGGGAGCTATCTCTATTTGGTCGGCACACGGCACCGTGCGAAGCTCGCTCATCTCAAGGAGAGTTTTCGTCATTTGAGACATTCGTTCCGTCTGTTCACGCAGCAGGCAAAGAAAATCCGCCGTTTCCGGTAGCACATCGGGATGCTCTGCGGAAAAAAGATCAAGCTGAGCCTGCATAAGCGCAAGCGGAGTGCGAAGCTCATGGGCTGCATTTCCGGTGAACTGCCGTTGAGCTGTAAAGCCCTCGTCGAGACGGTCGAGCATACTGTTGAATGATATGCTGAATTGTCTAAACTCCGGCAGGACTTCCTCGGTTATTTTCATATCGGTAAGGTTATTCATCTGAACTTTTTCAACTTGAGACGCAAAGGTTCGCAAGGGCTTCAGTGAACGGCCGCTGAAAAAATATGCCAATACACCGCCGATAAGAGTCACCGCTGCCGTAATGTACCAGTTAGTAGCGATAAAGGAATCCTGTGCACCGTGTATAACAATCGTCAGCTCTTTATCCGTTTTTTTCTGTTCCGGATCAAAGAAACCCGGTTCTCCGGCGTCTGTGTTGCTGTATGCAGAAACATAGGAACCGATGGAATCCATATAATGTCTGCCGGAAAAGCTTAAAAGGCAGTTCATGGTAACGCAGGTCACGCCGATTAAGACGGCGGTCATCAAAGTGATGCGCCATTGCAAAGAAAGCTTCCTCATAAGATGTTGTCCTCCATAACATATCCTTCACCGATACGGTTGCGAATAGGGTCATACCCGAGAGCGGCACGTAATTTTTTGCGCAGAGCGGAAATATGTACCCGAATCGAATTACTGAAATTGTCCACGCTGTTATCCCAAACATGGTCAATAAGTTCTTCCTGACTTACAGGACGTCCACGGTTGAGCAACAGGTATTCAAGAATTGCCGACTCTTTTCGGGTGAGCGTCAGTTTAAGCCCGGCGGCAGATGCTATGCGTGATTTGGTGTCAAAAGAAATATCTCCGCATGTAAGAACCACGTCGTTTTGCGTGAACTGTCGCCGTGTCAGGCTGCGTATTCTTGCCTCTAACTCTTCTAAATGAAAGGGTTTTGATAAATAGTCATTTGCTCCGGAATCAAGTCCGTCCACTTTATCGGCTACTTCACTGCGTGCGGAAAGAATCAGAACCTTTGTGTCTCTGTCTGTTTGACGAAGCTTGCGCAACACGGTCATGCCGTCCGTGCCCGGCAGATTTAAGTCAAGCAGTACAAGGTCATAGCTCTCAATGCTGAGAAGCTCAATCGCTTCATTTCCGTCATAGCAAGAATCTACACTGTAATCAAGACGGCGCAGACTGCGTACAATTGTTTCGCACAGCACCTTCTCGTCTTCAACAACTAAAATATGCATAAATCCTCCTCGTTTTTCACTTTTCATCTTATTTAACGATTTTATTATATCATACAAACATAAGATTTTTGTTAAGTTTTTATTCTTAACGCAGATTTTATATACTCGGTGCTATAATGAGGGCACAAAAGAAAGGGGTGACTTCATTGATTCGATCAAAAAAAGCCTTGCTTCAAATTGCATTGCTTATCGGTGCAGCGGCAATGATTTGTTTCGGAGCCCTGCGCGGCGAGGCGGACACCGTGCTTAGCAAGGCGATCAGACTGTGTTTGGAGTGTGTCGGAATTGGATAGAAAGAAACCTGATATTAAGAAAAAAGGCATATCACAGATTTTGTCACGCTTTCGTAGTTTGATACAAGCGGCAGCGACACTTCTAACCAACATCCACCTGCCGAATTTTTTAAAGGGCGGAATTTATCAAGGAAAAGGAAAAGCCGTTTGCGTCCCCGGACTGAATTGCTATTCCTGCCCGGCGGCATCGGGAGCTTGCCCGATAGGCTCGTTTCAAGCGGTGGTTGGGTCGTCAAAATTTGCTTTTTCGTATTATATTACGGGATTTCTTATTCTGCTGGGCGTGTTGCTGGGACGATTCATCTGCGGTTTCCTGTGCCCGTTTGGCTGGTTTCAGGAGTTGCTGCATAAAATTCCGACCCGAAAAATTTCCACAAAGAAGCTGAAAGGGCTTACTTACATAAAATATGCCGTTTTACTCATAACGGTAGTTTTACTGCCCGCCCTTGTAGTCAATGACATCGGAATGGGGGATCCGTTCTTCTGCAAATACATTTGTCCGCAGGGGGTTCTCGAGGGAGCAATACCTCTTGCTGCCGTCGATTCCGGACTCCGTGCCGCATTAGGGTCATTGTTCTCATGGAAGCTCGGCATCCTGATTGTTACGATCGTGCTGAGCGTGCTGTTCTACCGTCCGTTCTGCAAATGGCTGTGTCCGCTGGGCGCATTTTATGCGTTGCTTAACAAAGTATCCTTTCTCGGAATGAAGGTTGATAAGAACAAGTGTGTCTCATGCGGAAAATGTGCAAAGGCGTGCAAAATGGATGTAGATGTTACCAAAAGCCCTGATCATACCGAATGTATCCGCTGCGGTATGTGTGTGCGTGCCTGCCCCACGGATGCAGTTAAATTCCGTTACGGATTTTGTAATGGGAAAGATAATATATGCTCGGGAAAAAGTTTGAAAAAACAAAAAATATCAAATAAAGATAAGGAGTAATTGCTTATGAAAACAAAAAAATTTATGGCCGTACTTATTTCGATCCTGCTGATTCTCAGCCTTGCCGCCTGCGGTATGTCAAAAGACAGCAAGAAGAACGAAGGAAACAAGGACACTAAGATCGCATCATTACTGACAGCAGATCCGAAAACAAAGGACGAGGCATCCGAACTGCACCAAAAACTGATGGCGCAGGAAACGGCGATTCTGTCCGAAAACAATGCTCTCTGGGAAAAGGTATTCATGTCTGCCGACAAAGGAATGGCAATGATCGAGGACGGAGGCAACTATGGCGACTTCTTGCTTAAAACAATTGAAGGTGCAAAAGATCAGTTTACTGCCGATGAACTTAAAATTCTCAAAGACGGAGCAGCACAGATACAAGAAATCGAGGGTAAGCTGACTGTTCTAGAACAGAAATTCCCGGGCTGCGGAAAGAAACCGTCCGAAGGCGATATGAGTGTTCCGGCGGAAAACGGAAAGCCTAAGGAAAACAGTGACTCGATGAAATTCCCTTCATTCGAGGGCAAGGACCTTGACGGGAAAGAAGTGAAAAGCAGCACGCTGTTTGCCGGTAATACAGTCACAGTGGTAAACTTCTGGTTTACGACCTGCAGCCCCTGTGTCGGTGAAATTCCCGAGCTTGAGGCACTGAACAAAAAGCTCTCCGAAAAAGGCGGAGAGGTAGTCGGTATAAATTCCTTTACACTGGACGGCGATAAAACTGCGATTTCGGAAGCAAAGGATGTTCTGATGAAGAAAGGTGCAACATACAAAAATATCTGGTTTGATTCAAAGAGTGAAGCCGGAAAATTCACTTCGGGGCTGTATTCCTATCCGACGACATATGTGGTCGATAAAAACGGCAACATCGTAGGCGATCCGATCGTAGGCCCCATCACGGGTAAAAAGCAAATGGAGAAGTTGAATAAGCTTATTGACCAAGCTCTGGCAAGCAGCAAGAATTAAGTCGATTTAACATGGTTTATACACGCCCTCCGGGGAAATTTCAGAGGGCGTACAAGAGAAAACAGTATGGTTTACCGAAACTCAATTTTGAGCTTTGCGCTTTGCATCGTTCATTACTCTTTTTCAAAGTCAACAGGAAAGAGCCTTTGGGACAGCAACTTTTCGTGCCGCCTGACGGTTTCTCACCCGAAAGAAGTTCAGGTATTCCTCGGCTGTTCGATTGTTGTGGGGCGGGAGACACGCAAGGTTCATACCGGATTTTACCTTACCGAAATATAAACTAAATATCCCCTTAGGAACATTAAAAGGCTCCTAAGGGGATTCGTTTTATTTCTGCGGGCAATGATTTGTCGCAACAATGTTTATTCCTGTGTCGCAAATGTTTTCAATAAGGACATCGCCGAGCTTAACGGGTGCCTTAACTTCAACATCGGCAATTGCTTTCATGCAGTCCATGATTTTCTCTTTCGGGAGAGCACCTTTCGACTTGCATGGAACAACGTTATGAATTCCGCCGCTTACCTTGACTGTCGTTGCAAGGCTTCTGACCGGGTGAGTACATTCTGTTCTCGCGTATGCGTCTCCGCGCTTGCAGGTGTTGCCTGTTACGGAAACGACCTCGCCGCGGTCATTCAGCTCGACTGTAATTCCGCAGCCCATAGGGCATGAAACGCAAATAATATTCTTCTGCATAAATCAACCCTCCACCGAAATTTCAATTACACCGTCGTGTTCAAAGCTTTTGAGAACGTCATTTTTAATAACAACGTTTTCCATCTCGCCGGGAGCAAGTCTCGGCTTCTTGCGGCTGAGTATTTCCTCGCCGTTATATTTAACGACGATTTTTGCATTTTTATAGGTCTGACCGACTCGGAAGAAGAGCTTAACGTCATTCTCGTTTTTAATATCCACTTTCTGCGGAACAATGTAGCGAACTCCGTTGACTCCCTTGGTTTTTACATATTCATGGCTGCTTGTCTGACCGAGGACATATCTTGCCGCACCCTCGCCGGCAGTCTGGCTTTCAAGAGTAACGTAATCAACAAGGTCGTGAACGTGGAGAACGTTGCCGCAGGCAAAAACACCCTTGTGAGAGGTCTCTCTGAACTCATTTACGACTGCACCGTTTGTAACGGGATCAAGCTCAATGCCGACAGCTCTTGTAAGCTCGTTCTCCGGAATAAGACCGACCGAAAGCATGAGCGTGTCACACTCAATGTACTGCTCCGTACCCTTGATAGGACGGCGGTTTTCGTCAACGTCGGCAATCGTAACGCCCTCGACTCTGTCTTTGCCGTGAACCTCGATAACGGTACAGCTCAGACGAAGCGGAATGTTGAAATCGTCAAGGCACTGAACAATGTTTCTTGTCAGTCCGCTTGAATAAGGCATAAGCTCGCACACGACCTTAACCTCGGCACCCTCAAGAGTCATACGCCTTGCCATGATAAGACCGATATCTCCCGAACCGAGGATAACAACTTTTTTGCCTGGCATGTAACCGTCTATGTTGACATATTTCTGCGCCGTGCCTGCTGTCATAACGCCCGAAGCTCTTGTTCCGGCAATGTTCAGCGCACCTCTCGGACGCTCACGGCAGCCCATTGCAAGGATAATTGCCTTCGCCTGAATTTCAAGCAGACCGTCCTCCTTGTTGACCGCATAAACAACGTTGTCGTCCGTTATTTCAAGTGCCATTGTGTCCGTTTTGTATTCAATTCCTTTTTCATGCACAAGCTGAATAAATCTGTCGGCATATTCGGGGCCTGAAAGCTCCTCACCGAAATAATGAAGTCCGAAGCCCGTATGTATGCACTGCTCAAGAATTCCGCCGAGAGTCTCGGCTCTCTCAAGTACAAGAATGCTGTCGACGCCGCATTCCTTTGCTTTGATTGCGGCTGCCATTCCGGCAGGACCGCCGCCGATTACAACTATATCATAATTAAGCATAATTCCCGCCTCACTTTGTTCTGTCATAGAGAATTTTCGACTCGCCGCCGAATTTTGTAATTTCATTGATTTCTACGCCAAGCTCACGGGCGAGCAGTTCGACTACCTTTGAACCGCAGAAGCCGCCCTGACAGCGACCCATGCCCGCTCTCGTTCTGCGCTTAACTCCGTCAACGTCTCTTGCACCTGCCGGAGCATGAATTGCGTCGAGAATTTCGCCCTCAGTGACTGTCTCGCAGCGGCAAATAATTCTGCCGTAAGCGGGGTTTTTCTTAACAAGCTCCTTGCGCTCTTCATTGCTCATGTTTCTGAAGCGCACGGGAGCCTTGCGCTCGGGAATAAAGCTATTTTTTTCCTCCGCGCCAATTGCCTTTGCTACTGTTTGTCCGACATATTCGGCAATAGCGGGAGCGGCAGAAAGACCCGGAGATTCAATACCTGCAACGTTAAAGAAACGGTCGTTCTTTTTGCTCGGCTCAATGATAAAATCATCATTGACACCGTGTGCCCTGAGACCTGCGAAGGAGGTAATGACCGCTCTTGTGGAAACCGTCGGTACAGATTTTTGAGCAGCTTTGAGAACGTCGGCAAGCTCGCTTGCTGTTGTTGAAACGTCCTCCTTGTCCTCAATATCAAGTGCACTCGGACCGATGAGCAGATTGCCGTCAACCGTCGGGGTGACAAGAACTCCCTTACCCATCTTGGACGGGCACTGGAATATTGTATGCTTTGCGAGTGAACCGACCGACTTGTCGCAGAGCATATATTCGCCCTTTCTCGGGATAATTTTTATTGAATCGTCGCCTATAAGTGTAGCAATTTCGTCGCTGTAAACACCTGCGGCGTTGATTATATATTTTGCGCCGATTGATTTTTCACCGTCAACAAGGGTGAATCCGTTGCCGTCAAAATCAATCTTCTCAACCTTAAAGTTACGAATAAAATCAGTACCGTTTATAACGGCATTTTCCGTTGCCGCAACCGTCAGCTCATAGGGGCAGACAATACCCGCCGTCGGTGCCCAAAGAGCCGCTTTAGCCTCGTCGCTGATATTCGGCTCAGCCTCGCGGAGCTTGTCCGCATCATAGATTTCAAGGTTTGGAACGCCGTTCGCCTTTCCTCTTTCAAGAAGAACGTTTAAGGTTTCTGTTTCTTCGTCTGAGAAAGCAACAACAAGCGAGCCTATATTTTTGAAAGGAACGTTCAGCGTTTTGCAAATCTCCGGCATAAGCTCGGTTCCCCTGACATTGAAGCGCGCTTTAAGCGTGCCGGGCATTGCATCAAAACCCGCGTGAACAATCGCACTGTTTGCTTTTGAAGTTCCCATTGCCACATCGTTGCATTTTTCAACAAGGGCAACGCTGATATCATAGCGGCTGAGCTCTCTTGCGATGAGCGAACCGATAACACCTGCGCCCACAACGGCAACATCGTAATTCATTGATAAACCCCCATATACAATCATGATATTTTGTATTATAGCATATTATTACGCATAAAACAACCGAACTTGAAAGATTGTAATTCAAAATAAACATTTTTGACGAAAGAGCTAAAATATTTTGGAAAAACTACAATTTGGGAACCGATTTATAAAATAATAGCCGCGGTATATAATTCTTAAACGGAGCAAAAAAGAAAAACGACAAATCTTTTTAGGATTTGCCAAATTTGAAGTCTCTGAAGTCTCTTTTATATATAAGTCGCAGGTATATTTCACTCGTTCCGTGAGAACGAAATTTATAGAAAAAGAAAAAGACCAAGTCTGTATGACTTGATCTTTTTCTTGGCGGAGAAGGGGAGACTCGAACTCCCGCGCCGGTTACCCGACCTACGCCCTTAGCAGGGGCGCCTCGTCACCAACTTGAGTACTTCTCCATTGGTAACAAAACAGTTACTATTTTGTTGTTGCAGGACCTCCGAAATCGGAAGTCCTGCAAAGTGGCGGAGAGAGTGGGATTCGAACCCACGGTATGTTGCCATACGACGGTTTTCAAGACCGTTCCGTTATAACCGCTTCGGTATCTCTCCATAAAGCGTAAGTTATTCTAACACAAATCAAATGCCTTGTCAACGCTTTTTGTGTGAATTTTATTTTCCGATATCCTGTCTGAGCAAGGCTTCAAGGCTCACTCCGAGGGTGTCGGCTATCACGATAACCTCGATGTCCGTCACAAAGCGTTTACCGCACTCGATACGCTGAACGGCGTTTTTGTCTATATCGAGCCCCGCGAGCTGAAATGCATCGGCGAGCTGCCGCTGCGAAAGCTCCATATTTTTGCGCAGAACGGCTATATTTTTTCCGCAGACATTGTTAAGCCCGTCTTTTGCTTTGTTGATAAACATAAAAACGCCTCCGAGACATTCAGTGCTTGTCAATAAATCCATTATATGTTATGATTAGATAAATATTGACATTCACTAAATGTCACAGTTGAGAGGCAAAATTATATGTTCAAAAAAAGTAAGTCCAAAAAGTACAACAACAAGAAATCTCGTCAGAGGGCACTAAAAGCCCTTGAGACCTTGGCTTTTGTAATGATGCTTCTGTCTCTCTTTGCGGGCATGGCTTTTCTTGCTTTGGGTTGTTTTTCTTTTCCTTCGCTCGGGAAATTCATCCTCTTTCCTTTTCTGTTCGGTATTCGCTCTTGTATTTTTCATATTTGCCGTCTTTTTTCTTGTTATTTTCACCAATTTGATCAATAAACAACTTCCCTAATGTAGCAATTTGTGATATGATTATCGCATACCGAACGACGGAGGGAATATATGAACGTAAAAGAACTGCTCGGCAGGCTCTGCGAAAATGCAATATGCGGCGAAAGTTCCGTTTACGACTGCGGCGACGGCGCTTATATGCGGCTTATAAAAGGCGCGGCGGAATCGGATTTTTCAAAAATCTGCGGCGAGTGCGAAAAGCTCGGCTATACGATTTTTCAGCGCAACGACCTCGAAGAAAACAGACACGCATCATATCACGGGGATATGCTCATCCACATATATTTCTGCCCGTCGGAAAAAAGCCTGCGCGTCATATGCGACCCGTTCTCGGCTCGGTTCGAGTGCGAGGAGCCGAAATATGAGAGAAGGTGCGGCAGCGCTCTGTGGCAGTTTGAAAACGACCACTCGTATATCGACTGTGGGATGTGCTATATCCTGCGCTGCGCGGACAACAGCTTTTTTATTATAGACAGCGGGCACTTTCTTCAGCCCAACGACCACAAGAGGATATACCGCTTTCTGCGCGAGCGCACGCCCGACGGCGAGCGGACGGTTATTGCGGGCTGGTTTTTCAGCCACGCGCACGACGACCATGTGAGCCAATTTGTCGATTTTATCCGCGAATACGGCTCGGCGGTCGAAATCGAAAGGCTATATTACAACGACGCGCCCATAGACCACCGCGACAGCATGAGCTGGGGCGAGTCCAACAAGAAATATATAAGGCGGTTTGAGGACTGCGCCCGCTCCTGCAAAATTCCCGCCGTGAAGCTCCACACGGGGCAGCGGTTCTTCGTGCGCAATCTTCGCTTTGACGTGCTCTGCACTCAGGAGGACGTTTGGCCTCAAAGTCTCGAAAACTTCAACAACACCTCATGCGTGCTCGCGCTCGAGGCAGACGGGACGAGGATAATATTCCCCGGCGACGCCGCAGATGTCGAGAGCGACATACTGACGGCGCGCTACACAGAAAAAACGCTCGGCTGCGACATTATGCAGCAGTCCCACCACGGGCACAGCGGCGCTTCGTCCGAGTTCTACCGCAGAGCTGACGCAAAGACAGTAATGTTTCCGATAACAAAAATAAAATTAGACGAGGAATATCCGAAGCAGGAGGCGAACAGAGTCGCCTGCTCTATAGCCGAGGAATATTTCATAGCCTCCGACGGCACGGTTGAATTCCCCCTGCCCTACTCGGTCGGCAGCGCGAAAGTTTATCCCGACGAAACCTTTGAAAACTTCGCCGCGATAAAAATGCTCTGGGGCTACGACTACCCCGAAGAATACAAAAAACAGCTCTTCGAGGAGTTTTTAAGACGCGGAGGCCTGCCCTCTCTCGGAGAGGTGGAGGCATAACACGAAGCTCCCGAACGCTTTGCCGAAAAATAAAACCGCAACGGAGGATAATATACAATGATAAATTTTGACAGCAAGAACAGGATATTCAAGCTTGACACTCCCAATTCGAGCTATGTTATCGGAGTCGTCGACTCCGACCAGCTCGTCAATTTATATTACGGCAGCAAGATAGCCGACACCGAGGGGCTTGAGGCTCGTTCGCTTCGTCCGCGCTGCGCGTCGTTCAGCCCGCTGACCAATGAGCACTATACCGACTCGCACGATTTTTCGCCCGACTGCGCGCCCATGGAATACGGCTGCAACGGCTGCGGAGATTTCAGGGTGAGCGCGTTATCAATAAAAAATGCGGACGGCAACACCGTTACCGATATGCGCTACGAGGGGCACAGGATATACGCGGGCAAGCCGTCCGCCGAGCCCCTGCCGTCTGTTTACCTCAACAGCGACAGCGAGGCGGACACGCTCGAAATCTATATGGCGGACAGAGCGACCGATATTCGCGTCACGCTCATATATACCGTATTCAACGCGCTCGATGTAATCATACGCAGCGCAAAAATCGAGAACGCATCACAGAAGCCTGCGGATATCGAACGCGCGATGAGCCTGTGCGTCGACCTGCCGAGCATGGATTACGACCTCATAACGCTCTACGGCAGACATGCCAAGGAGCGCTCCGAGGAGCGCCGCCCGCTCGCCCACGGACTTCAGGGAATTGCGAGCAAGCGCGGAGTTTCGAGTCACTGCCAAAACCCGTTTGCGGCTCTCGTCTCCGAAAATGCCGACGAGGACAGCGGTGAGGCCTACGGCTTCAATCTCGTTTACAGCGGCAACTTCGAGTTCTGCGCCGAATGCGACTTCTCGGGCACCTCGCGCATAGTCATGGGCATAAACCCCAATGACTTCTCCTGGCGCCTTGAGCCCGGCGAGAGCTTTATGACTCCCGAGGCGGTTATCGTCTATTCGAACGCGGGCATAGGCGAGATGAGCCGCACATATCACAGGCTCTATAACAACAATCTCGTCTGCGGCAAATGGAAAACCGCAAAGCGTCCCCTGCTGATAAACAGCTGGGAGGCGGCATATTTTGATTTTGATACGGAAAAGCTCGTCTCCTTCGCCGAGCGTGCAAAGGAGCTCGGCATGGATATGCTCGTCATGGATGACGGCTGGTTCGGCGAGCGCAACGACGACCGCAGCTCCCTGGGCGACTGGTTCGTAAACGAGAGCAAGCTCAAGGGCGGCCTGGGCGAGCTTATAGACAGAGTAAACGCTCTCGGGCTGAAATTCGGAATATGGTACGAGCCGGAGATGATCTCCCCCGACTCGGAGCTGTTCCGCGCCCACCCCGACTGGTGCGTCCATGTTCCGAACCGCAAGCCCTGCATAGGCAGGCATCAGTATGTTCTTGATATGTCCCGAAAAGATGTGCGCGACAACATATTCGACCAGATGTACTCCGTGCTCTCGAAATATAAAATAGACTATATCAAATGGGACTTCAACCGCAATATTTCCGACGCGGGCTCCGCTCTGCTGCCCGCGGACAGGCAGGGCGAGTTCTTCCACCGCTTCATTCTCGGCACATACGAGCTCATGGGCAGGATACGCGACGCGTTCCCCGATATGCTCTTTGAAAACTGCTCGGGCGGCGGCGGGCGCTTCGACCCCGCCATGCTCGCATTCTCTCAGCAGATCTGGGCGAGCGACAACACCGACCCAATAGAGCGGCTGACGATTCAGTTCGGCACCTCGATGTGCTACCCCGCCTCGACTATGGGCGCTCACGTCTCCGCCTGCGACAGGACGGATTACAAAGTAAAGGGCGACGTCGCGCTCTGGGGCACGTTCGGCTACGAGCTTGACCCGAATGAGCTGAGCGCAGAGGAGCGCGGGCAGGTAAAAAAGCAGGTTGACGAATACCACAAATACTATGACCTCATTCACTCTGGTGACCTCTATCGGCTCAAAAGCCCCTACGATGACGGATATCGCTGCGCGTGGAGCTTTGTCGCGCAGGACAAGAGCGAGGCTCTTGCGACGGTCGTAACCATGCGCGCGCCCGAAGTGCCGTTCTTCATTCTCAGATTCAAGGGTCTCGACCCCGAAAAGCGCTACATCTGCGACTTCGACGGGAGAGTTTATTCCGGCTCCAATCTCATGAACGCCGGACTCAACCTGACCCGCTCCACCGCAAAAACTTATTCGAGCGTCAAGATATATCTAAAGGAGGAAGAATAACATGAAAAAGAAGCTTCTCAGATTCGTTTCGCTCGCGCTCGCTTCATTTGTACTCGGCGGCATAAGCACCTGCGCCTTTGCCGAAGAATCGGAGAGTGAAATCGACGGGTCGAACTGGATGAGCGCGATAAAGCCGGATGTGCCGATAACAGCCATAAATATGCCCGGCACGCATGACAGCTCGACGAAGTATGTTGACATCAGTCCGATATTCAAGACACAGGACGGCTCCGTCTCGGAGCAGCTCTACCGCGGCGCACGCTACTTTGATATGCGCTTCGAGCTTCAAAAGGATAAAAGGCTGGTTGCCGTTCACTCGGCGGCCTCCTGCCGAAAGGCTTACGGCGTAAAAGCCGAGAAGCTCACGGCGGCGGACGCCGTCGAGATGTGCGCCGACTTTTTGAAGAAGAATCCCGGCGAGACCGTGCTTTTCCAGCTTAAGGAGGGTAACGGCAAGACGGGCACGGTGTTCTTCGACGCCTTCTACGAGCAGTGCATAAAGGGTCAAGAGGATATATGGTTTCTCGAAAACCGTATCCCGACCCTCGGCGAGGTGCGCGGCAAGATAGTTCTCCTGCGCGTTGTCAAAGCCGACCGCTCGAAGTTCGACGATCAGAACAGCGGCCTCGATTTCGGCGCATATCCGCACGTCCCCGTAAAAGAGGTCATAAACTTCATATCGGGCAGCATGAAAAAAGCCTCGACGGGCAAAACCTATTCGCACCTCTATGTTCAGGATTCGTATAAGCTCGGCGGCAGCAAAAAATGGCAGGCAGTCACAACATTCCTCGAATCCGAGTTAGACCCCGAGAACTTTAACATATGCCTGTCAAGCTGCGTCGGACTGGGTCTGCCGCTGATGAACTCGCGGATAATCAATCACAGACTCAAAAAGTACGACTTCAAGGATGGCAAGACATACGGAATAATCGCTATGGACTTTGTCCCCGAGGACGTTTGCAGGAACATATACATGACAAATTCCGCAATAATGACCGAGACACCGAACGCCGCCACCGAATATTCGGAGCGAACTTCGTTCACTTTTCTCGGGCGCACGTTCTTCGTTCTTCGCAGCCTGCTGTTCGGCATCGTCCATGCCGTGAGCTTTATTGCGAACTTGTTCTACCGTTAAAATTCAATATTGACACTTCTCGCTATACCGCGGCAAAAGCTTGTGTTTTTTGCCGCGGTATTTTTGACAGATTTTTTATATGTAAAAATATAAAATAATAATTGTGTCAAAACAGCCCGCACAGGTTTTCGTCGCGGCGCAATATCTAAAAGAGAAGTGAAAAAAATGGAGAAATCAAGGATAAACTCGGACAAGCTCAAATTCATAGATGAAGAAAAGCGCGAGAAGCTCATCCTCGCGTTTAAATGCGTTTTTTCGTGCGCCGCCGGGCTGCTGCTCGCGCACGCAAAAATTTTCGGCAGGCTGTCCCCTCTCGCGCTCGCGTTTTCCGCGGCGGCGGTTCAGCCCTACGCCCTTGCGGCGGCGGTCGGCTCGCTCTCGGGCTATCTGCTGTCCTTTTCGGGCACGGAGGGAATAAGATACGTGGCGTGCGTCGCGGGAACAGCGCTGATAAATTTTTCCGTCAACCGTCTGCGCGGCGAGGACTGCGTGCGGCGCACGGCTCCCGTCTCCGCCGCGCTGTGCTGTGCGTCTACGGGCATGGCCGTGCTGCTCGTCGAGGGCTTCACGCTAAACGGCGTTGTGAGCTTTCTCTCCGACTGCATTCTCGCGGGCGGGATGACATATTTTTTCTCGCGTTCCCTCCGTCTTACGGAGCGCAAAAATAAACCAAACGCTCTCGGCAGGCACGATATAATCTGCATCGCCGTCTCCTGCTGCGCGGCGCTGACCGCCTTCGCCCGGCTCAATATACTGAACTTCCGTCCCGCCGGGACTGCGGCGGCTCTCGCCGTTATGCTGCTGTGCTTCGCCCTGCGTGAATCGGGCGGCGCAATAGGCGGAATCTGCTCGGGCGCGGCGCTCGCGGCGGCTTGCGGCGAGCCCTCTTTGGGTGCCGTATACGCGGCTGCGGGACTCTGTGCCGGGCTGTTCTCGAAATTCGGTCAGTTCGGTATTTCGGCGGCATTTATCTGCATCTGCGGAATAAGCGCGGTCATCTCCCCGAGCCCGCAGGCGGTGGCGGCTATTGCCGAGAGCGCGGCGGCGGCTCTGATTTTCGTGCTCATACCGCGTGCAAGGCTCGAAAAGCTGCGGGAAAAGCTGAGCCCCGCGCAGGAATATGCGCCCGACGGCGAGCGAGGGGAGATGTGCCGCCGCCTCAACGACGCGGAGAGTGCGCTCGAGGGCGTAGGGCGATGCATCGAACGGGCGGGCAAGAGAATAGACTCCGTGCGCCCGGACGGGGCGGAGATAATGACCGCGAGGGTCAAGCAGAGCGTCTGCGCCGGGTGCGGGAAGTGCGCCGGAAAGAGAGAAAAGCTCCGAGAGCGAGCGTTTTCGGACGCGATAAAAATACTGCGCGAGGAAAATCATATAACCTCGGAGGAATTGGGCGCGGAGTTCTGCGTCGAATGTCCGAAGTCTTACGCTGTAGCCGAAAGCTTCAACCGAATTTTTGCGGGCAGCGTTGCATCGGCTTGCGCGGCGCAAAAGACAAACCAGCTCCGCCGTGCCGTTGCGGACAGCTTCGGCGCGATGGCCGATATCATAGGCGAAATCGCTGCGCAGACGGCAAGGAGCGAAATGTTTCTCCCCGCGCAGACCTCCTGCGCCGTTGACGTGCTCGGCGAACTCGGATTGAATATTATCTCCGCCTGCTGCAAAAGAGACTGCGAGGGGCATATTAAGCTCACGGCGAAAGCAGCGGAGCTGCCGGAAAACGCCGTCCTGCGAAAAGCCGCCGACACGCTCTCTCAAGAGCTCGGAGCGGCTTTGGCTCTCCCCGCCATACGCGACACAGAGGGCGGAGTCGAGCTGACCTTCGGCGAAAAGCCGCGCTTCTGCTTTGAAATAGGCTCCGATCAGCGCCCCGCCTCGGACGACGGGGACTGCGGCGACTGCTGCGACTGCGTGGGGCTCGAGGACGGGCGGAATGTGATAATTTTGAGCGACGGCATGGGGACGGGCAGACGCGCCGCCGTCGATTCCGCTATGGCGACTGACCTTTTCGCTTCGCTCATCTGTTCGGGACTCTCCTGCGAGGCGGCGCTCAGAACCGTCAACACCGCGCTCATAGCAAAGAGCGAGGACGAGAGCCTTGCAACGCTCGACATAGCATCGCTCGACCCCTACTCGGGCGAGATAAGCTTCTTCAAGGCCGGCGCTGCGCCGTGCTTCATAAAGCGTGCGGGGCGCACGGCGATACTCGAGCTGCCGTCGCTCCCGGCGGGAATACTCAGCCGCATAGGTTTTTCAACGGCGGGCACCGAGCTGCGCGAAGGCGACACGGTGGTTATGATATCGGACGGCGTGGCTGCGGACGGCAGCGAGTGGATATTGAAGCTCCTTCGCTCCTGGCGGGGGGACGCTCAGGGGCTCGCCGAGGAGCTGACCGCCGCCGCCTTGAGCCGCCGCAAAGGAAAAAAATCCGACGATATGACCGCGATATGCGTGCGGGTTCACGGCGCCGACCGAATCGGGAATTGACAAAGCCTGCGGCATAATATATAATATTTGCGAAAACAAATTGGAGGTATAAATTATGATTTTAGCAGCTGTCGGTAAGAACGGCACAGGCAAGGATTTCTTCCTTGATTATGTTGCTCAGAAGTACGGCTTCCCGATGATTTCCATCGGCGACGTTGTCCGCGAGCTCGCAACCAAGGACGGCCTTGAGCTGACCCGCGACAATCTTCACGCCACCAGCAAGAAGTACATGGGCGAATTCGGCCAGACCTTCTTCCCCGAGATGATAGTCAAGAAGATAAAGGAGTCGGACGCTCCGAACTACCTTGTTTCCGGCATTCGTCCGCCCTCGGATATAGAGATTTTCCGCAAGGCCTTCGGCGAGGATTTCATCCTTGTTGACGTTGTTATCAGCGACGACGAGGTTCGTTATCAGAGAATGATAGCCCGCGGTTCCGAGCGCGACGGCAAGAGCGTTGAAAAGCTCCGCGAGAACGATCTCCACGAGGAGGAGATCTTCCACACCAGCGAGAGCGAGAAGATGGCGAACTATGTCATCAAGAACGACGGCGGCGTCGAGGATTTCTACGCGGCAGTCGACAATTTCTATGAGACCGTTCTCAAGCCGAAGCTCGGCTGATCAACTGATTCAAAAGCATAAAACGTCCTCCGTATGGCACCATACGGAGGATGATTTTTTATATATAAAAGTAAAAAGTCCGCACAGCATAAGCTGTACAGACTTTTCCGATGTAAAGATTGATTACTGCTGGGGAGCTCCAACAGGGCAAGCATCTGCGCAGGAACCGCACTCGGTGCAGAGATCCGCGTTGATCTCATACTTGCCGTCGCCCTCGGAAATAGCTCCTACGGGGCACTCAGCCTCGCAAGCGCCGCAGGAAATGCAATCGTCGCTGATATGATAAGCCATTAGTCAATCCTCCTTAATCAATTTATCTGTCAGCAATCGGCGGAGAATCTCCGCATATGCTGTATAACCATTGTAACACATTATATTGAAAAATCAAGAGTAAATTATACCCGTATTTATTCTATTCCCTTGAGCGCCTCAAGCTCGGAGCGTTCAACCTTGATTTTGCCGTCCTTTATGGTCTTTACCTCGCGGCGGCCGAACGTGTGCGGCGCGGCATCGGGGCAGCGGTCGAGCCTGACCTTGAGCTGGCCGGAGAGGAGGTTCACCTCAACTACCGTTCCCCTGCCCTCGGGAGTCTCAACGAGAGCGCCCTGCTTCGGGGTTATCTTCAGAAGATACTCGTAGTTGTCCTGCTCGTATTTCAGGCAGCACATGAGCCTGCCGCAGGTGCCGCTTATCTTGACCGGATTGAGCGAGAGACCCTGCTCCTTTGCCATCTTTATCGACACCGGCTGGAAGTCGCCTATAAACGTGCTGCAGCAGAACGGTCTGCCGCACATACCCAGACCGCCGAGCATCTTCGAGCCGTCGCGCACGCCTATCTGCCTGAGCTCTATTCTCGTGCGGAACACGCGGGCAAGGTCCTTGACAAGCTCGCGGAAATCGACTCTGACGTCAGAGGTATAATAGAAGAGTATCTTCTTGCCGTCAAAGGCGTATTCGACATTGACGAGCTTCATCATGTCAAGCCCGTGGTCGGCTATCTTCTGAAGGCAGATATCAAAAGCCTCCTGCTCCTTTTTGCGGTTCTCCTCGACTATCTTGAGATCCTCGTCCGTCGCGCGGCGCACCACGGACTTCAGGGGCTTGACTATCTCCTCGTCGCTGACCTCGCTGTTTTCGAGCGCCACTTCGCCGCACTCCATTCCGCGAACAGTCTCGACGATAACATAATCGCCCTTTTCGAATTTATTGTCGAGAGGGTCGAAATAATAGACCTTTCCGACCTCTCTGAATTTAACTCCTATGACCTGAGCCATATATTCCATCCTTTCATCTGCCCGACGCACGGCGCAGCTCGGCGCACATACGGGTAATGAGCAGAGTGTAATTTTCGTTTCTTTCAAACGCTGCCGCGAGTCCGTCTATACAGGTTATCATGCGCATGAGATTCGCCGTGGTTATATTAACGGCGAGCTTTTGCGCCGTGTCTCTATACTCCTCGGGCGCTTCGGCTCCGGATTTTATCAGCACCGCAGCACGGAAAAATTCCGGCAGAACCTGCAAGGCGGCTCTGAACAGCGTCTTATCCTTTTCAAATGCCGCCGTCGCCGCGAGCAGGGGATATTCGTTAGCCTCCGGCACGGCCGCCGCCACAGCCCTCGCGGCGTCCAAAACGCCGCTGTCCACTCGCCTGCCGCCGCCCTGCGAAAACACGGCGCAGCGGGAGAGGACGGTCTGCAAAAACACGTTTCTGTCATCCGTCAGCAGCAGAAAGCACACGCCCTCCGGCGGCTCCTCGAGCACCTTGAGCAGTGCATTCTGCGCGGGGACGAGCATATTCTGCGCGTCCTTCAGGATATACACCTTTCTGTCCGCCTCGTTTGCGACTATGTAGGCATCCGAGCGCAGCTCACGGACGGTTTCAATCCTGAAATTATCCGTTTTGGGGTCGGGCTCGAATATTTTTATATCGGGATGAGAATCGGAGAGTGCCTTGAGGCAGTTTATGCATCTGCCGCAGGGCTTGCCCTCCCCCGAGCACACCAGCGCGGCGGCGAGGGTCTTTGCGGTCTGCATAAGGCGTTCACCGTCCTCATCCTCGAGTATCGCGGCATGGGGAAAACGCCCTGAGTTCACTGAGGAACTCAGAGCCTTTTTCAGCGGCTCCGATATTTGCAAAGATTCAAATCCCATATATTCTCCGGCGTTACAGCTTATAAAAATCCGCCATGTTCACAACGAACACGGTCGCTCCGCCGATCGCCACCTGAACGGGCAGGGTGACGAAGCTCTCCGCATTGTAGGCGGGGGCGGCGCTCATGAGCTGAGTGCGTCTGGAGCAGTTTTCCCTGAGTATCTCCATGACGTCGTCAACGCGGCTGTCCTCAACGCCTATGAGCAGGGTGACGTTGCCCGCGCTTAAAAAGCCGCCCGTTGTCGACAGCTTTGTTGCGTCAAAGCCGGCCTTTGTCAGCTCGCTTAATACGTCGTACGAGTCGTCGTTGCTGATTATTGCAATGATGAGTTTCATCGGAAAGGCTCCTTTCTGTTTTACTTGCATATCTTACTCAATAATATTATAAAACATCTTCGGCTATTTTACAACTTTTATATTGAAAATACCGTATCTGCGAAGCGCCTCGATTTCCCTTTCGCCGAGTATCTCCCCCGGCATAGCGGCGGGAATGGCGGGCGGGCACGGGCAATACGCCTCGGCAGCCGTCCGTCCGAGGGCGAAATCGATATCAATATATTCGCATTCCGCGAGCAGCGCTTCGCGCGGTGTCATGGCGGTCTGCGGCAAAAAAGCGCTGACCTTAACGGGCTTTTTGCCGCTCGGCTCGGCTTTTGAAAATATCGATTTCAGTGCTTCGTCGAGCCTGTCGAAGTCCCTGTCCGTGTTCATGACGGAGGGGATGAGAATTATCTTTCCGAGTCCCGCATATTCGGGCTCGATTCCGTGCCCGCGCAGCAGCTCGCCGACATCCTCGCCGTCAAAGCCGAAACGCCGAACATCGAAGGCTATGCGCGTCGGGTCGCAGTCGCCCTCGGGCAGAGTTAATCCCAACGAGCGGCAGAGCTCCGCGGTCCTTTGCACGCGGCGGCTCAGGCGGACAAATTCGCCCGCGTTATTCTCCAGCCAATCCCGCGCAAGGTCTAAGGATATCATTATCGGATAGGACGGGCTCGTTGAGTCGAAAAGAGCCATTGCGCGGCGTATCTCCGGCACGAAGCTTTCGTCGCCTATCTGAAGCCACGCGCCGCCCGTTAGGACGGGCAGGGTTTTATGCGCGCTCTCCGCGCTCATCGAAGCGCCGAGGGCGAGCGGAGAGATATCCTTTTCCAAAAATTTAAGATGCGCTCCGTGGGCGCAGTCGACAAGCAGCGGCACGCCGAACTCGCGCGCTGCGTCCGCTATCGCGCCGATATCGGAGAGCACCCCGAAGTAGTCGGGTGAGGTCAGATACACAGCTTTTGCGCCGGGCGTTTTTTCGAGCGCGCGGCGGACATTCTCAGCCGTTATGCGCCCCGAGAACAGCTCTCCCGCGCTGCCGTCCGGCAGAACCCAGACGGGCTCTATGCCGAGCAGGGACATGGCGTTTATCGCGCTGCGGTGAACAACGCGCCCGCAGACGACCTTTCCGCCTCTCGGCGCGGCGGCTCTGAGCATGGCCTGAATGCAGAGCGTGCAGCCTCCGGCACTCATAAACGTCGCCGCAGAGCCGAACAGCTTTTGCGCCTGCGTCTCCGCGAGAGCCGTTGCGCCCTCGCCGTCAAAGAGGCTGCCGGTGTCCGGTAGCTCCGTTATATCAAAGTCCTGTATACTCCCGAGCGCGGAGAAATTCCCCTTGTGCGCGGGCATATGCATACTGACCTTTTGCTTTTTTGCGTGCGCCTTAACGGCTTCGAAAAGCGGAGCAGACATTTTTCACCTCAAAGTTTCGCTTCGTTGAGCATTATTCCGCCGGGCACTATGTCTATCATGCCGTAGTGCCCGTCGCGTATGCTGCCGGGGTTCATTATATAGAGCCCGTCGTCATATGCAGTAACGCCCGAGTGGGTATGGCCGTATAATACTATGTCGGCACCCTCCTGCCTTGCGCGGCAAATAAGCTCGTCCGTGCCGTACTTGACGTGCTCGGTATGGCCGTGGGTGCAGTAAATTTTCTTGCCGCCGAGAGTCACCACCCGCATGAGCGGCAGCTTTGAGGAAAAGTCGCAGTTGCCGGCGACTCTTATCATGCTCGGCAGGCTGCGGCAATAGCTCTCGAGCATTTCGATGTCGCTCTCTCCGTCGCCGAGAAAAATCAAAGCTTCCGCCTCGGGATGAGCTTCAACGGCATCGAGTATGCGCGAGGGCATACCGTGAGAATCGGAAATAACAAGTATCCGCATTGTTTCGCCCCGTTTTCGGACTTCAAGTCCGCATAATGACCGCACGCCGGCAGGTTCTATGCGCCGTATGCGTGCATAAGTTTATTATATATGAAAAAAGGTGGTTTTGCAATGAGCAATATTAACGGCAGCGGGAACATGACGCCCGAACAGCTTATGGCGCTCGCCGGCAGTCTCGGCGGCAAGGACTCCCCCGACCCCGAAAAGGCGGCGGCCGCGCTGTCAAAACAGCTGAGCGAGGAAAAACGGCAGAGGCTAAACGAGGTTCTGAGCGACAAATCGGCTCTCGAAAAGTTGCTGCAAAGTCCGGAGGCACAGAGGCTGATGAAGAAATTCGGAGTAAACGGCAAGGGGTAAGCTATGGACAACATCGGCGACATACTCTCCTCTTTAAGCGACGACGACATGAAGGCGCTCGGCGACGCGGCGCGCAGCCTGCTCGGCTCGGCGGAGCAGGAGCAGGAGGGCGGCGGGCAGGGCTTTTCTTTAGACCCGACTGCAATGGCGAAGATAGCGCAGATAATGGGCGCGATGAACCGCCGCGACAGCCGCTGCGACCTCATAGCCGCTCTGCGTCCGCTTTTAAGCGAGCCGCGCCGCCGCAGAGCCGACGACGCCATGCAGCTGATAAAGCTCATTGACCTTTTGCCGATGATAGAGGAACTCGGGAGGAAATAGGTATGCCCGCATATACGGAAAACGAGCTGCGGCGAATGCGCGAGAGAGCTATAGCCAGCGCAAAGGAGATGCAAAAGCGCGCGGCCATAAAAGAAAGCGGCGCACAGTGCAAAAATCCCGAGCCGCCGAAAACACCGGAACCGCAGAAGCCGCAAAATCCGCCCGCGCCCCCCGTTGACGACGATAAGCTGCTTCTGCTTTCGCTTATTATAATCCTTGCGGCGGACGGCGCGGATATGCTGCTGATATTCGCTCTTATGTATATCCTGATGTAATTTCCCCGACATATTGAAAAAGCCTTCGTTTTAGGTTAGAATATGAGTAATATAACAAAACGGAGGAACGCATATGACATATTCATATAAAACTCACGGCACCTGCTCAAGGCGAATCGACTTTGATCTCGATGACGACAACACCGTTCACAATGTCCGCTTCACGGGCGGCTGCAACGGCAACCTCTCGGGTATATCCTCGATAGTCGAGGGCATGAACGCCGAGGACGTTATCGACAGGTTCGACGGCATACGCTGCGGCTTCAAGCAGACCTCGTGCCCCGATCAGTTCGCAACAGCACTTCGCAAGGCACTCGAAGAGAAAAACGGCAAATAACAAAACAGCAGGAGCGCATCGGATATCCGATGCGCTCCCGCCGTCATTTGGAAAGGCAATAACTATTTTGGAGGATAGTAATCGCAAGTGGTTGGTTATTTTGTGTAGTCGCTCTTGTAGTTCGTGTGCTTGGCGACGTGGTGCGGGCACGATGTCCAGAGCTGCTGCGCCTCGCCCATGAATTTCTCCGCAAGATCCACAATGGAGTGGAACGCCTTGTTTCTGTCCTTATCTGTCTGTTTGAGTACGGCATCGGCAGCGACGGAAAAAGCCTCTCTTCCGGTTTTGTGGGTTAAGGAAGCTACTTTTGACACTGTCCTTTCGCTGTAAATAAAACCGACAGACTTGGCAGAATTTGTAAGGAATAAGGGAAAAGATGGAAAAGAGGGACTGCCGCGTCCGTCGGTCTTTGGATATATTATAACAGTCCCGGTTATTTTTTCACACGGTCAAAATTTCTGTTTTGTGCCAAAAAATCTCACCTTTCGGAAAGTGTCGTATTTTTGGACACTTCTCCGTTTTTGTCCTCAAAAAAGACTGTGAACCGCAGGAAACTCCCGCAGTTCGCAGTCTTTTAAGCTTCTGATTTTATTTTTTGAATATCTTCTTGTACCACGGAAGCGGCTCGGTGGTGTCGGTTGCGGTTGTAGAGGTACTGCTGTTTGAAGCAATAGGCGCAGTCTGATAGATGAACATGACGTTAGACTCGGTGCCGGGGGTCTTCTCGGTATAGATATCGTAGGTCGTGCCGTAGGAGATCATCGCCTGGAGCTTCGCTATCAGGTCATCGGCATCCTCGGCGAGCACGCCGTACTTTTGAAGCTTGCCCGCATAGTTGCCGGAATCGATGCTGTCGATAAGGTCGTTGAGCTTCTGAACATTTTCCTTGCTCATAAGCTTGGCGAGTCCGTCTATGAGCTCCTGATTGTCGTCAATGGTCTTCTGTATCTCGGAGAGCTGCTCGAGGGTCTTGGGCAGGTTGTTTATTGCCTTCTGAACCTCGGGGTCGGACATATCCTTTGAGAACTCCTGAATAATAGGCAGGACATCGTTCATGTTCTCCGCTATCTCGGGCAGGTTCTTGAAGAACTTCTGGAGCACAGGGTTGTTGAGCAGGATTATGACTTCCTTGAGCTCATCGGGATCGAGGCTGTCAAAGAGCTTTTTGAACTTCGCAATGTTCTCTTCGGTCATATACTTGGGCAGAATCTCGAAGAGGACGCGGTTGTTCTGATAGAGCTCAACTGCCTCGTTCATCGTGTTGACAAGCTCGTTTATCTTCGTCTTGTTGGTCATAAGGCTCGTGATAACCTTATTGGGATCCATTGAGTTGAGCGCCTTTTCGAGCTCCTTGAGCTGGCCGAGAGTGGTCTGGAGGTCATCGAGGCTGTCGGGCATCTTGAACTCCGTGCCGAGCATGGACAGCGGTACGGCCGCAAAGTACATATTGCCGAGCGAAAAGTTCTCGACGTACGCCGAAAGGGTGAACTCCGTGGCGAAGTTCAAATCCTCTATATTGAGCTTGTCGAGGCCGAGGGTCTCGTTGATTCCGGGCATACTGACGACGAGGGCTATCTGCTTTGTACCGTCGCCGATGAGCTTGCCGTTTGTCAGGGTCATATTCCGGAACTGACCCTCGGGCAGAACCATGCCGCCCACTACTGCGATGGGGTTGTAGATTTTAACATTCTTGCCGTTTATCTTCTCTGTTTTGTAGAGATTGTTTTCAACGGATATCTTTATCTCGACCTTGCCGCTCTTGCCGGAAATCTTCTTGGCGGACATCTCTTTGCCGTCGAGGAAATATTTGATGTCTATCTTTACGGGCAGTCCCTTATTGCTCTTGCCGCTGTAATAGAGGTCGGTGGTGTCCATATGCCAGGTGATTCCGCCGTTTTCGCTGACGGGCTTTATATTGCTCTTGACATTGGTTATATTCTTCAGCGAGCTTGTGTCGCTGACCTTGACCTGACCCTTGTCGGTGTGGAGCCAATCGGTGACGGTTATATCCTTGACCTTTCCGCCGTTGTCCATGTTGACATAGACGGTCTCGCTCTTTTTGACGGAGCCGGGGGTGTCGGTATAGTATACGGGCGCAGACTGCTCGTCGCCGGATGCCGAAGTGGTGTAGCCGTTATCGCCCGTGCTCTTGCAGGCGCCCATGGTGAGTATGCTCGCCGCGAGGGTGAGGCAAAGCGCCGATTTGAGAATAAAGTTTTTCTTCATTTTTATTGCCCTCCTTATTCAAGCCTTGGCCTTGCGGCTCTTGCGCTCCTTTTTAACGCGGGGAGCACGCCAGCCGACGGATGTTTTATTGATAATGCCTTCGCAGATTGTGAGTATGCCGGGGAGCATAACCATAATGACGAATGCACTGATAACGGAGCCTCTTGCGAGCATGAGGCACACGCCCTTGACTATATCGATATCGCAGATGCAGTAGACTCCGAAGGTTGCGCTGAAGAACACGAGCGCGCTCTGGAAGATAGATTTGCTCGACTCCTGCGCGGCTGTTTTGATAGCCTTGAGCTTATCGCCGCTCTTCTGAAGCTCTTCTCTGAATCTCGTGGTCATGAGTATCGCGTAGTCGACCGTTGCGCCCAGCTGCACGCAGCTTATAATGGTCGGCGCTATGAAGCATATCGTCGTACCCGTCAGAGTCGAGATGCTGATGTTGACCCAAATGGCAAGTTCTATCGACGCTACAAGTATCAGCGGTATCGTCAGAGACTTGAATACTATCGCAACAAGGATGAATATTGCAAGCATTGATATGGCTCCGGTGACTATGAAGTCCTTCTCGGCAACCGATATCAAATCCTTTGTCAAAACACCTTCTCCCGTCAGTATTCCGCCCTCGTCGTATTTCTTGACTATCGAGGTTATCTTATCTATCTGCGCGTTCTCCTCGTCGGTTGCCGCCGAGTAGGAGGAGTTGAGCATCATGAGCTGCTTTCCGTCCTGGACGCATATCTCTTTTATGGAATCGGGGAGCATGGCGTTGGGAATTGCCGTGCCGATGAAGCTGTTGAGCGAGAGGACATTGGTGACGCCCTCGACCTCGTTCAGCTCGCTCGTCAGAGCGTTTATATTTGCCTCGCTTATCTTGTCGTCAAGGATGATGAAGTGGGTCGTCGCCATGTTGAAATCCTTCTTCATCGTGTTGAGCGCAGATATCGAGGGCAGATCCTGCGGTATCGCCTTATCCATATTGTAATACTTACTGACGTTGTTCTGCAGGAAGTAGGCGGGGATAAAGAGCACCAGGAAGATTATCGCCATGACCCTTCTGTGCTTTATCGCAAAGTCGCTCAGCTTGTTGAACTTCGGAGCGAGGCTCTTGTGGCGCGTCTTTTCGATAACCTTGTCAAGCATGAGTATCAGCGAGGGCAGGAAGGTGACGACGGTTATAACGCCGAGGATAACGCCCTTCGCCATGACAAGACCCATGTCCTTGCCGAGCGTGAAGCTCATGAAGCACAGCGCAAGGAAGCCGAAAACGGTGGTCAGCGAGCTGCCCATGAGGGAGGTAAAAGTCGAGTCTATCGCCGCCGCCATAGCGTCTCTGTTTGTGTCGTGGCGCTTCTTCTCCTCCTCGAATCTGTCCATGAGGAAGACCGAGTAGTCGACCGTGACGCCGAGCTGCAGGATAGCGGCGATACTCTTTGTTATGAATGATATCTCGCCGAAGATTATATTCGTGCCCATGTTATATATGACCGCGGTTCCCAGCGCCGCAAGCAGCACTAACGGGAGCACCCACGAGGTCATCGTAAACGACAGGGCTATGAGCGCTAAGGCGATGGCTATCACAACATAGAGCGGAGCCTGGCTGTTTGTCAGGTCTTTGGTATCGACGGTTATCGCCGAAAGACCGCTCAGGAGCATATTCCTGTTCATTATCTTGCGTATGGAGGCTATTGCGTCCATGGTTATCTGGGAGGAGCCGGAGTTCGCATACTGAACCATTATCAGCGTCGAGCTGCCGTCCTGCGAATAGAACACATTGGTGAGCACCTCGGGAAGTATCTCCTTGGGGATAGTCACATCCGCTATGTCGGTAGCGCCGATAACATTGCTGACGCCCTCGACCTTGCGTATCTGCTCCTCAAGCTTTTGGATATCCTTTGGCTCCGTGTCCTTGACTATAATGAACGAACTTGCCGAGTTGTGGAAAGTCTCGTCGAGTATCTGTTCGCCCTGCACGGACTCGAGATTTTCGGGCAGATATGACAGTATGTCATAATTGACGCCCGTCAGAAAATATCCGATTATTGACGGGATTATCAGTATAAGGCAAACTATCAGAACAGTTTTGGGATGATAAGCTATCCACTTGGCTAACTTTTTAGATATCATAATCCCTCTCCTCCTTATTGGCTAAAAGTTTATTGACAAGACGCTGCATACCGTGCTTTATCTCGTCGAGCTTATACGGCTCGCCGTGAACCGCACCGTCGCAGCTTACGGATGTGAGCATCGAAACCAACATATATATGTTCATCTCGCTCTCATATTCGGTATAGCCGTGCGCAAGAAAAAGCTTTACAAGGCTGCCGTAAGCGTCCTTGAGCTCTGCCTCCCTGCCCTTGAGCATCATGCGGTAGCAGGAGGACACGCGATCTCTGACAAGCGGCAAAAACGCTTTGTTCTCCTCGATATACACAAAGACGTTATCGAGAAAGGTATTCACCCGCTCCGCGTCGTCCGTCTGCCGCCCCGCAAAATGCTGCCGCGTTTTAAAGAGCGCGGAATTGACGCATTCGGCGAGCTTTTTCAAAAAGAGCTGATCCATAAGCTCGTATTTATCTTTGAAATAGAGATAAAACGTACCCTTTGCAACGCCTGCCAGCTTGACGACCTCGTCTATCGTCGGGGGCTTGAGCGCACTGCCGCTCGTAAAGAGCGAATGCGCGGCATCCATAAGCTTCGAGCGCTTCTCGTTCTTGTTTTCCTCAACCGTCGGCATAGGCTCGCCTCCTTACTGACTGCCGGTCACTTTCTTTTGCGTGTGATACTTTACTACAAAAATGACTGTTAGTCAATCGAAAAAAGCAAATTTTCATTTTTTGTTCACAAATCTCTACTTCTTGATTATTATACCCAAAATCTCAGAGGTGTTTTTGTGCAATTTGCATGGAGATTCGACCGTTTCCGCACCCAAACAGGCTCGGCGTGAATTTTCTGCTCAAAATAAAAACCGCCGCGCGGCAAAAGTTTTTCGGCTTTCGCTGCGCGGCGGCAGGCTGTTTTTTTATGTGTTTTATTTGTCGAAGAAAACGACCTTGTTCTCGGTTCCGCTCTCGAATATCGCGTCAACGAGCTTGAGCAATCTGCGCTGCTGGTCGTGGGTTATAAGCTGTTTTTCTTCTCCACGGAGAGTAGCAAAAACATTCTCGTAGAACTGCGTCCACCTCGAGTCGACCTCGGGCAGGCTGTAGCGCTTTATGGTATCGTCGGTTCTCGGAGCCATGGTCTTAGTCAGCCCCACGCCCGCAAGTATCGGCACCGCGTCGCGGTTCTCCCAATCGGAGACCTTGACTATCTCTCCGTTTACCTCCCAGTCGTTTATAACCGCCGAGCCGTTCTCGCCGAGTATATACCAGCGGGGAAGCTCTATAAAGTTGCTCGTAGTGACCTCGACATACATCGACAGATCGCCTTCGAAGATGAGCGTGGCTCTGAAGCCGTCGTCGCACTCCTCGTTGGTGACGTTTGTGAGCTCCGCATAGACGGAGATGAGCTTCCTGCCCTCGCCGATGCACAGAGCCTGATCGAGCAGGTGGATGCCCCAATCGAGCACCATGCCGCCGCCGTGCGCCTTCTGATTGCGCCAGTCGCCGGGGATGCCGCGAGAACCCTGAACACGGGACTCTATGCGAAACACCCGACCCAGCTCGTTGTCGTCAAGAATCTTTCTGACACACTTGTAGTCCGGGTCCCAGCGTCTGTTCTGGTGGACGGTGAAAAGCTTGCCGTATTTTTCGGACGCAGCTATCATCTCCTCGAGCTCATCGCGGCTGAGCGCCACGGGCTTCTCCGAGATAACGTTCTTGCCCGCCGCCATGGCGGCTATGACTATCTCCTTATGTACGTCGTTAGGCGTTGCAACGGTAACAAGGTCAATTCTGTCGTCCGCGAGCAGCTCCTCGCGCGAGGAGAAAGCGTGAATGCCGTCGGCCTCGGCCGCGGCGCATCTCTCGGGCTTGATATCATAGATGCCTATGAGTTCAGCCGTGTCTTTGAAATCGTCCGCGCAGGTCGACGCATGCCAGCTGCCCATTCCGCCGTAGCCTATAACGGCAAAGCCTATTTTCTTACTTTTATCCATTGTTTTGTATACTCCCGATATAAAAATATTTCGCAAAAAAGCTTATCACACCCACCACATATCGCCGGTGTTCTGGGTTATAAGAACGTCCTTGAGGAAGTCGACGGCCTTTGAAAGACCCTCGTCCTGGCTCATGAGGGAGTCCTCATGCTCTATGCTGATGGCGTAGTCGTAGCCGACCATGCGCAGGTTGGAGATCATGTCCTTCCAATATGCGTAGTCGTTGCCGTAGCCGACGGAGCGGAATATCCACGAGCGGTGGATCTCGTCCGCATAGGGCTTAGTGTCGAGCACGCCGTTGACGGCGGTGTTATATTTGTCTATTTTCGTGTCCTTGGCGTGGAAATGGAAGATAGCGTCGCCGAGCGCTCTTATGCAGGCGATGGGATCCATGCCCTGCCAAATGAGGTGGCTCGGATCGAAGTTTGCGCCGAGCTCGGGGCCGACGGCCTCGCGTATTTTGAGCATACTCTCGGTGTTGTAGACGCAGAAGCCGGGATGAAGCTCGAAGGCTATCTTGTCAACGCCGTGCTCCTTGGCGAAGGCGACGGTCTTTGTCCAATAGGGAATGAGAACCTCGTTCCACTGCCACTCGAGTATCTCGGAGAAGTCATTCGGCCAGGGGCAGACGACCCAGTTGGGATATTTCGAATTTTCCGAGTCGCCGGGGCAGCCGGAGAAGGTGTTTATCTGATGAATGCCGAGCTTTTCGGCGAGAAGAATCGTGTTCTTTATCGTCCTGTCGAAGTCGGCTGCTATGGCCTTGTTCGGGTGGATGGGGTTGCCGTGGCAGCTGAGCGCGCTTATTTCAAGGCCGCTGTCGGCGACGGTGGACTTAAAGGTGCTCAGAGCCGAGGGATCGGCGAGCAGGGTGTCGGGGTCGGCGTGGGAGTTGCCGGGATAGCCGCCGCAGCCTATCTCGACCATCTCAAGACCTTTGGATTTGAAATAACCGAGTGCCTCTTCGAGCGGAAGATTGCCTAAAAGGCAGGTGAATACGCCTAACTTCATTTTTTATCTCTCCTTTAAAAATCAGATGATGGATTTAAGATATTTTATGCTCCTGCCGATGTCGTCAAGACCGTTCGGCACGGGGTCATCGTTTTCAACTATCAGCCATTCCAAGCCTATCTCCTTTGCGGCGCGGACAACCTCGCGGATATCGCACTCGCCCTCGCCGAGAGCCTTGGGAGTGTGGCCTATTCCGTCCTTGACATGGAGCTGAGCTATCCTGTCGCGGTTTTCGGTGATGAGCTTGTAGTTATCCCGGCCGGCAACGAAGCTCCAATAGGTGTCTATCTCGAGATGAGCGGCTTTCTTCAGCTCGTCAAACGGAATAACGCCGTCGGAAATCGGCTCGAACTCCGAGCAGTGGTTGTGATAATAGACGCTCATGCCGATTTTTGCCGCCCGCTCGTCCGCCGCTTTCAGCTCGGCGCAGGTCGCCTTGAGCTCCTCGGGAGTCTCGTGGTCGGCGCCGCCCATGCCCATGGTTTTCATGCCGAGAGTGCGGCAAAACGCCGCTGTTTCGTCGAAGTTTTCGGGCGAGTAGCTCTCAATGGCGATGTGCGTACCGACGGCGACGAGCCCGGCGGAGTCGAGCGCCGCGCGCAGAGTCTCCGCATCAACGCCGAAATATCCGGCGAATTCAACGCCGTCATAGCCGAGAGCCTTTATCTTCGGGAGAATGGCAAGAAGTTCCTCGCCGCTGCCCTTTATAATGTCTCGAAGGCTGTAAAGCTGAACTGCAATTTTCATATTTTTCACTCCTGTCGGGGATTAATTTAAAGGCCGATTATCGCCGCACACAAACCGCCGCAGAGATACGCAAAGAAGCAAAAGGTGTGCTATGTGCGTGATATGATTCAACGCATTTTGAGTAAGATTGCGTGCAGTGTGAGTTTTTTGCGACTGCCGCGTATCGAGATACGCAAAGGAGCAAAAGGCTCGCAATGTGCGTGATATTACTCAAAATAAAAAGGTTTGCCTTGCTTGGCGGATTCATATATTCCTTCGAGTATCTGCGTTACAACGAGTGCCTGCTCCGGCTTGGTGCTGACCTCGGTGTCGTTGATGATAGCCTCGATAAAGGCGCGGGCTTCAAGCTCGGAGGGGTCGTCGGTCGCGCCCTCGAAGAATGCGGCTCCGCCGGCCTCAAAGTTCGGAGTCTCGATGCACTGGCGACCGTACTTGACATAGTTCAAGTGAAGTCCGCCGCGCATATCCGCGCCCGCCTTGTCGCCGCAGAGATATGTGACGGCCTCGTTGGGGTCGGCAATATTGAGAGCCCAGCTCGCTTCGACGGAGATAGTCGCGCCGTTTTCCATGGTGACGAAACCGAAAGCCGAATCCTCGACGGTGTACTGCGCGGGATCCCATTCGCCCCATGCGTTGCCGGAACGCTTCTGATCCCCGAGCTTCTTGTAGACGTTGCCGACTACCATCTTGGGCTTGTAGTTGTTCATCATCCAAAGGGTGAGGTCGAGCGCGTGGGTGCCGATATCAATAAGCGGACCGCCGCCCTGCTCGTACTCGTTGAGGAAAACGCCCCAGGTCGGAACCGCTCTGCGGCGCAGGGCGATGGCGCGGCCGTAATAGATATCGCCGAGGTCGCCGTTGTCGCACGCCTCCTTGAGATAGAGCGAATCAGCTCTCCAGCGCTGCTGATAGCCGATAGTCAGCTTCTTGCCGGTGCGCTGCGCGGTCTCGTACATCTTCTTTGCCTCGGCATAGGTCTTTGCCATGGGCTTTTCGCACATAACGTGCTTGCCCGCCTCGAGCGCATCCACCGTTATAAACGAATGCGAGCGGTTGGGGGTGCAGACATGGACGCTCTCTATGCTCTCGTCCTCGAGCAGCTCTCTGTAATCGGTATAGACCTTTGCGCCCTCGACGCCGAACTCCTTTGCGGCCTTTACCGCTCTCTCCTCGATGATATCGCAGAAAGCGACCATCTCGGCCTCTTCGATCTTTTTAAGTGCGGGCATATGCTTGCCGTTGGCGATGCCGCCGCAGCCGATAATGCCTATTCTTACCTTTCTTTCCATATTGCCTCTCCTGTCCTTTATTCCGTATATTTAAGGTATATTAATATATCCCTTCTTTATCAGTTTAATTATAAACAATTGGATAAATAGTTCAAGAATAACCGCCGATTCTTTCGCCGCGAGAATGACGAAATTTCAGCCGCATATTTGGGCAAAGTACACAAAAGACAAAAAACACTTTCCGGGAAAATGTCGCACGGGACTAAACTCTTAACAAAAACAATTTTGATTATTAAGACTCTGTTCACAGGGGCTTAACAAAACTCGGGTATCATATAGTTGCACACAAGGGCAGGGAGCCGCACCCTGCAGTGTGCGGTGCCTGAGTTCGTCAGGCATCACCCCTCCTCAAACCAGATGCTAAAAGTTGCATCGAACCCCTCATTACGAAAGGGCGCTCGCCGAAAGGCGGGCGTCTTTTCGTTTTTATTTTTCATAAATTTTGCCTTGCGCATAAAGCGCGGCGGCACGGTCAAAAATAGGAATGAAAAAACACCGTGACACCGCACGCGGAGAAACGAGGCAGATATGATAGACAATTCATTCAACAAAAAGAGCTTTTTAAAATCAAAAGGAATATACGTCCTCGCGGCGCTGTGCATTCTTGCGGCGGGCGCGGGAGTCTGGGGCGCCGTGCACGTATCCAAAGCGCCGAGCAAGGTCGACACCTCCGAGCAGTCCTCAAGGCAATACAATATAGACTATCTCGTCCCGTCGGAGACGCCGACGCAGGCGAACAACCCCGTAAAGAACGTCCCCGACGACAGAACCACCGCCCCCGCACAGACGACAAAGGAGGACGACGGCAAAAATACGCCCTACACCGGCAGCTATGCCCTGCCGATGGGCACGGACATCCGCAAGGATTACAGCGCGGACGAGATGGTGAAGAACAAGACTACGAACGACTGGAGAGTTCACAACGGCATCGATTTCGGCGGCGCAAAGGGCAACGACGTTATCGCCATACAAAACGGGCGCGTCACCAAAGTCTATTCCGACCCGCTCTGGGGCAACGTGGTTGAGATAGACCACGGAAAGGGGCTTGTGGCGCGGTACTGCGGGCTTGCGGACAAAAATCTGCCCAAGGAGGGCGACGAGGTGGAGCAGTTTGACTGCATAGGCACTTTGGGCACCGTCCCCGTCGAGGCGGCGGACGGGACGCACCTGCACTTCACCGTGGCCGTAAACGGCAAGACGGCAGACCCGCTCGAGGTGATGAACAAATTGGGCTCGGGAGACAGTCAAAAGACGAAAGCGGATTCGGGCGAATGAGTGCCCGACGCAATCAGCGGCAGCGGGGCGCCGCAGCCGCCGACTCTATAATTAACAGCAATTCAAAAATCGGCATTATTCTTATGCTCATTCTGCCGGGTCTGCGAATAAACGCAGATCCGGTTTGTCTATTCTAACTCAAAAATACATATAAAAATTATCTCATTTGCTCATTGATTTTTGGTCATATTAGTTATATAATAGTCACGCCTAAGATATATTTCACTCGCACAGAGTAGAGAAAGGATTGAAACGAGTCATGAGTAAGAAAATCAAGGCTTTGCTCGCCGTTGTGCTCTGCGCGGCGATGCTTATAGCCGCGGCGTCGCCCGCTTTTGCGGCAGTCGACGACAACGGTATTCTGCGCTTCAACAAGGACGGAAAGCTCAAGATAATGCAGATTTCCGACACGCAGGATATCGACATACCGAGAGAAGCCATGATAATGTTCATGGAAAAAGCTCTCGACGCAGAGAAGCCCGACCTCGTCGTATTTACAGGCGACCAGATAGCGGGCGGCAAAATCAAGACCGCAGAGGGAGTCTATGCCGGAATAAAGGCGATACTCAAGCCCGTTACGGACAGAGGCGTCCCCTTCACCTTCGTTTTCGGCAACCACGATACCGATGAGGGCTGCCCCGTCAGCCGCGACGAGCAGCTTGCCTATTATCAGACGCTCCCCGGCTGCCTCGCATATGACGCAGTGCCCGAGATGTATGGCAGCGGCACGCACAACCTGCCCATCTACGCCTCCAAGGGAAACGACATAAAGTTTAACCTTTGGCTCTTTGATTCGAACGACTATGACAGAGAAAACGGCGGCTACGACTATGTCCATCAGGATCAGATAGACTGGTATGTAAAAACCAGCGAGGAGCTCGAGAAAAAGGCGGGTCATCCCGTTCCCTCCATCGCGTTCCAGCATATTATAGTTCCCGAGGTCGCGGAGCTCCTCGTTGACTCCCCGTTCAAGGGCGAGACCGCGATAACCAAGAAGCTCAACGGACAGAACAAGCTCCTCATGCTCAAGCCCGGCAAAACCTCCGGCACGATGCTCGAGTTCCCCTGCCCGTCGAACACCAATTCCGGCCAGTTCGCGGCATGGAAATCGCGCGGCGACGTCATTGCGGCGTCCTTCGGCCACGACCACATCAACAACTTCATCGGCAATGTTGACGGCATCGACCTTGTCATGTGCCCCGGCGTCACCTTCCAGTCCTACGGCAGATACATATCGAGAGCCGTACGTATCTTCGAGCTCGACGAGAACGATCCGTGGAGCTACAACACTCACCTCTACAAGTACACCGACGCTTTCGGCTGGGGTCTTTACAGCTGGTACATCGGCGCGAAGTACGGCCAGTCGCCCGCCATGTGGATTCCGATAATCCTCACGGCAGTGCTCGGCGTTGCAGCCGGAGTCGGAACTATCGTTCTGATGAACAACATCATCATCGGTGCAACGGTCACGGCGGGAGTTATAGCGCTGATTTATTTCATAACGCATTCTCAGCAATAACGCCGTAATAATTTAAACAGACAGTCCCCCGCGGAGCGAATCTGCGGGGGATTTTTTCATCGCGGTTCTGCGCGTCTCAAAATTTCTTTGGTGCAAATACACAAATCGAATTATGTATTTTTGTAATTTGTAACAAAAGTACATAATATTCTCGTAAGATATTATAATGTTGGCAATTTGTGTTAGCATTGTGTTGCGATAAGTTCTCAGCTAAAACTTTTATAAAAAATATCATTTCTGCAAAGGAGGAGATTCCGACGATTTAGTTTACGGAAGCAAAACATATAGAACGCATGATATCGCTAAAAGCTATATTTATCACGGAACGGTTTATGGCAAAAACAACACAGGAGGTACAGCCGCCTGACGGCTGAATGCAATTATGGATGCATTAGATGCGGTACTTTTGATTGTAATTTTTCTGTTTTGCGAATGGCTGGATTTTGAACTTTCGGGACTTCTTGACGGCTTTAATCCTCACCTCGCTTTGGCTGCTCTCATCTTCGCAAGTGTCGTAATGATACTCAAAAAGCTGAGTCCCCTGCTCAAGCAGACAAAGGATAATCCTTCCGAAAAAAGCAAAACAAACGACAACACGGAAAACGATAATAAACCCGAAGAAAAGTAAACATAAATAGTGCAACGCCGCCGCAGAGAATATCTGCGGCGGCGCTGTTGTTTGTAATGTTATTTTATTTCGCCTTTTCAAGCTCGCTTGCGGGGATTATTGCACCCTCGCCGGCGTTGAAGCGAATCGTGACAGTGTCGTTTCTGTTGAGGATAACGGCGGTTGTCGACTTGGAAGCGGCTATCGAATAATAGACGTCGCCGCCCTCGAGCTTGATATAATAATATGTCTCGCCCGAGATGACCTGGGTGCGGATATCGGCTATCTTGCCGTTGACGGTCTGCACCTTCGGCTCGGAGCCGCCCTGTGCGTCGGGATGATCCGCAGGGTCAACTACCTGGTTCGCGTCGATATCGACATTGATACCGTTCGCCTTGAGCTGGTCGACATACTTTGCAAGGCACTCGGCAAGGGTCTTGCCGTAGACCTTTATCTTCGTATACTGCTTGACGTTGATGAGCGCGTAGCTCTGAATGATCTGAGAACCGTCGTCTCTGACATCCTTGAGAGCCATGAAGTAGGTCGGCTCGCCGTCGATATTGAGCAGCAGCGGGAACGTTGCCGTGTAGCCTGCCGCCTTTATCTCATCAAGACCCTCTGCGGAAGCCTGCGCCGACTGCTCCTTTGCGCCCGCGACCGAATAATAGACGGCCTCTTTGGTGCGCTGGTTTATCATAATGAAGCCGGTTATCGACTGGTCGTTGGTGACGGAGGTAACACCCGTGTACATATAGACATCGTCGTTCTGGGCGATGTAGCTGTAATCCTCGGTGGTGACGTAGACATCCTCCTGACCGAGAATCGAGTTCCAGAAGCCCTTCTGATATCTGCCGTAGTAATTGTACTGCTCGACGAGAAGGTCGGAGTCATAGACTCTGTCGATCCACTGATACTTGGCATCGCTCTTGACCGTCTCTATCGGCACATATTCGCACTTGCCGTCAATTGCGTTGACGATAACGATTCCCTTGACGTCGGTTCCGCCGAACAGGCCGATGGTCTTATCGACTCTCGCGCAGATCCAATAGGGATTGCCCTCATCGTCGATTTCAAACGAGCTCGAGCCGAACATATAGGTCGGATACTGCATTCTCAGGTGACGTTTGAGAAGTCTGCCGAAGTGCTCGGCGGGAGAATACTTGATACCCGAGTCAAGCTCCTTGAGGGTGGTCACTTCGTTCGCCATGTCTATAATGATATAGCCGGGCAGACCCTCGGTGCGGTTTGTGAGCCACTTGATGATATTGGAATACTGGAGCGGAACGACCCTGACGGGCGTGCCCTTGTAGTTTATCTGCGTGTAGAGCGGATAGACCGAGAACTGCGAGACATAGCCCTTTTCCGCCAGCTTACCGAGCGCTCTGGGCGCAAGAGTGGCCGCAACGCCCTCGTCAAGCTTCGGGATGTTGCTGAAGGACTCCGCGTCCTGCTTGTCTATCTCATCGGCGAAGTTGCTGTCGGTGCGGACATCAATTATCCTGCTGTAAGCCGAGGCTCTGAAGAACGGGCACGAGACGAGATAGCCTATGCCCACCGTAAGCGCGATAACGCCGACGATAACGCCGGGAACTATCAGCTGACGCTTGAAATACGGCATATATTCGGGTCTTTTGAACACGTTCGTGAACAGCGCCGAAAACAGCGCATAGGACGCGACGATTATCGCAAGAAAACCGTAGAACTCATATGCCTTGAAGTTGAGGGGCGGCAGCATTATATAAAATGCAATGGCCGCGGTTACCAGCGAGCAAAGCACGCTCAAAACTATCTTGAGCGCCGCTTTATCGGGAGGTATCACTATTTCCTTGGGGCCGCCTTTTTTTGAAAAATCCACTTTAATGGGATCCATTGATTCATCTCCTTTTAATAAAAGTGTTACATTGAGTCATTATACAGTATTATTGACATAAATACAAGAACTATTTTCACTCATTCCGTCTTTTTGCATAAATCGACAATATTATTCCCTTTGGCTTTGACTTTAACCGCTGTAAATGGTATTATTAGGTTAATCTTTGTCCGATTTTTTTCAAGAGGAGGAAATCACAATGTACCCTGATTTTTTTGACAGCGCCAAGCTCGTCGCACAGTATGACCCGGAAGTGGCGGACGCCATGGATCTCGAGCTCGGCAGACAGAGACGCAACATCGAGCTTATCGCCTCGGAGAACTTCGTCTCCCCCGCCGTTATGGCGGCAATGGGCAGCGTGCTGACCAACAAATACGCCGAGGGTTATCCCGGCAAGCGTTATTACGGCGGCTGCGAATTCGTTGACATCGTTGAAAATCTTGCTATCGAGCGCGCAAAAGAGCTCTTCGGCGCGGACTGCGCCAACGTTCAGCCGCACTCGGGCGCGCAGGCTAACATGGCCGCTTATTCCGCGCTCATAAATCCCGGCGACACTGTCATGGGCATGAGCCTCGCCCACGGCGGACATCTGACCCACGGCTCGCCAGTCAACGCGAGCGGCAAGCTCTACAAGTTCGTGCCCTACGGCGTAAACGACGACGGCTACATCGACTATGACGAGCTCGAAAAGACCGCCAAGGAGGTCTGCCCGAAGCTTATCGTCGCGGGCGCATCCGCTTATCCGCGCGTTATCGACTTCGAGCGCATCGGCGTTATAGCAAAATCGGTCGGCGCATATTTCATGGTAGACATGGCGCACATCGCGGGACTCGTCGCGGCGGGACTTCATCCCTCGCCCGTGCCCTATGCCGACGTTGTCACAACAACCACGCACAAGACCCTCAGAGGTCCCCGCGGCGGACTCATACTCTCCAAGGCTGAGCTCGGCGCAGCTATAAACAAGGCTATTTTCCCCGGCAACCAGGGCGGTCCGCTCATGCACGTTATCGCGGGTAAGGCCGTCTGCTTCGGCGAAGCTCTCAAGCCCGAGTTCAAGGACTATCAGCAGAGACTTCTCAACAACTCCAAGGCTCTTGCCGAGTCTCTTGCAAAGCGCGGAGTCAACCTCGTCTCCGGCGGCACCGACAACCACCTCATGCTCCTCGACCTGCGCTCGCTCGGCGTAACGGGCAAGGATCTTGAGAAGAGACTTGACGAAGTCAACATCACGGCGAATAAGAACGCCATACCCAACGACCCCGAGACCCTGTTTGTCACAAGCGGTCTGCGCCTCGGAACGGCGGCCGCCACAACAAGAGGTCTTGACGAGAGCGACATGGACAAAATCGCAGAGTTCGTCTACCTCGCGGCAACGGACTTCGAAAACAGCGCGGACGCTATCCGCGCGGGAGTCGCCGCAATTTGCGCAGCGCATCCGCTCTACGAATAAAAAACCTAATACACAAGAACGGCGTGACAGCAAAAGTCGCGCCGTTTTGCTTTTATCTCAGCGGCTCTCCGATACGTTGTTCGTTCCTTTTCAATCTCCGAAAAATATGATAATATAAAAACATAAATCAGTGCGTTACCCAAAGCACCTTTTTGTTGTCTTTAAGAGTGAGCGGATGTCGTTGGAGAGGAGGTAATTATGGAGGACAAACTGCTTATTGACGGCTTGTTCGCCCGCGACGAGAGGAGCGTGGCGCGGCTCGAGGAAAAATATTCGGGCTACTGTTATACCGTGGCCTATGCCGTTGTGCGCTGCCGCGAGGACGCGCAGGAGTGCGTCGACGACGCCATGCTCGGCGCGTGGAATTCTATTCCGCCGAACAGGCCGGAGAATCTCGGAGCATATGTCGGCAGGATAGCGAGAAACTCGGCGCTGAATATGCTCAAAGCCCGCCGCTCCAAAAAGCGCGGCGAAAAGAATGTCGCCCTCGCTCTCGATGAGCTGTCGGAGTGTATACCGAGTGCCGAGAATACCGCGCAGCAGGCGGACACCGTTCTGCTGCGCGAGGCGGTGAACGGATTTTTAGACTCTCTCGAGCGGGAGAGGCGAATAGTTTTTATTCAGCGCTACTGGTATATGCTCGGCATATCGGAGATAGCCGCCGAGCGCGGAATGACCGAGGGCGCGGTAAAAATGTCGCTCAAGCGAACAAGGGACAGCTTAAAGATTTTTCTCGAAAAGGAGGGCTTTACGGTATGAAAAAAGAAGATTTATTGAAGGCCGTAGGCGGCGCTGACGACAGGTTTATAGCCGAGGCCGCGCCGAAAAAAATAAATTTTAAGAACAGAGCGCCGCGCTATCCCATGCGCTTGATGACGGCGGCAGCGTGCCTCTGCATAGTCGCGGCGGTGTTCTTCGGCTATTGGCTGATAAGCCCCGCCAGACTGCAAAAGATATCACTCGGCACAGTGGGCTTTTCCGGCGAGGGAGCCGGCGCTCACACGCCTGTTGTGCGCGACATAAGCGAATACACGACGGGAAACCCGTGGAGCGCGAAGATGAAGCTGAAGCGTCTGCCCGTCTACAAAAACACGCAGTCGCTAAGCTATGACGAGCTGCTCTCGACCGTGCGCAAAACTGCCGAAAAATCAGGCGCGCAGATAAAGTCGGTGACGCAGGAGAATCTCCCGGAATGCGAGTGGGTAGTCAGCGAAAATTCGCTCTACGCCGTCAGAGCCGAGACGGACATCGGGACGGTTTCCGCATATGTGACGGGCGATGTAAATATAGTCTTTTACGAGCCCGTCGCCGGCGAGGGTACAGGGCGCGAGGCGGCCGAATATTTCCTCGGGAAGTATTCCGCGGTCACAGGTTTCAAAGATCCCGTGCTCTGCGTCATTCGGTACTTTGATACGAACGGCGAAGAGCGCTCGGAATACCGATGCTACGACAATGCGAGCGCCGCGCTCAAGCGGGTGGAGAACTATAATTTCGAGAGCGTGTATTTTGATATAAACGAAAACGACGAGCTTGAGTCAATAAGAATAAGCTCCGTTGACGGAGCAAAAAAGCTCGGGGACTATCCGGCGATATCGCTCGGGGAGGCGGAGAAATTGCTGCTCGACGGAAAATATATCTCCGGCTCGGCGGACGGGATAAAGGACGGCAGGGTGACGCGCGAGAAAATAAAAAAGACCGAGCTCGTCTATTCGACCGACGCTATGGACAGCTGCTTCGTGCCGTATTACAGATTCTATGTTGAACTGGATCACTCGCCCGTTCCCGGCCTTAAATGCTACGGTGAGTTCGATGTTCCCGCGATAAAAGGAGAGTATATCTCCGAATAAGCAAATATTTTCGGGGCCGTCCTCAGGGCGGCTCTGTTTTTTTATAATTTGTTTATTGGCTTGCGCGTCAAAAGGTGCTACAATTATATATTGATACAGCGAAGCGTTCGCGGAATGACTTCGCAAAAAATTCCCGAAAAAGCCGGAGACGGCGGGAGGAGTAGACGATGAAAAAAATAACAAACGGCAAAATCTTCGCCCTGTGCCTCGGAGATTTTGCGAGAGGACTCATCAACGGTATAATCACAACGTACCTGCTGACGTTCTTCATCCCCACGAACTCGAACACCACATTGCCGCAGTTCTTTGCGAAAGCCGCGCTGACCATGGCAATAATCCGCGGAATCGGCACCGTTATAGACGCCGTCACCGACCCGTGGGTCGCAAGCCTTTCGGACAACAGCAAGGCAAAGAGCGGCAGACGCATATCCTTTATGCGCTGGTCGGCCATACCCTACGGCCTGTTCTGCCTGCTTATCTTTTTCCCGCCCGTGTCGGGCTCGAGCATTATAAACGCCATATGGGTCGGCGTGATGCTCGCCCTCTATTACCTGTTCTCAACGCTCTATAATATCCCCTACAGCGCGCTGCAGGCCGAGGTCGTCGCGGAGCCGCGCAAGAGAGTTTTCCTCTATTCGATAGTGAGCCTGCTCTATGTCGTATCGTCGGCTATGGTGTTCTGCACCTCGATGATAAAGAGCTTGCTCATGGGAAACGGCGTCCCCGAGATATGGGCGCTTCGCATACCGTTCATCGTGTTCTGCGTGCTCGGCGGAATATCGGCGCTCATCCCGTCGTTCGTAATAAAGGAGAAGGACTATGTCGAGCCCAAGGAGTATCACCAGTCCATCTGGGGCGCTTTAAAGGCTACGGTCTCCTATCCAAACTTCGCCATAATCACAGTGGGATATCTCATTATGTGGATAGCGTTTACCTTCTTCAACACCGCCGAGGTCTATTACATAACCAATCTGCTGAGTCTCGGCGACGAATGGGTGACCTACGTCTCGGTCATCTCTATAGGCGTCGGCATAATGACCTATCCGCTCGTCAATATCCTGGCGCGCAAGGTCGGCAAAAAGCCGCTGCTGCTCGGCGCGTGCATAACCTATGTTCTGCTCTACTGCGCCATTTTCAACTACAAGCTCGTTATCGGCGCTATAGGCGCGAAGCCGTTTGCGATACTCATCGGCCTCGTCATAGCCATGCCGATAGCGATAACCAATATTATCCCCGCGTCTATCTTCGCGGATCTCGCGCAGTACGACTCGATAAAGACCGGTCAGAACAGAGCCGGTATGTTCTTCGCCGCGCGTAACTTTGCCAACAAGATGTGCCAGTCGATAGTCGTTATTGCGTGCTCGCTCCTGCTCGGCATGGGCGCGGACGGCACGGGCGTCGCAACGAGCAAGGGCGTTCGCAACACGGCGCTTGTGGCGATGATATTCGTCGCGGTGTCGGTCGTTGTCTATGTCTTCTATAACGACAAGGAGATAAGCGCCGCGATAAAGGCGCACAACGAGGCGCAGGAAAAAGAGAGCAAAAAAGCCTGATTTCGGCGCAAAGCAAGCAAACAAACATAAAATCAACCGCCCCCGAATCGGAGGCGGTTTTGTGTTTTATTTTATCTTTAATTCGGCAGCTGCTCGAGCGAGCGGAATTCATAGCCCTGATTTCGCGCCCAGTCGATTATATCGGCGAGGGCGGCTGCATTGTCGGGCGAGACGGAGTGGAGCAGTATGACTGCGCCCGGATGCAGGCGCGAGGTCACCGTGTCGAAAGCGTACTGCTTGCCCTTTGTGTCGTTGACATCCCAATCGGCGTAGGCCACCGACCAGAACACCGATTTATATCCGAGCGAGGAGACGAGGTCGAGCGACGACGCGGAATAAGAGCCCATGGGGAAACGGAAATACGGCGAGGAATAGCCGAATTTTTCGCGCAGATAGTTGTCGCAGTTCTCTATCTCCGCCGCCATCTTCTCGCGGCTTATCTTCGAAAAATCCGGGTGGGTAGTCGAGTGGTTGCCGACTATGTGCCCCTCCTTTATCATCCTTGCTGTGAGTCCGGGCTCGGCCTTGATATTCGAAAGTGTGCAGAAAAACGCGGCAGGAACTTTCTTCTGTTTCAGTGTGTCAAGCACGCTCGAGGTGTACCCGTTCTCCCAGCCGCAGTCGAAGGTGAGATAGAGCACCTTTTCTTTAGTCTTTGTGTCTATCGAGACGGCATTAAAGCCGTTAGAGTCAAAATATTTCTGGGCGTTCGTCGAGTTCTGATGCGGCACGCCGTTTTTCGATACGCCGAAGCTGTATCCCACGGTAGCGGTCGAGAGTCCGCGCGTGTTCTGCGGGTCGGATACGGTGAACTTCGCTTTCGGCAGAGGGGAAAGCCCCGTATAAGTGCCGGTGTTCGGGTCAAGCTTGCCCTTCTCCGTCCTGCGCTGCGGCGCTGTCACGCGCTCTGTAACGGCGGCGGTAGTTTTTGGCGCCTCGGTCGTCTGTACAGGCTCGGTCGTCGTCTCGCCGCGAGTCTCCCCTGTCACGGGTGCATTGCCCTGGGTGGTGTCGTCATCGACTATCTTCGTTTTGCACGCGCACAGCGAGAGCAAAAGCGTCAGCGCGAGCGCAAGGCTTAAAAATCTTCGTCTCTTCATTTAACACAGTCCTTTCACAGATATTCGTGATTATTGTGTGCCGAAAAAGGCGATTTTAAAAGGCTGATGATATCAGACTCCAAAAAACATTTTATGTTTGTGCTATACCAATTTACATTATATCACAATAACCAATAAAATCAATCGGGAATCCCCAAAATTCGCTTTCTTTAGGGGGAGCGGTGCATTGACACCGGGCGGGCGATAATATATAATTAAGTGTATTTGATTTTTCGGAGGTGCGTTTAAGTATGGTCAGAGCAATTGTGGGTGCCAACTGGGGCGACGAGGGTAAAGGTAAAATTACCGATATGTTCGCGGCTCAGGCGGATATGGTCGTGCGTTTCCAGGGCGGCGCCAATGCGGGACATACGATAATCAACGACTACGGCAAGTTCGCGCTCCATCTTCTGCCGTCAGGCGTGTGCCAGCCCGGCACGGTCAACATCATCGGCAACGGCGTGGCTCTCGATATCGAGAAGCTCGTCAAGGAGATAGAGCACGTCACTTCGGCAGGCGTGCCGCAGCCCAACATCCTCGTTTCCGAGCGTGCGCAGATCATGATGCCTTATCATGTTATGCTCGACACCTATGAGGAGGAACGCCTCAAGGATAAAAAATTCGGCTCGACAAAGAGCGGCATAGCTCCGTTTTATTCGGACAAGTATGCGAAGATTGGCTTCCAGGTCTGCGAGCTGTTTGACGACGAGTATCTCAAAGAAAAGCTCGAGAGAGTCTGCGAAGTAAAGAATCTTCTGCTCGAGCACGTCTATCACAAGCCTGCGCTTGACGTTGACGAGCTGTTCGAGCATATGTTAAAGCTCCGCGAGCTTGTCAGACCCTATGTCGCGGACACCGGCAAAATTATCCGTCAGGCCGTCAGGGACGGCAAGAACATCCTGCTCGAGGGTCAGTTAGGCTCTCTGAAGGATCCCGATTTCGGCATCTATCCCATGGTCACATCGTCGTCTACCCTCGCGGGCTTCGGCGCTGTCGGCGCAGGCATCGCGCCCTATGAGATAAAAGAGATAATAACCGTCACCAAGGCGTATTCGAGCGCCGTGGGAGCGGGAGAGTTCGTCAGCGAGATTTTCGGCGAAGAGGCGGACAAGATGAGAAACCACGGCGGCGATGCCGGTGAATACGGAGCGACGACCGGCAGACCGCGCCGCATGGGCTGGTTTGACTGCGTCGCTACCCGCTACGGCTGCGAGGCTCAGGGCGCAACCGCAGTAGCGCTCACAGCTCTCGACTGCCTGTCCTATCTCGACGAGATAAAGCTCTGCGTCGGCTATGAGATAGACGGCGAGGTTACAAAGGATTTCCCCGTCACCCCGCTGCTTAAAAAGGCAAAGCCCGTCTATGCCACACTGCCCGGCTTCAAGTGCGATATCCGCGGCATAAGAGATTTTGACAAGCTTCCCAAGGAGGCCCGCGACTATGTTCTCTTCATCGAGAAGGAGATAGGCGTGCCGATTAAGCTCGTCTCCAACGGACCGAGAAGAGAAGAAATAATAGTCAGATAAAAAGGGTGATATAATGCAGGACGACCATGAAAAAGTGCTTGTGCTCGATTTCGGCGGCCAGTACAATCAGCTCATCGCGCGCCGCGTGCGTGAGCACAATGTCTATGCCGAGATAAAACCGTACAGCCGCATAACCGTCGAGGAGATAAAGTCGGCGGGCTATGTCGGAATAATATTTACAGGCGGACCGAACAGCGTCTACGACTCCGCTTCGCCCCACTTTTCGCCCGAGATACTCGACGCGGGTATCCCCGTGCTCGGCATCTGCTACGGCGCTCAGCTCATAGCATATATGGCGGGCGGCACGGTTAAGACGAGCGGCTCGAAGAGCGAATACGGCAAGATAGCCATGACCCGCAGCAAGGACAGCCGTCTGCTCGGGAACATTCCCGAGGATACGAGTGTCTGCTGGATGAGCCATACCGACTATATAAGCGCTCTGCCCGAGGGCTATAGGGTGACAGCCGTCACGCGCGACTGCCCGTGCGCCGCGATGGAAAACGACGAAAAGAACATCTACGCCGTTCAGTTCCATCCCGAGGTCATGCACACGCAGTACGGCGAGGAGATATTCAAAACTTTTCTCTTTGATATCTGCTCCTGCAAGGGCGATTGGGTCATGTCGAGCTTCGTCGACGAGCAGGTAAAGAGCCTGCGCGAGAAGATAGGCGACAAGACGGTGCTCTGCGCCATGTCCGGCGGAGTGGACAGCTCCGTTGCGGCAGTGCTGCTGCACAGAGCGGTCGGCAAGCAGCTGACCTGCGTCTTCGTCGACCACGGTCTGCTCAGAAAGAACGAGGGCGACGAGGTTGAGCATATATTCCGCGAGCGCTTTGACATGAAGCTCGTCAGAGTCAATGCCCAGGAGCGTTTCCTCACCAAGCTCGCAGGCGTGACCGAGCCGGAGAAGAAGAGAAAAATTATCGGCGAGGAGTTTATCCGCGTTTTCGAGGACGAGAGCAAGAAGCTCGGCAGGATGAATTTCTTCGTTCAGGGCACAATATATCCCGATGTTATCGAGAGCGGCGTGGGCGACGCGGCGGTCATCAAGAGCCACCACAATGTCGGCGGACTGCCCGACCACATCGATTTTGACGAGCTCATAGAGCCCCTGCGCGACCTGTTTAAAGACGAGGTGCGTAAGGTTGGACTCGAGCTCGGAATACCCGAGGACCTTGTATGGCGTCAGCCGTTCCCCGGCCCCGGACTTGCCGTGCGTATCCTCGGCGACATAACGGAGGAGAAGTTAAGCATCCTCAAGGATGCGGACGCCATCTTCCGCGAGGAGATCAAGCTCGCCGGCATCGACCGCGACATCAACCAGTATTTCGCGGTGCTCACCAACGTCCACAGCGTCGGCGTCATGGGCGACGCGAGAACTTACGACAGCCTCATCGCGCTTCGCGCGGTGACTACCGACGACTTTATGACGGCGGACTGGGCGCGAATCCCGTTCGAGGTGCTTGCAAAGGTCTCGAACCGAATCACCAACGAGGTCAAGGGAGTCAACCGCGTAGTCTACGATATTACAACAAAGCCCCCGGCAACGGTGGAATGGGAATAAAATTCACAAGGATAACAAACTATGAGCAGTAATGTACGTCCCGAATCCATGGAACGCATCACTACCTCCGAGCTTGCGAACAAGTTCATCGAAGAGCAGGTCGCAGCCGTGCGCGAGCAGGTAGGCGACAAAAAAGTTCTTTTAGCGCTGTCCGGTGGCGTCGACTCGTCCGTAGTCGCGGCGCTGCTTATCCGCGCGATAGGCAAGCAGTTGGTCTGCGTCCACGTCAACCACGGACTTATGCGCAAGGGAGAGAGCGAGCAGGTCATCGAGGTTTTCAGAAACCAGATGGACGCGAACCTTGTCTATATAGACGCTGCCGACCGTTTTCTTGATCTCCTTGCCGGAGTCAGCGACCCCGAGCAGAAGAGAAAGATAATCGGCGGCGAATTCATAAAAGTATTTGACGAGGAGGCCTCGAAGCTTGAGGGCATCGAGTTCCTCGCGCAGGGAACGATATATCCCGACATCCTCGAATCCCACGGCGTAAAGGCTCATCACAACGTCGGCGGTCTGCCGGAGGACATGAAGATGGAGCTCGTCGAGCCCGTAAAGCTGCTCTACAAGGACGAAGTCCGCGTTGTCGGCGAGGCGCTCGGCCTGCCGCACAGCATGGTCTACCGTCAGCCGTTCCCGGGACCCGGACTCGGAGTGCGCTGCCTCGGCGCGATAACGAGAGACCGTCTGAACGCCCTGAGAGAGGCGGACGCCATACTCAGAGAGGAATTCGACAAGAACGGGCTCGCGGGCAAGGTCTGGCAGTATTTTATCGCCGTGCCCGACTTCAAGAGCGTCGGCGTGCGCGACGGCAAGCGCTATGAGGGCTGGCCGGCAATCATCCGCGCGGTGAACACCACCGACGCCATGACCGCCACAATAGAGGAGATACCCTATCCCCTCCTGCACCATATCACCGACCGCATCACCCACGAGGTCGAAGGCATCAACCGTGTCGTAATGGACCTCACCCCCAAGCCGATCGGAACGATTGAGTGGGAATGATTTCACACCTACGAAAAAGCCCGTAAATAAAGGCATTTTGCTGCTTTTATGCCCTCTGTGGCAACAAAATGGCAACATTATTTGAATTATTGTAAAAGTAAAGAGCTATCAGATTTTTTGAAAGTCTGATAGCTCTTTTTTTGTTTGGTGGAGTGGGGAGGATTCGAACCTCTTCAGGCACTTGTTAATTGCAGTATTGTTTTGCTCCTACAGTCTCCACAGATTGCACTTGGTCACCCCGTGCGTGCCCCTTACCACCGTGAAATCATAATTGACCATTGACATTTCTCCTTCCAAAGCAAATAAAGTCTGTGCGAGAGCCAGAAATAAGGATACTAAGTCAACTGGGATTCCGATTACAAGTGCATAGAATACTGCAAAAACCAACTGAGTTATCATTCTGGAAGCTTATTCTTAAGTGCTTCCACCAGTATATTGCTGAGTTCCTGTGACGGAACTTTTACATAGCCAGAAGTTTCATCATACTTCGGGTAGTTGTAACGCCACTTGTCATAGTCTTCACGGCTGATGTCGCCGTTACGGTACTTTTCTGCCTGTTCTGCCCACGCATTTAGCATTTCGGAAAGCTCAGCAGCGTCTTTTCCCTTGCGAGGGTCAACACGCATAGAAACGCCGTTCTCACCTTTTTCAACTGTCAATCCATAGCAATCCTCTAATGTAAACAGTGTGTGCATTAAACCAAGATAGCTGTCAATGTCGGGTACAGACAGAGCCAGCGGCGAAACTCCAAGCACACCGGCGAGGTTTTCGGTTAAATCAGCTTTCGGCGTTCTTGAGCCGGACTCATACTGTGCCATACGAATATCCGCTGTCTTTTCAGGAAAGCCGACTACCGTTCCTAAATACTTTTGTGTCATTCCCCGCAGATTGCGGAAGAAACGAATTCTTTCACCGATTGCCATAGCAATTACGCTCCTTGTTTATATACTGTGCAATTAGTATAGCATATAGATTTAAGCAATGTCAAGATAACAATAGCAAAAAAGTTAAATATTTTTCTACAAATCACTTGACTTTACGGAATTTGTTTAGTATAATAGTTAAGCAAATAGCGTTAAGTTGTTGCTTGACAACAGAATAACCGTCATATGTCACGGTAATGGCATATCCGCTCGGGCAAATCGGAATGCGGTCAGAAAGTTCTCCGACACTAAATAATCGAATTATCAAAAACAAGTAAAGGGGGGTGATTAAATGGAAAATACAAGCTTTATGCGAGTTGATGAGGTAGCTCAGGAACTGGGTATCTCAAAATCTTACGCTTACAAAATCGTCCAAAAGCTAAATGCCGAACTGAAAGAAAAAGGGTTTATGACAATTTCAGGGCGAGTAAATAAGCAATATTTTATGGAACGCACCTGCTACGGTGCAACTAAGAAAGAGAGGGATTAAACAATGGCAGTATATAAAGAAGAAAAAACAAACACTTGGCGAGTGCTTTACCGTTACACCGATTGGAACGGCGAACGCAAGCAGTCACAGAAACGAGGGTTCAAAACAAAGCGTGAAGCTCAGGCTTGGGAGCGAGAACAGCTTAACAAGCTGGGCGGTGATTTGGATATGAACTTTAAGAGCTTTGTGCAGCATTATACCGAGGATATGCAGTCTCGTATTAAGGAGAACACTTGGGCAACGAAAGAACATATTATCCAAACAAAACTAATGCCCTATTTCGGGAAGCTGAAGATGAGCAATATAACCGCACAACAAATAATCACTTGGCAAAATGAGCTTATCAATTATAAGGACAATAACGGCAAGCCCTATTCTCCCGTATATTTGAAAACAATTCACAATCAGCTATCTGCGATATTTAACCACGCTGTCAGGTACTACAACCTGAAAGAAAACCCTTGTCAAAAGGCTGGCAGTATGGGTAAAAAGAAAAATCGTGAAATGCTCTTCTGGACGAAAGAGGAATATTTGAAGTTTGCTGATGTGATGATGGATAAGCCGATGTCATACTACGCATTTGAAATGCTGTATTGGACAGGTATCCGTGAGGGCGAGCTGTTAGCACTTACCCCTGCTGATTTCGAGTTTGAAAAGCGAACGGTAACAATATGCAAATCGTTTCAGCACTTAAACGGCAGAGATATTATTACTTCCCCGAAAACAGAAAAAAGCAACCGCACGATTCAATTGCCGAAGTTCCTTTGTGATGAAATGCAGGACTATCTGAAAATGCTCTACGATGTAGGTTTGGAGGACAGAATGTTTCCTGTTACAAAAAGCTATCTGTACAGAGAAATGGACAGAGGCGCAAAAGAAGCAGGTGTAAAGAGAATTCGCATTCACGATATTCGCCATAGCCACATTAGTTTGCTGATTGATATGGGATTCTCTGCAACGGCTATTGCAGACCGTGTGGGACATGAAAGTATTGAAATAACTTACAACTATGCACATCTGTTTCCGTCAAAACAAGCTGAAATGGCAGATAAATTAGATATGGAAAGGGGCGAGTAAAATGTCAATGAAAAACAGAGATGAGCATAACCGTTGGAGAAATATAACCGTAGGTTTTCGAGTATCGCCCGAAGAAAACGAACTACTGAACAGAGCCGTAGCTTTATCAGGTGTACCGAAACAAGAATACTGCTACCGAAAATGTATGAACAGAGATGTCGTTGTTCAGGGCAATCCGAGAGTGTTCAAAGCCTTGCGAAATCAGCTTGCAGATGTGCTTGCGGAATTACAGCGCATTGAGACAGTTGGTGAGGTAAATGATGAGTTGCTGGATTTAATTGAAATGATAGCCGATATTCTCGGCGGATTAAAGGAGGAATCAGAATGATAGATAAAAAAGAAATGACCGCCCGTAAATCATCTGTTGGCGCAGATACGGAGCAGTCAATTCAAAAATGTACTGACAATAGTATAAACGATAATAATGAAAACTTCAAGGACTTGGACGAAAGTTTCCGTGAAATGCAGAAAGAAATGCTGAGGCAAATGGATCCGTCATATTTGAAAACCGTTTCAATGTCGACATTGTATGATACAGATTTTGAAGCACAGGAATCGTTAGTAGACGGACTGCTTTACAGGGGAACCTACCTATTCGCAGGTTCTCCTAAAGTGGGCAAAAGTTTTATGATGGCACAGCTTGCCTATCACATCAGCACGGGAACGCCGCTTTGGAATTACAGAGTACGCAAGGCAACCGTTCTTTATTTTGCACTTGAAGATGATTACCCCCGCTTACAGCGCAGGCTCTATCAAATGTTCGGCGCTGATGGAACAGACAATCTGTATTTTGCAACACAATGCAAAACCGTAAGCGGCGGTTTGGAAGATCAGATAAGAGGTTTTATTCAGGAACACCCTGACACTGGACTTATCATAATCGACACCCTCAAGCGTGTTCGAGAGACAGGCGGTGCGGATTACAGCTACGGTAGCGATTACGATGTCGTTGCAAAGCTGAAAGCGCTTGCTGACAATTACAAAGTCACAATGCTCATTGTTCACCACACCCGAAAACAGCAGGCAGATGATAAGTTCGATACCATCTCAGGCACTAACGGTTTGCTTGGTGCGGCAGACGGCGCTTTTGTTCTTAGTAAAGAAAAGCGAACCTCCAACGCAGCAACACTCGACATCACCGGCAGAGATCAGCAGGATCAACGCATTCATCTTGTGCGTGACCCACAGCGATTGGTATGGGAGTTTGAAAAATCGGAAACCGAGCTTTGGGTAGAACCACCTGACCCACTGTTTGAAAAAGTAACAACTATTCTTTCTTCGGACGGTAATCGTTGGGACGGAACAGCTTCCGAGTTGTGCGATAGACTTGGCTTGGATATAAAGCCGAATGTTCTCTCGCTGAGGCTGAGTATCAATGCAGGGCGGCTGCTCAAAGATTATGGCATTCATTACAAAGCAAGCCGCACACATGGCGGGCGCAAAATTTCTCTTTGGCGAGAAAGCGTTGCGGAAGATGTGTCAATGTGTGACGACCGTGACAATCTTTTTGAGAACGACGGCGATGTCTAAAACACCGTCACCACCGTCACGGTTTGTCACGCATTAAAGTTTCGGTGGGGTGCAGGGAGACCTTTTCAAAGGTCTGCCCTGCTGGGGAGTTGTCCACAGACAACGGGGCAACGCTCCGCACCCCCTCGGAGAGCGCAAAACCTGCTTGCAGGTTGCATTTTTGATGGGCTCGACTGTCAAAAGTGCTTTTGCGTTACTCTTGACAAGAGTAACAGAACCGAGAACGGTCAAATTTTAGAGATTGGAGGTATATAAAATGCAAAGAACGATAAGCGTAATGGTCGGTAAAGGCTCGGTAAATCACAACAGTCGCAAGTTCAAAGCTGAAAATGTAGACGGCAGCCGAACACATCTCAATATCGACTACTGCAATGAAAATATAAAAACAGTCTATCACAAATTGTTCGATGAAGCTCTTGAAAGATATAATTCCAAGCAGACAAGAGCCGACCGCAAGATAGAAAACTATTATGAAAAAATCCGTAATTCAAAGCAAGAAAAGCCGTTCCACGAACTCATTTTGCAGATAGGCGATAAGGAAAATATGAGCGCAGAAAGTGAAAACGGAGAGATTGCCCGACAGATTTTAGATGAATACTATCGTGGATTTCAGGAGCGTAATCCGCAGCTAAAAGTGTTCTCTGCTCATCTTCATATGGACGAAGCAACACCACATTTGCACATTGATTTTGTACCGTTTACCACCGGAAGCAAGCGTGGGCTTGATACAAGAGTGTCACTAAAACAGGCGCTTGCCGCACAGGGATTTAAGGGCGGAACCCGCGGAGATACCGAGTGGAACCAATGGGTAAGCGCAGAAAAATCCGCCTTAGCGTTTGTTATGGAACGCCACGGAATCGAATGGGAACACAAGGGTACTCGCGAAAAGCATCTTTCTGTTTTGGATTACAAAAAGCAGGAGCGAGAAAAGGAAATCGCTGTATTGGACAACCAACTTGCCGAGAAAAAAGACGAGTTTCGTGTTATGGCTGACCGCATTGAGAACTTCGATAACGGAGAAAAATCCTTGCAGAAACTTGATGAAAGCATAATGAATGAGCCTGAATATCAGTTGCCTGAACCGCCTGCAATGATGTCGGCGAGAACTTATAAGGCAAAGTTTGTGGAGCCGCTTATAGCCCGATTTAAGTCTTTAATAAGCACCTTATTTGCACGATATTTCAAGGCGTTGGACAGTTACCACAGATTGAACATCACAAACGGAAGCCTATATCGTGAAAACGAAAAGCTATCGAGAGTTAATGAAAAATTATCACGAGAAAATGAAAATCTGCGTGCTGAAAACAGGGATTACAAACTTCTCCGCAAAGTATTTGGCCATAAACAAATTGATGACTTGCTTGAAAAGGCACGAAATATCAAAGGTCAAAAGCGTGACAATACACGCTCAAGATAAATAAATATTTTAGGAGGAAAACAAAATGGCAAAGACAATTTTTGAACAAATGGGCGGTACTTATACACAGGTTGGAGATTATCTCCTCCCCGATTTGAAACTGCTCGAAGAAGAAAAACAGGCAAATATCGGTGTATGGGGTATGAGGCATAAACGATTTTTAAGAGAAAATCATCGTGTACTATATGCTAACCTGATTACTTCGGGCAATCTTGTCACATACCTTGATGACATCGAGCAACAGGCAACCGATATGTTTCTCCGGCTGGTAAAAGAACTTGCCGAAAAAGAAAATGTAAACGAAGAACTCAAAGCAACCGACCAAATGCTGTGGGTTAAGAAAATGAACAATATCCGTAATCGTGCAACGGAAATTGTAAATGCAGAACTGATTTACACGGTATAAGCACAACGGCGGCAGGGAAAAATCCCTGCCGCTTTTTAATATATGGATTATAAAAAACAAATTATTTTTTGATACAAAAATAAATTAAGCTTTCGCGCAATTACTTATTGTATTTATTGAGGGTTTGTGATATACTGTAAACATATAAATTAAAACTCATACAAGAGGTGCATTATGGCTGTCAGTTACAATAAATTATGGAAACTTCTTATTGATAAAAATATGAAAAAGAAAGAACTTGGAGAAGCAGCCGGAATAAGTAATACTTTAATTGCTAAATTAGGAAAAAATGAAAATGTTACAGTTGAAGTGCTTGTGAAAATATGTACTGCTCTTGATTGTAATATAGAAGATATTATGGAATTAGTTCCAGATGACAAACAAGCAATGTAAGGATGGTACAAAAAGTGAAGACGAATAACAAACCAACATACATAAGCTTGTTTAGCAGTGCTGGAATCGGATGCTACGGTTTTAAGCTGGAGGGATTCGATTGCGTAGCAACAAACGAGCTGATTGCAAGAAGATTAGATATTCAAAGATATAACAACAAATGCAAATATGAAAGCGGATATATTTGTGGCGATATCACAGATGATGACACAAAATCCGCAATGTATGCACAGATTGACTTGTGGAGAAAGAAAGAAAATGTATCTCGTATTGATGTCGTAATTGCTACTCCACCTTGCCAGGGTATGTCTGTAGCAAACCACAAAAAAAGCTCCACGGAAATCGTAAGAAACTCTTTGGTGATCGAGTCCGTCAAAATAATAAAGCAGATCAATCCTCGTTTTTTTATCTTCGAAAATGTTCCTGCGTTTATGAAAACTATCTGCACCGATATTGATGGCACAAATAAAACGATTGCTGAAGCAATCGAAAATAATTTGGGAGCAGAGTATTCGTATGTTTCCCGAATTATCAACTTCAAAAACTATGGTGCTTGTTCGAGCAGACAGCGTACTGTTGTTATTGGAGTTTCCAAGGATTTTGCTGATGAAGTTTCGCCGTTGGAACTCTATCCCGATCTTGTAGAAGAAAAAACTCTCAGACAAGTAATCGGAGAACTGAAGCCTTTAACAGAGTTTGGCGAAATAGATGAGGAAGATATATACCATTCTTTCAGAGTATATCCCGAACATATGAGAGCATGGATCTCTGACATCAAAGAAGGTGAATCTGCTTTTGACAATGTGGATGATTGCAAAAAGCCACACCAAGTCAAGAATGGAAAGATTGTAATCAATCAGCAGAAAAACGGAGATAAGTATAAACGACAATATTGGGATAAGGTTGGTCCGTGCATCCACACAAGAAATGACCAACTTGCAAGTCAAAATACAATTCACCCAAGTGATGACAGAGTTTTCAGCATTAGAGAACTTATGATGATGATGACTGTTCCTAACTCTTTTAGATGGGTTGAAGCAGACTTAGAAGCGCTTAATCAGCTTCCTGTTGCTAAAAAAAGAGCTTTCTTGAAAAAAGAAGAAATTAAAATCAGACAATCTTTGGGAGAAGCTGTTCCTACTGCAATATTCCAGGCTATTGCCAAGAAAATTGCTTCTGTTCTAAATCATACCCCTATAAATACTGCAACGATCAAAAGAATCGTAAATGAGTATGGATTGGCTGATGTTGAAAAACTCAAAAGTTTTGTCATTAAAAACGAAATGACCTTATCCGCTGCCACGTTGGGTAAAATCGCAGAATTAGCCAATACAAGTCGTACCGATAATGCTGCTTTTTTTACCAGCAAAACGCTCATCACAGAAATGATGAAATCATTGCCGGATACCGACCAGCAAACAGTAAGAATTCTTGAACCGTCTGTTGGTGTAGGGAACTTTATTCCTCTTATTTTGAAGAAATTTGAGGGCAAAGACATCATTCTTGATGTGGTAGACATTGATGAGCATAGTTTGGAAATGGCTAAACTAATACTGAAAAACTATGACATCCCTCAAAACTGTACCATCAATTACATTGCTGACGATTTTTTGCTCCATGATTTTGATGAGAGGTACGATTATATCATCGGAAATCCTCCGTTCTATAAAATGAAATCGGTCAACACTTTGTTGAACGTATATCGTCAAAAAGCAATCAACAGGAATACCACAAATATTTGCTCGTTTTTTCTTGACAAAGCAATGAGTATTGGAAATTATGTGGCTTTGGTTTTCCCGAAGTTTTTGCTGAACACACCGGAGTTTGCCAAAACGAGAGAGTATCTTTCTGAAAAAGCTGTTGAGTGCATTATTGATTTTGGCGAAAAGGGATTTCCGGGTGTATTGGTTGAAACGTTGGCTATTTTTATTAACAACCAAAGTCGGCCAAGGAAAACCAATGTATTTTCTTTTACACATGGTATTCGCCTTGAACAAACACAGGACTATATCTTTGATAAAAAACTCCCTTATTGGATTATCTATCGCAATAGTGAGTTTGATAGTGTGTGTAAGAAGTTGGATTTTAATGTTTTCAAGGTGTTTCGAGATAGGCAGATAACAAATAAACTGATGACCGATATTGGTGATATTAGGGTATTAAAATCTCGAAACATAAGCGACGATGGTAAAAATGTGATTGATATTGATGGGTATGATTCTTATATATCTTCCATCAAGGCAAGATCGCTTTCTGTATTTGAATACCTACAGAGAGAAGATGTCTATCTGACCCCTAATATGACTTATAAACCTCGAATGATGAGAAAACCCAAGGACATACTTGTCAATGGTTCTTTAGCGATTCTTGTTCCTAAAGGAGAAATTATTCCCACCGAGGCACAGCTTGAATATTTCTCAACACAGGAATACAGAGGTTTTTATCAAGTGGCAAGGAATTATCAGACCAGATCGCTGAATGTGGATGCTTGCTCGGTATTCTTCTACGGACTTTTACGTGAAACCGAAAAGCCTGTACCTATTACCGAAAAACTGGATGAACAAGAAAACGTTCAGATCTCACTGTTTAACTAACGAAAAGAGGCGAATGAAATGTTAACGCAACAAGCTATTATAGACTTTTGTAATCAGTATGATTACGACATAAGGAAAAGCGGTAATGGCCGATGGATCGACCAAAAGTGTGCAGCAGACGTAGTTACTGTTGTAGCTGACTGCATCTATAATTACGCCCTGCAGGATGAAGACGGCATTTTTACTTCGACTGAAATATGGCACTATGACTATACGGTTGAAAATGTTGAATCTATTTTCAAGAAGCCCGGTGTAGAAAATGAAGCCGCAAGAAGCGAATACGATAAATTCTTTCAACAGCCAATGGAGATGCTGGCAAATGCAAACGTTTTGAAGAAAACAAAGCGAGGAAATCGAAACTTTTATCAAGTGAACAACTTGGAAGTTCTTGAGTACATTGCCTTGCGTGAGCGTAATGCACTGTTTTTCTTGAAGACCTATATCGAGAAAGTTTTGCGAGACAGCGGTATTTATGCGGACTTTGAGGCATTCTTCAGAACTCAAACCAAAGATGCCTATCAGCACGTTAAAGAGGCGTTTTCGAGTTTTATCATCAGAAACACCAAAATCAATGGTACTGTAGAGTGCAACCGTATCTTCATAAAGGTGTTAAATCCGTTGGCATACTTCAATAATTCCTGCGGTACTGAAAAGGGTAGATTATCTGAGCAGATCATCACCTATGATATGTTGATGTATAACCGAAATAACTTTAGGGATGTATATGCGGATAAGCCCAAAGGCGTAACAAGAAAAGAGTATGCTACGGCACATCCGGTGGAAGTCAACGAAGCATATTATCATTATCAGTCTGCAAAAGCCAAGAGATTCCTACGTTTGTTCAACGATCAAAACCGTGGTAGCCAGACAGAGCATCTTGAAACTGCTCATATGGGTGATAAGGCAATACATATGCACCACATTTTCCCCGAAGCGGTGTATCCCGAAATTTGCTATTACTTAGAGAATATTATCGCCCTTACTCCAACACAGCATTTGAATTATGCTCATCCAAACGGCCATACGCAGGAGATCGATGAGCAGTATCAGCATTTGCTCTTACTCTCCAAGGCAGATCGAATTCATGAGAATCTGACAGATGTTGCAACAGAAAAGATTTATGAGTTCTCTAATTTCTTGTTCGTTCTCAACGTCGGGTTTGATAATGACGATGTGCTAGAAATTGCAGATATGGATTTCTGCTCCGTCATTAATGCTATAAATGTTCATTATGCAGCATAAGGAGGAAAGTTATGAGTAGTTTGGTATTTGGAAAAAACGGGCAGGTTCGTTTTAATTCGGAAGAAGAACTTCGTATTGCTATTGAGTATATTTTGAGTTCAAATAATGTTGATTTCAACATTCATGAGGATAATCAGAATCAAGGTGCGTGGGCATCGGAAGAACGCATTCATTTCAAAAGCGAACAAGGTGTTCCAGAGTGCTTAAAAAGAAATATGACAGCTGGTAAAGCTGGAATCTATGGAAGAATCAACTGTAAAGAATTTTGTGATATGGTTCGTGCAGAGGCACGTAGAAAATTATAGAATTTATTGTTGTTTCTTGACACATATACTGTCTGTTAAAACACTCAGTTATTATTAATTTGCTTAAAGGATTGTAGTTGCATGCAGATACTTGATTTTATTGAAAAAACTGACTTATCAAAGCAAAATGAATGTGAAAAAGCGAAGCTGTTGTGTTTTTACCACTATAAGGAAACAGGAACCACTGTGTTTTCAATGACTCTTATTTCAGAATTGATGATTAACAGCGGTTACAATGCGCCCAACACATCAAGATTAAAAGATAAGCTCACAAGTGGAAAGAATAAAGCATTTTTAAAATCAAAAGGAAACGCTCCTACCATAGAATTTGTACCAGCTATTTTTCAATCATTAGAGAAGACTATTGGTGCTTTCTGGACGGACACAACTACAATAGAATCATGTAGCGAATTATTAGACGAAACAAAGTTCTGTGGTTATAGAAATTATTTGGATAGGCTGATATATCAGATCAATCATTCATATGCAAATAATTGTTATGACGCAGCAGCGGTGTTGATGCGAAGGTTATTTGAAGTATTGTTAATATTATCTTATCAATATTTAGGTATAGATAATGAGATAAAAGACGCCTCCGGCAATGGTTATTTAATGCTTGAGGGAATCGTTAATAATGCAAAGAGCAACCAAACATTGAAGTTATCAAGAATAAAAAAAGAATTTGACGCATTCCGTGCTGTCGGCAATTTTTCAGCACATAGTATTACATACACTGCTGGAAAAAAAGACATAGATGATATCAAACTTAACTATCGAGCTATGGTTGAAGAATTATATAATAAAGCGGGGTTAACAACATAATGGGAGAAAAATCAGAAATTCGTGTGAAATTTGAAATTGGAGAAATAAAATTTGAAGCAGAGGGCTCTGCTGATTTGGTTGAAAGAGAAAGAAGTATTTTCAACAATACTCTTTTGCCAGCCGCAATTGACGCAATAGTACGCACTCGTAGTATGGCACAAAGTGCTCAATACATAGAAGCTCAAGATACACAGCAACCAGCTATTTCGACAACCACCAATGCAGTTGCTTTACCAGAGCAAGCTGTGATAAATTCAACGATAGATTTTTCAAGGACGAGCCTTGCATCTTTTGTGAAGTCAAAGGGAGCAGATGCACATTATGATTTTATTATCTGTGCTGTTTATTTTAATGAGAAGCGAAATGGCATTGCATCATTTTCTTCTGCTACTCTTAAAGATTTATATTCCGAAGCAAAAAAGCCATTGCCAAATAATCTAAGTATGTCATTAAGCGAGTTAGTCAAAAAAGGATTAATTATGGAAGACATTTCTGCAAAAGGCTCAACTCCAAAAATGTATGTTTTAACTTTAGAGGGCGAAGAATCTATTAAAAATATGCATCCGGCGGAAACTAAAGAAAAGAAAACGTCATCTAAACCTAAGAAACAGCGTCAAAAGGTTGATTCTCCATATTCTACAATCAACTGTGATGATTTGAATTTAGATCAGTATCCAGAAATAAAATTGCTTAAAGATTTCAAAGAGAAGATGATGCTTATACTTTACATTATCACCAATGAGGGAAAGGGCGAATGGTTTACAACGGCAGATGTTCTTTGTCTTATGACTGATATTTTTGGTGAATCTGCAACCAAAGATAAAGTTAATGGTGTTTTTAAAAGAGAGAAGAGATGGTTTAAATCTGAAAATGTCGATGGAAATAACAAGTTAATGCATAGAAAATTGCTGAACGAAGGAAAGACCTATGCTCAATTATTGGGTGCTGCGACAGAATAGTTGTGGCAACGAAATGGCAACAAAAAATCGGATAGCGTATGCTTTACCGATAATACAAATAATGTAGATAATCTCTGCGAAATCTCATAAACAAATGCGTTTAATATTGATTTACAGGGAGCGAGTGGGAATAGTAGTCAAAACGCCGCAAACCCACATAAACACTGGGTTTTTGAAAGGCGAAATGTCCTCGTGACAACATTTTGACAACATCTGAAAATTATTCATAAATAAAGAGCCATCAGATTTTTGAAGTCTGATAGCTCTTTTTGTTTGCTTTATCAAAATGAGATGTAAAGCTTATTCCTGCTCCTGAACCGCAGAAATCATAAATATATGCGGTATAACCCAATTCGGCAAATCTCTTTGCGTACCTTTGGGTTGAAAGCATATTCAGACCGAATTCATGGCTGATGATTACTGTTTGATTTTTAGCAATACAGCTTTGAGGGATATATATTTCACCTTTGATTACAAGATTATTTCTTTTTACGGCAAACCTCTTTGTTTTCATTTTCTATTTCTCTTTTTTATCAGTTGTGCAAAATCAAAGTATTTTAAATCGGTTTCTTCACCGTCTGTAAATGTCAAAAATTTAACAAACAACATTCTCTTGATTTTGCCGTTCTTCGGTAAATAATTACAAAGCATATCCGTCATATAGTCAATATACTCACTCGGCAGGCAAACTCTGTCGTGCGCCGAATATATTCCGTTGATTTTAAATTCGTTCAGCTTTTCGAGGTTTTCACAAAACTCCGCAAGAGGTACAACCCTGTGCATGCCGTACAAAAGCCTTCGCGTTACCGTATCGCCCGAAAAAAGCAGACTGTGTTTTTCGTCATAGAGTAAAATGCTGCCGTCCGTATGACCCGGAATATGAATTACACTCAAAGTTCTGTCACCGAGATCAATTTTTTCTTTGTCTTTCAAAAAATGAAGTGCAGGACATGGCTTTAATGCTTTTTGAAAGATTGCACCGTGTCGCAAAAGCTTTTCATCTTCTTTATGAAGCCATAAGTCCGAAACTTTTTCAGCGTTGAAGATATGGTCAACATGAGCATGACTCAATACTATTTCAGTCCTTTTTCCCGCAAGATGCTCGGCATAAAGGACAAGTTCAGGTTCCTCCAGTGCCAAATCAAACAAAACAGCTTTTTCCGAACCTATAATAAGGTAAGAATTACGGCAAGCCTTTCCGGGTTTGCTGCCGTATCCGTCAAGAGTGGTGGAAAGCTGAAAAGTGTCTTCGGCGATTTGAGTATGAAACACCTTGCCGTATTGTTTATTTCTGCTCATGTTGCACATTTAAAAAATCTTCCCTGTAATTCACACCGAAAAACTCTGCGAGTTCTTGCATCTGCTCGTCTTTTATGGTATTAACTCTCGGCAGGTGAGCAGTAAGCATATAAATCTGTGCCGCCTTTTCCACCGTTTCAATAAGCCCGAAGGTTTCGTCCATTGTTTTGCCTGCACCGTAAATGCCGTGCATACCCCAGACAACAAGACGGAATTCTTCCATCTTTTTCGCCGTGGCTCTGCCGATTTCGTTTGTTCCGCAAAGCATCCACGGCAGTACGCCCACGCCGTCAGGGAAAACGACGATACATTCGGTACACATTTCCCAAAGCGTGTGAGTAAACTTCTTTTCGTCAAGCTCGTGAACATAGTTCATGGCAAGCGTATTTGTCGGGTGTGAGTGCATAATAACTCTGTTTTCAGGATCAACCTTAAGTCTTGCCATATGGCTCATCAGGTGTGCCGGAAGTTCACTTGTAAATTTGCCGCCGTCTTTGTATCCCCAAAGGAGCTCGGCTGTTGTGCCGTCGGTCGCGATTCTGATTATACCGAGATTGTTTTCCGGATCGCTTTCGACATTTTTAAAGTATTTTCCCGTACCGGTTACAATGAAAATCTTCCCGATAAGCGGTGCGGCATCAAAATCAAGCGGAATTGTTCGTATTATCTTTTCGGTGTCAAGATATTCTTTGACCTCGCTTTCGTCAAGCATATAGCTGATGTTTCCGCCGTTTCTTTCATCCCAACCGAGGCGGTACATATTGGCTGTGGTCTTTTTCATTTCCTCAACAAATGGCGCGGTTAATATATCTTTCATCTTTTTAAAAGCTCCTCTTTTTCGTAGTCTTCAACAATATTGTACCATTCGCCGTCAAGCGGTTTGCCGCATTGACGGCAATACTCGTTCCATACTTCACCGAATGGCAGAGTTTTTACTTCCTCACTCACTACCATAAGTTTTGTGAAATTGCCCTTGTTCTGCATTTCTTTTAATGTTGGTGGTTCGAGCAGAGCACCCAGAAGTGCTTTCTGAACATTTCTGAATCCTACCGTCCAAGCGGATATACGATTGATGCTTGCGTCAAAATAGTCAAGCGCAATTTTCACTCTGCCGTCGAGACCGCCGCAGCGGACAATCTCCTTTGCGATTTCTTTCGTTTCATCGTCAAGCAACACAACATGGTCACTGTCCCAACGAACAGGCCTGGTAATGTGAAGGGCTATTTCGGGAAAGAAAGTGAGCAAGGCAGGGATTTTGTCGCTGACAACCTCTGTCGGATGATAATGTCCGTTATCCATAAGCGGAATACATTTATCCTTATTCATTGCCGCATAAGATAGCGAAAACTCTGCAGACCCGACTGTATAGCTTTCAACACCGATGCCGAACACTTTGCTTTCAACGCACGGCTTTACTTTTTTAAAATCATAAGGCTCGGACAGAATATCGTCTATGGCTTCTTTGTATCTCATTCGGGGGCCAATTCTGTCGGCAGGAATATCCTTAAAGCCGTCGCCGGTCCAAATATTCATAATACATTGTTCGCCGAGCTCCTCGGCAAGATAGCTTGAAATTCTTATGCAGGCTTTTCCGTGCTCAATCCAAAACCTTCTTGTTTCTTCATTCGGTGAAGAAAGGGTCAGCGGATCGCATTTGGGGTGAGAGAAAAATGTCGGATTAAAGTCACAGCCCAAACCTCTTTTTTTGCAGAAATCTACCCACTTTTTAAAGTGTTTCGGCTCGATTTTATCTCGGTCAACCCACGGGTTCTCTTTGTCGAAAATCGCATAACTTGCGTGAAGATTAAGTTTAACCTTACCCGGCACAAGAGAAATCACCTTGTCAATATCTCTCATAAGTTCTTCGGGAGTTCTCGCTCTTCCGGGGTAATTGCCTGTTGTCTGAATACCGCCGGTCAGCGGCTTTTCGGGGTCTGTATCAAAACCTCGAACATCGTCTCCCTGCCAGCAGTGAAGCGAAACTGAAACGCTTTTCAGCTTCTCAATGGCTTTATCGGTATCTATGCCGTATTTTGCATAGGCTCCTTTGGCATTTTCATAAGGCATTATCATTTGCACTCCTTAATATCAAAAGATTGTTTTATCACTTGCCTTGCCTCGGTAAGGCTGATTTTTTTGTCATACATAATCTGTACGGCGATATTTCCGAGTGCCGTAGCCTCGGAAAGGCCGGTAAAGACCTTCTTGCCGGTGATTTCACTTGTCAGTCGGTTGAGGTATTTATCTTTGCTTCCGCCGCCGACGATAATGATGTTCTCGATTTGCTTTCGGCATATTCTTTCGATTTCTTTAATCGCTTTGTCATAAGATTTTGCAAGCGAAATATAGACAGATTTAAGCGCATTTGCAAGAGATAAATTTTCCTCACCTAACGCCGTCCGAATTGAGGTGAGCATACTTTCCGGGGCGACAAGAGAGGGTAGATTCGGCGAGAAAGCTTTTTTATAGTCGCTTTTCATCGCCATTATCATCATTTCATCATATGTATATTTTTTGCCGAGTTCCTTGCGAATGTTTTGAAACAGCCACATTCCCATAATATTTTCAAGAAAACGAAAGCGGTATTCGGCTCCGCCCTCATTTGTGAAATTTGCCTTTTGTGCTTCACTTGTCAAAACCGGGAATGTGTTTTCCGTACCTACAAGTGACCAGGTGCCGGAAGAAATATACACGCTTTTTTCGTCAAGAGGGCAGGCGGCAACTGCAGAGGCGGTGTCATGGCTCGGTGCAAAAATTACCGTAGAATTAAAACCGAGTTCAGACTGAATATTCTTTGAAAATTCACCCAAAACCGTTCCGGGATTACACAGCGGCAAAAACAGGCTTTCATCAATATCAAGCATGGACAAAATTTTCTTATCCCAACCTTTACTTTCGGCATTTACAAGCCCGGTTGTTGTTGCGTTAGTGTATTCATTCGCAATTTTACCGGTAAGCTTAAAAGAAAGATAATCCGGCATCATCAGAAAGTGCCTTGCGTTTTCAAGCTTTCCGCTTTTCTTATCGCACCAAAGCTGATAAATCGTGTTGAAATCTTGAGTCTGAATGCCTGTTCGATTATACAGTCTTTTAGCTGAAATCGGGAAATCTTCGGACGAAGGTATGCCGTCTGTTCTTTTGTCACGATAAGACACACAAGGAAAAATCTCTTTTTTATTTTCATCTAAAAGTACATAATCAACTCCCCAGGTGTCAATAGCTATCGTTTTTGGAATCTTGCCGATTTCACGGCATTTTTTAAGTCCGTTCTTGACTTCACTCAAAAGTCTTTCGATGTCCCAGACAAGTGTTCCGTTTTCATCCTTTATTCCGTTTTCAAAGCGGTAAATCTCTGTCAGCACGATTTTACCGTTTTCAACGCTTCCTAATATGTGTCTGCCCGATGATGCACCTATATCTATGGCTAAACAGCAGGTCATATTTTCACCTCTGTGCTTTTTATAAATTCTACGGCTCGATCAGTCCAGCCGTAAAGCGGAGTTTCACTACCAAGCCCGAAGCCGTGCTCTCCCGTCTTCGCCTGCTCAATTACACACTTAACATGGCATGCGTCAAGAGCTGATTTCAAATCGTTACCGTCTTTTACCGAAACGGTGCTGTCATTTTCTGCCCTGACAATATATGTCGGGGGATAAGTGCCGCATGCAAGCCTGCTTGTGTCGTAACTTCGTATTTTTTCGAGGTCACAGTCTTTGCCGAACATACCTGCGCACATATACCTTTTTATCGGACCGTCCTTGACATTTTCCATTGTTATAAGCGGATATACAAGCAGTAATGCTTTCGGCAGCGGAAGATTATACTTCTTTGCACCGATAATATTCGTACCCCAAAGTGAAGCAATATGACCGCCTGCCGAAAAACCGCAGACACAGTATGTCTTGTAATCAAATTTATCGGTTTCAAAAATTAGCTTGCAGCTCTTAGCCAAATCATCGAGAGGAGCAGGCAGAAGACCTTTTTCAAAGCTGTCCGGAGTTGCCGTTTCATAATTGAGGCAAAAGCAGTCTATACCAAGCTCATTAAACCTTGCTGCAACAGGAAGTGATTCAACCATAGTACAGACTGCCCCGTAAGCACCGCCTGCAAGGAGAATTATACAGTAATCTTCCGTTCTCTTTTGAGCCGGCAAATAGGTTAATTTAACATTTCTTTTTTTACTTTCATTTTTATAAAGCGGAAAGACCTGAAATTCACTTTTCAAGAGCCGTTCAAGCCCAAAAATCATATCATTCGTCGCCCAGGTCGGATTTTTTTCGTGGAGCTGTTCAAGTGTCATTTCCGCACTTTCACCCTCGAAAAAGTTTCCTCCTGAAATAAGGCAATCTTTTATATCGGTTAGTTTTGAAATATTATATATTTCTTTGAGCGTAGTATTTTTGTTTATCATCATAATCAAAGTCCGATGTTCTTAGCTTGTTCGGCGGTGAGGGTGAATTCGGCAAAATCGAATTTATACTTTCCGTTATCGCCCTTAATGCTTATTTTGTATGAGTTGCCGCTTTTAGTAACTGTTGAAATAGCGGGTATTTCCCAACCGACTTTGTCAACGTAGACGGGTTTTTTATTGCCAAGTGTTAGTGTTCCACCGGAAACAGAGTATGTATCGGCATTAAATGAAAGACTGATAGGTCCCAACGCCTTGGCTCCGTCTTTTTCCACAATGTATTTTTTCTGTTCATCATTTGCCATAATAAGCAATGCTTTAAGTGCAGGATAATCTTTTGTGGAAAGATAGTAGTCCGAGCATACAAAATCATATGTGCCGTTTGTATGAATAGTCAAAACAGAGCTGTTTGTTCCTTTCAATACGATTTCCTTTAAAGCCGGAGCTTGTGTTGACGGTTCATCACTTGAAACCGATGAAGACGGTTCCTGATTTAACATTGTCGGTTCCATTGTCGGTTCCGTTGAATTTGAGACAGACAGGTTATATTCCTGCGATGGAGTGGTGGTAGGTGTTCCTGTTTCGGTTTGCGTTTCATTTTTTCCGCATCCTGCCAAAGAAATGCCGCAAACGAGAATTATTGCCAAAACAACTGCCGTAAGTTTCTTATTGTTTTTCATAAAAAAACCCCATTTCTAAATTATATTATTGTAAAATATACTTTCCGCTTTCTTTTTCGTATGTTTTGCCGTTCCATTCAATCACTGCCGTGGTATTGCAGGGAACGGTTACTTCAAGCGTTTCCTCGGTTTTCTTAACTTTGATTTTTCCGTATTCCGAAATAAATTCTCTTCCCCAATTTCCGAAAACATCATCTTCAATCGGTGCAACTTTAAACTTTGAGAAGCCCGGTTCAATAGCCGAGATGCCGCAAATCTTTCTGAAAATGAAATCGTCTACTACACCGAAAGCGTAATGGTCATAGCTTGTCTTTTTTGGATTGTTTTCATCATCGAGAGCAAACCAATCCTCCCAAATTGCCGTTGCTCCGTGTTCAACCTCAAAAAGCCATGACGGTCTTTTTGTTTGAAGCAAAATGTTCTTTGCCAAATCCCATCTTCCGACTTTGCATAGCACATCAAGAAGATACGGCGTTGCAAGAAATCCCGTGCAAAGACAGCCGTTGTTCTTTTCAACAAGGCTGATAAGTTTATCCGCATATTCTTTTTCGTTTTCCTCTGAAACAAGGTCAAAAGCTATTGCAAGCACATATAAACCTTGCAGATAGTCCGGAAGAATATCTGATTTCATAAGTCCGTTTTGAATTGCGTATTTGAACTTTTCTGACATCATCTTATAATACTTTTCATCATCTGTTTTCAGGATTGACGATATTTCACTCATTTTGGCAAGGGTCATATACCCGAAAAACGGAGCGATATAACAGGCGGTTTCTTTGCAAATTTCAAATCCCTCCGCCTCTCTTCCCGGCACTAACCATTCACCGAAATGAAAGCCTGTGTTCCAAAGATAGCGGTCATAGTCGTAAGGAAGCGAACTTCCTCTTTTGTTTTCCGCAGTATGAATGATGTAATCACACCAGATTTTTATCGACTGATAATTGACTGATAAAATCTCGGCATTGCCTGTCATTTTATATATATCATAGGGAACCCAAACTATTGCATCACTCCAACCGGCAACACCGGTTAATTCATCACCGAAAGGAGCCATTGTCTGCTTTGCAACAGCCTCGTAAACTTTGTTAAAGGGTGAAGTGATGGGAATTACTCCGTCCTCTTTTTGGTCAGCGGCAAGCCCTTTAATCCACGAAGAAAGAAACGCGGTCATATCTTCGTTTTGCATTGCGGTTTTTGCATAGACAAGAATATCTCCCGTCCAGCCAGCTTTTTCCCTTGACGGACAATCCGTAGGAACGGACATCATATTGTTTTTCTGTGAATAGCGAATGTTTTTATAAAGCCTGTTGAACCGCTCGTCATCACAAACAAAATTTCCTATGTTCTCTTTTTCGGTTGAAAGCAGAACGGCGGTAAAATCTTCTTTTACGGGATTTATCATTCCGCTGACCTTTAAGTACCTGAACCCGTGAAATGAAAATTCCGGCTCAAAAACGAAAGGCTCGCCCGAACAGACAACAATATCCGTTTGCTTTACAAGGTCGAATTGCGCGAAATAATTGCCGTCCTTATCCGTAATTTCGGTGTGCTCAAGCTTGATTTCGGTTCCTCTTGCCTCGTTTATTTTGATTTTACATCTTCCTGCAATAACCTGACCGAAATCAACTATTGTTTCACCTTTCGGTGAAATATACACTTCCTTTGCGTCAAATTTTTCAACTGCCTTTATTTGAGGAATAGGCTGTAAACGGAGATTTTTAAGTGAATAATCGGTAGCGATTGCTTTTTTTCTTTCGCTTTCGGGCAAAGTAAAATCGACTTTTTCACCCATAAACAAATCAGAAAAAACAATATTACTCTTGCGGCAAATTTCGTTTCCGTCCGAAAAAACAACTGCCGATTTTCCGCCTTTATACTCAATTTCAAGCTGATACAAAACAGATAAATTATCTATTTTTTCGTCGGTCGTAATTTCCGTTTGCGGACAGAAAAACCAACCGTCTCCTACGAGAAACTCAATCTTGTTTTTGCCGTTTGTCAGCATATCCGTAACATCATAAACCTGATAATTAAGGATTTTGTTGTATGGTGTATATTCCGGAGCAAGAACGGCGTCACCGACTTTTTTGCCACCGACATAAGCGTTGTATGCACCATATGCCGTCGCATAAAGTCTTGCTCTTATAACTTCGTCCGTAATATCAAAATCTTTTTCAAAATATACGGGCGGATTTTCAATTCCGTAAACAAATACCTTACTTTCGTTTCTGTCAAAAGGACTTTTTGAAAAACATCCTTTCCATTCATCGGCGTTTAAAAATGCTGTTTCAAACTTAGATTTCAGAGCGGAGCAATTTCCTTTGTTATCCCAAACAGTGATACAGACCGAATACTGCGTTTTGGATTTTAAAGTTCCGCCGTATTTGATGAAAGACTGTTTGTTTGAAAGCACCTTGCCGCTGTTCCACACTTCACTTTTTTCATCGCATACGTTTATTTGATAGGCAGTCTGAAAGACAGAATTTTCATCACTTTCAATCTGCCATGAAAACTCCGGAGCGGCGTCAACAAAAGGCTCTTTCATATGATTGATTCTAAAATTAATTATTCTCATGGTTACCCCTCATTTTAAAATATTAAACACAAGTTCTTCGACCTTTTGACTGACCTTTGAAGAAGAACCGCCGATGTTGCTTACATTCGTAGCAAACACACATTCCAGATTATCCTTAGGTGAAACAAAAAAATGTGTGCCAAATGCGCCACTCCAGCCATATGTACCTTCTGTTACAGGTAGATTGCCTTTCTGAGGATTTTGCCTTATTTGTACACCAAGTCCCCATACGCAACCCGGAGAAGGCTCAAGATGCCGTGCAGGTGCCTCCGTCTGCATTAATTCAACTGCTTTTTCACTTAAAATTCGTTTGCCTTTAAATAAACCCTTGTTCAGCAGCATATGTGCAAAATGCTCATAATCCTCTGCAGTACAGTATAATCCGCCAGAGCCGCATACATATTTACTGTCAGAATCGATTTTGGCAAATCCGTCTTTGTCACTTTTTGTATCTGTAACATTTTTTAGTCCGAACGGAGTTTTTTTATAAAGTTCAACCGTCCGTTTTTTCTGCTCATCATTGATATGAAATGATGCATCATTCATTTCAAGCGGTTCAAACAATTCATCCTTGAAATAATCAGCAGCACTTTTCCCTGAAATCACTTCAACAAGTCTTGCAAGAATATCAAAATTTGCAAGCGGTGAATATCCGGTGCCTGTACCCGGCTGAAAATCCAGCGGTCTTGAAGCATATTTTTCTGTTTGCCTTTCAAGAGTTGTTCTGAGTTCTTTATCCTTAAAATGCATAGCATAACCGCCAATACCCTGCTCAATTCCTGATGAATGGGACAACAAATCTCTAAAAGTAAGCTCTCTGTTTGCAGCTTCTGTTTTAGCCTTATCAGGAGTGTATGTAATAAGCCCGAGCAATGAATTTATCGGATTTTTCGGAGGAAACGGATATCGTCTGTCATTAACAACCCGCATATTTTTAAATGAAGAAATATATTTTGAAATCGGATCATCTATATCAAGCCTGCCATCATCATAAAGCTTCATAATGGCAGCAGCGGTAACAGGCTTTGTCATTGACATCATTTTAAAAATGCTGTTGTATTCAATCGGTTTACCTGTTTCAAGATTTGAAAATCCCCATTTGCCTTTATAAATAATTTCGTCATTTTTTCTTACAAGCAATACGCCGTTCGGAATTGTTTTTTTAGCAATATAACTATTAAATATAATATCAATTTTGTTGTTTTTCATACTTAATCAATACTTTTGTGAAAGCTGCTGTTCACATTCCTCTCTTGTAATTTCACCGCCGTTGCACTTTGCCATAAGTTCAACATCTTTATCCTTCATTTTATAGAATGCCATAACAACTATACCAAGAATCGTACCTATAGCAGGAATAAGTGTATAAACAATCCAAAGCATATTCAGGGCTGATTCAGGCTGTGCAACACCCTGAGAGGCAATATCGGCAAAGTCAGTTGCTTCAATCTCAACCCAGCCTGAAAGGCCGAGGAGGAAAAGTCCCAAAGAGGAAGCGACACCCTGTGTAAGCTTTGTTACAAAAGAATTAAGTGCAAAGAAAATACCCGAGCAATCTTTACCCGTCTTATATCTTGTATATTCTATCGTATCGGGAACAAGAAAGCTCTTTGCAATATTTGCGACATTACCGGGCAGCGACTGAACAACCATAAGAATGCAAATAAGAACAAAATGGCTGGATCCTACAAAGAATATGGAAAGAAGAGGTATTCCGCCTAATAAACCGCAAACAACGATTGTTTTTACCTTGCCGAATTTTTTTGTTATTTTCGCCGTGTTCAACTGAGCAATAAGACCCGGTACTGCCGAAATGGCAATCGGAACAATAAAAATCATTGAATTACCGAAATGATAGTATGCAACGAAATTGGCAAGGTTTGCTCCCGTTGCAAGACACGAAGTAATAACTGTACTTAAAAGCAAAATAAACATATATTTATTTGTTCTGACACAGTCAAACATATCCTTGAAAGTGTAGTGTTCTTCTTCTGCCGATACATTTTTAAGCCCGACATTGTATTCTTTTATACCCGTAAGCATCGGAAGCATTCCGCACAAGAAAATCACAGAAGAACCGACAACAACATTTTTAATCGGTAAACCAACTTTTTCGCTTATGAGGGTATAGAAAATAATGCCGATAAACATTATAATGCCGTTATTTAAAATCGAACGGTTTTGAATAATTGCGTTTCTTTCGTCAAGGTTATCTGTTATTGAAACGGCAAGTGAGTTCATCGGAACCTCAACCAAGGTGTAGCTCAAATCATAAAGCAGATAGAAAACAGCGAACCAAATAAGCTTTACGGTTTCCGAAAGCTGCATGGGCATCATAAAAAACAGAACCGTAAACAGCGGAAACAGCCAAAAGGTTTTTCTGAACCACGGCAAATATTTTCCGCTTCCTTTGATTTTTATTCTGTCAATCAAAAAGCCGAAAATAACATCATCAAAAGAGTCTATTATTTTAACAAAAAGCGTAATAGCTGCCATTTTGCCCGGATGTATCCCCTGCATTAGCAGGAACATTGTCATAAAGGTTGTAATTATTGCACCCTCGCAGGTTCTTGCAAGGTCGCCTATGTAATATCTCGCACGCTGACCTGTTGTTGTCAGCCAGGTTGATTTGTCAATTTTTTCTTTTTGTTTCAGCATGGCTTACGTCTCCTTTTTAAATACTTTGAGAGCTTCGTCTATTTTTTTAAAAGTTTCGTCTTTTACTTTCAAAAAGCTCAAAACATTTTTCAGCGAAACTCCGTCAACAAAAGAACCTACCTTTTTCTTTGTTGCTTCGCACAACAAATATTGAGGTAAAAACTTTTTCTTAAACAAATTTTTTGCCTGTGGATTTTCAAAAATAATCTTGCATGAATTTTTACTTGAAAGTGTTTTTGAGTATTTATCGTTATATTCCGAATTTTCCCTGATTAAAATATATCTGCCTGAGATTAAATCATTTATCCAGCTTACGCTTTCTTCCACCCAATCTCCTACTCTTGAACAGAAAAGCGGCGGCTTTGCTCCGACTTCTTCTCCGATTGAAAAGCCGTGCATGGAATAGCCGTAAATATGAAGCTCATAATCGATGTAATTTTTATTCAGTGCTTCAACGTACTCTAGCGTATTATTCACGGGAACAATCCAATCGTTTCTTGAAGCGGCAAGAAAGCACGGGCAGGTATAAAGGTTTACGGCTTCAACCGCATCAGGTGCATCGGGGGCAGTATAGTTTATCGTTTGAGCTTTTGCCGCACCGTAAAGAATGATTGCAGCATAAGGTTTGTTTTCTGCTTTTGATGCCGCATAGGATACAAGGTGACCGCCGGCAGAAAAACCTGCCGCAACAATATGTTCGGCGTCAACGCTGAATTGTTTTCCGTTTGCTTTTATATATGCCATAGCATTTTCAAAGTCCTCAAGCGGATACGGCCATTTATAATTCTTTCCTACCGAATAGCAGAGAACAAAGGCGTTAAACCCTAAGGAATTAAACTTTTCTGCAACGGGCTTTCCCTCGGAAACAGAACATTCGTTGTATCCGCCTCCTGGACAAATCAAAACAGCCGGCTTGTTTTGACCTACAGGGAAGCAGGTCAGCACGACATTTCTCTCTTTGTTAAGAATTATAGTTTTTTCTTTCATTGTTCACCATCCCTTGACAAATGTTTAAATAAGTGTATAATAGTGATACACTTGTGTCAGTTACGAGTGTATCATATTTTTTCATAAAGTTAAAGAGTTTTTGTGAAAGATGCTGACAACTGATACATAACCAAGGATGTGTTACACATGAAAAGGAAAAATGAAGCACATGAGCTTGTTCTTCAATGTTTGACCGAAGCTTTGTTAAAACTCATGGAGAAAAAACCGTTTAATGAAATAAACGTGTCCGAGCTTTGCGAAAAAGCAGGAGTGGCTCGTGCATCTTTTTACAGGAACTATGACTCTATGCAGGAAATTTTGACAAATTATCTTTCCAGCGTTACCGATGAATGGTGGGAAGAGTTTGTAAAATATCCCGAAGACGAATTTCACGAAAAGTTTTGGAAAGAGCTTTTACTTCAATACAAGAAAAACGAAGAACTGATAAAGCTCATTTATCAGAATGATATGTCCTATATTATTAAAAATCATATTTTTAATTCCTGCGGACCGAAAGACGGGCAGGACGAGCAGACGAAATATCTTTGTGCAATGGTTGCCGGTGCAATTTACGGGCTTGTAGAACAATGGATAGTTCTCGGTATGAACGATATTCCCGACACAATAAATATGAGAAGATTTTTGAAATTTGGATCAGAATATAAGGTGGTGAGCTTTGATGAAAAATAAACTTGCGACAGAGAACCTTGAAATTACAAAGAGAGAAAAGGCTCACAATGAAATCGTCAGAAATGCCGCAGTTGAGGGAATGGTACTTCTGAAAAATAACGGCGTTCTTCCGTTTGACAAAAGCATAAAAACCGTTGCGCTTTACGGCATCGGTGCAAGGCGAACCGTGAAAGGCGGAACGGGTTCGGGCGATGTTAATGTACGCAGTTATGTAAACGTCGAACAAGGGCTTGAAAACGCAGGATATGAAGTTGTCACAAAGCCATATCTTGACGAATACGACCGCATTATAAACGAAGCCAAAATTGAATATGAGAAAATGCTTCAGGAAAAGGGCAAGGAAGGTGTAAAAACTGCGCTTTTCACAATGTTTGCAAATCCTTTTAAAGAGCCTGCAATTTCAGAAATTACAGCCGAGGACACGCAAAAATATATAGCCGATGCCGCAATTTATGTGCTTTCAAGAAACTCGGGCGAGGGCGCCGACAGAAAAGCGGAAAAAGGCGATTACTATCTTACCGACGGCGAAATCAGGGATATAACCCGGCTTTCAAATTCTTATAAAAAATTTGTTTTATTGTTGAATGTCGGCGGTGTAATTGACCTTGACGAGATTGTAAATAACAGCAAAATAGGTTCAATTTTGCTTATAAGTCAGGGCGGAAGTTCTTTGGGTGACGCTGTTGCCGATGTCATAAGCGGAAAAGGTGTTCCGTCAGGTAAATTGTCAGCAACATGGGCAAAAAGCTACCTTGATTATCCGTTTGCCGAGGATTTTTCCGATGAAAAATATTTTTCCGATACATATTACAAAGAGGGTATTTTTGTCGGTTACCGATACTTTGAAAAGAAACAAATTAAGCCTTTGTTCCCATTTGGTTTTGGTTTATCTTATACGGATTTTGAAATAAGCGACACAAAGATAACAGCAAACGAAGAACACATTTCGGTCAGCACAAAGGTCAAAAATATCGGAAAGACTTACGGCGGAAAAGAAGTTATACAGCTTTATGTAAGTCAGCCGCAGGAAGGACTTGTTACTCCCGTAAAAAGCCTTATAGCTTTTGCAAAAACAAAAACACTTTTGCCCGGAGAGGAGCAAAGTGTTACGATTACTTTTGATATGAAAAGCCTCGCTGTATTTGACGAAGAAACCGCTTCATACATCATTAAACGAGGAAGATATATTGTATATATCGGCACCGACAGCGAAAACTCAAAGAAAGTGCATAACCTTATAGTTTCCGACGATATAATCACCGAAAAGTGCAAAAGAATTACTTATTCAAGTATAGAAGAAACCTGCGATTTTCATGATAATGCCGAGACGAGATTTGATGAATTGCCGACAATCGCCCTGGATTTAAAAAACATAAAAACATTAAGTCATATATATGACGACAAAACAGAAAGTATAAAATCAACCAATCTCGGTTATACACTCGATGATGTGAAAGTCAAAAAAATTTCAATAAACGATTTTGTGTGCGATTTAAATGTCAACGAGCTTATTTCTCTTTGTGTCGGCGCTTCAAGGATAGGTCTCTCCGATTTGTCATTCATAGGCAACGCTTCAAAAAGTATACCCGGTGCGGCAGGAGATACATGCGACGAATTGCTTGAAAAAAGAAAAATCCGTCCTCTTTCAACCGTTGACGGACCGGCAGGCATAAGAATAAACAGCAAGGTATATGAAAAAGACGGATTATATGTTGATAACCCTGCCGATGATCCGATAAAATCTTTGCTTTTACCCAAAGAAATGCAGAAAGCGGATCTCAACGGAACTACGGTTAAATATCAGTTCTGCACGGCTATACCTATCGCCACCATGCTTTGTCAGACCTGGAACACGGAAATAATTGAAAATTGCGGAAAGCTTGTTTCAAAAGAAATGGGCGAACTCGGACTTGATTTGTGGCTTGCTCCGGCTTTGAATATTCAAAGAAATCCTCTTTGCGGCAGAAACTTTGAATATTACTCTGAAGATCCGATTTTAAGCGGAAAGTGCGCTGCAGCTATGGTAAATGGTTTTCAAAAAAGCGGTAAAGGTGCGGTTATCAAGCATTTTGCGTGTAACAACAAAGAAAACAACAGAAATTATAATAACTCCGTTCTTTCCGAAAGAGCTCTGCGTGAAATATATCTCAAAGGATTTGAAATTTGCGTAAAAGAGTCGCAGCCTTTTGCGGTTATGTCGTCATATAACCTTATTAACGGTACTCATTCTGCAAATCATCGCGGTATTTTAACAGATGTTCTTCGCACGGAATGGGGATTTAACGGGGTTGTTATGACGGACTGGTACGCAACAACAGGAAAAACTGCCGATGAAAAATCCTATGGTGCAAGTGGTGCGGCAGACTGTATAAGAGCAGGAAATGATATTATAATGCCCGGTGGAAAAAACGAAATTGAATCTATAACAAAAGAGGCGGAAAGCGGAGAACTGAATGTCGCTTCTTTGCGCCTTTGCGCCGAAAGAATAATTAAAGCCATACTAAAAATGGGGTGACACAATGAAAGAAAAAAATAAGAATATTTTCTATGATGTTAAATCATTAGAAAGAACTATGGACATTGAAAAACGCTGCAATAAAGGCTATCTTCAGAAAAAGCTTTCCAAAGCGTTTCCGAACGAAAAACTCACTGTTGTTGAAGCGTATATCAACACAAGCGGTAAATTTATCAACAAATCAAAAGGGTTTTTAGGCTCTCTCCTGCCCATAAACCGAGTGCATAATCTGCCTGAGTTTTGTCATGTCGTTGTTGAACATTCCACAGGGAAATTTACTGAAAAAATATTCATTTGGTCGCCCGTTAAATGGAATGACAGGTTTTTAGGCTGTGTCGGCGGAGGCACGGCAACCGGCGGTGAAGGTTATATAAATGCACCCGACAACACATCGAGAAGCGCAACTTTACCAAAAGCCGTACTTAACGGCTTCACGGGTGCAACAACCGATGCTGCATGCACAAAAATTGAATGGGCTCTTGAAAAAGACGGTACTCATAATACTGAGCTTATTGAAAATTGGCGGGCAAGAAGTACTCATTTTATGACTGTTTTGGGTAAAAAAACTGCTGAAATTCTCCATGAGAGAAATGTCAGATTTTCATATCTTCACGGCGGCTCCGGCGGTGGCAGACAATCTATGGTCGAGGCGCAGGAATATCCCGAAGATTACGACGGGATATGGGCGTCCTGCCCTGCAATTAACTGGTCGAAGTTTCTGCCTGTTGGTCTTTGGGCAAACGCAGTTATGAACTCGAATAACTATATTGTACCGCCGTCAAAGGTTAAGTTCGCAATGAACGAAGCTCAAAACACGGTCGGGGGCAAAGAAAAATATTACGAATATGACAGACCTCTTGAATTTGACTACTACACCCTTGTCGGCAAAAAGGTTAAAAATGATATTTTTACCGAAATTGATGCGAAGGTTTTGACTGAAATATACGGCGGTCCCGCACGGAACGGAAAAAGGCTTTGGTACTTCGGAAGACCGGGCGTGTTGTGCTATAATGTCGGCATACCTATCGGTGCTTTTTGGTACACACCGATATTCCATAAGCCGAAGCCGTTTTTCCTTTCAACATATTATTGCAGATGGGTAACGAAAAATCCGAAGCAGAAATTCGACAAAGTGACAAAGGATGAGTTTTATAAAATCTATGATGCAAGCGTAAACGAATTTGCCGATTGCCTTGCGGATAATCCGAATTTGTCTTCATTCAAAAACTCAGGTGGCAAGCTGATGGTTGACCACGGTTTCGATGATCCGCTGATTCCCATTGACGGAACAATTGAATATTATAACAGGGTTTGCGACACGCTCGGCGGAAAAGAAGAAGTTGACAAATTTTTCAAGCTCTTTTTGACACCCGGCGACGGTCACGGTTCATGTAACTGGCATAATGCGGGGATAACCGACTGCGACGGTATGAAAGCTCTTGTGGATTGGGTTGAAAAAGGAATCGTACCTGCAAAAATCAGAAAAGTACAGGTTGATAAAAAAGGCAGCACAATAAAAGAAGGCTTTCAAGCACCGATTTGAATGGTAAGACTATAAGGAAAGATATTAATTAACCTAAAAGAAAAAACGGATTATGGTTAGCTTTTAACAAGCTGAACCATAATCCACTTTTTCATTTTTTGGATTTGTCAAGAAAAATGTGTAAGTCTTTTTGATGAATAAAAATTTTGGTTCTTCACGGATTTATGGGGAATGATATTTGACTGATTGCAGTGAAATAAACTTGACGAGCAAGAGTCAATAAAAGCTTCATTGCCTACAACCAAGTCATAGTTATTATTTGAGTAGATATTTGCGATTTTCTTCCAAAAAAGTTCACTTACAATAGCAGAGCAGTAGAGATTATAGATGTAAAATTGATTTGTGTTTAGGAGGACAAAGCGGCAGATATAATGTTAAAAGTAGTTGCGTGCGCACGCATATTGTGTTATAATACTGGTAGTTAGGAGGAATATATCTATGAAACTATTAAAATGGCTTTCAGTAACAGACCGATTTTACAAAATCTATTTGGACAAGCAACTTGCCCCCTATGGAATCAACAACAGTCAATATATGTTCTTAATCAAAATCTGTCGTTCGCCCGGTATTCTACAAGATTCTTTAATGGATATGTTTTATGTTCATCCGAGCAATATTGTACGGACGGTTGCGGCATTAGAAAAGCAGGGAATGATTATGCGTTCCCCAAATGATAAGGATAAGCGGACGTGTAAGCTGTATCCTACGGAACGTGCGCTGTCTGTAATTGATGAGGTACAGACGGTATGTGAAAAGACAGAAGCTCTTTTATTGCAAGGCTTCAGGGAATCTGATAAAAACCTCTTTATTGATTTGCTGATTCAGGCAGGTGAAAATATTACAGCGGAACTCCGTATATAAAGAAAGGGGGATGAATTCAATGACTGAAAATCCCCTAGGATATGAAAAAATTTCAAAGCTGTTAAAAAATTTTGCTGTTCCCAGTATTGTGGCGTCTCTTGTCGGCTCAATCTACAATATTGTGGATCAGATTTTTATTGGTCAAGGGGTCGGTTATTTGGGAAATGCAGCAACCAATGTTGCCTACCCGTTTTCTACCATCTGCCTTGCTATTGCACTGCTGGTTGGAATTGGCAGTGCTTCCCGTGTTTCCCTCTGTCTTGGACGCAAAGAGCCGAAAGCTGCCGCCAAAGCAGCGGGAAATGGTATTGTTCTGATGGGAATTTTCGGAATTATTTATTTGCTGGTTGGAGAAACTTTTCTGTCTTTGCTCCTAAAGGCATTTGGGGCAACGACAGATGTATTTCCATATGCAAAGCAGTATGCCAGCATAACATTGATTGGAATGCCGTTTCTCATTGTAACGAATGGTATGAGCAATTTGATTCGAGCAGATGGAAAACCAAAGTATTCAATGGTCTGCATGGTTGTGGGAGCTATTATCAATACCATTCTTGACCCCATTTTTATTTTTGTTTGCGATTGGGGAATTGCCGGCGCAGCTTGGGCAACAGTTATTGGGCAAATTTTTTCCTTCATACTCGCACTCCGTTATCTATGGCGTTTCCAAACAATCCATTTTGAAAAAGAGTCGTTTTTATTGGACATCAAAGAAAGCATGAAAATTTGCAGCATGGGAATCAGCAGCAGCTCAAACCAGATTGCAGTTACCGTGATTCAAATCATTCAGTACAATTCGTTGACTTATTACGGCGCATTAACAAAATATGGAGCGGATATTCCCTTGGCAGCTTGCGGAATTGTTATGAAAACAAATGCCATAATCCTTGCGATTGTTGTAGGAATCTCGCAAGGGACACAGCCGATTATCGGTTTCAACTATGGAGCAAGGCAATATCATCGGGTACGGGAGGCTTACATGCTTGCAATAAAGTGGAATCTTGTTGTTTCCACTATTGCTTTTATCGCATTTCAATTTTTCCCGCAATCTATCATTTCACTATTCGGAGACGGGGACGAGCTGTATTTTGAATTTGCTGTTTTGTTCATGCGTACCTATCTTTTCATGGTGTTGGTAAATGGTGTGCAGTTGCTTTCTTCCAGTTTTTTTACTGCAATAGGAAAATCGTTAAAAGGTGCTCTGTTGGCATTAACAAGGCAGACCTTTTTCTTGATTCCGCTTACCCTGCTGCTCCCGCTTCGTTTCGGAATTATGGGAGTATTGCTAGCGGGGCCTGTTGCTGATTTTTCAGCGTTTGTGCTATCTGTTGTACTGGTTGGTATAGAATTTAAAAAACAAAAAAAACTCGCTTATAATTTAAGCCATAGCATATAGCTATTATCCACAGCTACTGAGCAAGTGTTATCAATACCGATAACAAAATGATAACATTAGCTTATATAGGCAGGATAATATGGATATATCAAATAATCAAAGGATTTACATACTCGGCAGAGAATAATTTCTAAACAAAATTAGTTAGGAAAAGTCGAGTGGGAATAAATTGAAAAAGTCTGAAAGCCCAGTAATATCAAGGGTTTCAAGGTTTTCAAAGAGCCCGTTGATAAGATTTTGATAAGATTCTGCTCGGTACCCTTTATCGTGTGTATCGAGTGGTTTGTGAGTAAAAAGTAATATTTTGTGGCTCGCAAAAATACCATATTAACATTAAACCCCGTACTGACGGATTAAAGTCAGTACGGGGTTTTTGTCGTTGGCAGGGTTATTGCAGCTTACACTTGAACTAAAAAGCTTGAAACACCGATACGATATTTGGGGTGCAGAAGATGAATAATATCTGTAATCGTGCAACGGAAATCGTAAATGCAGAAATAATTTATGCAGTATAATTGTAGCGGCGGCAGGGAGAAATTCTTGCCGCACTTACTTTTTTAGAACAATAAAAAAGTTTACAATCATTTTTTAAAAATGGTATTGCTATTATTCGAGTTTTAGAATATAATATTATACAAGTACAAACTCAGTGTATTCAGGAGGTTGTTATGGAATATATGTCTGCAAGAGAAGCGGCTGATAAATGGGGGATTTCCCAAAGACGTGTTGCTGTTCTTTGCTCTGAAAACAGAATTGAAAATGCTACTATGATAGGCAATATGTGGATTATACCCGCAACCGCTGAAAAACCGATTGATGCAAGAAGTACACGTTACAGTAAAACTGATGAAAAAGCGGTTAAACCTTTCTTGAAATGGGCAGGCGGCAAAGGTCAGCTCATTAAAGAGATTGAATGTTACTATCCGTTTGATAGTGGAAGAATTACAAAATATGCTGAGCCATTTGTTGGCGGTGGTGCAGTTTTGTTTGATATACTTAGCAAATATGATTTAGAAGAAGTTTATATCAGCGATATTAATGCAGAACTTATCAATACATATAGCATTATCCGTGATGATGTTGATGCATTGACAGAAATGCTTTACGCTATGCAGAGCGATTTTATTCCATCAGATACAGATAATCGCAAAGCATATTATATGGAAAAGCGTGAACGTTTTAATGATTTAAAGGTCAATGGAAACGAGAACATCAATATCGAAAAAGCGGCATTGATGATTTTTCTTAATAAAACCTGTTTCAACGGTCTTTTCCGAGTGAACAAAAAAGGGTTGTTTAACGTTCCTATGGGAGCACATAAAAACCCGATGATTTGCGATGAAAACAATCTCAAAGCAGTATCTGAGAAGTTGCAGAGAGTTACTATCGTATGCGGAGATTACAGAAAATCGGCAGACTTTATTGACGAAAATACCTTTGTTTATTTTGATCCGCCATACAGACCTATTACAGATACGGCAAGTTTTACGGCATATACCGAGAATTTGTTCAACGATGAGGAACAGATTGAACTTGCACGATTTGTTGATGCTATGCACAGAAAAGGTGCAAAGGTTGTAATCAGTAATTCTGATCCCAAAAACTCAAATACAGAAGATGATTTCTTTGATAATATTTACTCTGCTCATAAAATCAAACGAGTTGAAGCAACTCGAATGATTAACTGTAATAGTGAAGCAAGAGGAAAAATTAAAGAGTTACTCATTAGCAATTTTTAAGGAGGTTCATATATGCCATACGGAGAATATGCACAATGTCCTTGCTGTGGAAAGACGGCATACGGCAAAGATGATATAGAGCAAGAACTCGGATACAGAAATATGGGTGATGGTCGTTATATACCACAGTCGTATTGTCGTGAATGTCGTTCGGCTCATTGCGAAGCTGGAAAGCCTTGCAAGGTTAAATAAAGATTTTTCGAGGAGAAGTGTTATGATAAAGAACGGAAAAGGCGGCGGAAACACAAAAACGGGGCTTGTATTTGAGGGAAAAACTGATTTAGCAACCTTTTTAAACAGTCAAGAAGGGTATCGGGTAACTGATGGAGTTGTGTTTTATAATGACGAAAAAGTTGCTCGCATATTCAAAAAACACGGATTTTATAGATATTTAAAGGAAGTTGGGGTTGATTGGACAAAGATTATCTCCAAAAAGCTACTGCCGGATGATAGTATTTATGTAATTATCAATAACACACTTTTTATTATTGAATGTAAATATCAACAGGTGGCAGGCTCTGTTGACGAAAAATTGCAGACTTGTGATTTCAAGAGAAAGCAGTATCAGAAACTGATGGCACAGCTAAATATTGATGTAGAGTACATCTATTTGCTTTCGGAATGGTTTAAAGATCCTAAATATAAAGACGTTTTGGATTATATCATTAGTATGCGTTGTCACTACTATTTTGAATACATACCGCTTACAAAGTTAGGATTGCCCGTGCCGCCTAACAGCGAGGAGAAATAAGTAATGTCAAGAGATTTTAATGCGTGGTTGTCAGGTTTTCGTGACAGTATCGCAGACTATGGTTATTACATAGATTTTGAAAAGGTTCACAGAAACGTCGATAATATCAAGGTTGAACTTAATATCTTAAATTCCCTCATCGGTTCTAAAAATATTGAAGCTGATTTTGAAAATTTGATGAGAAAATATCCCGAAGTATTAAAGTGTATCCCTCTGCTCTTAGCAGTTCGAGCAAATGAAATCTACTGTCAAGATGAAAATGGCGGTCATTTGTTTCAATTCAATTTTGGAAAGTATCCGCCGAACAGCCACGCTCATTATGAGAGATACAAATATTTTATGCGTGAAACCAGGTTGTTTGATTTATTAGAAAATCATATAGTGAATAATTTGGTGGACTATGCAACGGGCGTCGAAACAGGTCTTGATTCCAACGGTCGTAAAAATCGTGGCGGTCATTTAATGGAAAACTTAGTTGAAAGTTTTATCCAAAAAGCAGGTTTTGTCAAAGATGAGTCATATTTCAAAGAAATGTATATTCATCAGATTACCGATAAATGGGGCGTTGACCTTTCAGCCATATCTAATCAAGGAAAAACAGAAAAGCGTTTTGATTTTGTTGTTAAAACACCTAATATGATTTATGGTATCGAAACGAATTTTTACGGCAGTGGCGGAAGTAAATTAAACGAAACAGCACGCAGCTACAAAACACTCGCTCTCGAAACCGACACAATCGACGGTTTTACTTTTGTTTGGTTTACCGACGGAAAAGGTTGGACAAGTGCTCGCCATAATCTTGAAGAAACCTTTGATGTTATGGAACACGTTTACAATATCAACGATATGGAAAATGGCATAATTACAGAGGTTTTTAAATAATGGCAAAGAAAATTACAAAATGGGAACCTGATGATTTTGAGTTGGAAATGACAACACATTGGTCTTTCCCAAAGCGTGGCGATTGGGCAACTCACGATGCAAAATGGCGTGGAAATTGGTCTCCGTATATTCCTCGAAATATTATATTAAGATATTCAAAAGAGGGTGAATTAGTGCTTGACCAGTTTGCCGGAGGCGGGACAACCCTCGTTGAAGCAAAGCTTTTGAACCGTGATATTATCGGCGTTGACGTCAATGATGTTGCACTTGATAGGTGCAAAGAAAAAATAGATTTTGAGCATGAAAGCGCAAACGGAAAAGTTTACATTCGTAAGGGAGATGCCAGAAATTTAGATTTTCTTTCGGATGAAAGTATAGACCTTATTTGTACCCATCCACCATATGCTGATATAATTAAATATAGCGATGGCATAGACGGAGATTTGTCGCAACTCAAAGTGAAAGATTTTCTTAAAGAAATGAAAAAGGTAGCTACAGAGAGCTTCCGTGTTTTGAAAAAAGATAAATTTTGTGCCGTACTTATGGGCGATACAAGACAAAAGGGTTGTATGATACCAATGTCTTTTGATGTTATGAAAATTTTCCAAGATGCCGGATTTACTCTTAAAGAGTTGATTATCAAAGAGCAACATAACTGCAAAGCAACGGGATATTGGAAAACAAATAGTGTAAAATATAATTTTTTGCTGATTGCACACGAATATTTGTTTGTGTTTAGAAAATGAATTATTGATAAGGAGGTATACATTTGAAAAACAATGAGGTTTCATTTGCTGAGAAACATCCAAAGTTGAATATGTTTTTAGGACTGGTATTAATTGTTGCGATAGGCGCTTTTTTGATATGGATACTAAAACTGTTATATAATTTAATTATAAACGGAATTATAAAGTTAACAGACGTTGCTTCAAAATTAGACGCAGTAATAATAGTAGCCTTGATAACCGGTGTGGTTTCTATAATAGGCGTAATTATAAGTTCTGTTGTTTCTAAAATAGTTGACTACCGAAAAAGCAGGCAAGAATATTTAACTCAAAAAAGAGAAAAACCTTATGGTGAATTTGTAGAAATGATTTATCGAGTTCAAAAGAACACAAAAGATCCTGGTACATATTCCGATGAGCAAATGTTAGAAGATTTATCCAAATTTTCAAAACAAATTACTTTATGGGGTTCTTCTCGAGTAATTAATAAATGGATTGAATTTCGTGAAAATGGTTCAGATCCCAAAAAGGCAAAAGATAATCTGTTCTTAATGGAAGAAATCATGAATGATATGCGAAAAGACTTGGGATTAAAAAAGGTCAAAAAGGGGAATTTATTAGGCTTTTTTGTAAATGATATAAAGAGCGAATTAAAAAAATAGTTCGTTAATTTTTGATAATCTGTACCAAATTAAAGCATATTAAATCAAAATTATAAATATGAGACAGTTAAAGTCTAAAAACAACTTTGTTATCTCAATCAATATCATATTTATAAGTTCCTTAGCTTTTTGTGAAATTAAACAACAATGCAATAAGTACAAAAGATTAAGAGCTATCAGACATAAAGTCCGATAGCTCTTTTGCTACACGATACATTTTATAAACAAAATGCGTTAAGTTTAGCCTTTCGGCAACGAGTTGGAATAGTTCCCTTTGGTTTAGATGTGCCGAAAAACCCAGTATTTATGCGGGTTTCGGGACTCGGCACTTTTCGAGTAACCGTTTTTGCAACAGATGAAATAGTAACACTTGGCTTACAACTAAATCTAAAAATCGCATAATTTTTAAGGCTTCTGCCCTGCTTTGGGTAGAAGCCTTTTTGTATATTTTATAAAAATTTCTCCCTGATATATCATCAAATCAGATTAAAAATAGTGGGATAAATAGTATGAGAGAGAAAAACACCCTATATATTTAAGTACAAAAGAAAGAAATGAAATTGTCACTTCCCTTATAAAACTAAAAAACAAATTGATTGAACAAAGCAGATATACAGAACTCGTTGATAAGATTATAGTAAAACTGCAGAAACAATCGCAATACGAAGGAAATTCCATCTTCTTGCAGTTGTTTTAGCATAAATAGAAAAAGTTAAAGTTTTTTGATATAATATTAAAAAGTGCTGAGATATTACGTGCTAAAAAAGTAGTATATAGTTGAGGCAGAAAGGATGGTGGTCAGTTTGGACGATAAGGACATAATTGAGTTGTTCTTTGAACGCTCAGATCAGGCAATCGTTGAACTATCGAAAAAATATGGCTCGATTTGTTCAAAGGTCGCTTTTAATATACTTAACAATACGCAAGATACCGAAGAATGTGTGAATGATGCTTATCTTGGAACGTGGAATACAATACCGCCTCAAAACCCAAGTCCGTTATCAAGCTATGTTTGCAGAATAGTTCGTAATCTTGCTATCAAGAAGTATCATACAAAAACAGCGGTAAAAAGAAACAGCATCTATGATGTAGCATTAGATGAACTTGAAAACTGCTTCCCTTCCTCTGTGTCGGTGGAAGATGAGTATAATGCAATTGAAACTGCACGAATCATTGATAAATTTCTCGAAACTCTCGATCAAAAGAACAGAATTATGTTTGTTCGTCGATATTGGTATTCTGACTCTATTGATGACCTTACAAAACTTTTTAATATGAGCAATCACAACATATCGGTTCGACTTTCTCGCACAAGAGAAAAGCTGAAAAAACATCTTATTAAAGAAGGTGTATCACTATGAAAAGGGAAAAAATTTCAGAAACGATTGAAAATATCAATCCAAAGTATATAGATGAAGCTACCGAGTACACAGGTGTAGTAAAAACAACGCCTAAAAAAGTATGGTATAAATGGGTAGCGATAGCAGCTTGTTTCGCTCTTGTTTTAGCAATCGGTTTTCCATTTGCTAAAGATTTGTTTATATCACCTGACCAAAAAGATACTGTAGATGCAGTTGCTTTAATTGAATATGATGATTCTTACTTAGAAGTTATTGAAGATGCTAAAAGAATTAAAAAGTTCGGTTTACCAAGTGAAATTACAAAGGACATCATTGGAAACCACATCGTATTTTTGCAAAAGGTTATTCCTGAAACAAAATATAGTGATTATGTGGTATCAGATACAATGACCAATATTGAATTGTTTGAATATAAGCCTGCGCCTTACAAAGCGGTAAGAATTCTTAAAGATGGCAACAATTATTATTATGCGATTTTTTGCAATTATCTGGTAAAAAGCAATGAATCCCTGCCGGTTCAAACGGCTTTTGATGTTTTCGGAATTGATGAACCTATTGATATAATCAGCATAACTCCGGTTAAGGTTGATAACACTTGGAAAGCAAACGGAAAAGCGATTACAGATAGTGCAATTATTTCCGAGTTTTACACAGAAATTTCAAAATTGACCGCTTATAGTTTTGACGAATATCATGAAATGACATTTGCAGAAAAATTGAAAAAATATGAAGACGAAGGCAATGGTGATATTGGTTCTGAAGCATATACGCAAGTTGCTGATGATTTAAGAGAGATTATGATTGAAACAAAAGAAGGCTTACGATTTACAATACATTATTACCCTTCGTATGGTTGGATAAACATAGTTCAAACAATGTCCTACTATCAGATGTCGCCTGAGATTTCGGAATGGTTTTTAAATTATATGAAATAAGCAGCCATAGGAAAAATAACAACCGCCCTGCAAGATTATAAAGTCTTACAGGGCGGTTTACCGTCAAAAGCAAGTTGTAAAATTTATAGAGCAATTTATGACAGACTGACAGAAGTTCTTGAAGAATTGAACAAACTTAATAACGGCACAGAGATAAATGATGAATTGATGTATAACAATTTCACTCATTTCAAACTTGGTCAATGGACTTTATATAACAACTTAATACCCAAAGCTCAACCAATCGGTTGGGCTTTTTCTTGGGTAATTTAAGGTGTAAACCACCGGCAATTATTCTACGAAGAATCGTATTTTTCACTTGAGCTCCCACGAGCTCACTTCGTTGTAGAGTGCCTCGGCGCAGTTTTCGAGCGGATAGAAAAAGCTCCTCATTCGCTCGGCGTATATCGGTTCCGGATCAAAGCCGTTTTCCGCGGCTTTTTTTATTTCCTCCACCGCGCCGTCCGGGTCGAGGACGAGCGGACCGAATGCCTTTTCAAACGGTAAATCCAGCTCGCGGTAGTGGTTCATTCCCGCCTTGAACTGCCCGTAGTCCGGCACGAAATAGAGCACGGGGCGGCAGAGACAGGCGAAGTCGAACACGAAGGACGAGAAGTCCGTTATGAACATCTCATAGTCCTCGATATCAACGTGCGCGCCCGCCATAACGACGCGCGGACTCTTGATATCAAAAAGTCCCTCTGCATCCGCGATTATCGGGTGGAGCTTGACATCGAGATAGGTGTCCGTCTTTTCGAGCAGCTCATGCAGCTCTTCGCTCTCGAGAAAGCGCGAGAAATTCCTGAAATAATCGGAGTTTTTGAGCTTTGAGTCTATCAGCTCCCACTTTGAGGAATTTATCTCCTGGGTCAGATATTTGCGCCACGACGGGGCAAAAAGAATCCTGTTTTTCGCCTTTTTATTTCTGTCGATATGGTCGTAACGCGCCATGCCCGTGGGGATGAGATTGTCCTCCGGATAGTGGTAGTTGGTCATGTAGTTCTGCTTTTCAAACGGCGCGGAAATAACGATTTTATCCGCGCGGCAGCGCTCGACCGAATTCTGCGAGCGCAGGGAGGCGTGAAGCACTCCGTGCTGGAGATAGACGGTCTTGAAATCGAGCAGGTCGGCATAGGGCACCTCGCCCGCCGCCGAGCCGAACGGAGAGACGGGGGTCACGCCGTAGAACGCCGTGAATATCACTCGCGCCGAAAGATACAGCAGCTTGTGCCTCTCCGAGCCGAATTTCACGAGGTGCGCCTGCTCCTCCTTTGTGAAAAGCCCGTCGATATTTTTATATTCGCGGCTGTAGATATAGTAGCGTTCAACTCCGTCGCTGTGCTTTATATCGTTTTTGAATTGGTAGTAGCCGTTGTCGAAATCGACCGTATGCAGATCGTAGTAGAGCTCGACCTTGTGCGCCCTGCGGTATTCTATGGCGGCGTTGCGAAGCTTTTTTATGCTTCTCTTGAAATTCTTGCTCTGCTCCCGCTCGGCGCGGTACTTCTCGTCCTCGGTGACGCTCCTGCTTATGAGCGCCCTGCCCTCGAGCGTGAACATCACGCCGTTTCGGACATACATACGCACCTTGCGGCTGAACACGGCGGTCGGCTCAGCCAAAAGCTTTGTAGGGTATTCCACGCCGCGTATCACGACGAAGAATTTTATCTCGTGCCTGCCGTCCGCGGGAAACTCGCAGAAAAACGCCGGGAAATCAACTACATTGACAGCCGAATCCTGCGCGCCGAAAACGGAAGCAAACGTCTCGAGCTCGCGCCTTTCGCCGTCTACCGAGGCGACTATCTTCCACTCGCCGCGCCCGAGATGCGAAAAAATCGGAGATTTTATAAACGAGAGCAGCCTCGCCTTTTTATTTTCGACAAATATTTTTCTCATCATCAGCGGAAACGCCGACGCGGAGAATATTTTTCTCCCGTCCGCCGCAACGCTCAGTTTGCCGTCCTGCGCGAGCACCGTCGGATGGCAGTCGGGCTTGCGCGAGAGCCAGTAGTGAATATGATACTCGTTGACGGACGGATGCAGGATAATCGTATCCTCGTCGATTCTCGCAAGCAGCGCGTCTATGCGCTTATTGGCGCGCTCGAACTCCTCGGGGGAATAGTGATAGGGCAGGAGCTTATCCTCCTTGAGCTTCCAGCGAAGGTCGTTGAAAACAATGCCCTGAAAATACGGCGGAACTCTGCCGCCGAACGAATCGAACAGCTCCTCATAGAACGCCATGGAGGTTTCGAATATATAATAGGGCGAAAAAACGGTTGAAACTATGCTGTTCTCGTTGCCGCGGTTGTAGCGGTATTCGCCGTTTTTGCAATAGCCTATCTTCATCTTGCGGCGCAGGATATCGCAGCAGTATTTTTCGTCCTCATGCCTGAAATTCGGCGACTCGTCGAAAAAGATACCGTTGCTTTTATCATTCTTGACGCAGATATTTATATTCGTCTGCGTAATAAATCTGTTTTTCGGGTCGTCGAGGTCGTATACGCCGGTATGCGTCAGCGTGCGGTATCTGAAATGATAGACGGGCGGCGCATTCTTGAAATACTGTGTTATTCTATAGGTCACCATATCGACCTCGTCATATACCGTGTCGAAATAATCGACCACGCTCTTCACCGTATCGGGCGCGAGGGTGTCGTCCGAGTCGAGGAAAAAGATATACTTGCCCCGAGCGCGGCGCAGGCCGAAATTGCGGGTCTTTGAAAGTCCCTCGTTCTCCTTTGAGTAAAAGCAAACGTTTTCATTTTCGCCCGCCAATCTCTGGCAGATATCCGCGCTGCCGTCCCTGCTGCCGTCGTTTATCAGAAGTATCTCCATATTCTCAAACGGCTCCGTCTGCTCCTTGAGCGAGCTTATGCAGCCGCCGAGATATTTTTCGACATTGTAGACGGGGATGAGTATTGTGGCTCTGAATGGGAAATCAGACATTCAGGTCACCCCCGGCGAGCTTTGAGCAGATTTTGCAGCCGAGCTTCTTCGCCGTCCCGCCCATGCGGTAGAGCTTGAAATAGAGCCATGCGGCGACGCAGCGGCGCAGAGTGCCGAAGCTCAGCTTTCCGCCGTAGAAGTCGCGCACGACATCGTCGGCGAGAATCGGCAGAGTGACCTCTTTATACATGGCGTTCGTGCCCGCCGAGACGAACTCGCCGGCTCGGCAGCCCTCTCTGAGCAGCGCGGAATCGACATTGAAAGCCGCAAGTGCATACGCCTCATACGCGCTATTTTCAAAAAACGGCTTTGCCGCCGCGCAGAACATATCGAAAGCGCTCTCCTTTTCGGCTCCTTCAAGTCCGCAGTAGGCGGAGAGCAGGAGCGTCAGCGCAGAGAGCCCGCCCGCGGGCGAGACGCTTTTTGCCGTAATGCCGAAGGTCTGTGCGGTATATTCTATCGGCTTTGCGCCGTAGAGCAGCACCTCATGCAGGGGCTTGAAGCTTTCATATGCGGCATACTCGGCGGCAAAGGCCGCAAAGCCCGCCGCGTCCGCAGACAGAAGCTCCATTTTATGCTCGCTTATAACCTCGGAGCGCATGACAAAATTCACACCGACTGCGGGCGAAAATGCCTCATGCTCCGAAAAACTGTCGCGGTAGAGCTTGCGCGGCGTGTCAATCTCCGATTCCGCCGCGTTAAAGACGGCGGCGCCGTTGAGCAAGCCGACAAATCCGGGCGCGAAGGTAGTATTCGGCTCGGCGAACATGACAAGCGGCGCATCGGGCGAAGCGAGAACGGAGTTCAACGCCTCCAAAGAGCCGTGCGCAAAATCCAGCCTGCCGGTTTCAGCCGGCTTCGGGAATTTCCCGGCGTCCGCGTTATCCGTGCAGAGCACAAGGCGCACTCCGTCCTCGCGGGTCAAGAGCGAATAAGCGAGATTCACAGCCGTGTCCCCATCGCCGGGACATATAACGCAAAGTTTAAAATTACAGTCCATAAAAGTTTCTCCGATTGCAAAGTGCCTCCGCAGAGAACGATCTGTGCGGAGGCAACTTATTTATTTTTGTTATACCGTCAGTGCGGCGGCGGCAACCGCGCCCGCCATGAGAAGAACGTTGAGCGCATATCTCTCAAGGAACGCGCCCGCAACAATAACGGCGGTCGGGATAAAGAGCACTATCTTTACGAATAAGTTGGCTCCGTCCTTGCCGTAGAGCGCGTGCCACAGACCGATGGCGTCCTCCATGAGCGGATACTGATTCGCGCACAGGGAGAAGCCGAGGTAAAACATAAGGCAGCAGACAATGAACATGAGCGCCGTAGAGGAATCGGCGGGAACCTTGAAGAAGAACAGTCCCGCAAAGCCCATATAGAGCATGGGCGCACCGATTATCGCGTTAAACAGACCGGGCAGCAGGCAATAGAAGAAGGCCTTTGCCTTGCTGTCTATCGCGTCATGCTCGACGTGACCGCAGCCGTCGGTGTTTCTTAAATATTTCGTGTCCTCAACGGGGATGCTGAACGCTCTGGCTATAAGATGCTCGAAGAAAGCCTTTATATATGCACCCGGTAAGGTGAGCACCTTGCCGATTAAATAGATAACAGTTGAAATCATGAGATGACACCTCCGTCAGTGATGAAGACTTGCTCGACGGTCTTTTTGCCCGCGAGGCAGTCCGTGACAACCGAGCTTACCTCATAGTTATAGGTCTTGAGATAATCCTGCATCGACTTGTAGGTCTCATCGTCCTTTGCAAGTCCCGCCGCAAGAGCCGCGGTGTTGAGTATATCGAGCGTAAGGTCGCCGTAGTTCATGGAGAACTGATACGCGGCCTTTCCGCACTCGTTGGCCTTCTTGTAGTCGCCCTTGAGCATATAGGCTATAGCCTCGTTGCGGTAGATATCCGAATCGCCGCCGGAGGCCTCAAGACCCTCCTCGCAGACCTTTATCGCCTCGTCATACTTGCCGGTGTACCAATAGAGGTTGGCGCGCAGGCTGTAGGAGGTGTAATCTCCGCTTGCGACTCCCGCCGCGTTCTCGGCCGTGTCAAGCGCGTCGCAGACTTTTGTCGCGCCGTCAACGTCGCCCTTTGCAAGCAGAGCCGTGACCTTCTGCTCATACGCCGAGTAGTAGTTGCGGTTCTTCGCTATCATCTTATCGGCATATTCTATGGCCTTGGCATAGTCGCCCGAGCGGTAATAATAGTCCGTTATGGTCGGGCCGTAAATCATAAGTCCCTCGGGATATTCCTTTTCCATCTTGAGCAGGAAACCGAGCTGAACGTCAATGCTCTTGTCCGCCTGCATGGCGACAAAACACTTGTAGTAGTCGATGTACTTATCATCGACACCATCCTGCCCTCTGAGAGCCTCAAGTTTCTCGATAAGCTCGTCGTAGGGGATATCCTTGGCGTCGGAGTTGATATAGTTCTGGAGAATGGAATACGCCTTCTCCTGCATGGTGTTATAGCTGTTATAGGCCTTGACATACTTACGCACGCCCAAAAGCCTCGCGTCCGACTTCACCGCGTCCTCGCCGAGGTTGTTTACAAGATATCCGCCCGCGTCTATCTCGCTGTAGCCCCTCGCATAGAGCCTGGCGGTCATGACGGTCTCGCTGTAGCCGAGGGTGAATATCGTCTGATTGCCGAGGGTCTTTGAAAGATTCGAAACAAAGTCTCTTTTGTTTAACGCGGCGTTTGCCTCGCTCGCCTGGGACACCTTGTTGAGAGCGGCGTTGACATAGCCCTGATTCATAAGGGAATCGGCCTCGAGCATTGCGCTTATCTGAGTGGCGTTTGCGCCCAAAAGCATAAGAGCGAGCAGCGAAACCAACACGCAAAGCAGCGCGGCGACAACGGGACCTCCCTTTATCTTCGTTTTCATCATCTTGGTACGGCAGTCCTCGCAGTAATAGCTGCCCTCTTCGCGGGCCTTCTTCTGGCACAGGCTGCAAAGCGTTCTGTCATACTCAAAGCTTTTCTCTTCTTCGGCAGCCTCATTCTCGGAAAGCGGCTGCTTGTTTTCTTTATCTGACAAACCGATACCTCCTTGTCCGGTAACATTACCGTTCTATTCTATCAGCTTTCCGGTGAAAATTCAAATAAAATCCGACTTTGTTTACAAAAAACTCATAAAAAACCGCCCGCTGCCGAAATATCCGCGTATCTCAGGCAAATATCGGAGCAAAATATCTTGTCATATCAACGAAAAATCTGTATAATCAACCTGCATATATATTTAAGCGAAAGGAAGCAGAATATGCTTGAACTGAAAAACGTCTCCTTCTCCGTCGGCAGCGCCGACGACGAACTCGAGATAATCGACGATATCAGCATAACCTTCGACGACGGAAAGTTCGTTGTCATAACAGGCCCCAACGGCGGCGGAAAATCCACGCTCGCAAAGCTCATCATGGGCATAGAGCAGCCGACCGCGGGGCAGATAATCTATAACGGAACGGATATAACGCACATGAGCATAACCGAGCGCGCAAAGCTCGGCATCGGCTACGCGTTCCAGCAGCCGCCTCGCTTCAAGGGGCTCACCGTGCGCAGGCTTCTGAGTCTCGCCCACGGCAGCGAACTGCCCGAGGACGCGTGCTGCGCGTACCTGACGAGCGTCGGGCTCTGCTCGCGCGAATATCTAAACCGCGAGGTTGACGCGTCGCTCTCGGGCGGCGAGGTAAAGCGCGTCGAGATAGCCACTCTCATGGCGCGAAAGGTGGACCTTGCGATTTTCGACGAGCCGGAGGCGGGCATTGACCTTTGGAGCTTCGCCATGCTTGTCGAGAGCTTCCGCTCGATGTGCAAAAACAGATACGAGACTGTTATAGTCATCTCGCACCAGGAGCGCATAATGCAGCTTGCCGACGAGATGATAGTCGTCGAAAAGGGCAAGATACGCACTCGAGGCACAAAGGAAGAGATCCTCCCGCAGCTGCTCGGCGAGCTCGAGGAGAGCTGCGATTTCAACAGAAAGGACGGTGAATAATATGTCCGAGCCGTTAAAGAAAGTCGATATGTCGCTTCTGCACACAATAGCCGATATGGACGGGCTGCCTGCCGCAGGCGCGTTCAACATCAGAAGAAACGGGCAGGGCGTCGCAAGGCAGTCGAGCGAGAATATCACGATAGAGCCCAAAAGCGGCAAGCCCGGCATAGACATATATATAAAGCCGTTCACAAAGGGCGAGGAGGTTCACATCCCCGTCATAATCACCGAGAGCGGAATAAACGATAAGGTGTATAACGATTTCTATGTCGGCGAGGGTGCGGACGTGCTGATAGTCGCGGGCTGCGGCATACACAACTGCGGCGGCGAAAAGACCGAGCACGACGGTATCCACCGCTTCTTCATCGGCAAAAACGCAAAAGTCAAATATGTCGAGAAGCACTACGGCGAGGGCGAGGGCACAGGCGAAAAGATATTAAACCCCGTGACCGAGGTCACCATGGAGGAGGGCTCCTACTGCGAGATGGAGATGATTCAGCTCGCGGGCGTCGATTCCACCCTGCGCGAGACGGACGCCTCGCTTGATGCGCGGGCGAAAATAGTCATAACCGAGCGCCTGCTCACTCACGGCAGACAGAAGGCCCGCTCCAACATGACCGTGAACCTAAACGGCAGGGATTCGAGCGCGCAGATAGTCTCCCGCTCGGTCGCCAAGGACAGCTCCGAGCAGGTGTTCTACCCGAGAGCCGTTGGCAACACCGCCTGCCGCGCCCATGTTCAGTGCGACTCGATAATTATGGACAAGGCAAAGATCCGCTCTATCCCCGAGATAACAGCGAACGATGCCGACGCACAGATAGTCCACGAGGCCGCCATAGGGCGCATAAACAACGACCAATTATTGAAGCTTATGACCTTCGGACTGACCGAGGAGGAGGCCGAGGAGGTCATAGTCAGCGGTTTTCTTAAATAAATAAAATATTTTTATGCAATAAGTTTAAAAACTACTTGAAAATCCGGACAGATATGTTACAATTACACTGTTTGAGACCGCGCACTCGGCATACGGCCGCGCGGCATTTAAGGAGGTAATAACCAGACATGGAAAAAGCGAAGCAGTATTTCTGTGCTAAGCCGAACGGCAAGCTGCACTACCCGCACACGATTCTCACGGGATTCGGTTTCCTTGCGTCGTCTATCGCATGGGCCATTTACGATCCCTACATAACAAAGATACTCAACTATCTGCTCAGCAACAGCGCCACGATAACCTCGTGGTCGGCAAAGCTCAACGAGGCGTTTCCGAAATTGGCCGAGTTCGCCGCGGCAAACGGTGAGAATGTCACCACCGCCGCGGGCGGCATAACGCTTGTCCCGCTGTTCATCGGTATTATCATGACGTTTGACAACATCTTCGGCGTCATCTTCCAGCCGACCTTCGGCAAGCTCTCCGACAACACCCACTCCCGCTTCGGAAAGCGCCGCCCGTACGTCATCTTCGGCGCGCCGATTTCGGCAGTTCTGTTCGCAATTATACCGTTAGTTGCGATAAAGTTTAATTCTCTCCCGCTGACGATGCTCTTCATCATACTCTTTGTCTTTGTCATGTCGCTCTGGAGAGCTCCCGTCGTTGCGCTCATGCCCGACCTTACCCCGAGCGAGATTCGCTCCGAGGGCAACGCCGTCATCAACCTCATGGGCGGCGTAGGCGGAGCACTCGGCCTGTTCGCGGGCACTATCGTCACTGCTGTCTACTGCGCCGTTACGGGAATCTCCTCGAAGTCCCCCGAGTTCAACGAGCTCAACACCTTCCCCTACGTTTTCCTGCTCGGCGCCGCCGTTATGGTAATCGGTATGCTCATCATTCTCTTCTTCGTCAAGGAGCCCGACAGCCGCATTAAGATAAAGGGCGAGATGAATCAGGCAGCCGACGCAGAGGCAAGACGCAAGGCTGAAAAAGAGGCCGCAAAGGCCGAAAAAGAAGCGAGAAAGAAAGAAAAGCTCACCTCCGGCGAGAGAAGAAGCCTTATCTTCATGCTCATGGGTCTGTTCTTCCTCTTCTGCGGCACGAACGCCATCTCCACCTTCTTCGCTCTGTTTGCGGATGAGATTCTTCATAAGACCGCCGCTCAGGCAACCATCATGACCACCGCCTTTGCCGCCGCCTCCGCAGTCGCCGCCATCCCCGCGGGCTGGCTCGGCAAGAAGTTCGGCCGCAAAAAGACCATACTCGGCGGACTCGCCATATTCATCGTCGCATTCGGCGCATATCTGCTCACCGAGATACTTCACATCAACGCACTCAGCGGAGCGCTCATCTGGATAGCTCTTGTCGTGGGCGGCGCGGCGAATATGTTCATCACCGTCAACACCCTGCCCCTCGTGCTCGAGATAGGCGGCATAGACAAGGTCGGCACCTTCACCGGCTACTACTACACCGCCACCTTCTCAGCGCAGATAGCTACCCCGATAATCTACGGCATCGTCCGTATGTTCACGGGCACTTATATGTCCCTGTTCTACTATTGCCCGATAGCCTTCATCCTCTCGACTCTCTGCATCCTCGTCGTTCACCACGGCGAAGCGATACCCGACGAGATAGTCGAAAAGGTCAAGGAAGAGAACGAGGACTGATAAAAAGTCTTACAGCAAAGCCCCGCCGGGAAATCGGCGGGGCTTTTTCGCCGCAAAAATTTCAAAAAGCCCTTTATTCTCGGACAGTTCTATTGTATAATAAAATCAGAAGTATGCAAAGCGATAAAGAAAGGACAGTATTACCGTGGAAAAGAATAAAGTCAAGCTGACTATCTGCGGCGCAGAATATGTCATAGCCTCGGGAGAAGAAAACAAATACATGATCGAGCTGGGCAACGAGGTCGACGAAAAGATAACCTCGATTCTCCGCCAGAATCCGCGTATCTCCGTGACTCAGGCGGCGGTTCTCGCGGCGCTCGAATTTGCGGATGCAGAGAAAAAGGCAACTTCGGACGCAGAAAAACTGCGTTCAAGCATCCAGGAGTATCTTGAGGACTCGTCGCGCGACAAGCTCAATTGCGAGATTGCGACACGCGAGGCAGACAGGATAGCAAAGGAGTTCGCCGAATACAAGAAGCGTCACGGAGGACGTGATGAATAAGCCGGAGATACTTGCGCCCGCCGGCTCGTTCGACTCGCTTACGGCGGCCGTGCGCTGCGGCGCCGACGCCGTATACCTCGGCGGACGGGAGCTCAACGCGCGCCGCAACGCCGCAAATTTCGGGAACGAGGAGCTGGCGCAGGCGGTCGAATACTGCCATGCGCGCGGGGTCAAGGTTTATATCACGCTCAACACCCTTGTGCGTGACGATGAGACTGAAACGGCGATGAACGCCGTCAGGTGCGCCTGCGACATCAAAGCAGACGCACTTATTTTACAGGATATCGGGCTTGCTTCGCTCGTTCGCAGGGCAGCTCCCGATATGCCGCTGCACGCCTCGACGCAGACCTCGGTTCAGACTCTCGATGGGATAAAGCTTCTCGCGGATTTGGGCTTTTGCCGCGCGGTGCTCCCGAGAGAGCTTTCAAAAAAAGAGATAGAAAAAATAGCCGCGCAGTCGCCGATAGAGCTTGAATTATTCGTCCACGGCGCACTGTGCATGTGCCTGTCGGGTCAGTGTCAGCTGAGCGCCGTGCTCGGCTCGCGCTCGGGCAACAGAGGCCTGTGCGCCCAGCCGTGCAGACTGCCGTTTTCGGCAGAGGGCGGCACGGGGCATGACCTGAGCCTCAAGGATATGTCACTTATCGAATATCTGCCGGAGCTTGCGCAGATGGGCATTACCTCATTTAAAATAGAGGGGCGCATGAAGCGGCCGGAGTATGTCGCCGCCGCCGTGACCGCCTGCAAAAAGAGTCTTGCGGGCGAGGATGCCGCCGGCTATGAGCGCACGCTCGGCGCGGTGTTTTCCCGCTCCGGATTTACCTCCGGCTACTATGACGGCGCTCTCGGGCGCGATATGTTCGGCGTGCGCCGCAAGGAGGACGTGACCGCCGCAAAGGAGGTGCTCGCGCCTCTCGCCGCTCTGTATGACGGCGAACAGCCGCTGATAAGAGCCGATATGTATCTCTCGGCGCAGGTCGGAGAAAAGGCGGGGCTCGCCGTTAAAGCCGCCGGCAAGAGCGTCTTTGCCGAATCCGACAGCGCCGTGCAAAAGGCGCAGAACAGAGCCGTAGGCCGCGAGGAGATAGAGACGCGGCTTCGCAAATGCGGCTCGACGCAGTTCTATGCCGGGGATATTGAGACAGACATCGGGGACGATATATTTTTAAGCGCGGCGGAGATAAACTCGCTTCGCAGAAAAGCGCTCTCGGCGCTCGAGAAAAAAATCGCCGAGCGCGGCGAAATCCCGTTTTATCCTCAGCAGACGGCGATTAAACGCCGCCGCTCCAAAAACCGCGGCTACGTCATAAGATTGAAAAGCGTCTCGCAGCTGCCCTCAGACCTCTCTCTCGTACGGCGCGTGATACTGCCCCTCGACATTGACGCCAAAACAGCCGACTCGCTCAAGGAGAAAAAGATTCAGCCGGCGGTCGAGGTCCCCGCCGCTGTTTTCGGCGGCGGCTCGGCGGTTTACAACGCCATTGTCAGCGCGCGCAAAAACGGCGTTTCTCTCGCCGCGGTCTGCTCTCTCGACGGCGCGGCTATAGCAAAAAAAGCGGGCATGAAACTTTGCGCTCTGCCCGGGACAAATATATTCAACACCTTTTCGCTCGACGAATTCGAGCGCCTCGGCTTCACCGACGCGGTGCTGAGCACGGAGCTAAAGCTCACCCAATGCGCCGCGCTCGGCGGACATCTTCCGCGAGGAGTGTTCGCCTACGGGCGGCTGCCGCTGATGCAGACGAGAAACTGCCCCGTTAAAAACGGCACGACCTGCGCCCAATGCCGCAAGCACGGCTTTTTGACGGACAGGATGGGAGTCAAATTCCCCGTCGAGTGCACGCCGTTCGCCTCTACCCTGTTAAACAGCGTACCGGTAGTCGAGAGCGACAAGCGCGAGCAGTTTGAATTTGCGGATTTCTCGCTGCTGTGGTTTACGACCGAGACAAAGGACGAATGCGAAAAAATTCTCGAAAGCTACCGCAGGGGTGACGCCCCGCAGGGCGAATTTACGCGCGGACTTCTCTACCGCGGCGTCGAATAAAAGGAGACATATCATGCTCACACTCAAGATGAAAAAAATGCGCCCCGGCGCAATAATTCCGAAGCGTGCGACAGCGGGCAGCGCGGGATTGGATCTGTGCGCCTGCACCGAGGACGAGGTGGTTCTCAAGGCGGGCGAGCGCACCGTGATACCCACGGGCATAGCCATCGCCATAGAAAACAACGAGACCGCCGCGTTTATTTATGCACGCAGCGGACTCGGGATAAAGCACGGTATTTCGCTCTCGAACGGAGTCGGAGTCATTGACAGCGACTACAGAGGAGAGATATGCGTAGGGCTGATAAACACCTCGAACGAGGACTACACGATACAGCCCGGCGAGAGGATAGCCCAGCTTGTCCTCGCCCCCGTCATTCCCGCAGAACCCGCAGAGGTCGAGAGCCTCGACGAGACGGAGCGCGGCGCGGGCGGCTTCGGCTCAACCGGCAGATGAGTTTTTCCTGTTTTTGAAGAACTTTATCACCCACCAGATTATCACGGCGGGGATGCAGCAGACTATGACGAGAACTATCTTATCCATGGGGATGTAGTCATATATGCCGTCGCCCAAGATAGTAAAAAGTATAACGCGCGGCATTATTCCGCCGATTGAAATGAGCGCATATTTCCAAAACGGCAGCTTCGTTGCGCCGAGGAAAAGGCTGACAAAGTCAATCGGGAACACAGGCAGCAGGCGCACCAAAAAGAGCGCGGAGAGCTTCTTTCCGTCGCCTAAGGCGAGCACCTTATCCCCCGCCTTGCTCCCCTTGAGCCGCTTCTCGACATATTCGCCGCCGAGAAACCAACCGAGCAGATAGGTCGCGGTTATTTCAAGCGCGATGCCCGCGAGGTTTATCGCAATGGCCGAGGGCGTGGGGAACGCCATGCCGACGGAAATATATATCATCGACGCGGGTATTATAAACAGCACGGATTTCACGGCATAAACGCCGATTATCACCGCCACCGCGGCGGCAGTGCTCCCCGCCCCGTCGACGAGGGCACGCATATCGATTTTTGTAAGCCTGTCGTAGTTCACAACGGCGATAACCAGCAGCGTTATCGCAACCGCGCAGCGCAGAATAAGCATGAGCACATCCCTGTGCTTTTTAAAAAAACTCTTCAAATCGGTTCTCCTGATAAAATTACTGTCTTATAGTATATCCGCAAAAAGCGATTTTTGCAACCTCGGGAGAAAACTTAATACTTTATGAACAAACCGAAAATTTTGTTCCTTTATTCCGACTTTTTTCTTTTAGATGTGGATTTTATCTTGAACCTGTGTTAGAATGTTTATCTAAATCAACTGACAGATAGGAAAACAGCTATGAAAGGAGCCGCAAAAATGACTGTAAAAGAGAAGATACAGCGAGCAGCAGCCGCGGCGGTTCTGTCCCGCATGATAAAATATGTCAGAAAAGATCCCGACACAAACTTGGTTAAGCTTATTGACAAATCCGAGCTGTTTGTCGGCAATATATTCCCCTCGAAGAACTTCGACAGCTTCCGCGAGGGTGCGAAAGACCCCGAGAACGTCTGGCGTCAGCTGGCGCTCAGGCTTATAGATGAGATCGACGACAATGTTCTGATGAACATGATGCTCGCTCTCGGACTTGGCGCGGGAGTCAACGGCACAAAGACCGTTCGCGCAAACCGCGAAAAATATCACTGCAATATTCCGTGGGTCATTTTGCTCGACCCGACAAGCGCCTGCAACCGTAAGTGCAAGGGCTGCTGGAGCGCGGAATACGGCCACAAGCAGAGCCTCACCTTTGACGAGCTCAACGATATCGTAAACCAGGGCGTCGCCATGGGCACCCATTTCTATATGTTCACGGGCGGCGAGCCGCTGCTGAGAAAGAAAGACCTCATCAAGCTCTGCGAGCTGCATCCCGACTGCGCGTTCCTCTCCTACACAAACGCTGACCTCGTCGACGAGGAGTTCTGCGAGGAAATGAAGCGCGTGGGCAACATCGCTCTTGCAATAAGCATCGAGGGCAGCAAGGAGAGCAACGACGCAAGACGCGGCGAGGGCAGCTACGACCATGTCATGCAGGCTATGGATCTGCTCAAGAGCAAGGGATGCCTGTTCGGTATCTCCGTGTGCTACACCCGCGCAAACGTGGACGCGGTCACCTCCGATGAGTTCGTCGATTTGATGATATCCAAGGGTGCGCGCTATGCGTGGTACTTCAACTATATGCCCGTCGGCTCCGGCGCGGTAGAGGAGCTTATCCCCACCCCCGAGCAGCGCACGCATATGTATAACTGGGTGCGCAAAATGCGCAACAGCAAGACCGGAAAGCCCATGTTCGTCATTGACTTCCAGGATGACGGAGAATATGTCGGCGGCTGCATAGCGGGCGGCAGAAACTATTTCCACATCAACTCCGCAGGCGATATCGAGCCCTGCGTATTCATACACTACTCGGACTCCAATATCCGCGAGCATACTCTTATCGAGGCGCTCAAGCGTCCTCTCTTCCAGGCCTACTGGCACGGTCAGCCGTTCAACAACAACCATCTGCGCCCGTGCCCTATGCTCGAAAACCCGCAGTGCCTGAGAAAGGTGATAAAGGACACGGGAGCGAAGTCCACCGACCTGCTTGCGCCCGAGGATGTCGAGACCCTCTGCGCGCGCTGCGACAAGTTCGCCGCTCAGTGGGCGCCCGTTGCTCAGGAGCTTTGGGAGTCCAGAGAGCACCCGCATCCCAAGACCCAGTATTACAGGGACACTCCCGAGGGAAAAGCGGAGCTGCGCGGAAAAAAATAAACAAAACCGAATAGCCAGGGGTGCTGCCTTCGGGCGGCTGAGATGATACCCTCTGACCTGATCCGGATAATGCCGGCGTAGGAAGGATAATAGACAGCGTTTGCTGTATATTATATAGACTGACAGCGTCTGTGCATACCGCATGGACGCTGATTTCATTTTTTTGGAGGAAAAACACCATGTCAACAACCAAGAAAAACAACACAAAAGTGCTTGTTGAGTGCGCTCTGCTTATTGCTATCGCAACCGTGCTCAACGTCGTTTGCAGCTTCATACCGTTCCTGAATCTCCCCTTCGGCGGCGGATTCACCGTATGCAGCATGCTGCCCATCGTGCTTGCGGCCTACCGCAACGGCACAAAGTGGGGTCTGCTCACCGGCTTCGTATATGCCGTCGTTCAGATGCTCCTCGGCTTCAAGACCGTCTCGGCGTTCTTCATGCCCGGCTCCGACAGCTATATGGTTCTCTGGAAAGCCGTTTGCGTCTGCCTCATCGACTACATCATCGCCTACACCGTCCTCGGCCTCGGCGGCATCTTCAGAAACAAGATAAAGAATCCGTCCGTCTCCCTGTGCGTCGGCTCGATATTCGCGCTCTCCCTGCGCTATATCGCGCACATCATATCCGGCTTCATCTTCTTCGGCACCTGGGCTGACTGGTTCTTCTCGCAGGACGGCTTCACCCTCGGCGCAAAGATTCTCGAGAAGTTCAGCGGCCAGGGTCTGGCGTTCCTCTATTCCGTTATCTACAACGGCCTCTACATGATTCCCGAAATCATTATCACCGCTATCGTCGCGCTGATAATCGGCCGCGTGCCGCAGATCTCCGGCAGGAAGAATACAAAATAAAAACAACTTTTACAAACCTCATCAAAATAGAAAGAGACAGAGAACAGGACAGCCGCAGCGTATAGCTGCGGCTGTTTTCGTCTGTTAAAGATACGCTCTCAGCCCCGAGAGCAGGTTTTCCTCCGCGCCTATAATGCGCCGCGCCGTGCTGCGGGACGATCCGTCCGCGCCCTTATACTCGTTGAGATAGCGGGTCAGGCTTTTTATGCCCATGTCGCACCCGTCCGTCATCAGCCCCGCGACCGTCTTATCCGTGTCGTTGAGTCCGAGCTTGACGTTGGTCTTTATCCATGACATACTTTTAGCCACTACGCCCGGATCCTTGCCGCAGTCGCCGATCAAAGCCAACTGCTCCCTGACCTCCCGGCCTATCCTGTCATGCTCCTCCCTGCTCTTTTCAAGCAGATTTTTGAGCTCCGTGTTTTTTATATGCCCGCTCACCTCGTCTATGCTGCCGACCGCCATTTTTATTCCGCTGTCGCATTCGCGAAGCAGCTCCAACGTATCCTTGCTCATTTTATGCACCCTTTCCGTTTCTTTCTTCGTATAGTTTACCCCGTATGCGGCGAATTATCACAAAGGTGAATATGATATATAGTGCACAAAAATCGATAAAAATTTACGGGATTTGTATAAATATAAAATAAAGTTTATTCTCTTGACAAATCAATTAACATAAAGTAAACTTGAATCGTAACATGGTAGAGGATGCTCTGCCCCAAAGACGAAAGGAGAAAAATTATGAAGAAAATTATTGCACTCCTGCTCGCACTCGCGATGATATTTGCGTTTGCGGCGTGCACGGGCAAGGATGACAACAAAGACACGACGGCCGACAGCACTCAGGGTGCGGGCGCGGATGTTCAGGACACCCAGGCAGGCGGCGAGGACACCACCGCAGCCGAAGCTCCCTCGGGCGACAGCACCGAGGCCCCCTCCGAGGGCGGCAGCGAGGCGGTCACCCAGGGTCAGCAGGGCGGCACTCAGGGCAGCGCCGACATCAACGCTCCCGTCAACGGCAAGAAGAACGACATAGTCGCGTTCTTCAACAAGTACGCTACCGCTATGAAGCAGTACAAGGGCAAGGTCACCGTTAAGAGAGTTCAGGGCACGACCTCGAAAATCAACAGCCTCAACCCCAATAAGATACTTGGTATCGATCTTGTCGCAAAAGCAGAGCCCCTGCTTCCCAACGACTATCCCAAGACCGCAACACAGACCTTCAACGGCGGCAAGGCTGCCGACGGCACAACTCTTGCGAGCTTCCTGCCCGCATCAAAGCGCGCTGCCTACAATGTCAACCCCGCAGGCGTTAAGTCCGCCTCCTGCGTCAAGCAGGGCAACGGCTGGAAGGTCAGCATCACTCTCGTTGTCGAGAGCGGCGAGGGACTTACCTTTGTCCCCACTCACCACGGCTCCTGCTTCGACACTCTTTCATTGACGCCCGATGACTTCAAGCCCTTCAGCCCGAAGAGCACAAAGGTCACTTATCAGAGCGGCACCTTTACTTTCGTACTCAACGCAGACGGTACTCTTGCGAGCATCAGCGTCAGCGAGCCGGCAAATGTTGTCTGCAGACTCACCTTTGGTAACAGCAATGTCGGTATCGATGCTAACTTCACCGGCACATGGAAGCAGGATTTCACTTTCACCTATTAATCGCAAATACACACGGGCTGCCGCCATGCGGCGGCTCTTTTTTCGCCCGGCGACGGAAATTTTTGCAAATATATTGACTTTTTCGCCGAAAGCGATATAATTGAGCCACGACCAATGGGGAGTAGCTATGGTATATCCATCCGTCTGTCGTCAACCGCACGCCGAAGCGTGCCGGCAGCGGACATTACCGGCACAGGCTGTGAATGAAGCAAGACCTTTGGCAGACCGATTCTGCCGAAGGTCTTTTTTGCGGGATACGAGGTGAATTATGAGAAAGCTGTTAAAAAGAATGTCGTCTGCAAGAATAATTGCGCTCGGTTTTGCAGCCGCGATATTTATAGGCTCGGGTCTGCTGATGCTGCCGTGCAGCGTGCGAAACGGCGTAGATTTAAAATACATAGACGCGCTGTACACTTCGACAAGCGCGGTCTGCGTGACCGGGCTGATAGCCGTTGATGCCGGAGATACATTCACGCCGTTCGGTCAGTTTATTCTGGGCGCACTCATCCAGATAGGCGGTCTCGGGGTCACATCGATGGGAGCGGGCGTTATCTTAGCGGTCGGAAAGAGGATAAATCTGAAAGGTAGGCGTGTTTTGCGCGATGCGATGAATCTCGACTCAGGCAAGGGAATAGTAAAATTTATAAAAAGCGTGTTTTTGACTACGGCGGCATTTGAGCTTGTCGGTGCGGCACTGAGCTTCATTGTTTTCGTGCGCGATTACCCGCCGCTCAAAGCTCTCGGAATAAGCCTTTTTCACTCCGTCGCCGCGTTCAACAACTCCGGCTTCGACATCCTCGGAAACTTCCAAAGCCTCTCCGCCTACAAAGAGGATGTGTTCTTAAATCTCGTGACCTGCCTTTTGATATTCTTCGGCGGAATCGGCTTTCTCGTTATCCGCGAGATTGTCGAAAAGCGATTTCGCTGGCGCAGATTTTCCATGCACACAAAAGTAGTGCTCACAATGAGCATCGTGCTGACAGTCGGCGGCGCGGTGATTTTCAGAATTACCGAGGATATGCCGTGGATAGGAGCCCTGTTCAACAGCGTTACTGCGAGGACTGCGGGATTTTCAACATATCCGCTCGGCGAGTTTTCCAACGCAGGTCTGCTCGTTATGATATTTCTTATGTTTGTCGGCGCGTCGCCCGGCTCCACCGGCGGCGGAATAAAGACGAGTACGCTGTTTGTGCTGATACAGGGCATAAAGACCGCCGCGACAAACACCTCGGGAAAGGCGTTTCACTATTCCGTGCCGCGCGGCGTGTTCCGCAAAGCGTCAGCCATAACCGTTATGGGAATCGGAGTGGTAGCGATCGGGACATTTTTCATGACCGCGTTTGAGCCGGATATACCCATAAGAGACGCACTGTTCGAAGTAACGAGCGCATTCGGCACAGTCGGACTTTCTACCGGAATAACTACCGGCCTCGGCACTGCGAGCAAGCTGTTGTCAATCGTGATTATGTATATAGGACGTCTCGGACCGCTGACAATAGCAACGCTCTGGTATTTTACAAACGGAGAGAGAACAAGATATCCCGACGGAAACATAGCCATAGGCTGAGAACGGAGGACAAAGATGTTTAAAAAATCAAAAAGCGACAGCAAATCTTACGGAATAATCGGACTCGGGCGCTTCGGCTCTGCTCTGGCTGTGGAGCTTGCGAAAGCGGGCGCGGAGCCGCTCGTAATCGACGGAAACGAGGAAAAGGTGCGCGAGATGCGCGAATACACGGAGAACGCCTTTGTCGTCAGCAGCTTTGACAAAAAGACTCTCTCGGAGACCGGAATACAAAACTGCGACGTCGTGGTGGTCTGCATCGGAGAAAAGATGGACATATCAATTCTGACCACCCTGAACGTCGTAACCCTCGGCGTGCCGACGGTCATATCAAAGGCCGCGAGCGCCGAGCAGGGCGAGATACTCAAGAAGCTCGGCGCAGAAGTCGTCTACCCCGAGAGGGATATGGCAGTCAGACTCGCCCACAAACTGGAAACTCCCAATATGCTGGACTTTGTTCAGCTGAGCCGAAAGCTGAATCTTCTTAAGCTTGAAGTTCCGCGTAAGATCGTCGGAATGACGATAATGTCCGCCGATATGCGGGGAAGGTTCGGAGTAAACATAATCGCTATAGAAAACAACGGAAATTTGACAGACAATGTGCATCCCGATTATATGTTCCGTGAGGGCGATATTCTCTATGCTGTCGGCAGCGAAAAAAGCATGACGCGCCTGTCCGAATGGATGGACGAGACAAGATAAAACTACGGGCACCGTGAAACCGGTGCCCGTCTTTTATGCGGTTTTGTGTGTCGGCCGGATTTTGAGCTTGTCGCGAACATCTTTTTACGATTCTGTCTGCTGTTTTGTATTCTTCTTTGGTGTGAATAAAAAGAAGCATATTCACGCTGCCCGCACACTCTCCCCGTCAGGAATATACCGTCGAGCGGCTAAGTCAAGGCACTCGGATCGACTTCATTGCCTCGGCAAAGTGAAATTTGTTCATTGTTTTTCTGTAACAAAAAATCGATTCTTCATTTCTTCCTGTCATTTCGGATCATCGCATACCACACCTCGTCACAGATTCCGAGGTTGTTCTTTCCGGCAGCTCTAAGAATACCTTCCCGTTTCATTCCGGCTTTTTCCATAACGCGTCCTGATTTTGGATTGTTTGCATCATGACAGGCGGCAATACGATTTAGTCCGACAACATCAAAAAGATAATCCATCACGGCATTTAATGCTTCAGGCATTAATCCCTGCCCCCAGTACGCCCGGCTCATGCAATAACCCATATCAGCAGCCTTTGTATTCTCATTAAGCTTTACAACAGAAATATTACCAATAGCTTTTCCTGTTTCTTTATACTCCATAACCCAATTAAAGTATCCGCCTTCTTCATATCTGGGTATCCAATCGGCAAGAAGGCTCTTTGTCACTTCAACGCTCGAATGCGTCGGCCATGTCAGGAATCTCGCGACTTCGGGATCAGATGCCCAATTTGCATACATATCCTCTGCATCCTCTAATCTGAATCTTCGAAGTATCAATCTATCGGTTTCTATTCTTTGCGTTCCTGCTTTATTCATATTTTCTCCCCTTTAAACTCCTACTTGTCTTTATAATTTCTTTCTCATATACCGCGGCTCATATTCGGCATATCCGTGCTTCGGATAGAATGAATAGGACTCAAACCACCGCTCCGGCGGATCGCCGAGATGCACCCGCGCTGCCGTAATGCCGTTGCCGCGCATTCCCGCCTCTATCGTTTCAAGCAGAGCCGAACCGATGCCCTTGCGTTTTTCCGATGCCTTTATATACAGCCGATGAATAAACGCTTCATTCGTTCCTTCGATCCTCGAATACCCGCCGCAGCCGATCACCCTGTCGTTATCATCCGCCACGATCCAGAACATATCCCCACGGTCAAAGTAATTCTTTTTGATATCGAGCAGATCTTCGTTGATACTCGGTATTCTTCCGAGCGTGTCCTTGGCCTGCAAAACCATGAAAATCATATCGTCCCTGTATCTGTCTTCGTATAATTTGATTTCCATGCTATCATTTTTCCTCCTTCATATAGGTAAGCCGGATATCTCTCCAACGGTTCTCACGAAGTCGCCGGAAATTCATATTGCTCGAGACAGCAAATATACCGTCTCGATATGTGCATCATTGTCCAAACTTAAACTCATATCCTCTGCAATGATTGGGAGCTTGAATTTGATGGACTTGAGCCACTGACCGTTGGGCTGCCGTTCCTCATATATCTGGACTTCGGAAAGCAGCGATTCCATAAGCTGCCGCTTTTCCTGATCGTCCATGACGGAATAGAGCTTATCAAAGTAAATCAGCACCTTGTAGATGTTGTCGCCTGTCAGCTTTTCCGCCTCAATCGCCATCTTCTTGGCTCTGGCGGCAACGAGCTGGTTTTCTGTATCCTCGATTTTATCATACATCTTGTAAAGTCGGTCATCAAGGTCTGCTTTGCGTTTGATGTAATGCTTATCGTCTGGGTCGAGGGAATCAATCTCCTCCATCAGCCGCGCTTTTACGGAATAGCTCTGGCGAAGCTGTTTTTCATGTGCCGCGATCTCCTTCTCAATGGCAGAGGTGTCCACCTTCATGCTGATCTTTTCCTGCATCATGGCGGCGAACTTTGGATTGCTTACCAGCTTTACAATAACCTCTGCAACGGCGCTGTCCAGCAGTTCTTCATTGATCTGTTTCTTGAAGTCGCACTTATGCCCGTGCGTCATTGTACGATGCTTACAGCCATAGTAATAAAAATCCTTGTATTTTGAGCCATCCGCCTTGTGCTTGATGCTTTTGTTTCCGTACATTCCCACGCCGCAGACCGGACATTTTACGATGCCTGACAGCAGATAAATTTTGGTATCCTTGCCCCTGTTGACATGTTCGTACTTCTCCGCTTGTGCCAGCAGTTTGACCTGTGCCTCATGCCATAATTCTTCGGAAACGATTCCCTCATGCAGACCATCCACCAGCAGATAATCATCCTGTTCCACCAGCCGGTAATCATTTCGGGTGCCATGCACCTTCTCCGTCCGGCGTCTGCCATAGGCGATTTTCCCGCAGTATACCGGATTTTTCAGAATCCTGCGGATCAACGCTGCATCGAATAAGGGATTTTTTCCGTTTTGCCTTTGAATTTTGTGAATCCCGTGGGTTGCAAGGTATTTTGCAAGACCATTTGCGCCGGTATCCGTATGCACATACTGGTCAAAAATCACGCGGATTGCCGCAGCTTCTTCCTCATTGATGAAAATCTGCCCTTTTTCCAGCCTGTAGCCATAAGGCGCAAAGCCGCCGTTCCATTTTCCTTCACGGGCTTTCTGGATTCTGCCTTCCATTGTCTGCACACGGATATTTTCACGCTCAATTTCAGCCACAGCCGAAAGAACGGAAATCATCAGCTTTCCCGCATCCTTGGAGGAATCAATCCCGTCCTCCACGCAAATCAGATTGACGCCAAAATCCTGCATGACCTGTAAGGTAGACAAGACATCTGCCGCATTTCTGCCGAAACGTGAGAGTTTGAACACCAGCACATAGGACACACCGTCTTTACCAGACTTGATATCCTCCATCATGCGGTTAAACTCCACGCGCCCTTCAATAGACTTACCGGATTTACCGGCATCCTCGTATTCGCCCACAATCTCATAGTCATTGAACTCGGCATAGGCTTTCATTCTAGATTTCTGTGCATCCAGAGAGTATCCGTCAATCTGCATGGCGGTAGACACGCGAGTATAGATATAGACTTTTATCTTTTCTTTTTTCATCGCATCTTCTCCACCCCAGCTTACTTTTTATCTGTTTTCTGCTCCAACAACTTGATGGAATCCAGATAATCGCGCTCAACTTCGCTGAGAGTACGGGCTTTGTATTTTCTGTACTCGCCTGTTGCCTTGTCGATAGCCTGCTTATGGCTGACGCTTCCGTTGCCAACCAGCAGCTGCTCTCCGCTCATGGTCAGAATCCGATCAAGATGCTCCGACCAGTCCTGCATGGTCATTGCCTGCTCCCGCTCCGCCTGTCGTTCCGCAAAATCCAGATATCCGGACACAAGCTGCCCCATAGCACGAAGCTCTTTCTCGTTCAGATAGTTCTTGGCAACTACTGCCTCTTTCAGCGTGGGCTGACTGCCCGCAAAGGTGGTCAATCCCATAAATTCTTTCTCCGCATCGGCGCGTGTGTAAATGACCTCCGCCGCGGTTTGCCCATGAATGGCATAATGAATCTTATTTTGGACTTTCTTGAAAAACTGAATGGAGATTTCCGCCTTAGGATCATAGTCAATACTGGTCGCGTAGATTTCAAGCACCTGTCGATAAAACACCTTTTCCGAAGCACGGATATCGCGGATACGCTCCAGCAGCTCCTTGAAGTATCCGCCGCCACCCAGATTTTTCAGGCGCTCATCATCCAGAGCAAAGCCTTTTCGCATATACTCCTTCAAAATCCCCGTTGCCCAAATACGAAACTGCACGCCGCGCTGAGATTTCACACGGTAGCCGACAGAAATGATAACATCAAGATTATAATAATCGACATCATACACTTTTCCGTCGGCAGCAGTGTGGGCAAATTTTGCCCATACTGCTGTCTTTTGAAGCTCTCCCTCTTTGAAAATGTTTCGCACGTGCTTGCCAATCACACTTCTATCACGCTGAAACAGCTCTGCCATCTGGTCAATGGACAGCCAAACCGTATCGCCGTCAAAGGTCGTTTCAATTTTCGCCAATCCATCTTCTGTTGTATAGATAATCATCTCGGACGGATTGTTATTTTTATTCTTTCCATTCATGTCATTCACTCCGTCAAGTTTATGTACCTCAATGCAGGGACACTTTTTTCTCCCCACATTGAGTTTGGACATCAATTGCACGATAATTATATCATGCCGTTTCTGCGTTTTCAATGCTTTCCTCTGGATGTTCCAAATTATTTACAGTTTCTTTGTCGCCAAAAGAATACGGCGGTTCCGGAAGGTTGTCCAAATCCAGAACTGTCGCGTATTTTTCTATCAGATTTGCAAGCAAATCGGCAAGGCCGCTCCATTCATCCTTATTCCAGTGCGCTATACTGATCAACCTTCCTTTCCCGGTTGCCCCGCTGTGCGTATGCCTTGATAATATCCGGTGGAATCCGTTCAAGAACAGCCTGCGCCGCTTCGTAATCACTTTGCAGCTTGGCATCTTGCAGTTTCTTGAGGGTACTCTGCTGCTGACTTTTTTCCAACTTATCCGTCAAGCTCTCGTTTTCTGCTTTTAATACAGCCTTTTCCGCTTCCGCTGTGGTAAAACATTTATGATACTTCTTCATCTGTGTCTCCATTGCAGCAACATCCGGAATATACTTGTCCAGAAACGCCATGACCTGCGCCGTGCGCTCCTTGTAGTTGCTGAGCTTCACATCGGAAAGCAGCATATCCAGCCGCTCCGCCTGTTTTGTCAAACGAGCCATCTGCTTGAACACCCGTGGTGGGATATGGTCGCGTCCGGTTTCGCTGGCGCTCTCGCCTCGCTCCAAATCCGGGTATTTTTTGACCATATGCTCCCAAAACCTGTCCTGCCACTGTGTCAGCTTCTTCTTGTTTCCAACAATTTCTTTGGCACAGAGCCGCCCATCCTCTGTCAGCGGAACAAAAGAAAGGTGCATATGGGGCGTTTTCTCGTCCATATGCACCACAGCGGATA